>Ga0210395_10001872_pt1 | contig 16365 bp, 16 predicted proteins | sample IncBWH4OmetaG_FD_150861 | JGI IMG/M metagenome (GOLD analysis project Ga0210395, IMG submission 150861) | Forest soil microbial communities from Barre Woods Harvard Forest LTER site, Petersham, Massachusetts, United States - Inc-BW-H-4-O ... | reverse complement strand
ATTAGCCACAAAAGGTCGCAAAGGGCACAGAGAGAGTTTCTTTGAAATCCTTGTGACCTTTCGTGGTAAAAAATCCGTCCCTCATGCTCGACCGCAAAAAACATTTACGTTCGCGGCTGCTACCGCGAAGTTTGGCGGTGTTCCTGTTGGCCGCCTCTATCCTGCACGCGCAGGTCTCAGGCATTGACACCAGTCGAACGGTTCTTTCCGGCAGCATCAGGGAAATTCCCGCTGTTGGCGCCACGCTTGCCACCGGCCAGCCCGAAGCGGCGATTCTCCGCCGCACGCTTAGTCCATCGGAAAGCGACGAGACGATTGAATTCGAGGTCGCCCTGCGGATGCGAAATTTCCCCGAGCTGCAGCAACGGCTGGGCCGCGGCGAACGCATTGTCTCCTCTGAAATGGCGGACAAATATTATCCCCTTGAAGCCGATTACCAGGCCGTCGCCGATTGGCTCACCAGCCAGGGATTGACGATCACGCTGACCGATCCTACTTGCCTCGCGATTTTTGCCAGCGGGCCGGTTTGGCAAGTCAGCCAGGCTTTTCAAGTCAGCTTCGCGCGGGTGTCATTCGAAAATACAGAATATACTTCGGCGATCTCCGCACCGGGCGTGCCCGCGGCCCTGGCCCCGGTCATCCTGGGCGTCAACGGGCTGCAACCGCACATTCATGCGCACAAACACTCGAGCCTGCAGTTGATGCAGCCCGCCTTATCGCCGTCGATCGCTCCGCCTTTTCTGCCCAGTGAGATCCAACACGCCTACAATGCGGGCGGATTGAGCGAAACCGGCGTGGGACAGAAAATCGGCATCGTGATCGATACTTTCCCGGCGACCAGCGACCTGACCGCGTTTTGGTCGGACTGCGGCGTGAGCCAGTCGCTGGGCAATATCGAATTCGTCCAGGTGGTCAGCGGCACGCTGCCCGCTCCCTCGGGCGAGGAGACGCTGGACGTCGAATGGAGCAGCGCGATCGCCGCGGGAGCCAAGGTTCGGGTTTATGCGACAGTGGATCTTTCCACCGTGCACATCGACCAGGCCTACGCACGAATTGTCAGCGATCTCCCCAGCCAGCCGGCTTTGCGGCAGGTATCGCTTAGCTACGGGCTGGGGGAAACTTATACGACGGCCAGCCAAGTGCAGACCGACGATAATTATTTCGCCTCGATGGCCAGCGCCGGAGTCACGGTGTTCGTGTCTTCGGGCGACGGCGGATCCAGCCCCGGAACCAGCGGGCACGATCATTCCGGGCCGGTCCAGGTGGAAACGCCGGCCAGCGATCCAAATGTGACGGCCGTCGGCGGGACCACGCTCAATGTGGATTCCAGCACGGGCGACGTCACCAGCGAAAGCGCGTGGTTCGATGGCGGCGGCGGCATCAGTATTTATTTCAACCGCCCGAGCTGGCAAACCGGTACCGGCGTGCCGAGCGGTTCCACGCGACTGGTGCCCGATGTCGCCTGCGCGGCCGACCCGAACACCGGTGGATTTTTGATCCTTGGCGGCAGTGAGTACATCGTGGGAGGCACGAGCTGGAGCGCCCCGACATGGGCGGGGTTTGGCGCCGTGATCAACCAAGCCCGCGCCAATGCCGGATTGGGCTCCCTTGGTTTGCTGGGCCCGCGAATTTATCCGTTACTCGGCAGCACTGACTTTCGCGACATTACCACCGGCAGTAATGGCTCAGGCGGCGTCTATGATGCCGGGGTCGGTTACGACCTATGCACCGGGATCGGTGTGCCGGACGTGGCGATCCTGCTGCCAACGCTTTCGTCCGTGCCGGTCCCAGTGATGCCGTCCTGGGCGTTCGCGATCCTCGCCTTGACGCTTTTCTCGACCTGGGTGCTCTTTGTGGCGCGCAAGCGGCGCGGGTCGATGACCAAGTGACAGGTAACAGGTGACAAGTATCAAGAACGAGAATCGAGCCCCAATGGCGAATACTCACTCGCTCCGATACCTGATACCTTACACTTTCACGATCTGCCGGTCGCGACCGCGGGACTATCACCTTCGTTTTCTATCTTCAGATCGTAGTAGTCCTTATAGGACTTGTCGTAATATTCCCCATAGTAATCGCCCGCCACTTTCATATTCATGTCATTCAATATAGCGCCAAAGATTTCCACATTGGCGGACAATAGGCGGCGGGCGCAGCGTTGGGCGGCTTTCCGCTTTACCCGGTTGAACTGGATGGTGAAGATCGCCCCATCCATCATCGGCAGGATATTCATTGCATCGCTAACCACCCCCAGCGGAGGGGTGTCGAACAATATCCGGTCGTAGCGTTTGCCCAGTTCCGCCACCAGGGTCTCGAATTCCCGATTGTTGAACAATTGGGCGGGAGCTTTCGAGCGCCCGCCGGTGGTAATGACATCCAGGTTGGGGTGGACATTTCTCACGATAATATCGTCCAGCAACGCGCCTTGGGTGCAATAGTTGATCACGCCCTTGGTCGCCTGCAGGCGGAATGAATTTTGCACATTTGGTTTCCGCAAGTCGCAATCGACCACCACCGTGCGCTGTCCTTGGGAGGCGAAGGCCAGGGCGAGGTTGGTGGTGACAAAAGATTTGCCCTCACCCGGCAGCGTGCTGGTGACTAGCAGAAGCTTCGCGTTCCGGCTTTCGTCTTTGAGCCGCAGGGTCGAGTGCAGCGACATGAAGGCCTCGACAATTATGGGGTCGGCCCCATTCGAGACAATTTGCGCCTTGTCCGGCTGTTCCATCCGGTTGATGCGTGGAATGATTCCCAGCAAATGAAGGCCGATCAGCGATTCTATATCGAAAGAAGTCTTCACCCGATCATCGATGATGGCCAAAAGATAGGCGAAACCAAAGCCAAGCACGACTCCTATCACGGCACCCATGGTCAGATTGGTGGGGATATTCGGGGAAATCGGGCTCCCTGGCTCCAAAGCCGGGTCAATGATCCGGGCATTCTGTGTTTCGATGGTGCTGGTGACCGCGGTTTCCCGCATCCTTGTCATCATCGACTCAAGGAGCTGATTGTTGACCCGAAATTCGCGGGTGAGATTGTCATACTCCACCGAATATTGGTCCAACTCCATGGACTTGGCCTCCTGGTCGGTAAGCGCCTGGTGCGCCTCCTCATCGGTTTGGAGCGCATTATCATATTCGGCCTGGATGGTCGCGGCCGCATCGGCGACCGCCGCATCCAATTGGCGTTGGGTCTGCTCCAGTGTATTGACGGCCTGGATCATGCTGGGATGTTTGGCCTTATAGCGTTCACTCAGCTGCGCCACTGCCGTCTTTTGCGTCGTGATCAAGGACATCAGCTGGCCGACCTCCGCTTGGGCGGCAATAAACGGGAGCTCGGTGAGGTCCTTGCCCTGCTTTTCCCAGGCCTGCACTTGTGTCCAGCGAACTTCAGCCTCCTTGAGGCTGGCGCCCGTCTGCGTCGCCATTGAATTCAAGGCCTTGAGTTTGTCGGTCACGATGTCCTTGCTTTGCTCGAGGGAAATGAGGTTTTTGCTCTGGCGAAAGGCTTGGAGCGCATTCGCGATATCGTCGACCTTTTTGCGCTGTTGGTCTGCCCGGTCATTCAATTCATCCACCGCCTTCATCGACTCGTCCACGCGCAGCCTTGAGTTGTAGGCGATGTATTCCTCCGCGAATAGATTCGCCACTCGTGCGGCCATTTTCCGATCGGGATGACGGAACTCAACGGCCAGCATCAAGGTGAGGCGCTGCGGCAGGATTTGGCGATTTCCTACAATTATATCGACCGGGGAGGGTGCCGCTCCAGATTTGTTTTTATAGGGATTAGTCAGTTGCTGCACCTCATCGCTCGACAACCGGCTGGCGACATTTTGGGCCATGGCCATGCTTTCGAGGATTTTTATTTGGGTATTAAAATCAGTGTCGCCGGTGATATTGTTATCCACCACGTCCTGGACGCGAAGAACCTCCTGCCCATGTCGCAGGACCTGCACCATGGCCGCCGCCTGAAAGATGGGTGTCCGTGAAAACGTGTAGGCCGCGGCGGCGATAACGGTGATCAGGAATACGGTGAGCGCGTACCACTTTCGCTCGCGTATCATCAGCCAGTAATTGCGGATCGTCGCGCCGGCATGGCCCTCTTCGGTATGGCCTTGGTCGGCCGGGGCGCCGTTGTAGTCTGGTTGTTGCGGGAAGGTATTCATTGAAATCGATGATAAACGGATGCCGATTTGCAGACGGCTAGAGCACGCTCTCCGGAACGAAGATTACGTCGCCGTCTTGCACGATCCATTGGCGGGGTGCGTTGCCCTCGATCAGTTGGTCGACATTGATCGTGAAATGCTGAACCGCGCCGTTGGGGAGCGTCCGGGTCAGGCTCACATGGGTTTGGTTGGCCAGGCGGGAGAAACCGCCGGCATGCGCGATGGCGTCCACCAGCGTCAATTCCCGCTCAGGCGGAATCACCACCGAACCCGGCGAGCCGACGGCGCCGAGCACATTGAGCGAGCGTTGGGTGTATTCAGTGACGGTGATGTTGATCTGCGGGTTGACGAGATAGTCGCGGCCATAAAGGTCGGTGATTAACTGCTCGGCGTCATGAACCGTCAGGTTGGTCAAATCGACGGTTCCGATCAAAGGCAGCACGATGGTGTGATTTCTCGATACGCGCACGTCGCGATCCAGGTCGGGCTCCTGAAAGACTTGTATCCTCAACAAGTCCAGGGGTTGGAGTTTATAGGAAAACTTCTTGTCGTCGTGGTTCGCATCGTCCGGTGCCGCGGTCGGCGCAACGGTCGGTGCAGCCGTTATTGAAGTGGTCGGTGCGGCCTTTAGCGCAACGGTCGGTGTAACGGTCGGTACAGCTGTTAGTTTAGCGGTCGGTGCTGCGGTTGCCCGTGGCCCACCGGCCATGAAAGCCAGTGCAACGAAAAACAGGCGAGGCGTCCTTTTAATCGAGTCAAAAAGTTTGAACATGGCAGTGCTTTTCCGTGAAAATGCCGGTCATTTTATTTAAGCATAAGCTCTTAATACCTTAGGCCAATATCGAGGCTCAGTATATTATCCGTGAACTCCGCCGCAGAAAGGTTGGAATAATTATTATTCAAACTATAGCTGAGAGTCGTGTTGATTTTTTTACTAAAGATATAGGTCGCGGACACGGTGCCCGATATATTATTGTCCGTACGATTGGCTGGGTAGCCAACATTCTGATAGGTGAGGCTCGCGCTTCCCTGCCAATGGGGCGAGAAATCGGTAGATGCAGTGAGCGCTACAGCGGTGGTCTTGGTTTGCTCACCCTGCGCCCCCGCCCCAAAATTGCGCGAAGTTGTCAGCGCCAGGCTGGTCTTTGGGCTCAGTTCATAGCCAAGGTTCCCGCTGAAGGAAAAAAGGGCCGTATTGCTGCTTTTGGTAACGGTGCTGGTGGTGTAACCCACCGAGAAACTACCGGTAAGCTTGGGGGTGAAATCGCCGCGGGCTCCGATGTTATAGTACCTGTTTACCTGCGAGTTGCCCGGCCCGTTGCCCGGCGTCTTGATCTCGCTCTGGGTGAATCCCGCGGAGAGGTCCACCTTGGGCCGGATTGAATAATAGAGATTAACCGGGAAGCCGTAGGAGTAGTTGTCAACCAGCCCCAACCCGGGCGTCCGATAGTGCGATTGGCTGTAGGTTGCACCCGCACCGGCGCTCGTTTTTTCCGTGAAATGCACTTCCGCGCTGCTGCCCAAGTCGAGTTGATCGCGGCGGACAACTATTTTTTGCCCGGGAATAAAGAAACCTTCCTGGTTTTGGGAAGTTTGCGCGTAATCGGCGTTGGCTTTCAAATCCAGCCGTTCATTACTATAGCCGAAGGTCCCGTCGCCGGTCCCGAGCTGCTGGGCCGAGCTGCTTTTGTGGAGATACTGCAGGAAACTCTCCTCGTAACTGAGCGAGCCGTTGGCCAGCGAGTTTTGGCCAAATTGAAACACCGCGCCCGGTGTTTCTGACATGATCTCATCGCCCACTTTGTTTTTGTTGATCAGGAAAATATTGTCGTCGTAGCGGGCATTGAGATCGGCGGTGAAATGAAGGGAAGCGTTTCTGCCCAGGTCGATTTTCGGGAGAGTCCAGGGAATGGACCGATCTTGCGTGGCCCCGTTTTCCGCGGTGCTGGCCTTGGTTTCATTTTCCATGTTCGGAGGGGGTGCCGCCGTTTCAGCCGGGGGAGCCGCGGTTTCGGCCGGCTGAACCACGGGCGCTTTTTCCAGCGGAGCCGGCGGTGGCTGGTTGTTTGGCGTCGCAGCCGTTTCGACCGCGACAACCTTCGGCGTGCTTTCAACCTCCGAAGGCACGGGCGCGCTTTTGACGATCCCGCTCTTCGCTGGATTTCTGACGGTTGATCCTTTCGCCGCCTTTTCGGCTTCCACGGCCTTGGCCGCCGCATAGTCGGCGGCGGCCTGGATTTGGCCTGAAGCTCCGTCAATGCTCGCCACGGATGGGGTGAAAGTAACCGCATGTACGATTACGTCCTTGAACGAGGGCGCCGCATTGACGGCCGCGGCCGCAAGGTCCGAGGCAATATTAGCGATCTCCGTCGGGTCTTGATAAGCCGTGGCGCCCACCACGGCGATGCGAACAGCATTCGCAATCCGCTTCTCCTTTTTTGCATGCGACATCATTCTGAAATTTGCGATCTTCCTTACCTCTGCAGCCAGGGCTTCGGCTGGAGTCTGTGGGCCGGCCTGGTTTCCAAGGGCGGCGACATCCCCGGAGGATGCAGCGGTGTCAGCGGCAAGTCCGGCATTCATGGAGAAGAAAGTCAGAAAAAATATCAGTGCCGGGGCACGCAGAAGACATTTCATTATCGGAGATCGTTGTGGGCGCGACCGGGAAATTTTCAGTGGGAGGGGCTTACGATATGGTCGTGATCGTGGTCGTCGTCGTCATGGTCTCTGTCCCGGTCCCGATCCCGATCCCGATCCCGGTCGCGATCGTCGTCGTCGAATGCTGCCGCCGCAGCTTTGGTGGCCGCATCGACCACCTCCGTCTTGATCTCGCCGATCGCCCCATTGATCGCAGTGATGGCCTGAATGGTTGAAATTCCCTCGACGATCGCATGCGTGAACTGCGGCGCCGATTTGGCGGCGGCAGTTGTAAGCTCCAGGGTGGCCTTAAGGATATCATCCGGATCGGTGAGATTGGCAATGGCTTCGCTCACCGCGTTTCGAACTGTCACCGAAACTCGGTCGTCCTTTTCTTTGAGCGACAGGGTGGAGGAATGAACGATGTCGTTTACCTGATCGGCCAAAGTCTTGGCGAAATTGGATAAGGCGTCGTTATCGTGGTGATCCGATCGTGAATCGTTATCCGCGGCATAGCTGGTGGCGATGGGCAGGAGGAGGAGAAGCAGGGCAAGGCATGTTTTCATGGTGATGAATGGGTTGAAGTTAACTGGGACGGTGCCGGATTTGGATTGGATGGTTTATTTCGATGGGCTTTTTTCGCTGAAGACATTTCCGATCCGGCTCGGAGATCGGGAGCCGGCACGGAACTCGTTACAAAATTTTCTTCGAGGGACTTTCTGCTTTTGATCAGCTGTTGATCAAGTTCGTCGATGGCATTGATCATCTCAAGGAGCTTCCTTCCCAGTTGAGTGAGACGATATTCAATCACGGTGGAGGGTGAGGGCCGGGGATACCGCGCGAGCAGGCCATACCTTAACATCGTGCGTAGACGTTCGCTCATTACCTTGGTGGATATATTGATTTCACGTTTGGTGATTTCTGCCGGGTCGCTGATCCCTTTGTCCAAGTACCTCAGGATGGTCGCGGACCATTTGCGCTTGAGTAGGTTTTCGGTGATGGCTGCTACCCCCAGCCGTGGTATCGGTGGCGGATAGTTCATTTGGTTGGCGACGCAAGGGCGGTCTCGATGTCCATACTACCGCAGATTGTATCTTCGTTTTGTGGCGCATAAGCAGCGACTTGGTGACGATTGGGAAAACCGATAGCTTAAAAGAATGTTACAATCTGGAAACGAAATGGCCGCAAATCGCATAACCACCATGTTAGGAGCAACTAAACACCGTTTATTGGCCTGCAAAAACGAAACCAATGTAACGCTATATTGCAGCCGATGTCCCTCGGCTATTTTACAAGCTTCGAACCGGGAAAAGCTTGATCCGCAGCCTCCGCAGCAAAACTGCGGCAAAACAGATCGACCCAGCGATGATGCCATAAGTTCCTGATTCGGGAATGGAGGACAACGGAGTCGGCGTGCCCAGAAATACACCCAGCCCGGAAGCGCAGAAGTCGTTCAACGCGCCGTCACAACCAATGCCTGAACAGGAACCAATGCCTGAACAGGAATCGATATCGGAAAGCGCAATGGCCCAGCTGTTCGGTGACAATGGATTGAAGCTCAGGAAGTCCGAAGAATAGGCGATATTGCTTTCAATCGGAGACTTTTCCATCGCCAAGTCCAAACCATTTGAACCGGAAGTGAAGAGCCACACATCCGAAAACGTGACCTTGAGCAGCAAATCTTTTCCGTCCACTGGTGTTTCGAGTCGGAACTCCATCGTGCCACTGTCGATGGGCTGGAGCGAGATGGAATTAGAAACGCGCACGGCTTCATCATCGGTCTGCGATTGCATGATAAAATCAGCTTTTTGTAGACCGTTCAATGAAGCGAGCGCGCCAGTAAATACAATATCCGGATTGAACGCAAAATTGACATCGACACCGGAGGAAGTGTTGGCCGTGTCCAATGTGGCTGCGATTGAACAGTCAGATTTTCCATCGTTGTCAAAAACCAGCAGATTCTGGCATGGCTGGGCCTGGGTAAATAGTGCGAAAGCTGTCGTCTGTGCCGAAAGCCCCGTTGCAAAGAAAGCAAAAGCCAATGCAGTCGGTGCAAGGTGGAGTCTCATAAATATTATTGAAGTGGACAAAAGCAGGCCGCAAGCCAGGACGGCGGATGGTGTGAATACCCCATGCAATTTCAACCCGTGCTTGCAACAATTGGGTTACAAAGTGGACGCGGAATGCGATGCGGAGCTTACCACCCAATGGTCGGGCGACTGCTGCCCGGCTTTTCCGCTTGCGCCCCGAGGGCGCAAGTTACGGGCCGGAAAACTTTTGCGGGGCCGCGGATTGGCCTTCAAATTGCTATTGAACATTTCAGGCGCAAGGCAGAAGCTTATCTTGGCCGTCAACGCTATAACCAATCGACAACTGCAAAATGAAAAAGACCTTGAAAACCGTGACGCCGCCCGCCCCTGCGACGAAAGCATCCGCCAAAAAGACCGCTGCCCCTGCCGTCAAAAAAACCGTGGCCAAGAAGCCACCCACCATCATAACCGTCAACGCCAATATTGGCTTCGGCAACACCCTTTATCTCCGTGGCGATGGCCCCGGCTTGAATTGGGACAAGGGCGTGCCCTTGGATTGCCTGTCCGACGATAAATGGTCCGTCACCATCGAGCACACGGCACCGTTCATTTTCAAAGTGCTGCTCAATGACCTTGTGTGGTGTGCCGGCGATGATTACACCGCTGCGCCCGGGGCAAGCCTGGACATCACGCCCGAGTTTTGACCGCTGGCAGATCGGGGTTGAGCGAAAGTAGTTGCGCGCGCACCTCGGCCGAGGTGTTCGCGCGGTTGCTTAAAATCTCATCCGGCACCCACGCGCTGCGCAGGCGCACGCGCGAAAATGGCTTGGGCAGGTAAAACCCGTCCCAGCTTCGCAGTCGCCAGGCCGAGGTGCATTCGATTCCAACCAGCAGCACCCGGGCGCCCGCCCGGCGTGCCACCACGAGCCCGCCGTCCTTGAAGTCATAACATGGGCCCCGCGGCCCGTCGGGAGTAATGCCGATGGCATGTCCCCCGTGCCCGCGGAGCACGTCTACCATCGCGGTCATGGCGTCCCGTCCGCCCCGGCTGCTCGAGCCGCGCACGGCCTTCATGCCCATCAGCGAAAAAAATGCCGCGAGCCACGCTCCGTCGCGACTCGCACTCACCAGTCCGTAGGTCGGATGGCCGCCCCGGAGGCGGCGGTAAATCTCCGCCACCACGAACAAGCGGTTGTGCCACACGAGAAACACGACCGGCCGGTCCGACTGGGCCATCGCCTGTCGGAAGTCGGCCGAAGCCTCGAACCGCAGCGTGCGGTTCCACGCGCGCGCCAACAGCGCCAGCGGCCACATGATGAGGCGTCGCCAGCCGTGGACGACATGGGCTTGGGGTTTGGTCTCGGAAGAATTCACTCGCCGCTGTTTGAAGCAATCGTCTCTCGTCGCCAAGTGCAGAAAATAGATCGTCATTGGTCTTTAGCAGTTGGTATTTCGAAATTCGTAGTTGGTAGTTGGGAACTGGCAGTTGGTGTCTTGGTTTTCTTTGGATTTGGCGTCTTGTGATTTGGCGTTTGCGCCTCCTGCTACTTGTTACTTGATACCTGACACTTTGTCCGTCGCTGCGTCCTTTCCACCCTGTCCACACCTCCCGGAACCACCCGTGCAGATGGACTGGCGCGCATTTAACCTTCATGGCACCGATCGTGGCGCCGACTTTTATTTCACCGCGTTGAATTACGGGCACTATCTGTGGCACCGCGGCCTTGCCGCCCGCGCCATCCTTTGCCTCGACCGTGCGCTGCTCGCCGATTTGCGTGGCGACGAAGCGGTGCTTGCCAGCTGGCCGCTGCCCTATGCGGCCATCGTCTGGCTGCTGCAAAAAACTCCGCCCGGAGTTTTTATCGGCAATCCGCGCGTGCATTTTCAGCATTTGGCCGACCGCATGAACCAACCTCGACGCGAGCAGCGTCGGTGGCGGACCTGGGCCTGCTGGGCGCTCGCTTGTGCCGCGCTGCCTCATCTACCCGGCGATCCGGCCCATTGCGTGGTCGAGCCATCGATCGAAGCGATCACGGAAAAACTTCGTGCGCACGGTCTGCCGGGCGAGGTGGAACAATGGCAGTCGGTCTTGGCCGGGATCGAACCGTGAATTGAAGGCTAGGGCATTTTAACCACTGATGCACACTGATGATCACTGATCCGCAGGAAACAGATAAAAACGAGTTCGAACCTAACTTCATATTATCAGTGCCGATAAGTGTACATCAGTGGTTAAGTCGGTCTTCTGCCTGCTTTGAAGCATTAGTGACAATTAGTGTGCATTAGCGGTTAATACGGTATAATCCGCGGCCGAGGCTGATGAAAAGGTCCGCTGAATCGGCCCAGCAGGTGGTCAGTTTTTTGCAGGCGCGGCGCGGCTTGTGGCCTGTAATTGAGCCAACATCTTTCGGGCCGCAGCCGAGATTTCATCATCACCTGTTGATTGCAGGATGACATCGAGCTGCTGTATGGCCTCCGGCCCGCGATTCATTCTTGCCAAAGTGCCGGCGAGGTTGAGGCGGGCCAGGCCAAAAGTTGAGTCGAGTTTAACCGCTGCGTCGAATTGCTCCGCCGCCTCTGGAAGCCTTCCCATGCGGAGCAGCGCGGCACCGAGGTTGTCGCGGGTCTGCGCATCATGGGGGTTGATTTTTAAAGCCTGCCGAAACCGGGCGATTGCTTCCGGATATTGCTCGGTTTGAAGCAAGGCGAACCCGAGGGCATTGTAGGCGTCTGCGTTGTCGGTCTGAATGCGAATCGCCTGCTCCAGGTGAGCGATGGCGTCGTCAAATCTTCCGGCCTTGGCCAAAGCGATGCCCAAGGCGCATTGGGCCTCCGCAAAATCGGGTTTGACGCGCACGGCGGCCTCCAACTCGGAAATCGCCTCGGGCCATCCTCCGGGCAGGTCGGCGAGCGCCAGCGCCAGGTTGTAATGTGCTAAGACGAAATCCGGGTCCAGGCGGAGAGCGGCTCTATATTCAGAAATCGCCTCTGATTGTCGCCCTGGGATATTTTCAAGGAGGTTCGCCAGGCTGTCGTGGGCTTTCACATAGTTTGGATCGATCTGTAACGTGGAGCGAAACTCGGCGATCGCTTCCTGCGACCGACCCAACGTCCTCAAGGTATCGCCCAAGGTGTAATGCGCGCGCGCGTTGTCGGGGCACTTCGTCACCGTGTCGGTCCAAAGGGCCAGCGCGCTGCGGTAATCTTCGTTGCGCCGGGAGGTGACGCATCCCAAGCCGATGACCAGCGCAAAAAAGACCACCGCACTGCGCCGACCCAGCAGCGAGAAAATCCCCAGCGCCGCCAGCGCGATCACGGGTGCCAGGGCCAGGTACATCCGGTGTTCGGCCATCGTTTGGGTGACCACAGGCACGACGCTCGAAGTGGGGGCCAAAATCGCAAAAAACCAACCAGCCGCAAAACCGATCGTCGGCTGCCGTCGGAGAGCAACTACGGTCGCGACGATCAGCAACGAAACGATCACCGCATACGGCACGATCTCCGCTGCCCCGGTGGCGACGCTTGTCCCATAGTCGAAAACCAGCGGATTGGGCCACAGCGCGAGGCGCAAATAGTGCACGATGGCCCGGAATTGGGTCAGGGCATACGGCCCCCAGGTGATATTGGCGCCAAATCCTGCATACGGCCGCGATACCGTGATATTGGTGCCAAATCCCGCGGTGCCGCCGCGACCACTCGTGCCGGCGACTAAAACCCCCAGCAAAATCCAGGTGCTGGCCAGGCTGGCGTAAAAACGCCATCGTTCTTTCCATGCATCGCGAAAAGTTCCGGCCACAAAAGTGCGGTCGTAGAGCCACACGATGAGCGGTGCGGAGACCATAACCTCTTTGCTGGCCATGCCGAGAAAGCAGAAAACAACAGAGGCTAGGCGCCAGAGGCCAGAGGCTAGAGGTCGAATGCCAGATCGTTTCTCCTTGCTCCTGACTCCTGTCTCCTTCGTCTCGCCTGTTTCGTCCATAGAGCGGATGAAACAATAGAGCGTGAGCAGATAAAACAGTCCCATCAGGGACTCGGCTCTTTGCGAAAGATAAGTTACCGATTCGGTTTGCAGCGGGTGCAGCGTCCACAACGCGGCCACCGCCAGGGCCAGCCACCAAGCGTCGTCGCCGCAGCGTTTGCGCAACGGCGGCTGCTGCAGCGTGCGGCGCACGATGCCAAACAACGCCAGCCCGGCGAGGACATGAAAGGCCAGGTTCAGGGCGTGATAACCTTGCACGGCCAATCCGCCGAGGGCGTAGTTCACCGCCAACGAAAGATTGACCACCGGCCTGCCGGCCACTGGCAATGCGCCGTAGTGGGGTCCATGGGGTGGATTCAATGCTCCCCAGAGCTGACGGATGGTGGAGTTGTCTTCTATGCCCGGCTTGTCGTCGAACAGAAACGGGCAGGAAAAACTGTTGTGATATGCGGCCAGCGCCGAAAGCGCGATGAATCCGCCGGCCAGGAAAATTTTCCAACGGGCATCGGTGGCGGGCCGCTGGCCCGGCGAGGCGGGACTTATGCCTTGGCGGATTTCTCCGGCTGTCGCTTTGGCCCGGCTTTTCTTCGACATCGGGAAAATGTCAATCGGCCGGGGAAACAATGGCAACCCCGATTGGGTGGGGAGAGATGCAGGCCCGCCTTCGGCTCCGTTTGACGGTAAAATCTTGGCCGCCTATGCCCCGCCCCGTTCGACAAGCTCCGGGCCACGCAGGGAGCCATGCCTCTCAACGCTTTCTCGTGGCCGTGCCATGCGTAGCTTGTTGCGTAAGCAACGAGCGGAGCATGGCGCGGTGGGCGAGACTCGAACTCGCGACCGACGGATTAGAAATCCGTTGCTCTGTCCTGCTGAGCTACCACCGCGAACATGCTGACAGCACCCAATAAACGGCAGCGGGCCGGCCTCTCAAGGGCAAAGCGGACCTGCGGTCAAAGTACCGGGTATCAAGTAACAAGGACCAAGAAGTATCCATGTGCGGCAAAGTTGCGGACTTTCTTGATCCTTGTTACCTGCTACTTGTTACTTAACGAATCAACCCTTGACTTGCCTTGGGGCAATTCTACGTTCGCCCCTCTTGTCCCCATACGGGGTGGTAGCTCAGCTGGTTAGAGCGTCTGCCTGTCACGCAGAAGGTCGCGGGTTCGAGTCCCGTCCATCCCGCCATGCTTCGCATGGCACGGCCATGAGAAAGCTTTGAGAGGCATGGCGCCCTGCGTAGCCTTGGCGAAGCAGGGCGGGTCTACACCAAAGTTTTGCGACAGGAACCAGAAGAATTTGCGATGGCGGCCCTGAGCGAGCCCGCGAGTCGAAGGGCTTGGGGGTCTACACCAAAAAATGATTGTCCTGCGCCAGCGGAACGCGCTGCGTGGGGTGCGCCTGATTGTTTACGATTCTGTCCGTGACTACATCTACCGCGCCTCGAAGGCAGGTCAGCCATGCGACACAGCGGAACACGGCTTGCGCTAAGCGCACGATTGTGCTCCTTTTGTGTCATGTCTCAAACTGCCATCCTCCGCACGCGTATCGACCCGCGCCGCAAAGCCCGCGTGGAAAAGATTCTGACCCAGCTCGGCATGACCTCAACTCAAGCCGTCAACATGCTTTTTGCGCAGATCGAGCGCCGCAAGGCCATCCCGTTCTCGGTCGCCGTCGAAGACAGCAGCGACATCGTCCCGCCGATTGAGCACGTTGCCAGCGTGTGGGGTGGACTCGACCAAGAGGATTTTTCTCACTTGGACAACCGATGAACCCGACCCCCGGCGAACTCTATCTCGTCGAACTGGGGGTGGTGGGCAAAGTTCGCCCTGCCGGCGTCATTTCGCGGGAAGACGCGGAAAGCCCGCGAGCGGTGGCCCTTTGAAGCTGAATTGGGGACAGGTCGAAGACCGATTCCGCCCTATTAGGGGAGTCTTGGCGTAAAACTAACTGGTCACCAGCGACCTTGACCGCCTCGCACATTCGTGCGAGGGTGCAGGCGTTGTAATTGCTACCCCAAGCCAAGCGCATCCCGTGCAAGTGCTTGGTTCAGCCATGCGCCGCGTCAATAATGAAACCCAACCAAGGTGACTTATGTTGAGAATCCTAGTCGTTGATGACGATGACTCTTTCCGAAAAATGATGTGCCAGACGTTGACGGAAATGGGCTACGAGGTCATGGAGGCGCGCAACGGCAAGGAGGCCGTGCAAGTGTATGAGCTTTGCCCGTCGGATGTGGTACTGACGGATCTTATCATGCCGGACACGGATGGGATCGAGACCATCCGGGAGTTCAGGCGAATTCACTCCGCGGTGAAAATCATTGCGATGTCGGGTGGCGGTTGGGTTGGCACGAGAAACTATCTAAAAGCGGCCAAGCTGTTAGGCGCGGACGAGACGTTGACCAAACCGTTTGCAAAAGAGGACGTGGCTGCAATGATTGAACGCCTTTGCAGCAAGGCCACTCCCTAGCAGGTTGTGGGGAAACCCTGCTGGCCTCTACATCGGCGACGTGAACGGCTCGCCCGATTCGATTGCCGCCAGTGCCGCGCGGTACTGTGGCTCGAACTCTTCCGCGGCCGAGATGTCCAGGCCAAGGTTTCGGATCAGTCCGTCTTTGAGGCCATAAATCCAGCCATGCACCGTGAGGGGTTGTTTTCGGTCCCAAGCATCATGCACAATCGTGGTCTGGCACACATTGCTGACCTGCTCGATCACGTTTAGCTCGCACAAAACATTCGTCCGGATCTGTTCTCCCTTAACGGCGTGCACGCAGTCCTTGTGCTTCTCCGAGACGTCCTGCACGTGGCGAAGCCAGTTGTCGGCCAGTCCGATCCGATCGCAGCGCAGCGCCGCACGCACGCCGCTGCAGCCATAATGCCCGCAGACGATGATATGCTTCACTTTCAGCACATCGACCGCGAACTGCATCACGGAAAGACAGTTTAGATCCGTGTGCACGACCACGTTCGCGATGTTCCGGTGGACGAATAATTCCCCGGGCAGCAGGTTCACGATCTCGTTGGCCGGCACCCGGCTGTCGGAGCACCCGATCCACAAATACTCGGGCGATTGCTGCCGCGAAAGCTTCAGGAAAAACTCTGGATCTCGCGCCCGAATGGCATCGGCCCAGGCGCGGTTTTGCGCGAAGAGGTGGTCAAGTTGTCCCATGGAAGGAGCCATGCTTTGAGACTCGGCGGAATTGTCGATGGCAATTTATTGCCTCCAGCGGGCTGTTGAAAAACTCCGCTGAGCCGGCCAGCAGTATTCCAACAGCCTACTAGATCGGGCATAAAAAAGGCCGGGCGGATCGCCCGGCCTTGGGCGGCGCGCCCGGCGGACGCGCCCTACTTTCAAAAACAGCTTACATTTTCCCGCCGTAGATGGCGCTGGCGCCAAGTTCTTCCTCGATGCGGAGCAGCTGGTTGTATTTGGCCACGCGGTCGGTGCGGCAAAGCGAACCGGTCTTGATCTGGCCGGCATTGGTGGCGACGGCGATGTCGGCGATGGTCACGTCCTCGGTCTCGCCGGAGCGGTGCGAGATGACGGCGGTGTAGCTG
>Ga0210395_10001869_pt1 | contig 16371 bp, 10 predicted proteins | sample IncBWH4OmetaG_FD_150861 | JGI IMG/M metagenome (GOLD analysis project Ga0210395, IMG submission 150861) | Forest soil microbial communities from Barre Woods Harvard Forest LTER site, Petersham, Massachusetts, United States - Inc-BW-H-4-O ... | reverse complement strand
CGGCTCGACGCGGAGGGTTTCCTGGCCAGAGGACCACTCGAAACCAGCCGTGTCTGAACCGATCTCGATGACACTGCTCACAAGGGCTCCTTCTCATTGGGTTACGGCGCTGGCTACCGCATATGCCTGCTGTTTGCGACCGCGACCGCGGCCGCCGCCGCGCTGCTGCCGCGAACGGTCAGGGACGGCGGGATGTGCTGCACCTCGGCGACGTCGCCGACGGTCATCCGCCGCATCAGGAGTTCGACCGCCCGGGTGCCCAGCTCGTTCGCGGGGATGCTCACCGACGTCAGCCTGGGCGCCGTCTGCTCGGCCACATGGTCAGGGCACAGCGCGACGATCGACACGTCCTCTGGGACGGCCCGTCCGGTCGTCCGCAGCAGGGACATCAGCGGCGAGATGATGACCTCGTTCTGCACGATGAGCCCGGTGGTGTGCGGACGCTCCTCGAGGATCCGCCCGAGCGTGCCCGCCGCCGCCTCGTAGCTTCCCTCGCACGGCCGGTGGACCAGGTCCAGGCCATAGGCCTCGGCGCCCTCCTGAATGCCGCGCAGGGTGCGCTCAGCGAAGCCGATGTGCCGGCGGTAGACGCCGTCGGCCTCACCGATGAACGCCACCGTGTGATGCCCGAGCCGGGCGAGGTGCTCGACGCAGAGCCTGCCCGCCGCGGCGAAGTCGAGGTCGACGCAATCAAGCCCGGACGGGTCGGCCGGGATGCCGATCAGCACGGCGTCCACCCCCGTCTGGTGGATGGTCGCGATCCGGTCGTCCTCCATGCCGATGTCGGTGAGGATGACGGCATCGGCACGAGCACTGGACGCCACCCGCCTGATGCCCTCTGATCCCTCGTCGTTGGTCAGCAGCAGCACGTCGTAGCCGTAACCGCGCGCCGCCGTCACCACGCCGATCGCGATCTCCATCATGACCGGCACGTACATGTCGCTGCGCAGCGGCACGATCAGCGCGAGCACGTTGGACCGGCTGCTCGCCAGCGCGCGGGCGCCGGCGTGCGGGTGGTAGTTCAGCACGTCGATGGCCCGGTGCACCCGTTCCCTGGTTTCCTCCGACACCGACCGTTTGCCGCTGAGCACGTAGGAGACCGTGCTCGCCGCAACGCCGGCATGACGCGCCACGTCAGCAAGTGTCGCCATGCCTAATTCCTCCCTGAATCCCGCCGTGACAACCCGCCTGTCGAAGCGCTTCGACAAATGGTTGCCGCCACACCCCTCCATGGGCTCCACGAGCCCCACGCTACCATCAGCAGGCACACGGAAAACAGCCCGTCCGCTCGTGCGAAGCGCTTCAACCATGGTCGGCTCGCGTCATCAGGACCGGCTGCCCGGCGGGCAAGGTGACCCGCCGCGCGGGCGCCTGCCAGAACCCGACATCGGCCTGCTGCCAGGCGCGGGAGACCAGCACCGCCTCGGCCTGCCCGCGGGCGGTGTTCCAGCGCAAGTCCGCTATCTGGACCCCCGCGAGCGTTCGGGCGCCGCGCAGCCGGCCGGCGGGCAGGAAGTCGGGAACCGCCGGCAGCAAGTCGATCCGCGCCGGGGTGCCTGAAGTCCCTGGGACAGAATCCACCAGCATCTCGATGAGCACCCCGGGCAAAGCACAGGCGGCATCACAGTTGTAGACGCTCCGTTTGGGATAATGACTGCTCATCAGCGACCGGAAGAAAAAGCCCTGGCCAGTGAGCGCCGCCAGCAGCCGTCCGGCCACGTCCGGGGCTCGCAGCCGGGCCGCCGTCAGCGCCCGGTGCACGTAGCCGTGGGCGGAGTCGTCCTGCGCCTCGCGCAGCCGTAGCGCCCGCAGTGCCGCCGCCGCGAGCGCGGGCGTGCCGCTGACCGTGATGTCGTGCAGCGGCCATACCGGGTACAGGTGGCTGACGTGGCGGTGCTCGTAGTTGTCAGGCAGCGGCGGCCGATCGGAGCCGGCCGGCGGCCACGCCCACTCGGCGAGCGCCCCGTCGGAGTTGACGCGATACGGCGGGAGCCGGTCGGCTAGTGCTCGCCACCGTCGCGCGTCGGCGCGGTGCTCGTCGGTCGCGGCGGCGGTCGCGGCGGCGGCCAGGGCGTGCCGTGCGGCCGCGATGTCCATCGTGGCGTTGACCGCGGCCGGGGACCAGCCGCCCGGCTGGTTCTCCGGGGAGTACGACGGCACGAAGATCACGTGCCCGTCCCCGTCCACCCTGGTCAGGAAGTCCTCGTAGAACTCGGCAAGTTCGCGCAGCGCAGGCCGCACCCGCTGCGCGAAGAACGTCTCGTCGCCCCACGCGCACGCGTCGAGCAGCGGAACGAGCAGCCAGTCCGCGGCCGCGGTCCACATCTGCAACGGGTAACCGGTCTCGAAGTGCGTGCACAGGCCGCTGAGGCCGTCGCTGTGCGCGGGCGCGGCGATACCTCTGGTGCCGAAGATGCGCCGGGCGTTCTGCCGCCAGTCCGCGAGCCGGTCGCGCACCAGGTCGGCCACCGCCGTGACCGCGGTGGGCACGTCCGCGGTGACGGCTCCGGCCAGTTGCAGCCCGAGGTTAGCGTCGCAGGTGATCGCGCCGGACCACGCCGCGTTCCAGTCTCCCTGCCACAGCCCTGTCAGCCTCGGCGGCAGCAGCCCGCTCGCGGACAGCAGCAGGTAACGACCCGAGTGGAATAGCTTCTCGAGCAGGGCGGGAACCGGCTGGTCGGGATGTGCGGCCTGGCGGGCGAGCAGTTCGCCGACGCTGAGCGCCCGGTCCGCGGCCGGCGCGCCCAAGTCGAGCGCGACGTTCCCGAAGGCGGCGGCGTGCCGCCTGGCATGCTCGGCGAGCAGCAGCCTGGGCGCCTGCACCGGCGCGCTGGTGACCGCCGCCAGCCCCAAGCCGCGGGCCGCGCCGAGCCCGGCTGCGTCGCGGAACGGCGCTACCCGGGTGAGCAGGGTCAGCCTTCGGCAGCGAGCGGCACGGACGCGGTGGCCGGGAAGGACCGTGAGGCCGTCGCCCGGGTCCGCGACCACCCGGGTGACGCCGACGTAACCGCCATTCCCCGGGTACTCCACCGTCGTCACGATGAGGGCGTCGCCAGGTGCGCGCTCATGGACGTGCCCGGTTACCCGCAGGCCCGCCGGGGCGCCAGCCAGCCTCGTGTCCACGTCGACGACGAGGTCGCATGGCGCGCTGCTCACCTGCTGCACCACGAGGTCGCGGGCACGGGAGGCGAAGTGGGTGTGCCTGCGGCCCGGCCAGGTGGTGACGGCCACTCCCACGCGGTAGTTCAGCGACCGGCGGTAGCCGTTCGGCATTTTCGCGGGCCCCTCGTCGTCGGTGACCGTGACCGCGAACGCGGGGTGAAAGGGGCGCGGATGATAGTGCGGCCAGTCACCGGTGAACAGTTCGAGCGCGCGCCGCGACTGGCCCGCGAGCAGCAGGTCTCTGACCTCTTCCAGACGGCCTGCCAGGTCCGGCGGCTCTGAAGGCGTGTTGACCACGTCGGGCCAGACCAGGTGGTGGTGCGTGACAACGGCACTCTCCGCACCCGGCGGTCCCCAGACCAGCGCGCCGTGCCTGCCGTTCCCGACCGGGAACGCGTCTTCCCAGCAGTCCGCCGGGGCGGTGTCGAAGATGGCGGGCCTGGTCATCGGCCGCCCGCGGAGCTAACCCTTGATCGCACCGAGGAGCACGCCCTTCGTGAAGTGCTTCTGAACCAGCGGGTAGGCGAGCAGGACAGGGACGATGGTGATCGTGACCACGGCCATCTGCAGAGCCAGCGTGGGCGCGGCGCTCTGGAACCCGGCGGCCGCGCTGTTGACCATCTCGCTGTTCTGCGTCAGGTAGTCGTACAGCACCATCTGCAGCGGCCACTTCGAACTGTCGGACGGCATGAACAGCATGATGTTGAACCAGGAGTTCCAGTAGCCGACCGCGTAGAACAGCGCGATCACCGCCGTTACCGCCCGGGACGTCGGCAGCACGATCCGCCACAGAATCCGCCAGTCGCTGGCGCCGTCGATCCGGGCGGACTCTATGAGGTCCTGCGCGGTGTTGGCGAAGAACGCCCGCATCACGATGATGTTGAACACGCTGACCGCGCTTGGCGCGATCAGCGCCCAGTACTGGTCGTAGCCGCCGAGCGCGGAGACCACGAGGAACAGCGGGATGATCCCGCCGTTGAAGAACATCGTGGCCATCATGATCCACAAGACCGTCCGGTGGCCGAACGATCCGGCCCGCGACATGCCGTAGGCCGCCAGGATCGTGATGACCATGGAAAACGCCGTTCCGACGGCGGTGATGCCCAGGCTGATCAGCAGCGCCCGGCCGACCACGCCGCCGGAGATGACGTCCTGGTAGGCGCCGAATGACAGGCCGTGCGGCCAGATGACCATGCCGCCGGCCTGGTTGATCGAGGCCTGCGTGGAGAGGCTGGTCACCACGATCATGTAGAGCGGGAACAAGATCAGCAGCAGGATCACGACGATCCCGCCGGACTTGGCGCCCTGGGTCGACGCGCGCGGCCGCTCCTGCCAGGCCGGGCGCTCCGCGGTGGCCAGCAACCGTGATGTCGTCGTCATTTCCGGTACAGCCCGTCCTCTCCGAACAGGTGCGCGACCTTGTTGGCCGCGAGGATGAGGATCACAGAAGTGACGCCAAGGAACAGCCCGGCCGCCGCGCCGTAGCTGTAGTTGCCGGCCACGATGCCGTTCTCGTAGGAGAACGTGGTGATGACCTGGGCGGCGCCCGGGCCGACGGCGGTGAGCTGGATGAGCATCTGCTCGAAGCCGAAGGTGAGCGCGTAACCCAGGTTGAGGATGAGCAGCAGCACGGTGATGCCCTTCAGCCCCGGAAGCGTGATGTGCCGGAGCCGCCGCCAGTACCCGGCGCCGTCAACCGCCGCGGCCTCGTGCAGCGACGGGCTGATCGCCGCCAGGGCTGCCAGGTAGACGATCATCGACCAGCCGGCTTCCTTCCAGATAAGCTGGGAGGTGACCAGGAACTTGAACGTGCCGGGGTCGGTCATGAAGTCGAATGGGCTGGTTACCCCGTGGGAGCGCAGGTACGTGTCCAGCACCCCTGCGCCGCCGAACACCTGGTTGAAGATCGTGACGACCAGCACGAAGGAAAAGAAGTGCGGCAACGTCACCACGGCCTGGACGAGCGCGCGGAGCCGCCGGGACAGCAGGGTGTCGAGCAGGATCGCCAGCGCGATCGGCACCGGGAAGAACAGCACGAGCTGGACTGAGAACAGCATCAGCGTGTTCCAGAACGCGTGCAGGAACCCCGGGTCGGTGAACAGCTGCTGGAAGTTCGCCAGGCCGACCCACGGGCTGTGCAGGATGCCGTCGTACAGGTCGTAGTCCTGGAACGCCATCACCAGCCCGAGCATGGGCGCGTAGCCGAACACGCCGAGCAGGACCAGCGCCGGCAGGCACATGATGAGCAGCGTGCGGTCGCGACGCAGCCGGACATACCAGCGCCGCCGGGGCTTTCGCACGGCGCCCGTCGCGCCGGTCGCGGAGAGCGAGGCAGTCCCGCTCTCCGCTACAGCACTCCCGCGATGCTCGCCAGTCGCGGTGGACATGGCGCCTGGAGTCACGCTGTCCCGAGCTTCTTCTGCTGGGCGAGGACCCCCTCGTAGAACGACTTGAGCTTGTTGCCGCCGTCGCGCTTCCAGGTGGCGAGCGTGGACTGATAGTCGGCGATGGAGGCCCGGCCGCGGGCCACCTCGTACATGATGTTGTCGGTCTGGGTGAACGGGGTGAACGCGTTGGGGCTGGACAGGCTGTTCGGCACCGTGACGTTGAGCTCGTAGAACAGCGGCTGGTAGCCGGACTTGGCGTTCCGCTGCCCCCAGGTCGCGCACGCCTTGGTCACTTGCGGGTAGCCGGCGTTGTAGGTGGCGTTGTTCGGGCTGACCAGGAAGTTGTAGGTAGACACGCTCGACCCGGCGTACTTCGTCCCGTTCGAGGTGAGCTGCGGACCGGCGCTGCCCGCGGTGTAGTCCACGCCCTCGACCCCGTAGTTGAGCAGGTTGTACTCGTACGAGCCGAACGGCGCGGCGAGGTAGTTCGCGATGCGCAGGCACTCCTCGATCTGTTTGGCGGTCAGGCTCTTGTTGAGGTAACTGGTCCACGCGGTGGCAGCCTCGAGCGGTATCTGCGGGGTGCCGCTGCCGCTGGCGGTGAAGAAGTCGAAGGAGGCACGGGTGTACTTCTTGTTGGACGCCTGGCCCTTTTGCGCGTCCGCCGCGTTCCACGCGCCCATCCCGTCGGAGACGATGACCATCTGCCCGGAGTAGAACTCGGTGATCCCGTTGCCGAAGTTGCCTGCCACCTGGTCTGGGTGCACCAGGCCGGCCTTGATGGCCTTGGCCATCCAGTTCATCGCCTCGATGATGCCGTCGGACTCGTACATCGTGATGAGGTTGCCCTTGTCGTCGAGCATCCAGGACGCGTAGTTGTAGGGCTGGAACAGGTACCCGAAGATGTCGCCCATAGCCCAGCGCTTGCCCTTGGGGTCGTTGACCTCCTGGGCCAGGTCCCACAGGTCGTTTATCGACGTGACGTTGGGGGTCCCGACACCAAGTGAGTCGAGGATGTCCGCTCGGTAGTAGAGCTGGTAACCGACGTTGAACCCGGCGGTGTAGGACGGGAAGCCGTACAGCTTGTCGTCCCAGATCCCGGCCTGCCAGCCGTCGGAGAAGATCGCCGCCAGGTTCGGGTACTGGTTGATCTTGCTGCCGGCCAGGTACGGGGTGAGGTCGGCGAGCCTGTCTTCGGCCGCCTGGCCGAAGTTGAGCGGCGGCGCCCAGAACGTCGGGACCTGGATCCAGTCCGGCAGCTTATTGCCCGAGAACAGCTGCGGCAGGATCGTGGCGTAGTTGTTGCCGTTGGCGGGGGCAACGCTCACAGTGGCGCCAAGCGCGCTGTTCACCGCCTGATCGAACGGGTTGTTCGCCGACGGGATCGTGCCCCACAGCGGCGTGATGGCGGAATAGCTGCCGCCGCTGCCCGGGATCCCGGTGACGGTGCGCACCAGGTTCGTCGGGTAGCTCAGGTAAGCGGGCGACGAGCCGGCGATGCTGGGGTAGTCCGGCTTGACCAGGCTGCTGGCCTTGTACTTCGGGAGGATGCGCTCAAGCAGGCTCGTCGACACCGCCCCCGTCTTGGCGGGGGCGCCCCCGGAACCGCAGGCGGCCAGCAGCGGAGCCGCCGCGACCGCGCCGGCCGCACCCGCTGTGGCGGTCAGGAACCCGCGTCTCGTCATGCGTGAGTTCAACGGTGAGTTGTGTGACGCTGCGCGATGCATAGGAGGTACCACCTTCGTCCTCGACGGGGCTGTTTCAGGTTGGGCGTGGCGTCTATGGGTCGCGGACCCGAGGGTTTGTCGAAGCGCTTCAATGAGTTAGGTGGAGGTTAGATCCACACTTGACTTCCGCGCAATAGGGTCGAAACACTTGATTCGGCCACAGAGCGCTGTGATGAGCCTGGCCTGCCCTAATGATCTGGATCGTTACTTGTGATTGACGATCCTTGTTCCGGAGGTACCGTGTCGAAGCGATTCGCTAGCCATGCCGACTTCCGTGATCCGGCTTTGTCGTCGCGTGAACGAGCCGACGACCTCCTCGCCCGGCTCACCGACGACGAGAAGATCGCGATGCTGCACCAGCGCTCGGCCGCCGTCCCGCGGCTCGGCGTGGCCGAGTTCCATACCGGCACCGAGGGTGTGCATGGCGCGGCGTGGCGGGACCATCAGGGCACCGGAAAAACGCTGACCGCGACGGTCTTCCCGCAGCCGGTCGGGCTCGCCGCGAGCTGGGATCCCGGGCTCGCGCACGAGGTCGGCCGCGGCACCGCGCGCGAAGTCCGCGCCCTGCACGACGCGCACCCGCTGATCAGCCTCAACGTCTGGGCGCCCGTGGTGAACCTGCTGCGCGACCCGCGCTGGGGCCGGAACGAGGAGGGCTACTCCGAGGACCCGCTGCTCACCGCGCGGCTAGCCACCGCGTTCTGCCGGGGCTTGTCCGGGGAGAACGGGGATGGCTACCTGCTGACCGCCCCCACCCTCAAGCACTTCCTGGGTTACAACAACGAGGAGTACCGCGACCTGACGTCCTCCGCGCTGCGCCCTCGCGTGCTGCACGAGTACGACCTCCCGCCGTTCCGCGAGCCGATCGAGGCGGGCGCGGCGACCGGGGTCATGCCCTCCTATAACCTCGTCAACGGCCGGCCCGCGCACGTCAGCCCGCTGCTGCGCCTCATCCGTGAGTGGACCGACGATGAGCTGCTGACCTGCAGCGACGCATGGGCCCCCTCGAACCTGGTGCGGACCGAGCACTACTTCGACGACTACCCGGCGGCGCACGCCGCCGCCCTGTGCGCGGGCCTGGACAGCTTCACTGATCAGGACGGCGACGGCACGCTCACCACCGCCGCCGTCACGCAAGCGCTGCACCGCGGCCTGATCACCGTGGCCGACGTCGACCGCGCCGTCCGCCGCAAGCTGCTGATCAGGATCCGGCTCGGCGAGTTCGACGCGGACGGCGGCCCCTTCGCCGGGGCGGCCGCCATGGACACGCCCGGGCACCGCGAACTAGCCCGCCGCGCCGCGCGAAGCTGCGCTGTCCTGCTTCAGAACGACGGGGGCCTGCTCCCGTTGGCCGGCCAGCCGCGGATCGCGGTGCTCGGTCCGCTCGCGGACACCCTCTACGAGGACTGGTACAGCCCCGCGCTCCCCTACCAGGTCACGATCGCCGACGGCATCGCCGCGACCGGTTCGCGGGTGTCGGTCGACGAGGCGGCGACCCGGGTCCGCACCGATCTCGGCGAGTTCGACGTGTTCGAGTGGGGAGACGACGTCATCACCCTGCGCCAAGGCGGGAAGTACCTGACGCTCACCGCGGGCGGCGAGCTCAGGGTCGACGCGGACCGGCCGGACGGCTGGATCGTCCGCGAGACGTTCCGCCGCACTCCGCTGCCCGGCGGCGACATGCTGCTGCGGTCCACCGCCACCGGCCAGGCCGCCCGGCTGCGCTGGGACGTCCTCGCCGACGGCATCACCGAGGCCGTAGCCACCGCGCGCGCGGCCGACGTCGCGGTGGTCGTGGTCGGCAACGACCCGATGATCGGCGCCAGGGAAGGCCGTGACCGGAGCACGTTGGCGCTGCCGCCGTCGATGGACCGGCTGATCCGCGAGGTCGTCAGCGCGAACCCGCGGACCGTCCTGGTGATCATGTCCAGCTACCCGTACGTCACACCGGACGCGCCCGCGATCGTATGGACCGCTCACGCGGGGCAGGAGACCGGGCACGCGATCGCGGACCTGCTCACGGGGCGTCATGCCCCGCAGGGCCGACTGCCGCAGACCTGGTACGCCGCCGACAGCGCGCTGCCGGACGCCCTGGACTACGACATCATCAAGGCCGGCTGGACATACCAGTACTCGAGGGCGCGGGCGCGCTTCCCATTCGGCCATGGCCTGACGTACACGAAGTTCCGCTACGGCCCGCTCCGGCTGACCGGGACCACGGCCGACACGGTGACCGCCAGCCTGGACGTCACCAACGCCGGCGACAGGGATGGCACCGAGGTCGTCCAGCTGTACGCGAGCTACCCGGCGCCGGATCAGCCGCGGCGCAGGCTGTGCGGCTTCGACCGGGTCACGCTCGTGCCCGGCGAGACGAGGACCGTGCGGATGGAGGTGCCGCGGGCCCGGCTGGCGCTGTGGGACGTGGCGGCGGCGCGGATGTCCGTCCCGCCCGGCCAGATCGAACTCGGCGCCGGCGCCTCCTGCGCCGACATCAGGCAGACCGCGACGCTGACCGTCCCCGGTACCGTCTCGAGACGCTCTATAGGCCGCGATGGCAAGCTGAGCATCGGAGCGGCCGACTTTGACGACTACGAGAACATCACCCTCGTCGACCGGACCCGCGAGGACGGCACCGTGGTCACTCGCGCCAATCCCGTGGGCCGTAGCTGGCTGGTGTTCAAATCGGTTTGTTCGGAACGGACCGTGGCGGCTGTGTTCCGCGTCGCCTCCCCCGCGCCTGGTGGCGGGCGGATTCAGGTGCGGACCGCGGCCGGGGACAGCCCGGTCGCCAGCGTCGCCGTGCCCTGGACCGGCGGTCGCTACGAGTGGACCGACGTCACGGCTCCGCTCACTCTTGCCGACGGCACGAGCGATCTGTACCTGGACCTGGACGGCGCTGTACGCCTGGACTGGTTCCGGCTGGAGCGAGAGTGAAAGGGGAGATGTGGTTCGGCGGGGACTACAACCCCGAGCAGTGGGACGCGGCGGTCTGGGCGCAAGACGAAGTGCTGATGCGCGAGGCCAGCGTGAACACGGCGACGGTGGGCGTGTTCTCCTGGGCGCTGCTGGAGCCGGCCGAGGGGCGTTTCGAGTTCGGCTGGCTGGACGCGGTGCTGGACCGGCTGCACGCGAACGGGGTACGCGTGATCCTGGCGACGCCGACCGCGTCCCCGCCGCCGTGGTTCACGCTCGCCTATCCGGACGCGATGCCGGTTACCCGCGACGGCACCCGGCTGTGGCACGGCAGCCGGGACACGTACTGCGCGGCCGCTCCCTCCTACCGGCGGGCGGCGCTGCGGATCGCGAGCGAACTCGCCCGCCGGTACGCCGGCCACCCGGCGCTGGCCATGTGGCACGTGCACAACGAATACGGGACTCGCTGCTGGTGCGACCACGCGGCGGCTGGCTTCCGGCGCTGGCTGCGTGCCAGGTACGGGGACGGCGACCATGGCCTGGCGGCGCTGAACGAGGCGTGGGGCACCGCGTTCTGGAGCCAGCGGTACTCGGCCTGGGAGCAGATCCTGCCGCCGCTGGCGACCCAGTACCTGCCCAACCCGGGTCAGGACCTGGACTTCCGCCGGTTCTGGTCCGACGAATTGCTGGCCGCTTTCACGCAGCAGCGCGACGTGCTGCGACAGAACTCCCCCGGCATCCCTGTCACGACGAACTTCATGGGACCGGATCATCTCGTGGTCGACGCCTGGTCGTGGGCTCGCGAGGTGGACGTCGTGGCGGTCGACCACTACCTGTCCTCGGCTGGGCCGAGGGGGCTCGCGGACATCGCGTTCTGCGCCGACTGGGCCAGGTCCGTCGGCGGTGGACGGCCCTGGCTGCTGATGGAGCAGGCCCCGAGCGTGGTCATCGAGAACGGGCTGATGGTGCACCGCGAGCCGGGCCGGATGCTGCGGGACAGCCTCGGCTACGTGGCACGCGGCGCCGACAGCGTGCTGTTCTTCCAGTGGCGCGCGTCCCGTTCTGGCGCCGAGATGTATCACCCCCGCGCTGGTGCCGCACGCCGGCCCCGACACCCGGATCTTCGCGGAAGCGGCCGAGCTGGGCGCGGTGCTGCGTCGCCTGGCCGGCGTGGCCGGGAGCGTCGTCACCGCCGACGCCGCGGTCCTCGTTGACACCGATTCACGCTGGGCGCTGGAGTCCCGCGGGCTGCCGTCGCCGCACGTGCGTCACCTGGACGTGGCACGGGCGGCGCACGCCGCGCTGTGGCGGTCGGGCATCGGGTGCGACATCGCGGCGCCAGACGCCGACCTGTCGCGGTACCGGCTGGTGGTCGTCCCCGCGGTCTACGTGCTGACCGACGCGGCGGCGGCGACGCTGCGCCGGTACACCGACGGCGGCGGCCACCTGGTCGTCACGTTCTGCAGCGGCATCGCCGACGAGTCGCACCGCATCCGCATCGGCGGCTACCCAGGCGCGCTGCGCGACATCCTCGGCATCCGGGCCGAGGAGTTCCATCCCCTGCCGCCCGGCACGACCGCCCGGCTCAGCGCGGCCACGCCCACGGGGGCGCACGGGAACCTGTGGACCGAGCGGCTGCGCGCGGAGGGGGCCGAGATCCTCGCCAGGTACGCGGACGGAGTGCTGGCCGGCCTGCCCGCCATCACGCGGCACTGCTACGGCACCGGCACCGCGTGGTACCTGTCCACCCTGCCCGACGACGACGCACTCGACGCGCTGCTGCTTGAGGCCGCGTCCGCGGCCGGGGTGCGGCCCGCGCTGCCCGGCGCGCCGCCCGGCGTCTGCGTCACTCGCCGCCACGGTAATGGCGCGCGGTCCTGGCTGTTCGCCGTCAACCACAGCGACAGGGCGGCGACGCTGCCCGCCGTCGGCGTGGACCTGATAACCGGCCGCGAGGTGACCGGGACGCTTGAACTGCCACCTCACGGTGTCGCGGTAATCCGCGATGCCTAGGATCACCGTGTGATCACAGGAATGCACGCGATCGTGTTCTCGCCCGACGCGGAGAAGGTTCGCGCGTTCTTCGCTGACGTGCTGGACTTGCCGTCAGTGGACGCGGGCGGAGGCTGGCTTATCTTCGCGCTGCCCCCGGCCGAATTGGCCGTTCACCCGGCCGACGGAGGCGCTCGCCACGAGCTCTACCTGATGTGCGACGACATCAATGCCACCCTCACCGAGCTGAGGGGCAAGGGAGTCGAGGTGTCGTCCGAGGTATCCGATCTGCGCTGGGGGCTACTGGCGACGATCCGGTTGCCGGACGGTTCTGACTTTCCGATCTACCAGCCGCGGCACCCGTCCCCTCTTCGGCGCTGATCAAAGTCGGCGACGGCGCGGGCGCGGGTCCGTTAAGGTCGCTGTGTGCTCGGTGACCCCTCACGCCGGTCCGCCCCCTCCCGGCGGACCGTGCTGCGCGGCGGCGTGCTCAGCGGAATCGCCGTGGCACCTCTGGCGGCGCTAGGCCGAAGGACCGCGCGTGCCGTGGCCCCGGCCGCCGCCGCGACGCAGGCCAGCGTCAGCTACGACTTCAATCAGCACTGGCTGTTCGGCGGCCAGTATGTCTCCGGCTCGGAGCAGCCGGGCTACGACGACACCGGCTTTGCGCCGATTACGCTTCCGCACACCGTGGTGCCGCTCTCCTGGGGCGACTGGGACCCCGCGACCTGGGAAGACGTCTGGATCTACCGCAAGCATTTCGGCGGCGAGAAGCTGGGCGGCGGGCGCGTATTCGTCACGTTCGACGGCGCGATGGTCAACGCGACCGTCTGGATCAACGGCACCATGGTCCTTCCGTATCCGCGCCCCACGTACACGAAGGGCGACCTCTACCACGCGGGCGGCTACCTCCCGTGGTCCGTCGAGCTCACCGGCCTCATCAACGACGGCACCGACAACGTGCTCGCGGTCAAGCTGGACTCGACGTGGCTGCAAGTCCCGCCCGAAGGCGCCACGGCCGGAGCGACCGCCGTCGATTACCTGCAGCCTGGCGGAATCTACCGCGATGTCACGCTTGCGTTCGTGCCGGAGACGTTCCTTTCTGACGTGTGCGTGCGCCCGCAGAACGTGCTCGACGGCGACAGGTACGTCGGCGTGCGGGCCACGATCGACTCGACCACGGCCGGCGAGGCGAGCGTGACCGCCGAACTCCTGGACGGGACGCGTGTGCTGGCCACGGCGAAGCCGCCCAAGGCGGCCATAAAGAAGGGCACCACCGACTTCCCGCCGTTCTCAATAACCAAGATCGGGAAGGTAACGTACTGGTCGCCGGACAACCCCAAGCTCTACACGGTCAGGACCACGGTCACGGTCGGCGGCGCCACATACACCGTGTCCACGACGATCGGGTTCCGCGAGGCGCGATTCGAGAACGACGGGTTCCACCTCAACGGCGCCCTGTACAAGATCTTCGGGCTGAACCGGCACCAACTGTTCCCGTACATCGGGATGGCGGCGCCGGCGCGCCTGCAGCGCAAAGACGCCGAGATCCTCAGGAACGAGCTCAACTGCACGATGGTGCGCTGCTCGCACTACCCGCAGTCCCCCGATTTCCTCGACGCCTGCGACGAGCTTGGCCTGATGGTCTGGCAGGAGACGCCCGGCTGGCAGTACGTCAGCGAGGACGCCGGCTGGCGGAACATCGTCAGGGACAACGTCTACGACATGGTGATCCGCGACCGCAGCCGACCCTCGGTCATCGTCTGGGGAACCAGGGTCAACGAGGCCCACGAGACCGCGAGCAACGAAGACCTGTTCAGCGCGGCGGCGCAGAATACGAAGGCGATCGCCAATGCCCAGGACCCGACGCGGCAGAGCACGGGCGCGATGGGCGCCTATTCCATGGACTTCTGGGACGAGGACGTCTACTCCCACGACGACTACAAGCACAAAGACGGCAACGCCCAGCTAAGTGTCCCGCTGCCCAGCCCCAAGGGGATGCCGGAGAAGCCGTATTTCGTCAGCGAGGCGGTCGGCGCGCTTGACGGCTCGCCCACGTACCGCTGGATCGACCCTAGCTCGACCCTGGCCATCCAGGCCCGCCAGCACGCGCAGGTCCACAACACCGCGCAAGGGCCGCTCAGGTACGCGGGGCTGCTCGGCTGGTGCGCCTTTGACTACGCGTCGCTGAACGGCGGAGACGCGATCTGGCACGCGCTCAAGACACCGGGCGTCATGGACATCTTCCGGGTGCCCAAGCCGGGTGCGGCGATCTACCTTTCCCAGGTGAAACCGTCGGTGCGCCCGGTCATCGCCCCCGCGTTCTGCTGGGATTCCGGCGACAGCCCCGGCCAGGCGGCCATGATCGGCACCAACTGCGCGCGGCTGGAGATCTACCTCAACGGGAAACACGACAAGACCGCGTACCCCGACACCAAGGACTACCCCCACCTCGCCTTCCCGCCTGTCGTCACCGACCTCGTGGTCAACCCCGCCGCCTACCAGGACCTTCGCATCGAGGGCTACCTCAGCAAGACCAGCAAGGCCGGCGAAACGCCAGCGACCGTGCTGAAGATGACCGCCGACACTTCCGGCGACCGGCTTGAGCTGACCGCCGACGACCCGTCGATCGTCGGCGACGGCTCCGACGCCACCAGGATCACGTTCCGTGCGACCGACGCGTACGGCAACCACCGGCCTGGTGTCACCGGGACGGTGACCCTTTCGCTGTCCGTCCCGTCCGGTAAGAGTCTCCCGGCGGTACTGGTGGGCGGCCCATCGTTCGACTTCGGCACCTACGGAAGCGTCGGCGGCGCGTTCGTCCGCTCCCTCCCCGGCCAGACCGAGTCCGTGACGGTAACCGTCACGGCCACGCACTCCACGAAGACCGCGTCGGTGCCGGTAACGGTGACCCCGCCGCCCAGTTCGACCCACTACCTGTAACGGCCGGCCGCGCCGGCGTTTCCGCGGAAACGCGGCGCCTGATGCGGTAGCGGCGGCTGCGCCGGCGTTCCGCGGTAACGCGGCGCCTGATGCGGTAGCGGCGGCTGCGTCGGCGTTCCGCGGAAAGGCGGCGCCTGATGCGAGGGCGGCGGCTGCGGGGGAAGTTTCACCTGAAGGGTTCCAGGCGCTCGACGCCGCGCCCCACTAGCGGCATCGTGATGGTAACGACAGCAGAGGCCGACCGATTTGCGGGCTATGTCCGGATATACCTGCTTGCCGGCAGCTACCGTGCCCGGATGAATGGCCCGATGTGTCGGACAATGGGTGTATGCCCAGTTCAGAGGGCATAACAGAGAGTCCAGGGTCAGGCGAAAGTCAGGAGTCCGCACATGCCGCGACGTGCCGCAGCGGGGAATAACGGCAAGCTACAGGCCACCGTCTTGAAGAAGTGCGACCGCACCTATCACCGTCCGGCGACCAACAAGCAGTGCGCGGCCGGTACCTGTCAGCACACGTGCGAGCCGTCCGCGATCGAGCGCTGCCGGCACTCGTGGACCGTCCGCTACACCGTCAACGGGGTGCAGCGGGACAAGAGCTTCCGCGATGAGATGGATGCTGCCAGGCGGGTGCTGTGGGGGTCGGGGATGAAGAAGGCGCAGGATTTCCAGCTTGAGCTGACCCGGGGCAAGCGTGCCCAGGGCCGGACGTACGTGGACCCCAAGGCCGGGGATGAGCTGTTCGGCCCGGCGGCCGAGGCGTTCATCATGTCCGGCGCGCTGCACGCGAGCCCCGATTCCCGGGCCGCGTACCTGAGTACTTATCGGGCCAACATCGCGGGCCGGTTCGCGGGCCGGACGCTGGCGCAGATGGCCACCGCGGCCGCCGCCGCCGAGGTGGCCGAGTTGGTGAACGTGACCATGGGGCACAAGAGCATCACGCGCAGGCAGGTGGCCCGCATGATCATCACCGGCACCATGGACGCCGCCGTCGCTGCCGACAAGATCGGCCGCCACAAGCTAGCCGGGATCACCCTGACCGAAGGCACCAGGACCGCACCCGCCCCTGATGATGACGAGGAGTCCGGCGGGTTCGTGTTCATCACCGACGCCCAGGCCGCCGTGCTGGCCGCCGGGATCACGGTCAAGAACGGCGGCCGGACCCGGACCATGGCGGGGGTCGGGATCGCCGTCTGGTTGCAGCGCACGATGGGCCTGCGGATCAGGGAAGCGCTGGGCGTGGAGAAGGCC
>Ga0210395_10001867_pt1 | contig 16386 bp, 16 predicted proteins | sample IncBWH4OmetaG_FD_150861 | JGI IMG/M metagenome (GOLD analysis project Ga0210395, IMG submission 150861) | Forest soil microbial communities from Barre Woods Harvard Forest LTER site, Petersham, Massachusetts, United States - Inc-BW-H-4-O ... | reverse complement strand
GCTCGATGAACGGCCAGGCGGCGGCGCCGCCGAATATAAGCCCGAGCGGCACCAGCGCCGGGATGAACACGTTGAACGCGAACGTATGCCCCCACGGCGCCCACTGCCAGGCAGGCATGATGCGCAGCGCGCCTTCCAGCGCGCCCATGTAGAAGTCCGGCTGCGAGCCGGCCGACATGGCGACCGGGTTGAACGGACCGTACAGCCAGATCGGGTTGATCTGCGCGAACGTCGCGGCCAGGGCGCAGGCGGCGAACACGAAGAAGAAGAACGCGCCGGTCTTGGCCATGAAGTACGGGTACATCGGCGCGCCGACGACGTTCTCGTTGGTGCGGCCCTTGCCCGGCATCTGCGTGTGCTTCTGGTGGAACATCAGGAACAGGTGCACGGTGATCAGCGCGAGGATCACGCCGGGGATCAGCAGCACGTGCAGGATGTACAGCCGCGGGATGATCTGGTTGCCGGGGAACGGCCCGCCGAACAGGAAGAACGCCAGGTAGGTGCCGACGATGGGGAGCGACTGGATGACTCCCTCGAGGATCCGCAGGCCCGCGCCGGACAGCAGGTCGTCGGGCAGCGAGTAGCCGAACAGCCCCTCGAGCAGCCCGAGGGTGAACAGGATGATGCCGATCAGCCAGTTGATCTCGCGCGGCTTGCGGTAAGCGCCGGTGAAGAACACCCGGATCATGTGCGCCATGATGCCGGCCATGAACAGATCCGCGGCCCAGTGGTGGATCTGCCGGATCAGCAGCCCGCCGCGCACGTCAAAGCTGATGTGGAGCGTCGAGGCGTAGGCCTCGCTCATCCGCACGCCGTTCAGCGGCGTGTAGGACCCGTGGTAAATGACGTCGGTCATGCTCGGCTGGAACCACAGCGTCAGGAACGTGCCGGTCAGCAGCAAGATGACGAACGAGTACAGGATGATCTCGCCCAGCAGGAACGACCAGTGGTCGGGGAAGATCTTCCGCAGCAGGACGCGGACCCCGCGGGCACCGTGCAGGCGGTCATCCAGCCAGGTGCCCGTGCCCCCCAGCGCTCGGTCGATGCTCATGACCGCTCCCAGAAGCTCGGGCCCACCGGCTCGTGGAAGGGGCCGGTGGCGATGAGGTAACCCGACGAGTCCACGCCGATCGGCAACTGCGGCAGTGGCCGGGTCGCGGGCCCGAAAATAACCTGGGCGCCCTGCGTCGCGACGAACGTCGACTGGTGGCAGGGGCACAAGATGTGGTGGGTGGTCTGCTCGTACAGCGCCGCCGGACAGCCGACGTGCGTGCAGATCTTGGAGTAGGCCACGATGTTGTCTACGCTCCAGTTCGCGACTACCTTGCCGCCCACCGGGTGCGGCTGCGAGGTGTAATCCACCTCGCCAGGACGGAACTTGATGATGATGACGGCAGCCTTCGCCATGGCGTCGTCATCATCCAGGTAACCCTCGGGTCCGACACTGATGATCGACCCGGGGGAGCTGAACTCCGCCGGGGTTATCGGGTCGCCCGTCCCGTAGACGAGCAGCCGCAGGCCCTTGCGCCAGACCGTCGTGTCGAGGCTGGTGCCCGGCAGCGGCCCCATGTCACGCAGCAGGAATATCGGCGCCACCGCCAGGGGGATGGTCGCCGCAATGAGGCTGCGGCGGACGATCGGGCGCGAGACGAACTGGCTGGTCTCGGCGCCCTCCTCGAACGTCTCCTTGAAGGCGGCCTTCTCCTGCTCGGTCGAGTGCATCGGATGGCGCATCTCGGTCAGCTCGACGTCCGGCATGAGATGCCTGACCCAGATCGTCGCGCCCGCGCCAAGCAGCAGCATGGCGATGGACAGGGTGCCGCCGAGCGCCAGGTTGGAGTGCTGGACCGCGACGATGGAGCCGACGCCGATGATCCCGTAGGCGACGAGGAACCCGAGGCCGGCGAGGCCCGCGAGGATGAAGCAGGCCGCCACCACCAGTTCGGCCTTCTTGGCCCGGGCCGGGTCTTCCGGCCCGGCGGGCAGCTCGCGGGGTGGCGGCTGCGTGCCGCCGTCGTCCTGAGGCGGGAGCATCCGGTGGGATGCGGCCGGCGACGGGGTGCCGATGACGCGGCGCGGCGCAGCCGGACCCTCAGGCTCGCCGGACGCTGCTGTCGCGCCGCCGGCCTGGCCGCCGCCAGTCAGGTACTCCTGCCAGGCGGTGTCGCCTGGCCCCTGGTCAGAACCGGGGGAGTTCGTGTCACTCATGAGCCTTCCCGTGCTTCGCAGTAATCCAGAGCGCCGCCAGGACCAGGAACAGCAGGAGGCCGAGGAACGCCACCAGGCCCTCGGTCACCGGCCCGATCCGGCCCAGGCTGAAGCCGCCCGGGTTGGGCTGGGACCTGACCTGCGTCACGTAGGTGATGATGTCCCGCTTCTGCTGCGGCGTGATCGTCAGGTCGTTGAACACCGGCATGGCCTCGGGTCCGGTGAGCATGGCCTCGTAGATCTGGGTGGGCGTCGAGGCGGTCAGCGGGGGAGCGAACTTCCCGTAGGTCAGGTCTCCGCCCGCGCCGACGAAGTTGTGGCAGGCTGCGCAGTCGGCCACGAACAGCTGCTGGCCCAGGCCGTAAGTGCCTGCCGCCGGGTTCACCGCTGCGGCCGACGGGATCGGCGGCCCGCCGCCGATGCTCTCGATGTAGGCAGCCAGGGCGTGGGTCTCGGCCGGGGTGAACTTGTCCGGCTTGCGGATGTTCTCCGCGCTGTCCGAGGCAGCGGGCATGCGGCCCGTGCTGACCTGGAAGTCGACGGCGGCGGCCCCGACGCCGATCAGGCTCGGCGCCTGACCCGCCCGGCCCTCGGCGTACAGGCCGTGGCAGGTGGCGCAGTTCTCGACGAACAGGTTGCGCCCCTCGGCGATCTGCGCCGGGTTGGCTGATGTCGGCGATGCCGCGGTAGCAGCGTTCCCGTTCGTAATGACGGTGTAGCCAAGGCCGATCAGCACCAGTACCAGCCCGACGAGGGCGTAGGTGGCGGCCGGGTGCCGGCGTCTCGCGGTGATCCAGCTCACAAGCTTCCCTCAGCTCCCGGTCAGTGGATCAGGTAGATAGTGGTGAACAGCCCGATCCAGACCACATCCACGAAGTGCCAGTAGTAGGACACGACGATCGCGCTGGTCTGCTGCTCGAGCGTGAATTTCTTGGCCGCGAACGTTCTGCCGAGCAAGAACAGGAACGCGACCAGGCCGCCGGAGACATGCAGGCCGTGGAACCCGGTCGTGAGGAAGAACACCGACCCGTAGTTGGACGAGGACAGCGTCACGTGCTGCTTCTGGATGAGGTCCAGGTATTCGTAACCCTGGCCGAGCACGAAGTACAGCCCCATCAGGAAGGACAGCACGTACCACTCGCGCAGGCCCCAGCGCCAGAACTGGTAGATCCGGCCGAGGCGGCGGAGCTGGTGCCGCTCGACCGCGAACACGCCCATCTGACAGGTCACGCTGGACAGCAGCAGGACGGTTGTGTTGACCGAGGCCAGCGCCAGGTCCAGGTGAGCCTTAGGCCACGCCTGGCCCATGCCCTTGTCCACCGACCGGACGGTGAAGTACATCGCGAACAGAGCCGCGAAGAACATCAGCTCAGAGGACAGCCAGATAATTGTGCCCACGCTGACGAGGTTCGGTCTGCTCGCGGTCGGGCGCGGAGCGACCTCAGTAGATGCTGTCACCACGGGGCCATTATTACGACAACGCGTAGGCGTGCGTACCCCGACCCCCCGGCTCGGTAACATCCTTTGCCATGAAGGTTGTCGTCTATAGCCATGATGCCGACACTCGGGGCAGGGTCCGGCTCGCCATCGGCCGCCGGCCCGCTCCTGACGTGCCGGAAGCCGAGATAATCGAGGTTGCCACCGAGCCCATGCTGTTCCGGCTCCTGGACGCGGGCGGAGTCGACGTCATGGTGCTGGACGGCGAGGCTCAGCCAGCCGGCGGCATGGGCGTCTGCCGCCAGGCGAAGGACGAGATCCACGACTGCCCGCCGGTCCTGCTGATCATCGGCCGGGCCGACGATGGCTGGCTGGCTACCTGGTCTCGCGCCGACGCGGTGGTGAGCCACCCGATCGATCCGGTTGCCCTCGCCAGGGCGCTGGCCGGGCTGATGCGCCAGCGCCAGGCGGGAACGGCTTCCGCGGGCGCCGAGGTCGCTCAGCACTGACGCTGTACTCAGCGCCGCAAAACCCCCGACGGATCGAGGTGGCCGTAGATGGACCCGCGCACTACCTGGCCTGCCCTGATTGGCGCGCTGATCCGGGGCGAGACGCTCACGGCCGAGGAAACCGCCTGGGCGATGAACGAGATCATGGAAGGCGCGGCCACCCCGGTCCAGATCGCTGGCTTCGGCGTGGCGCTCCGGATGAAGGGCGAGACCGCCGGTGAGGTGACCGGGCTGGCCCAGGCCATGCTCGACCACGCCGCGCCGATCTCGATCCCCGGCCGGACCGTCGACCTGGTCGGGACCGGGGCCGACGGCGCCCGGACCGTCAACATTTCCACCATGGGCACGATCGCGGCCGCCGCGGCCGGGACGCGGATGATCAAGCACGGCAATCGCGCCGCCTCGTCGGCCTGCGGCACCGCCGACGTGCTGGAAGCGCTCGGCGTCGTCATCGATCTGCCGCCGTCCGCGACCGAGCAGCTCGTGGACGAGGTGGGGGCGGGATTCCTGTTCGCGCCGCTGTATCACCCGGCGCTGCGGCACGTGATCGTGCCGCGCCGCGAGCTGGGCGTGCCGACCGTGTTCAACATCCTGGGCCCGGTGGCCAACCCGGCCCACCCGGCGGCGCAGGCGCTCGGCGTCGCCGACGAGCGGGTCGGGCCGATTCTGGCCGGCGTGCTGGCTGGCCGCGGGTGCTCGGCGCTGGTGTTCCACGGCGACGACGGGCTGGACGAGCTGACCACGACCGCGCCGTCGACGGTCTGGATCGTGCAGGGCGGCGAGGTGAGCCAGACCCGGTTCGATCCCGCCGACATCGGCATCGTCCGGTCGCAGCCCGCCGATCTGCGCGGCGGTGATCCGGCTCACAACGCCGAGGTGGTCAGGGAGTTCGTGGCGGGGCGGCCCGGCCCGGTCCGCGACACCGTGCTGCTCAACGCCGCGGCCGCGCTGGCGGCCGATGCGGGGGTATCCGGCCCTGATGCCCTCGGGCCGGCCCTGGCCGACGGCTACCTCCGGGCCGCCGCCGCGGTCGACTCGGGCGCCGCGTCCGATTTGCTGCAGAGGTGGATCGTGACCAGCCAGCGGCTGTCCGGCCGGGACTTAGATCAGGATTCGGAATAGCCGATCGAGAACGCGGCCTCGAGGTCGTGCCGGGAGTAGGTCCTGAACGCGATGTGCGTCTCGGTGTGAGTCACGCCCGGGACCCGGTTCACGCGGCCGGGGATCACGTCGCCGAGCTCGTCGTGTGCGCGGACGCGGACCATGGCGACCAGGTCGAATTCGCCGGTGACCGAATAGACCTCGCTGACCTGCGGGATCTGCGCGACCGCCTCGGCCGTCTCCGGAATGCGCGCGACGTCGGCTTTGATCAGCACGATTGCGGTGACCACTTCGTCCTCCTCGGGCCTGCGCGAGCCGGCGCCCCGGCGCGGCAAACAGGCTACAAGCCTGCCGGTCAGGAAGCGAGGCTGAGTACGGCCGTGGCGGAAGCCGGCCGGCCGTGGGCGGCCAGGTCGAGCAGGCCTGCCAGCACATCGGCGGTGGCCTTCGCGTCCGCGAGCGCCCGGTGGCAGGGCGCGGTCCCGGTCCTGAAGTAGCGGGCCAGCGTCGCGAGCCTGCAGTCGGGGACGTCGTCGGGCCCGAGGAGCAGCCGGGCCAGGACCGCGGTGTCGATCGTCGCGGTGGGCGGCCAGTGAATGTTGCTCGCGGCGCAGGCGGCCGTGAGGAATCCGAGGTCGAAGGGCGCGTTGTGGGCCACCAGGACGCAGTCCCTGGCGAATGCCAGGAACGCCCGGAGCGCGGCGGCCGCCGAGGGTGCCCGGCTGACCATCGCGTCGGTGATGCCGGTCAGCTCGCAGATGTCAGCCGGGATCGGGCCGCCGGGCCGGACCAGCGAGGAGAACTCGCCGGTGAGCACGCCGCCGCTGAGGCGCACGGCCCCGATCTCGGTGAGCGCGGCCTCACCGGGCAGCCATCCGGTCGTCTCCACGTCGACGACCACGAGGTCGTAGGCTGCGAGCGATCCGGGCACGTGAATCACGCTAAGGCGTGGTGCTGACAGTCTGGATAAGGCGCGCCGATCGGGCGTGGCCGGCCCCGGGGGGTTCTCGTTCCCGCCAAAGAAATATGAGGTCAGGTGGGGCCGGAGTGGCCAACACGAACCGCGAGAGTGTGCGAAGCGGTTGAATCTACCCCTGGCCTTTCACTAGTCTCGTTCACCGAGCCGTATCGCTCACCAGCCGCCAGCTTGGCGGCGGCGGTCGGCCGCAGCCGAATCTCCCGCTGCTGGCAGCCGGCCAGCACGAGAGCCGGGGACCCACCGGATGGCGCCCTCGCTTCGCGGGCGCCGCCAGGGGTGAATCGGTCCGGACCCTCGGACCGTAGGGCCGTTCTTCCACCGCCCGAACCCGTCAGCTCACCCGGTAGGCCGACGTGGAAGAAGGAGCGTGTCACGCAGGTGCATACGCCGCCGGAAAAGAAGGCAGTGCGTAGACGTATCGGGGCTGTGACCGCGGCAGTATTCACCGCCGGGCTGCTCTACGCCGTAACTGGCAGCGCCGCGGCCGCGCCCACGCCGACGCTCTCGCAGGCTCAGCACAAGCTCAGCCAGCTCGAGAGCTCCCTGGAGCAACTGGACCAGCAGTACGACGCAGTCCAGTCGCAGCTCACCTCCACCAATCAGCGGCTCGCTCTGGTCGACCGGCAGCTGAGCCGGTACACGGCCCAGTTCGCAGGCGAGCGCTCCCAGATTTCCAGGATCGCGGTCACCGCCTACGAGGACGGGAACGTCACCTCCTCGCTGACGCTGCTGACCTCGGGTAACCCGCAGGAGATCCTGGACCAGTCCTCGATCCTCCTGGAGCTGTCGGCTAGTGACAGCGCGGAGATCAACCAGTTCCTGGCGTCCGCCCGGCAGCTGACGCAGACGCAGGCGCTCGTCCAGCGCACCAGGGCGGGCGTGCTCGAGCTCAGCGCCAGCCTGAAGAAGCGCAAGGCAGCGCTGGACGCGCTGACCAGCAAGGAGCAGCAGCTGGTCAACCAGCTGACCCCGGTCGAGCAGGTCGGCATCGGCCCTGGCGGGGGCAGCCCCAAGCAGCCAGCGCCGCCCAAGTACAGCGGCCCGACCGCAACTCAGGCCCAGAAGGCGGTCCAGTTCGCGTACGACCAGCTCAACTGCCCGTACGTGTACGGCGGGACCGGCCCGTGCGCCGACGGCTTCGACTGCTCCGGGCTGACGCAGGCCGCCTGGGCCTACGCCGGCGTGGCGATCGAGCGCACCAGCGAGGACCAGTGGGATAGCCTCCCGCACGTGTCCGAGGCGGACATGGAGCCTGGCGACATCATGGTCTTCAACGGCGCCGGCCACGTGGGCATCTACGTTGGGCACGGTGAGCTGATAGACGCGCCCCATACCGGGGCGGACGTGGAGCTGGTGCCGTTCCAGGGCTGGTATCAGGAAACCTTTGACGGCGCCGTCAGGCCCTAGTCGAGGAGTGCGGGGCGGTCGCCCGGGTAGGCTGTGAGCTGGCTACCCGCGCGGCCGCTCGTCAATGCGGCAGTGCGGGGGACGGCTCTATGACCAAGGTTCTGATTGTCACCAACGACTACCCGCCGCGCAGCGGCGGGATTCAGTCGTTCGTGCACGCGCTGGCCTGCCGCCTGCCGGCCGACGGGGTCGTCGTCTACGCCCCGGCCTGGAAGGGAGCCGCCGAGTTCGACGCGGGGCTGCCATTCCCGGTGATCAGGCATCCCGGCTCGCTGATGCTGCCGGTTCCCGCGGTGCGCGACCGGGCGCGGGCCCTGCTGACGGAGCACGGCTGCGACACCGTGCTGTTCGGCGCGGCCGCGCCCCTCGGCCTGCTGGCCCCCGCGCTTCGCCGGGCCGGTGCCCGCCGGATCGTCGCGCTGACGCACGGGCACGAGGCGGGCTGGGCGGCGCTGCCGGGAGCGCGCTGGCTGTTCCGGCGGATCGCAGCCGAGGTCGACGTTCTCACCTACCTGGCCGAGTACTTCCGGATCCGGCTCGCCCGGGCGCTGCCCGCGCAGTCGGCCGGGCGGCTGGTCCGGCTGGCGCCCGGCGTGGACCCGGCCGAGTTCCGGCCAGGGTCAGGCGGCTCAGAGGTCCGCAAGCGGCTCGGGATTGATCCGGACCGGCCGGTGGTGGTCTGCGTTTCGCGCATGGTGCCGCGCAAGGGCCAGGACACGCTGCTGCGAGCGTGGCCGGCGGTGCTCGCCGGCGCTGGCTCGCCGCGGGGCGCAGGCGTCGGCACAGGCGTCGGCGGAGGCGTCGGTGCGGGCTCGCCGCCGGGCGCAGGCGTCGGCGCGGGCCCGCCGCGGCCGCTGCTGCTGCTGGTGAGCGACGGGCCTTACCGGGCTCGGCTTGAGCGCCTTGCCGGCCGGCTTGGCGTGGCCGACTCGGTCCTGTTCACTGGCCCCGTCACCTGGGACGAACTGCCCGCCTACTACGACGCGGGCAACATCTTTGCGATGCCGTGCCGTACCCGCCGAGCCGGCCTGGACGTCGAGGGCCTCGGGATCGTGTACCTCGAAGCCTCGGCCACGGGCCTGCCGGTCGTCGGGGGTGACTCCGGCGGCGCACCGGACGCGATCATCGACGGAGAGACCGGCTACGTGGTGCCGGGGCGGAGCGTCGCCGGCGTGGCCACCCGCCTGAGCGAGCTCCTGGCCGACCCGATCGGCGCCGCGGCCATGGGCGTGAAGGGCCAGGCCTGGATCGAGCGCGAGTGGACCTGGGACCTGGTCGCCGACCGCCTCCGCCAGATCCTCGCAGGCTAGGCTCGCTCGCCTGACTGGCCGGGCCGGATGCCTGACGGGCCAGCCACCGCGCCCGGCCCGGTTCGGACAAATCGGCCACGTTTCATCAGGACGGAGACTTTCCGTCCGCACCGGACGGTAAGTCTCCTACGTGATGCGAGGCCGACTCGCATAGGGCGCAAATCAGACATCCCGCCTTGGGCGGCATGCTTTCTACGTTGTTGGGGCTCGCCGGCTGCCGGACTTGTCCTGACTTGACTGTGACCTCGGCGCTGCCCGCGAGGACTGGGACCGTTAGTCAGTGGATAGCGCTGATTAACGGTCCCAATGAGCCCGACGAGGCTGGGCCTAGCCCGACGAGGCTGGGCCTAGCCCGGCGGCGACGACCCGCCGCCACTCCGCTACCGCTGCCTAGCTGTAGAGCGCCTCGATGTCGGCGGCGAAGTCCTTGGCTACCAGGGCGCGCTTAACCTTGAGTGACGGGGTCAGGTAGCCGTTCTCGGGGGTGAAGTCCACTCCCAGCACGCGGATCTTCCTGATCGACTCGGCGCGCGACACCGCCTTGTTCGCGTCGTCGACGGCAGCCTGCAGATCGGCCAGCAAGTCCGGGTCGTTCGCGAGGTCCGCGGCCGTGGCGGACTCCGGCTTGCCGTGCTGCTTCTTCCAGAACTCCAGCGCCTCGGCGTCAAGCGTCACCAGGCAAGCGATGAACGGCTTGCCATCGCCGACGACCATGCACTGGCTGATCAGCGGATACGCGCGCAGCCGGTCCTCGAGCACGGCCGGCGCGACGTTCTTGCCGCCGGCGGTGACGATCAGCTCCTTCTTCCGGCCGGTCACCCGCAGGAATCCCTCGTCGTCCAGCGACCCGAGATCCCCGGTGTGCAGCCACCCGTCGGCGTCCAGCGCCTCCCCGGTGGCCTGCGAATTGTGCCAGTAACCAGCGAAGACGATGGCGCCCTTCAGCAAGATCTCGCCGTCGTCGGCGATCCGCGCGCTCACACCGGGAACGGGCTGGCCCACGGTGCCGATCTTGTTCCGACTGGGCTTGTTCACCGTGGCGGCGGCAGAAGTCTCGGTCATGCCGTAGCCCTCCAGCACGGTGATGCCCGTGCCGCGGAAGAAGTGGCCCAGTCTCTCGCCCAGCGGCGCGCCGCCGGAGACCGCGTAGGTCACCTTGCCGCCCACGGCCGCCCGCAGCTTGCCGTACACCAGGTGATCGAAGATCGTGTGCCGCACGCGGAGGCCGAGCCCGGCCGGCTTGCCCGCGGCGGTCGCCTGGCTGACGGCGATGGCCGTCTCTACTGCGGCGGCAAAGATCTTGCTCTTGGCCGGGCTGGCCGATGCTGTCTGCTGCGCCGTGTTGAAGACCTTCTCGAAGACCCTGGGCACCGCGAGCAGGAACGTCGGCCGGAACTCGGGCAGGCCCTTGGCCACCGTGCGGGTGTCCGGCCAGTGCCCGAGCACCGCGCCGGACTCCAGGCAGCCGACCTCGATGATCCGGGCGAACACGTGCGCCAGCGGCATGAACAGCAGCGTCGAGCCGTCAGCCACCTGGAACAGCTCCTCGAGCGCCCCGTCTACCGCGTTGCGCACCGCCATCAGCAGGTTGCGGTGCGTCAGCTCGCAGCCCTTCGGCCGCCCCGTGGTCCCCGAGGTGTAGATGATCGTGGCCAGGTCTCCGGCCCGCCGGGTGCTCCTGGCCGCGCGGACCTGCTCATCGGTGACCTGCTCACCTGCCTTCGCCAGATCGTCCAGTCCGGCGATCCGCCACACGTGACGCAGATCAGGCACCCGGTCCTGGACGCCGGCGACGATGTCCGCGTGGGTGTCGGTCTCGGCGATGACGGCCTTGGCACCGGAGTCGCTCAGTATCCACTCGACCTGCTCGGCCGAGTCCGTTTCGTAGATCGGCACGCTAACGGCTCCGGCGGTCCAGATCGCGTAGTCGGCCAGCGTCCACTCGTAGCACGTCCTGGACATCAGGCCGACCCGGTCGCCGGGCTCGATCCCGGCACCGATCAGTCCCTTCGCCAGGGCGGTGACCTGGTCACGGAACTGCCCGGCGGTCACGTCAGTCCAGACCGCGTCACCGGTGCGCCTGCGGATGACCACCTGACCGGGCGTGGAGTCAGCGCGGCTGACGATCACATCGGTCAGTGCGGCATCGTCGGGCACCGCGATCAACGCCGGGATTCCGTATTCGAGCACCATCGCCTCCGCTGCCTGCGTCTTCCGATCTTCCTGGACGTTACCCCGGTGCCCCGTTATGCGCTCGCTAAGGGTGGGCGCGGCCAGCCGACTTGCCTAATGTAGGTGGATGCGGGTCCACGTTGTGAGCGATGTTCACGGCCGAGTCGACGCCCTCCGGCAGGCCGGCGACGGGGCCGACGCCCTGATCTGCCTCGGGGACCTCCTGCTCTTCCTGGACTACGCCGACCACAGTCAGGGCATCTTTCCCAGCCTGTTCGGCGCCGAGCGCGCACGGGAGCTGATCGAGCTGCGGTCCGCGCTGCGCTTCGATGAGGCGAGGACGATGTCCGCGGCGCTGTGGGCGGGCCTGGGCGGTGACCCGCGCGAGCACATCGAGGCGGCGGTAGCGCGCCAGTATGCCGATCTGTTCGCCGCGATGCCGACGCCGGCCTACGTCACCTACGGCAATGTTGACGTGCCCCGGCAGTGGAACGCCCACGTGCGCCCGGGCCAGCGCGTCCTGGACGGCGAGCGGCTCGACCTGGACGGACGGAGCTTCGGGTTCGTCGGCGGCGGGCTGCGGACGATGTACCGGACGCCGAACGAGATCGACGACGAGACCTTCGCGACTAAGGTGGCGGCGATCGGGCAGGTGGACGTGCTGTGCTCCCATATCCCGCCGGCCGTCCCGGAGTTGCTGTATGACACCGTCGCCCGCCGGAGCGAGCGCGGCAGCGAGGCCCTGCTGGCCGCGATCGAGGCAACGCAGCCGCGGTACGCACTGTTCGGCCACGTCCATCAGCCGCTGCAGAGCCGGGTCAGGATCGGGCGGACCGAGTGCATTAACGTCGGCCATTTCCGTGCCACCGGCAGGCCTTACGTCCTGCAGTGGTAGCAGGCCCGGCGGGGTACGCTCCGGTCATGGCCGACAGAACCAGCTCTTCCATCACGATGTCCGCGGACCGTGGCACCGTGATGGGCGTGATCGCGGACTTTGCCGCGTATCCGGACTGGGCGACCGGCGTGCGGTCGGCCGACGTCGTGGAGCCGGGGTCTGATGGCCGGCCGCGCCGGGTCCGGTTCGCGCTCGACGCCGGCCCGATCAGGGACAGCTACGAGCTCGCCTACGAGTGGGACGGGAATGCGGCGGTTCGCTGGACGCTCGCCAAGGCGGGCGCGATGGTGACCGATATGTCGGGTGCCTACGTGCTGGCCGAGGATGGGGCCGGCACGAAAGTAAGCTACGAGCTATCCGTGGGCACTCGAATGCCGATGATCGGCATGCTGAAGCGGAGAGCGGAAAAGACGATCATCGAGACTGCACTCAAGGGCCTGAAATCGCGCGCCGAGGGGATGCAGGACCAGCGCGGACAGGAGCAGTGAGGCAGATGACGGAGCAAGCCGGGGACAGTCCCGACCAGGGGCGCGACGACCAGGGCAACATTGACGGAGGGAACGCGGACCAGTCCGGCGCCGGTCAGTCCGGCGAGCAGCCGGTGCCTTCGGGCGAATCCGCACCGGGCGCGGGCCAGCCGGGCTCCAGCCAGGCGGGCGGCCGGCGCGATGAGACCGGGCCGGGTCGGGGGACTTCGGGCACTGAGCAGGACCGCCGGCGTCAGGCTGCCGCGGGGTCGTCCCCCCGGACTGGCTCGTCGCCGCGGCCGAGCCGGTCCCGGCAGAGCAACCCGGCCTCCGACATGATGAACGACTTCCAGCGCTGGCTCCTGCGCAACAGCGCCAAGAGCGTGGGCAGGGAGATCAGCGGGCAGGTCAAGCGGACGCTGGGCGGCGGGCGGACCGAGTCGTCCGATGTCTGGGACACTGCCACGACGGAGATCCCGCCCGAGGTCGGCGAGTCGCCGGAATGCCAGTGGTGTCCGATCTGCCGGGCCGCGCGACGGGTTCGTGACTCGAATCCCGCGCTCGGCGACCAGTTGTCGACGGCCGGCGATGTCGTGGCGACCGCGGTCCAGGAGGCGATGCGGACGTTCGAGTCGGTCGTCTCCAGGGCGAGCGGGTCGGCGGCGTCGCGGCCCGCACCCCGCGACACCTGGGCCGCCAGCAGTGATGACTGGGCCGCGGCGCGCGATAGCTGGGCTGAGGCGCACGGCGCCCGTGGGGCCGGTCACCAGGACAGCAGTGCTCACGAGGACAGCGCTGGCGAGGCGGATTCGGCACCGGAGGTGAACCATCGGCCGGATGGATCGGATGAGCCTGACCATCGGGGTTGACGTCGGCGGCACGAAGGTTGCCGGCGGAGTAGTCACCGATGACGGCACCATCGTCGAGAAGCTGAAGCGGGCGACTCCGGCCCATTCCGACGAGACAGCCGACGTCATTGCTGACGTGGTTCTAGACCTTCTGTCCCGGTATGACGCCACGGCCGTGGGCATCGGAGCTGCCGGGTTCGTCGACGAGACACGTTCGAATGTCCTGTTCGCACCGAACCTTGCCTGGCGGGATGAGCCGCTGAAGAAGCGGGTCGAGGCCCGCATCGGCCAGCCGGTCGTCGTCGAGAACGACGCGAACGCGGCCGCCTGGGCCGAGGCCAAAATGGGTGCCGCCCGTGATCAGGAGCACGTCATGCTGATCACCGTGGGCACCGGGATCGGCGCCGGGATCGTGTTCGACGGCAAGCTCTACCGCGGCCGGTGGGGCTCGGCGGGCGAGCCCGGGCACTACCGGGTGGTGCCCGACGGCAGGCTCTGCGGCTGCGGGAACAGGGGCTGCTGGGAGCAGTACGCGAGCGGCAATGCGCTGGTCGCCGAGGCCCGTGACCTCGCCCGGCGGGCGCCAAGCGCCGCAATCCGGTTGCTTGAGCTGGGCAGCGGCACGCCCGACGGCATCAACGGGCCCGCGGTCACCCAGGCCGCGCGCGAGGGCGACGCGGGCGCGCTGAGCTGCTTTGAGAGCATCGGCAGCTGGCTGGGCCATGGCCTGGCCGACCTGGCCGCGATCCTGGATCCCGGCTGCTTCGTCATCGGCGGCGGGGTGTCGGAGGCGGGGGAGATGCTGCTCGGCCCGGCGCGGGCCGCGTACGAGAGCAGCCTCACCGGACGCGCGCACCGCAAGTTCGCGGAGGTCAGGCTCGCCGAGCTCGGTCCCGACGCGGGCTTGATCGGCGCCGCGGACCTGGCCAGGATCCCCGCCTAAGACCGGGCAGGCCGGTTCAGAGCACGGCGCCGTCGTCGTTGTCGTCGCGAGGCGACCGGTCGCTCATCTTGAGCACCAGGGTCACGAACCCCCCGACGAAGGCCGCGATGGCCACGAGCGCCTCGGGACCGGAGATCGTCCAGCCCAGCATCGTGCCCAGCAGAAGATAGCCGGGGCCGCAGATCAGGCCGAGCCACGCGGCCTTGGAGATCGGATCGAGCTTGGCCGGCGGCGGCAGCGGCGTGGGAACGTACGGCTCGTCCTCTTCCTCTGGCGGCGAGTACGAGCGCGGATCGCTGCTGGCATGCCAGACGATCCGGGTGCGCTCCGGTGCGACGGCTCCTGCGACCGGGGGCGGTTCGGCGTCGCCGCCGTCGTCAGGCGCGGGCAGGTCCTCGCTCGCTGGCCAGGGAGCGTCAGCGTCAGTCAGGTCGCCGGGCGTGTCGAAGCGCGCGATGAGATCGCGCCACGCAGCCTCGTCGCCGCTGACTTCTCCGCCAATGTCGCCTGGTCCGCTCATCCCCTCATTCCCCGCCTGTTGATTCCCTGCTAATGCTGCTGTGCAACCGCACGAACTCAAGGCTTCCCGCAAATATTGCGTCAGCGTCGTTGTCCAGCGTCGCCACGTGGTAACTGTCTCGCAGTTCGCGCACCTCCAGCTGGCTCGGCGGCAGCGTCCGCTGCAATATCGCGACGCTGCCCGGCTTCACGACATGGTCGGTGACGCTACGGTATGCGAGAACCGGCTGTTTGACTTCCGCCAGATGCTGCTGGGTGATGCGCCACAGGCCAGGCAGGGTAGCGGCGGCCTTGACCGGGACCCGGTCGTAGCCGACCTCGTGGGCCCCTTCCTTCTTGATGTCGCTGGCGATGCCCTTCAGCGACGGGACGAGCAGTTTCAGGACCGGCGCTAGCAGGAACAGCTGAGTGTCCGCGGTGATCGACGGGTTCACGAGGACGAGCCCGCGGACGGCATCACCGCGCAGCTCGGCGAGGCGCAGCGCGAGGCAGCCGCCCATCGACAGCCCCATCACGAACATCTCGTCGCAGTGGGATTGCAGCTCGTCGAAGGCGCGGTCGACTTCGGCATACCAGTCTTCCCAGCGGGTCCTGGCCATCTCCTGCCAGGTTGTCCCGTGCCCGGGCAGCCGCGGCAGGCTCACGGACAGTCCGGCCTTGGCCAGGTACTCGGCCCAGGGCCGCAGGGACTGCGGGCTGCCGGTGAATCCGTGGCAGAGCAGCACCCCGGTGCGGCCACCGTCGCTGGCGAAGGCCTCCGCACCCGGCATTACTGGCATGATCTGGTCCTCTCACCCGGCACCGCGAGGTCTGGTACCGAAATCGTCGCATGATGGGCGACCGCGCGGCAGTGGGTTAGGAACTGAAGCGAGGCCAGCTAATGATCGCCGGGCCGGGTCTGACGTGGGAACATATGACCGTGTTCTACTGGGTGGTGAAGGCGATCATCGGCCCGTTCCTGCGGGTCGTCTTCCGGCCGTGGGCGGAGGGGACTGACAACGTCCCCAAGGAAGGCCCGGCGATCCTCGCGAGCAATCACCTGTCGTTCTCTGACCACTTCTTCGCGCCGCTGCCGCTGCCGCGCAAGGTCGTCTTCCTGGCGAAGTCCGAGTACTTCACCCGCCGGGGGATCAAGGGCCTGCTGAGCAAGGCCTTTTTCAGCGGCATGGGCCAGATCCCGGTCGACCGCTCCGGCGGCGAGGCGAGCGAGCGTGCGCTGCGGACCGGCCTGCGTGTCCTGGCCTCCGGCGAGCTGCTCGGCATCTACCCGGAGGGCACGCGCACGCCCGACGGCAGGCTGTTCCGCGGCAAGACCGGCGTCGCCCGGCTGGCCCTGGAGGCTCGGGTCCCCGTGATCCCGACCGCCATGGTCGGCGGCTTCGAATTCCAGCCGCCGGGCAAGCTGGCGCCGCGCCTGGCGATCCGTCCGGGCGTCAGGTTCGGCAAGCCGCTGGATTTCTCCAGGTACTACGGCCTGGAGCAGGACCGGATCGTGCTGCGCGCGGTGACCGACGAGATCATGTACGAGCTCATGAAGCTGTCCGGCCAGGAATACGTCGACGAGTACGCCCAGCGGGCCAAGGGCCGCCTG
>Ga0210395_10001865_pt1 | contig 16406 bp, 11 predicted proteins | sample IncBWH4OmetaG_FD_150861 | JGI IMG/M metagenome (GOLD analysis project Ga0210395, IMG submission 150861) | Forest soil microbial communities from Barre Woods Harvard Forest LTER site, Petersham, Massachusetts, United States - Inc-BW-H-4-O ... | reverse complement strand
GAAGCCGTGGCGGTGAAGGGCCCACTCTGCGCCACCAACGCCGAAGCGCTCGGCTCTGCGCTCGAAGCCGGGCTGGGAATAGCACTGCAGCCGGATTTTCTGGTCTGGGACGCGGTCCAGGAGGGAAGACTGGTAGCCGTACTCGATAACTGGGCAGCACCGAAGCTCGCGCTGCACCTGGTTACACCGGCCGGCGGTCCGCGCCCTATCCGGGTCGCTGTGTTGCTGGAGTTTCTGACGCGGCGCTTCACGTCAGGCGTAGCGCCATGGACCATTGTCGCGCCGACTTTGAAGCGTGCGTGACGTTATTGCACTCCTCTCGCACCGGCGCGTTGGAGCAGCCGAATTGACGGTTAGTTCTGCCAATCGAGGACACTACCGGCGAGGAACTCGCGCAAGGCTGCGTCTCGCATCCTCTGCGCCCATGCCGGTTGTTCCATGCCGCTTGGCGGTCGCTCGAATGCAGACGTTCGGCCAAGTGCGGAGGTAACTGCTCGGATGCCTGCTGTGTGTGGCTGACAGTTGTTCCCGATTTGCGTGGCCGTTGACGCCAGGCGTCCGGACGGATCCGCCCAACATAGGGCGCAGCAGTCCTGTATTCCCGTCTTCATTCTGGACATCGTTGTCAGCGTTCTGCATCCTACAGTTTGAGGAGGCGATGAGGTGGAGAGCGGCAATGGACGTCGCAGACTGGCTGCGACAGTTGGGTCTAGAACGCTACGAAGCGTCATTCCGCGAAAATGACGTTGGTATTGCGGTTCTTCCCAGTCTGACGGCGGAAGATCTGAAGGAGATCGGCGTCGCCTCGGTCGGCCATCGCCGTCAACTCCTCGCAGCCATCGCGACATTGCGCGATAACGGGAATGCTCGCGGACCAACGATCAGCCCCGTCGACGATGTACCTCATAGATCCCCTCAACGTGCCGGCGAGCGCCGCCAGGTCAGCGTGATGTTCTGCGACATGATGAATTTCACCCAACTGTCGTCCCGCCTGGACCCCGAGGATCTAAGCGAGCTGATCCGCAGTTACCAATCCTGCGTGGCCACGGTGATCTCTCAGTTCAACGGGTTCATAGCCCGTTATGTCGGTGACGGCGTGCTGATCTACTTCGGATGGCCGCAAGCCAGCGAGACGGATGCCGAGAGGGCCGTCCGTGCGGCGCTTGCAGTAATTGCGGAGATCGGTTCGGCCACAGCGCTCAGCGGACGCGTGCAGGTCCGTATTGGGATAGCGACAGGTTTGGTGGTTGTAGGAGAGCCGATCGGAACGGGCGAGGCACGACAGCAGACAGCGATAGGCGAAACCCCCAATCTCGCTGCCCGTCTGCAGGCCCTGGCCGGGTCGGACACGATCGTCATCTCCGAGAGCACACGCCGGCTGCTCGGAGATCTGTTCGAGTATCGCGATCTCGGCGCCATTGCATTGAAGGGCATCCCTGAACCTGCGCAGGCGTGGCAGGTGCTGCGCTCGAATGTTTTTGAAAGCCGCTTCGCAGCATTGCACGGACCGGTGCTCGGCCCATTGATTGGCCGCGACGAGGAGATCGAGCTGCTGCTGCGCCGCTGGGCGCGCGCCAGGGCCGGCGACGGCCAGGTTGTGCTGCTCTCCGGTGAGGCTGGGGTCGGCAAGTCGCGCATCGCCGCAGCATTGGAGGAGCGCCTCCAAGTCGAGCCGCATCTCCGGTTGCGCTATTTCTGCTCGCCCTATCATCAAGATAGCGCGCTGTTCCCGTTTATCGACCAGCTCGGCCGCGCCGCAGGTTTTGTGCGCGACGACTCGGCTGCGGCCAAGCTGGAGAAGCTCGAAGCGCAGCTGGCGCGTGCCGCCGCACCGGGCGAAGATGTAGCATTCTTTGCCGACCTGCTGTCATTGCCGGCTTCGGAGCGCTACCCGCTGCCGAGCCTCAGTCTGCGGCGGAAGAAGGAAAGGACCCTTGATGCGCTGATCCGGCAGCTAGAAGGTCTGGCGCACCGGCAGCCGGTGGTCACCGTCTTTGAGGACGCGCATTGGGCGGACCCAACCTCGCGCGAGCTGCTTGACCTCGCCGTCGAGCGGGTCGGTAGTCTCCCGGTCTTGTTGATCGTGACATTCCGCCCCGAGTTTCAACCACCTTGGACAGGCCAGCCCCAGGTGACGATGCTGGCGCTCAATCGTTTGAATCGTCGCGACAGGACCGCTCTCGTCGCGCAGACCGCTGGCGGCAAGGCATTGCCCGATGAGGTTGTCCGCGAGATTACCGATCGCACCGAGGGCGTACCGCTGTTCATCGAGGAATTGACCAAGAGCGTCTTGGAGAGCGGGCTGCTGCGCGAGGAAGGGGATCGCTACGTACTCGACGGCGCGCTGCCGCCATTCGCAATCCCAACCACACTGCACGACTCGCTGATGGCGCGGCTCGACCGCTTGGCCTCGGTGCGGCATGTTGCACAGATCGGTGCGGCGATCGGACGCGAGTTCTCATACGAATTGTTGCGTGCGGTATCCCGCCTTGCCGAGGACGAGCTGCAAGCCGCTCTGGCTCGCCTCGTCGCGTCCGAGCTGGTCTTCCAGCGGGGCACGCCGCCTGACGCTGCCTACAGCTTCAAGCACGCGCTGGTTCAGGATGCGGCCCACGGCAGCCTGCTGCGCAGTGCCCGGCAACAATTGCACGCGCAAATCGCCGAAGCACTTGAAGCCGATTTCCACGAGCTGGTGGACAGTCGACCCGAGCTCCTCGCGCAGCATTACGCCGAGGCCGGGCTCGTCGAAAAGTCAGTCGCCTGCTGGCGCAATGCCGGTCATAGGTCTGCCGCCCGCTCCGCAATGGCGGAAGCGGCGGCGCAATTTCAAAAAGGGCTGGACCAGCTGGCGGTGTTGCAGGGTGGCCCGGAGCGCCAGCGCCAGGAGCTCGAATTTTTGAGTGCCCTAGGCGCGGTATTGGTCGCGGCCAAAGGCCAGGCCGCACCGGAAACGGGTCGCGCCTATGTCCGCGCCCGGGAGCTGTGGGAGCAGCTGGGTTCCCCCTCGGAGTTCCTTCGGGTTCCCTATGGGCTCTCTCTCTATCACGTTATCCGAGGCGAATTCGATTCGGCGCAGCGCTTGGCTGAAGATTTGCTGAATCTGAGCCGTCACCGCAATGACTCTGGTGGGCTCGTTCTAGGTCACTACGCCTGCGGCCGAACCCTGATGTTTGCTGGGAGACTTGTGTCATCCCGATCGCATCTGGAACGGACGCTTTCGCTTTATGATCCGATCGGCCATAGCTCATTTGCTCATCAGGCCGGGATCCACCCTCTGGTGGCATCACAAGCTAGTTTGGGGATCCTCCTATTTTGTCTCGGCTTTCCCGACCAGGCACTGGCACGGAGCAACGCAGCAATCGCGGAGGCTCGAAGGCTGCCTCATCTGCCATCTTTGGCTGCTAGCCTTGGACACAGCGCCCGGCTGCTTCTGCTAGTTGGAGATGCCGTAACCCTGGATGAGCGGGCGGGCGAGCTGATTTCGGTGGGTACCGAACAGAGTTTCCCTCAGATGCGTGCAAATGGTGTGACCTTTCGCGGCTGGGCCAAAGTCAAGAATGGCGATGTGGCAGAGGGAATCTCTCTCCTGCGCAGCGGTTCGACGGCTTACCGCGCCACCGGGGCCGAGACGTGGATGCCTCATGATACCGCCGTCTTGGCCAGGGCGTACGAGGTCGCAGGGCATATTGAGGAGGCCGTGACCCTGCTCGACGATGTTTTACAGACTGTGGAGAAGAAAGGGGGGCGCTGGCTGGCGGCTGAGCTGAACCGACACAAAGGCCAGCTGCTGCTGCGGCAGGGGCATTCCGAGGCCGCCGAGGAACTGTATCGCAAAGCCCTGAGCATCGCCACGGAGCAGGAGGCGAAGCTCTGGGAGCTGCGCGCCGCCGCGAGCCTCGCCCGGCTCCGCCACGACCAGGGCCGCGACAAGGAAGCGCGCGACATTCTCGCGCCGGTCTATGGCTGGTTCACCGAGGGCTTCGACACGCCCGACCTGAAGGAGGCAACAGCGCTGCTCCATACATGTGGTGCGTAGCGGCCGGCTGTTTCGTGGCTGAGGCGCCTTGGTCCTGAGCCTGATCTAGCAATGGTCGCTTCAGATCGGGGACTGCCATCTGGGAGTGTGCTGCTGAACGTCCGAGAAGGGTCGACGGTTCCCGTTTGCAATCCTATGACCGTTGTCGGCCAGCACCTGTCTTTCGATCGCCTGGCCCGAGAGTCGAACGGCTTCCGCCCACAGCGACCATTCCGCACTTCAGCGCGGCCACGGCTCAGGTCTTTCCACCTTCCCCGTCTTTCGCGATGTTGCTCAGCTGGAAGGGGGGACCAACAGTGACGACGACAACCCACAGCCTGTCGGTGGCGGTTGATGTTCTTCCTCATCGGGCCGGTTACATTCGTTATGTCGCTCGATCGCACCGCGATCGTGGTGGCAGCGCCGACCATCCAACATGAGTTGGCTTCACGCTGGTGCAGATGTCCTGGATCATCACCAGATTCTCTTGGACCTGTCCTACTCGCCGCAGATTCTGCCAACAACGCGAAGATGCCAACTCTTGCCTCAGCAAGCTAACGAGGATGTTTCCTCTGCCAACAACGTTTCCGTACTTGTCGGGAGTCAAGTTGTCGTGCGCGTCATATGAGCCGAGCCGAACGAAATACCTGTCAACCAAGACCTGCTTTGAGCCATCGATCTGAATTTCGCCGAGCCTGTTTCCGTACTTGTCCCGCAGAACGTCAACGCCATTCATAGCCGTTACACTCCCATTGCCCGGCAGGACCAGCTCGTTGATCGAATACTGGTCACGCCGGCACCATCTGCCAGTCAGAGTCTGGTGACGTCGCCGGTCATCGAGGCCTTGATCCTAGACACCGATGCTGGGGAAATCCCTGCCATTTTGGCGACCTGTCGCACGCCCTTGCCTGACGCTAGGAACTGCTTGGCCTACACACCCTGGCCACAGCGACCGGACCGGACTTCACACCTCGAGCGCCTGCCAGACGGCGAGACCGGCATCCGCAAGACCTGGATCCGCTTTCCGGATTCGATGCGCTCGATAACGAGCCCACACGGTGCCAACGAGAGGCCACGGCTCATGACGGCGATTCTCCTTCGAGATGCCGCTGTCGCGTTGGCTTGGAGTGACAAGGCCTTCCAACGAAATCAGACCATTCCGGTTGTTGCTAAAACGAGGAATTGCAGCTTGGAATGAGAAAACCCCACGTCGTGCTGCGTTGAACTGAGATTTTCCCCTGCACGTTGCTGCAACGTTGGCACAGGCTGAAGTGCCGCGCGACGGCGAAGAAAACTCCGCCTGGAAGGAGACTTTGGTCGCCCCGAATTCTCATTTATTTCCGGGCCGGCATTTCTCATTTCAAAAGGCAGTACCGGTCCGAACCGTCGCTATTCTCCCGTTGAACGCGATCAAATTACAGTAAGTGCCCCTTTCGCAGCCCCGCGGCAGGGGTATCCAAAGGCTGGCGAGTTCAACGGGCTTGGGATAGCGCCTGTCAAGCTGCCACTTGGATGGCTCGGAGCCAACGGCGTCTACCTCGATCGCCTTCAGGAACCGTTGGCGCTCCTCTGGCTTTGACGCGAACCTTCACCCACAGTGCAAGCATGCGAACCTCCCCTCTGAGCACCTGGCGCGCGCCTCATCGGGCGATTGCCGGCAGCGACATGACCGTTATCGAGCTCGCGCTTACGCGAGATGTGAAGCGAGCCTGACGCGACTTTGTAGCACGAGCAAGGTCGTTCTCGCTCCATCTATCCGTGTCGGCCGCACGCGATCCACCGGTGCCGTCGGCCCGAGGTCGGATGTAGCATTCGTATAGGCCTCGTCATGTTGACCAGCCTAGCCTGCGTGTCCAATCGCGAGGCGGGCGGGCGACGTGACGCCGCCTCTTTGAGGCCCTAGCAACAAGCCCGTTGCCACGCCGTCGCGACAGGGGCTGCGTGCTGCCACGATGCTCTTCGTCGCCGTCACCGCGGCGCGAACCGGTCATGGTCGGATAGCAAATGCCGTCGATCCTTACGGCCCACCGTCCGGTCGACACGCGAGAACCGCTGTTGTCTTGCCAATGCCGCCTGACCTTCACCACTTGCGCTCTCCTGCTTGCCGTGCGGTCTCAATGGGCGGCAGGTCGGCGCCAACCGGGTTCGGCCATAACGCCCGTTTTACTACGGTATCGGAATGAGATAGTATGCCAACGCAGCGGCACTGCGTGGCCCACGTGCTCACCGGCGGCACACGGCTCTGGCTCAAGAATTGAGCGCATGTGCGATCTCGCGACGCAAATGCTGTCCAGGCAAAGCCGAGGCATTTCGAGGGGTTGCGCCTGCGCCCCGGTTTGATCAACTATCCTGGCTGTTGCCTCCTTACGAGGAACTATGACCTCGAAACTCGCCATCACAGGTTTGACCCTCGCATTGTTGGCACTGCCGCCTGTCGCGCAGGCGCAGTGGGATCTCATAACTCCCGAGGAGGATGCGCGCGACCGCGCCGCTCCCCGTCTGCCGGAACCAAGCGATCTGCCTGCACCTCCTGTGATTGAATTGGTACGCCCTGCTGATATCTCCAAGCCAGTTCAGAATCCAATAGCAATCGAACTTCGATTTGCGTCCGGTTCCGGCCCGGCTATTGACATGTCGTCTTTCAGAGCGACGTACGGTTGGCTTGGGATCAATATCACCAGTCGGTTGCTGGAACACGCCACCAAGCTGCCGGATAGTCTCGTGGCTGAAAATGTAGACCTGCCGGTAGGTGATCACAGGGTGACGATTTCGATCGCCAACACGTCAGGCAAGACGGCGTCACGGACATTCCGGTTCTCGGTCGCCCGGTAGGGTCCTGGCGGCCGCGCATATCACTGTTTCTCGCACCACCTCTAACACTGGCGAGCGGGTGCTGGCTGAGCCGACGGCCGCAGCGGCTGTGGGCAGCAGCTCTACGAACGAAGGGGGCCGATAGCGATTGCGTCGGCGAGTTGAGTTAGCACCCCCTGCATCAAATTGACGACGTCTTGATCGGTTGCCACGGGCCCTCTGGCGACGAATCGAGCGCGCTGCCGGCGCGTGGGCCGAGCCGGATCGCGGGGCACGAGCGTCCAGTCAGCCTCCAATGTCGCCACACCGGCGCTGGTGATATCCAGCGTGCTGATCGTGACAGAAATCCTGGCATCCGGCGTTTCGATCTGTGCCTGGTCAGTGACCAACGCGCCCAGATGACGTGCGGCCAGAAGGCCGGTCAAATAGCGGGTAACACCGAGCGAGAGGCGCGTGGCCCAGCGTCCATGCGCGCTGCGCTGAAGCGTGCTCCCGTCCCGAACCAGGATATCCTGTGTATCTAGATAATCGGGAACCGACACTCGCCTGATCTCGATCACTATCGACCGTCGAGCCAGCGGCGCGGCCTGTGAAGGCAGGTCGGATGGCTCCAGCGTGTAAAGGGACAGCGGCGGGGAAGCACACGACGCGGTGAGCAATGCGAGTGCGACGAGCAGGGTCCCAGCGGCACCTCGATGCTTCCTCAGCAGTACGTGGCTCACGGACGGCGCCCTGTCAGGAGCAGTTGCGGATTACGCTCGACGTCGTTGGAAAAGCCTCGCAACGCCGCCGCAGCTGCAGCAAGATCGCGCAGCGTCGAATCGAGGTTGGCACGGGACTCTCCTCGGCTCGACGTCAGGCTCTTCAAGTCGTTCAGCATGTCATGGGCCTGCTGGACGGTCTGGTTGAAGGACGTCAGCAGCGCGTGGAGATCCGCACCACGCTGGCTCATCTGTTGATCGCCTGTGGCGACCAATTGCGTGACGTGGGTCAGAGTGTCGTCCAGCCGGCCATGCAGATCGGTGATCGCGTCGGCGGCAATATCGACTGCGCGAGTCGATCGTTCCGACGTTGTCTGTAGGCTGGCGATCAGCGTCGGCAGGTCGTGAGCCAACCTCTCGGACAGCTCGTGCATGCTCTGTAGTGCACCTTTGGCGTTGCCGACCAACTCGGCCAGAGGGAGCTGGCTGAGCTCTTCCTGGACTCGCTGCACCGTCGACAGCCGAGTCGGAATTTCCGGCAGGCCGGTGATGTTCGGGTGCAGGACTGGGGAAGATGACGGGTCGAAGTCGAGGTCGATCTGTGACTGGCCCGTCACGAAACTCTGCGCGATCAACTGTGCCCTCAGGCCGCGCGTCACGAGGGCCGGCAGCTCGAGCGTCTTACGAGCGGCACTGTCGTCTCCCACAACACGAACGCGCTCAGGCTCGAGCTGGAGTGTCACGGGGATATAGGCAGCCTGTGTCTGCGGATCGAATTGTAGCAAGATGCCTTCCACGGCGCCGACCCGTACCCCGCGAAACGTCACAGGAGCGCCAACGGACAGGCCGCTGACCGAACCCTGGAAGATAACCGCCGCCCGTACGGTCGGGTTGAACAGACGGAAATTGCCGAACAGGATGACGGCCCCCAGCGCCAGGATGAACCCGCCGAACACGAAAGCACCGATGGCCGTCTGCCTGTCCAGTATCATCGCATTCACCCTTTGTCGGCAACGGCGGTGTCGGCCTGCTCGCGCCGCATAAACGCCCGTACTTGCGGGTCGCTGCAGGTTTCTCGAAGCACAGATGGCGAGCCGTGCGCGATCACCGTTTTGGTCTGCGCATCGAGGAACACCCCGTCGTCGGCGATTGCAAACAGACTCGGTAGTTCGTGACTGACCATGACTATGGTGGCTCCGAGACCATCGCGTAAGTTGACGATGAGATCGTCGAGTCGGCTCGATGTAATCGGGTCGAGCCCCGCGGACGGCTCATCGAAGAAAAGGATGTCGGGATCGAGAGCTAGCGCCCGGGCAAGGCCAGCGCGCTTTCGCATGCCGCCGCTGAGTTCGGACGGAAGCAGGTCAACGGCATGCTCCATGCCCACGAGGCCAAGCTTGAGCATCGTCAGACGACGAATGGTGCTTTCATCCAGACTGGTGAACATCTGCATCGGCAGGGCGACGTTCAGGCCAACTGTCATCGCGCTCCAGAGCGCCGCGTTCTGGAACAGCACCCCGAAGCGCCGCCGACCGATCTCGGTCCTCAGCAATTCGCCGCCCGCCCAGTAATCCTCGCCCTCGACAAAGAAATGGCCGACGCGCGGTCGCAGAAGACCGATCATGGATTTGAGCACGGTGCTCTTGCCACAGCCGCTGCCCCCCATGACCGCGAAAATGCTGCCTCGCCGTACGTCGAATGACAGGTTCTGCTGAATAATTTTCGGCCCAAACGAAAGGGTCACGCCGCGCATGGACAATAACGGGATCTCATCCAGTGGCGTGCGGCGCGGATCGCTCATTCGTCAAATCCCTATCACATCCGCAGCCACAGCGAACATCGCGTCCATCGTGATCACGCCGACAATGCCGGCCACCACGGCCCGGGTGGCGGCCACGCCGACATCCGCAGCGCTACGTCCTGCCGTAAGGCCAATCCGGCAGCTTATCAGCCCGATCATGACCGCAAAGGCGATCGTCTTGATGAAGCCAAAAATGAATTGATCGATCGGCACTGCGTCGAGCGTTTGATGCAGGTAGCCTAGGGATGTGATGTTGAGCATCGAGATGGAGACCACAAAACCGCCGAACATGCCGACCAGGCATCCGTAAAGGTAAAGCAGCGGCATAGCGAAGACGAGGGCAAGGACCGATGGTAGAATGAGATAATCAGAAAGCGGAATGCCCACGACCTCGAGGGCATCGAGCTCCTCGTTGCCACGCATGGTCGCGATCCGCGCGGCGTAGGCGCCACCGGTGCGGCCAGCCATGACGATGGCAGTCATCACGGCGGCCATTTCGCGCACGACTGCAAGTCCGACCATATTCGCAACGAAGATATCGGCGGCAAATCGGCGGAGCTGCACAGCGCCCACGAAGGCAAGTATGGCACCGATCAGGAAATTGACGACGCTCACAATGACCAGGGCGGACGGTCCGGCAGCGCGCGTATTCGCGATCAGATCAACGGCGCGTATCAGCGCCTTCGCGACGATGGCGCGCAGACCACCTTTGGCGGTCCCTGCCAGTAACTGGCTGACCGCACCGAGTTCGGAGAATACGCCGATCGTCTTGCCGCCCAGCCAGTTGAATGGCTGGAAGCCACGCCGCAGCAGTTTCTGTGGTTCGGAAAGCTGGTCGGGCAGCAGGTCCAACAGTTTGCGGGCGGCATCCGGTAAAGCACTGTCATCCACGGCGAGGTCCGCGTTCGCCGCGGCGCGCTTGACATCCCAGAGGAAAACAACAAACCCAGTATCCCACTTGCCCAGACTGACTGTGTCAAAGACAAGCAAGTCGCCGGCGCGACCGACGCGCAGATCACTCGTGGAGAATTCGGGAATACGTCCTGATTGCGCTATCCAGTCACCGCCAACTGCAAGTACACTGCGGCCCACGCTTCGGCGAAGCTGCCAATTCGGCGAGTGGTCTTTGGTTGCCGAGTGCGTCAACTCATTTGCCTCGAAGATTGATGCCGTTGCCTGCGCTGCCGCGACTTCGGGAACTATGCATTCCATCGCCGGTAGACGCCATGGCGTGTGCAGCCGTGCACAAACTCGGGCGGAAAGTGCTCGCTTACAGGCGAGCCCGGTCCGGTTACCGCTGCCTCAGAGCGGTGCGGCTCGACCTTGGCAGCCGAGTTACCTTCCTTTCACTGGGATAAGCAAAACCAGCCATGTACCGAAATGGCTGCGCATCCGGCGGGGGTGCCGGTGCCACCCTGGCACGGGTCCGTGAGTTGGGACGCAGTACTGCCCCCCTTCGCGTATAGGGGTCTGACCAGCACATTTGCCTATCCTCTGAAACCCCCATGCAAATCGACCCCTCGGCCGCGCCCCGTTCGCCGGGGCATCCGTTGCCCGAGATACGTGGCCTGGCGCGTGATGTATTGGCCGAGTTGAGCCGAAGCTTTGCCTGGCTCTACGGGAAAGACGGCCGACCATCGGTGCCGCCGGAGCAGTTGCTGAGCGCCCTGCTGCTTCGGCGCCGCCGCTCGGAGCCCAATGATCCAGCATCGGACTCATCCGGGGAGTTCGTGCTTTTGGTCGCTCAAAGCGTGGTGTGTTGCGGATCTCCGCTTTGTGCAAAACGCGCGACGTATCGGTGGAGATACCCAATCGCCATTCTGTCAGCTATGGGACCAAGCGAGCCCGCAGCGCGGCGTATTCCTTCGCCGAGATCGAGCCGCTCAATTTAAGCCGGTCGAGGTTCTCAAGTTCGTCCGCGACGCTGAAGCCTACCAAGTGGCGCAATTCCTCACGCGCGTGTTGGGTACGTGCCTGGTTTCGCTCGGCCATGCCTCGTCCCTGTGTCAACAGGTAGGCGAATATGCCGATGTAGGGTAATACGATCAGAAGGATCACCCAGAGCACCTTGGTGAACCCGGACACGTCAGGACGGCGGAACAGGTCGCTGGTAATCGTGATCAGCAACCAGAGCCACAAGATGAACATGAAAACAGTGAAGGCATCAGCCACGAAATTCGTGAATGTAAAACCCCCGTCAAACAGCATGAGCGCTCTCCGACATTTTAGGCGACATTTCCCAGGTGGCCGACGGCTTTGCAGACGGTAGTCGTCGCCAGAGGTTGGTGGCAACGATTTTGTTGCTCAGAATCCTGCAAACACCCGTACTGCGGGGCGCTGATGACCAAGATGGGTCTCCCGATCCATAGCTTGGCATTCGGATGTACGCCCAGAGGCGAGGCGTTGCTGGGCCGGCAAGGCTTGAAGCAGGAAGCGGCCGCTGGTGCAGCCGATTCACCCAATCAACAATAATCTGCGGAGGAACGCCGAAGTGCCGCGTCCAGAGACGCCGGCTGGTTCACGGTGGTTGCGGACAATGGGCGCGTTGATACAATGAACACTACTCGGGGGATACGCCTTGGCAACAATGATCTCCATCCTTGGTGGAGTGGGCCTTTTTCTTTTGGGCATGGCCGTGATGACCGACGGCTTGAAAGCACTCGCTGGCTCCGCTTTGCGCGGAGTGCTGGCGAAAGCGGCCGCGACGCCCATGCGCGGCACAATCTGGGGTGCGATCATCACCCTCCTTGTGCAGTCCTCCAGCGCCACGACCATGACTACCATCGGCCTCGTCAGTGCAGGACTGCTGACATTCCCTCAAGGCTTGAGCCTTGTTTTCGGAGCGAATATCGGTACGACCGGAACGGGGTGGTTGGTCGCGCTGTTGGGCGTCAGGATTTCACTCACCGCCGCAGCGCTGCCGATTGTCTTCGTGGGAGCACTCCTCAAACTCGTGGGTCGAGATCGCTGGGCAGGTGCGGGCAGCGCGATTGCGGGCTTTGCGTTGATCCTGGTTGGTCTGACAACGCTGCAACAAGGCATGGGTGGATTGGCCGAGCAACTGAACCCCGCGGATCTGCCCAGCGTCATCGGCGAGGCCGGCGTGGCATGGTGGTCTGGAATTTTGGGCGTCCTGGTGTTGGTACTGGCTGGGATCCTAATGACGACGGTCATGCAATCTTCGACGGCCGCGATCGCCGTTACGCTATCTGCCTTGTATGCCGGTGCGGTCGGGCTGGATCAGGCTGTGGCGCTGGTCATTGGCCAGAACATTGGCACAGCGACCAGCTCTGCGATGGCGGCCGTAGGCGCAAGTAGCACGGCGAAGAGACTGGCTGTGGCGTATATCGCGTTCAAGCTAGTGGCCGCCGTCGTGGCACTGCTACTTTTCCTTCCGATCGTTCGGCTCATGACTCGAGCGTCGGCGAATGTCGACGCCGTCACACTCCTGGCAATTTATCATACAGGGTACAATGTCGTTGGAGTCGCAATTCTGCTGCCTCTGATCGTTCCCTTCACCAGGATGATTGAGCGCTTCGTGCCAGAGCGGGGCAATCCGCTTACTTTAGGCCTTGATCCCGCGTCACTGACCTCCTCCATCGTCGCCGTGGAGGCCGGCCGCCGGACAGTGGCTCGCGTGCTCGGATTGCTTTGCTCGTCCGCAGCTAGCTGGCTCGAGAGCACCCTGCGAGGCGGCGAAGCCGCGTACACCATTGATAATGCGACGTTGCATCAGACGTCGGATGCATTGCACGCGACGCGTGAGTTTCTTTCACATGTGACCGACCAGTTGCCGTCGGACGAGGAGCAGCGGTGGTTCATTAGCACGCTGCACGCCCTGGAGCACACAATTCGATTGGCCGACGCGATCGAGGAGAACGTTAAGATCGAGCCGGGAACGGACGACGTTGATGAGCGACGCGCCGTCGAACTATGCGCGAAAGCCATGCGAAGCGCGTCTTCGATTGCCACTCTCCTCGTGCACTCGCCCGTGCCGAAGAGTGAGGAGCCTCGGCCCACCGAGCAGTCGGCTCCGTTCGGCGTAGGTTCTGCCGGAACGGATGCATCGCCGGCGCCCGATCAGGCGATCGCATGCCTCGAACACTGTTCGACTGAACTGGCCGACCTGCTGCCGTTACATCGCCGCGCAACGCTCGATGCGGTCGCGTCCGGCACGCTGACTGCAAATGACGCCATTGGTCATGTCGAAGCGGTTCGCTTCCTCGACCGGCTTGCGCATCACGCGTGGCGAGCATCCGCACATTTAGCAGGCGCCATCGTGCAATACTGAATCCTGAAACCACCTCGTAGGGCCGATGAAGCCCACGGATCGGTACTTTCGGGTTCGTTCTTTCCCGAGTACCTAGTGGTGGTGGTTTCGCAATCGGCTGCGGGAGATGCCCTATGACTGACGCGAAGAAGGGGAAGCGAACCAGAGACGCCAAGGCGGTCGGTCGAACAAGCGACGCCGGGAAGTTGAAGCGTGTGATCTATGAGCGCCAGCTTGCCAAGTTGCATGTTGAGTTGGTCAAGTTGCAGCGGTGGGTGGTCCACAAAGGGATCAAGGTCTGCGTGGTGTTCGAGGGGCGCGACGGCGCCGGCAAGGGTGGGACAATCAAGGCAATTACTGAGCGTGTAAGCCCAAGGGTATTCCATCTGGTAGCATTACCAGCCCCGACCGAGCGCGAGAAGTCACAAATGTACGCTCAACGCTACATTGCGCACCTTCCCGCCGCTGGAGAGATCGTGATCTTCGACCGTAGTTGGTACAACCGTGCTGGTGTCGAGCGGGTAATGGGGTTCTGTACGGAGGAACAGGCGCAACGCTTTCTCCAGATCGTCCCAGAATTTGAGCATGTGGTTGTCGAGTCGGGTACGATCCTGCTGAAGTACTGGCTCGAGGTGAGTCACGAAGAACAGACCCGACGACTACAGGCGCGCATTAACGATGGGCGAAAAACCTGGAAGCTATCCCCCATGGATCTCGAGTCCTATCACCGCTGGATCGATTACTCGCGTGCCCGCGACGATATGTTCAAGGCGAGCGATACGGCCTGGGCACCGTGGTTTATAGTTCGATCGGACGACAAAAGACGCGCTAGACTGAATGTCATCCGGCACCTGTTGGACCATGTTCCCTACGAAACCTTGGCAACAGGGGACGTGATGCTGCCCAAGCGACAGCCTCCAGAAGACTACAGTGAACCAGATCATCCTCCTCTCAAGCACGTTCCAGAATATGACTGGACGGCAGAGAATTACCGATAGTCGACCTGACTGTCCGTCCGGGCACATGCTGAAGCTTTCTGAGGCGGGCGCCTGGCCGCATCGAGAGGGTGATGGAGCAATGCATTATCACCAAGACTGCGCGGCGGGCTTTGATGGCTTCAAGCCCCCGCTTCTACCGCGGTAACAGTGCCGCGCAGCGGGCCAGCGGAACGGATAATGAATTTCTCCGCTTCCACGATGAAGAAGAACAGGAGGCCACCGAATAGGAGCCAGGGCCAGACCCTGAGCGGGATCCCCTCGGTGCCGAACATCACCTGCAGCGGTGGCGCGTAGGTGAACAGAAGCTGCAGCACCACAACGGCGCCGATGCCGTAGAATAGATATCTGTTGCCGAGATGCGCCACGAATGAGATCGACGAATCGAGCAAGTAACGGCTGTTCAGCAGGTAGAAGACCTGTCCAATGGTGATCGCATTGACTGCGGCCGTCCGGGCGAGGTGGTCCGAGGCGCCTTGTGACTTCAGCCAGAAGAATGTCAGCAGCGTATAGGCGAGCAGCGCCAGGCCAACAAAGGCGACACGCCAGATCCCGAAGCCGGTCAGGATCGGACGGTCGACGGCCCGTGGGAGCCGGTCCATCACGTCCAGTTCATGCGGTTCGAAGGAGATCACCAACCCCAACGCCACAGACGTGACCATGTTGACCCATAGGACCTGCGGCGCGGTGATCGGCATGGTGAAGCCGAAGAAGATTGCCACTGCGATAACCAGTGCCTGCGCGACGTTCGTCGGCAGCATGAACAGAATTGCCTTCTCGATGTTGTTGTAAACTGTCCGCCCCTCTTTTACGGCGGCCGTGATCGAGGCGAAGTTGTCGTCCGCGAGGATCATTTCTGCCGCCTCCTTGGTGACCTCGGTGCCCTTGATCCCCATCGCGACGCCGATATCGGCCTTCTTCAAAGCAGGCGCATCGTTAACGCCGTCGCCTGTCATCGCCACGATCTGCCGGTTTGCCTGGATCGCCTTCACCAGGCGGAGCTTGTGCTCAGGGCTCGCGCGGGCGAAAACGTCGACGTCGCGAACCCTATCCTGCAGTGTGGCTGTGTCCATCTCCTCGATCTCGGCACCCGTGATCGCCGTCGACCCATCGCCGATGTCGAGCATTCTGGCGATCGCCGCGGCAGTGATCCTATGGTCGCCGGTGATCATCGTGACGCGAACGCCACCGCGGTGGCACTCCTTGACCGCCTCGACAGCCTCTCGACGCGGCGGGTCTAGCAGCCCGATCAACCCGAGCAGAACAAGGTTTTTCGGTAGATCCGCCGGTGTGAGACCACCGTGCCCGACTTCAGGGTTGCCGAGCCATGCCAGCCCCAGGACGCGCTCGCCCTGGCCGGCGAGTTTGTCCGACGCCCGCGCGAAGTGTTCGCGATCAAGCGGCGCCTGCAGTCCGCCCGCAGTCTGGTGCCGGTCGCAGTGTTCAAGGATGACTTCGGGCGCCCCTTTCACGAGCAGCCGCGGGTCGCCATCGCCAGCCTGATTGAGCGTCGCCATGAACCGGTGTTCCGATTCGAACGGAATAGCGTCGATCCGACGATACTTCGCCTGCTCGACCTGCCGCGTCATCCCCAGCTTGTTCGCAAACGGGTAGAGCGCCCCTTCGGTTGGATCTCCCTCCACCTTCCAGGTACCCTCTTGTTGAAACAGCTCCGCATCGTTGCAGAGCAGCGAGACGTGCCCCATCAACTCGAGAACGGCGTCAGGACCTGCCGGCTTTCCATCTTTCCTGATGTCGCCTTCGGGCGCGTAGCCGTCCCCTGTTACCTGATATGCCCCCTCCGCAGTCACGG
>Ga0210395_10001863_pt1 | contig 16417 bp, 15 predicted proteins | sample IncBWH4OmetaG_FD_150861 | JGI IMG/M metagenome (GOLD analysis project Ga0210395, IMG submission 150861) | Forest soil microbial communities from Barre Woods Harvard Forest LTER site, Petersham, Massachusetts, United States - Inc-BW-H-4-O ... | reverse complement strand
CGTGCAGAATTTCTGCGGCGCCGCCTTCGCGCAGTTTTACGGCTTCATCGCCGACGGCACGGTGGTGCCGCTGACCGAGACCACCGCGATCACCGTGCTGTGCGGCCTCGTCGCCGGCGTGCTGCCGTTCGTGATGGCGCGCCGGGCGCGGCCGGCCTAGAGCATGATCCCGAAAAGTGGAAACCGGTTTTCGGAAAAGATCATGCTCAAATCTAGGGAAGTCTTGCGCGGCCATGCCCACGCCGGTACGTTGGCCGGTGTCGGGGGCGAGGGGCGATGGAGCAGTCTGATTATTTTTCTCTGCTGAACCGGGCCATCGTCAAGCTCGATAGCAATACGCCCGAAGCCAGAGCAGAAATTTACGATCGGGCGCGCCGGGCGTTGCGCAACCAGCTGGGCTCCATGCAGCCCAAGCTGCCCGATGCCGCGGTCGCCAAAGAGCTGCAACAGCTCGAAGGTGCCATTCGGCAGCTCGAGCCGCCGCAAAAAGTCCAATCTGAGCCTCCAAGAAAACAACAAGCCCCAGCCCAGCCGCCGCGCTCAGTGGCGTCGCGCGGCATTTTCTGCGAGCACTGCATCGCCGAGACTACCGACGAGACGCCCGGCGATGTGTCGACGCTCAACGGCATCGGCCGGCAGTTTTACGGCAGCGCCGCGCCGTGCCCGGAATGTGCGTCGGTGATCCGCACCCTGTGGTGGACCTTGGTCTCAATGCCGGTCGTGCCGCTGGCGTCGTATCGCTACAAGACCTCCGAAGAACACGGCACCCGCGCGCGCTTCTGGTGTCGCAAGCTGCCGGCGCGGCATTGGAATCAGATCTTCAAGACCTGGGTGATCGGCGTTGCGGCCGCTATTGCCATCGTCATTGGCATCTATGTCTACCACCAATATAAGTGACGACCGAATTTTTTCTGGAGCAGCAGCCTTGTCCGAGCAATGGAACAAATACGACAAGACCGCCGCGCGCACTCACGGCAAGCCGGGGCGCGATGCGCGGCCGAAGAGCGTGACCATCGATGTTCACGCCCATGTCGGCGTACCGGAAGCGGCGAAATTCGTCGAGCCGTATCTGGATTGGTCAACGATTCCGCTGGCGCATTTCGCCAATGCCGAGACCAAGGCGCTGAACCAGAAGCAGGAAGCCGACATCCGCGCGACGGCCAGCGCCGATCGCCGGCTCGCCGATCTCGATGCCATGGGCGTCGACGTGCAGATGATCGCGCCGCCGCCGCCGCAATGCTACTACACGGTGCCGCTCGATATCGCGGTGAAGGCGGCGCGGCTGGTCAACGACGGCATCGCCGCGTTCTGCGCCAAGCGAGCCGACCGCTTCAAGGGATTTGGCACGGTGCCGATGCCGGACGGCCACGAGGCGGCCAACGAGCTCGAACGCTGCACCAAAGAGCTCGGCTTCAAGGGCGTGCAGGTCATCACCAACGTCGCCGGCAAGGAACTGTCCGACCCGGCTTTCGCGCCGTTCTGGAAAAAAGCCGAAGAGCTCGGCGCGCTGGTGATGATCCATCCCAACGGCTTCACCGATGCCGCGCGATTGACGCGGTTTTACTTCAACAATGTCATCGGCAATCCGCTGGAGACCACGATCGCGCTGCATTATCTGATCTTCGACGGCGTGCTGGAACGGCATCCGAAACTGAAAATCCTCGCCGTGCACGGCGGCGGCTATCTGGGCGGCTATTCCGGCCGCATCGACCACGCCTGGGGGGCGCGCTCGGATGCTCACGGTGATTTGCCGCAGCCGCCGACGACCTACCTCAAGCGCGTCTATGTCGACACCGTGGTGTTCACGCCGCATCAGCTCGCCGAGCTGGTGCGCGTGTTCGGCGCCGACCACGTCGTCATGGGCACCGATTATCCGTACGACATGGCCGATTTCGATCCGGTCGGCCTTATCGCCTCGACACCGGGCTTCGATGCCGCGACCATCGCCGCGCTTGCCGGCGGCAATGCGAAGAAGCTGTTGGGGTTGTGAGACTTTGAAGCGCGGATTGAGCCAACGGAACCGGCCCGAAGTGGCCGGCCCGACAAAAATAAGTGGTCAATTTTATACAGATTCATCGTCAGCATAAATCGTATGGCTAAAGGTCGGGCACTCTCCAGATCGCCCCAACCGGCACTCGACCGAAGTTTTCATTTCGCAGCACAAAATACTGCGCAGGGGCTTTATGCAAGGAACCGGCTTCAGGGAGCAATTCGCCGCTATCACTGATGCGTGGGCATTCGCTCAGGGCATTGTCGACACTGTTCGCGAGCCCGTTCTTGTACTCGACAAAGACCTGCGCGTGATCGCCGCGAGCCGTTCCTTCTATTCGGCATTCAAGGTCAGCCCCGAGGACACCAAAGGCAGACTTCTTTACGCGTTGGGCGATGGACAATGGGACATTCCGAAGCTTCGCGTTTTGCTGGAAAAAATTATTCCCGAGCAGGGCGTGATGGAGGGCTATGAAGTCGAGCATGAGTTCCCCGGTCTCGGATCGCGCACGATGTGCTTGAACGCCCGCCAAGTGTTCTACGAGGGCGGCGCCGGCACGACTATTCTGCTCGGCATGGAGGACATCACCGAGCGGCGCATCCTGGAGCGCGAAAAGGACGAATTGCTGCGAGAGAAGGACGGCCTGTTGCGAGAGAAAGATACGTTGCTCGAGGAACTGCAGCACCGCATTGCCAATAGTCTGCAGATCATCGCAAGTATCATTCTGATGAAGGCGCGCGCGGTGCAGTCGGAAGAGACGCGATTTCATTTGGAAGACGCGCACAAGCGCGTCTTGTCGATTGCTGCGGTGCAGAAACAGCTGCATGCATCGGCAGCAGCCGGAGCAATCGAAATTGCGCCTTATCTGTCAAAGTTGTGCGAGAGCCTTGCGCATTCGATGATTGGCGACACCCGGCCAATCTCGCTGAAAGTGGTTGGCGAGGGAGGAAGCGCCACGTCCCGCCAGGCTGAGAGTCTCGGCTTGATCGTGACTGAACTCGTCATGAATGCGCTCAAGCACGCCTTCCCCGACGATAAAGCCAAGGGCCGGATCATCGTCGCATATGACATGATCGGAACGAATTGGAAGCTTTCGATCTCCGACAATGGGATTGGCAAGCCGGACGTTGGTTTTGCGCCAGGAAAGTCGGGACTTGGCACTGGCATCGTCAAGGCTCTGGCGCATCAACTCGCTGCTCAGGTCGAAACGCTAGCCGGCCCCGGGGGCACGACCGTATCGATTACTCACGCCACTTTCCCGACGAAGATCGTCCAAGCGGCATAAATGACGTTAACCGGCAGGACAGGAACGTGCTTTAGGGTGTTTTCGGACAGCCGAACAAATCGTGGAACGATTGTGATCAGAGTGTGTTGCCGCCGGTGACCGAAATCCCGCCCAACGCCCTCATTGTGGTCGTCGACGACGATGTATTCGAGCGACTGGGCGCATCGGGGATGTTCGTGGATGCAGGATACCGGGTGCTCGAGGCCGGAGATGCCGACGAGGCGCTACGGTTCTTCGAAACAAACACAGACATCAGGCTGCTTTTCACGGACGTAAGCATGCCCGGATCGATGAGCGGGTCGGATTTGGCCCATCGGGTTGCCGAGCGATGGCCCGAGGTGGGTATCATCGTGACGTCGGGCCGGCCGCGACCTCTCAAGCTCCCGTTGAGCATGCTGTTTCACGACAAGCCCTACGAGCCGGCAGCCGTGCTCCGGCAGGCAAGAGAAATGACCACTCAACTCGGCTAAGCCGTCGACTGATTGGCGGCAGAGATCACACTTTTCCTTGTGCTCGGCCTTACGTCCGATGTCCGGAAAGGGAACTGCCTCGCCTCCAATGCGCAGGCGCGGCGAAAAGACCTCCAATAACGGACTCGAAGACGGACGGTCGGCGCGGCCGACGCCCGCTCGCTTGTGAACCAGCCGGCCTTTTTCCGCGACCAAGATCAAGGCGCGGAGCTTCGTCATGAGAACGTCTGCGTCAGAACAAGGTGAGGAGACCAGATCATGCGAAAAATGCTGGGAATGCTTTTCGCCTCGGCAATTGCGGCGACATTTCTTTGCACCGCCGCTGAAGCGTGGGATAATTGCGGTCATGGATTGCACCGCAATTATGCGGGAGTTTGCGTGTCGAACTATGGGCCGACGTCCGGCTGCGCTTACGGGTACCACATGGGCTGGAATGTCCACGCGTGCGTCCCTAACTGACATCTCGCGTTGGGCGGGTTCGGCGTAGCCGTAACCCGCCGGTCTGTTTGCACAAAAAGATGCCGGATTGCGCCTTTCGGGCGGCCACTTCGGGCCGGACCCGTTGGGTTAGTCCGCCCTGCGGGTTACGCTTGCTTGCACCAGTTGGTGTCCAAGGCCCATCCCGGATGTCAATAACGCTCATTTGGGCTACGGTTTGTTGACATCAAAGGAGCAAAAGAATGCGGGACGCCGTCGTGACCTTCGCCTTGCTGGCCGCTGTGACGATCTTCGTTTGTCCGTGTCAGGCGCAAAACCCCAGCGATCCGGACGAGGCCCGCATTGAAGATGTCATCACCGCTAGTCATATCCTGACCAACGAAGGAATATTGGACAGCTTTGGCCACGTCAGTGCGCGCTCGGCGAAAAATCCCGATCATTTCTTCATGCCGCGCGCCATGCCGCCGGCGCTGGTGTCCCGCGCCGACATCGTCGAAGTCGGACTTGATTGCAAGCCCATCGACCCCGATGCACCACGTCTCAACGGCGAGCGCTATATCCATTGCGCGGTGTATAAAGCGCGCAGCGACGTGCAATCCGTCATCCACACCCATGACCTTGCCGTCATTCCTTTCGGCCTGACCGGAATTGCACTCAAGCCCGTGCTCGCTCAGGCCGGCTTCCTGCCGCCGGAGGTGCCGTTGTTCGAAGTGCGCGACGCCAATGCGTCGGAGCCGGAGAACAAGCGCGGCATGCTGGTGCTTAACGCCACTCTCGGCGACGCGTTGGCCAAAAAGCTCGGCACCGGCCCCGTCGTCTTGATGCGCGGCCATGGCGAAACCGTGGTAGGACGTTCGGTGCGGGAAGCGACGGTGCGGGCGATCTACACCCACATCGATGCGCAAGCACAGAGCGCCGCGCTGGCGCTGAGCCCCAACATCACGACTTTGAACGCTGCCGAATTGGCGACCAACGCCGCCGAGAATTTCGACGCCGACCGGCCATGGCAGAATTACAAGCAGCGGCTGCCGGCCGGACGCTGAGCCGGGCATCGACAATCGACGCACGTTTGGCGATTTGCTATGACCGGCTCATCTTCGCGGTTTGGCGCATGGGTCCTGTCCGGCAGGTCTTTGCGCGCCGCTTTGGGGAGTGAAGCAGACGATGGCAGGCATGGTGATTGTCGGCGGCGGGCTCGCGGGATTGGCCGCGGCGCAGGCGCTGTCCCGCTTCGGGATCGAGACGGAAGTCTTTGAAGCGGCGCCCGCCTTGGGCGAAATCGGCGCCGCCGTCAATGTCGCGCCGAACGCAAGCCGGGCGCTGATCGCCCTAGGCTTAGGCGAAAAGATCGCCGCCGTCGGCACTTTGTCCCCGGGCATCTACACGCGCAACATGCAAACCGGCGAGTATCTCGAATTCAACGACCGGTTGAAAGCCGCGCAGCGTTACGGCGCGCCGTATTATTCGTTTCACCGCGCCGACCTGCTGGATGCTTTGGCGAGCGGACTGGATCGCCGCCGGATCCATCTCGACCACCGCCTCGTTGGCGTCGAGGAGAAAAGCGAAAGCGTCGTGCTGGCTTTCGCCAACGGCGTCAAGGTCGAGGCCGATTTCGTGATCGGCGCCGACGGCGTGCGCTCGGTCATCCGCCAAGCGCTCTACGGGCAGGATAATCCGACCTATACCGGGCAAATGGTCTGGCGCGCGCTGTTGAACGGTGCCGATGTGCCGCGCGAGGTGCTCGAGCCGACCGGACATATCCAATGGGTCGGACCCGGCTGTCATCTGTTGGCCTATTACATCCGCGGCGATAAGCAGCTGAACATCGTGACGCAAGAAGACACCGACAAATGGGTCGAGGAGGGCTGGTCGACCCGCGGCGATCCCGACGAGATGCGCTTGAGCTTTCCGAAGCCGGAGCCGCGGCTCGAAAAACTTTTGAGCATCGTCACCGAATGCTCGAAGTGGGGCCTGTTCACGCGGCCGCTGACGGGGAATTGGGGCCGCAACCGGATCCAGCTCATCGGCGACGCGGCGCATGCCATGCTGCCGAACGCCGGGCAGGGCGCCTGCCAGGCTTTTGAGGACGCCTATATCCTGGCGCGCTGGCTCGACGCCTGCCGCGATCCGGTCGAGGCGTTCGCGAACTTCCGCCGTATCCGCATCCCGCGGGTCCACGGCGTCCAGCGGCTGTCGCTCGCCAATGCCCGCTTCAAGCACCTGCGTAACGCCGCCGAGCAAAAGGATTTGATCGCTTCCGGCAAAGGCAGCGTTCACGGCACCGCCGAATGGGTCTGGTCCGGCGATCCGGTCAACGGCTGGGACAAAGCTCCGATCGTTCCGTCGATCTACGCGGATACCGTCGCGCCGTCATGAGCGAGGCGGGCGTCGCGGGCTTTCGCTCTATCGCCCGCCAGTTGGGCGCGGCGCTTGACCAGACCTGAGACAACGAAGGCGTTCATAGCCAGAACGCAATAATCCAACCGGCCATCACGAGGGCGGCTACTAATAGACCGCGCCAAACGCGGGATAGCAGTCCAGCCCTACGGGCGGCGTATGGGTCGATTACCAAAGTCACAGGGAAAAGAACCGCCAAAATGACTCCGACGAGGACAAAATCGTGCAAATCATCCCAGGTCATACGCCGCATTGTAGCAATGCGGGCAGGATAGGACGATGGGCTGGCAGGTGAGTTTACGACCTGATGCCAGATTACTCGGTCTTGAGTCCCAGCGTCTTTATCAGTTGACCCCACTTCGCGTAGTCCGCTTCGATAATGTGGCGCATCTCGCTCGGGCTGTTGGGAGCAGGCTCGAGGCCCGCGGCCAGCAAAACTTTTTGCGCGTCCGGCAGCGCCATAATCTTTGCGATCTCGGCATTGAGCCTTGCGATCCTGTTGTCCGGCGTGCCGCGCGGCGCGAACATCGCGAGCCACGACATGGCGCTGAAATTGGGAACGCCCGCCTCACGCAGCGTCGGAATATTCGGCATGGCGCGTGAGCGCACGGGCTCGGCCACGCCCAAGGCGACAACCTGACCGCTGGCGATCATCGGCAGGACTGCGCCGGTGTCGGTCATTCCCAAGGGGACCTCGCCGGACGCTATGGCCGCCGCCGCCGGTGCGCCGCCGCGATAGGTCACGGGCTGCATCGTCAGCCCAAGCTCGCGCTTGAGCAACTCAGCCGCAAGATAGGACGACGAGCCGAGACCGGCAACGCCGTAGCTCAAGGGCTTGGCCTTCGCCGCCGCGACAAGGTCGGCAATCGATGCGATGGCTGCGTTGGCATTGGCGGTCAAGATCAGGGGGCTGCTCACCACCTTGCCGATCGGCACCAGATCGGTGAGCGGATCGTAATTGACCGGCGACAGGTGGATATTGATGGTGACCGGGCTGTCGGAGAGGATGATGAGGGTGTGGCCGTCCGGCGCGCTGCGCATCAGGTCTTCGATGCCGATCGCCCCATTGGCGCCCGGCTTGTTTTCCACGATGACGCTCTGACCGACAGCCTCCTGCAGGTTCTTTGCAATGACGCGCGCGGTCAGATCGATGCTGCCGCCGGGCGCATAGGGCACGATGATCCGGATCGTCCTGTTCGGGAATGTTTCCGCGTGCGCGGCTGCGGCGATGGCGACGGCCGCGAACAAAGCGATCAGCCACCGCGCTATGTATCTGATTGCGAACTCGCCAAGGGTCATCGCCAATCAACGATCCCCCTCAACTTTGACTCCGGCCTCCTGCACGATTTCTTTCCAGCGCGGAATTTCCTTGCGCAGAAAAGCCGCGAACTCGTCCGGCGTGCTGCCGAGCGGATCGATGCCGATCGACGAGATTTGGCGGACGAACTGCGGATCTTTGAGCGCGCCGCCGATTTCACGGTTGAGCTTCTGCACGATGTCGTTGGGCGTGCCTTTGGCAGCGACGACGCCGATCCAAGCCGTGATGCTAAAACCCGGCAGGCCGGACTCGTCCAATGTCGGGATGTCGGGAGCGATGCCGGCGCGGCGAAGCCCGGTCAGACCGAGCGCGGTCAACCGGTGATCGTTGATCTGCGGTACGGCCGGAACGACATCGCTGAACACGAGCTGCACTTCGCCGGCGATCGCCGCCATCAGGCTCGGCACACCGCCGCGGTACGGCACGTGCGTGATCGAAACCCCGGCCTGCTTGTTGAAGGTCGCAAGCGACAAATGGCCCGTCGAGCCGTTTCCGGATGTGGCCGCATTGAGCGCGCCGGGCTCGCTCTTGGCGAGCGCGATCAACTCCTTGACGGTCTTGACCGGCAGTTGCGGGTTGGCTGCCAAGACGAGCGAGTTCTCGCCGGCCAGGATGACGGGCTCAAAATCGCGCAGCGGCTCGTAGCCAAGCGACGGATAGAGCGCCAGGTTGGTCGTGAGCGGTGAATTGGTCGATATGAACAACGTGTAGCCGTCAGCGGCGGACTTGGCGACGAACTCGGCGCCAACGCTGCCGCCGGCGCCGGGACGATTGAGGATGACGACCGGCTGTCCCCACGCGGCGGTGAGCCTGGGCGCGAGCGCGCGCGCCAGCAGGTCAACGGTGCCGCCGGGCGTGTAGGGGACAACGATCTGGATCGCATGATCGGGATATTCAGCAAGCGCGGGAGACGACCCGGCGACCAGAAGAGCGGCAAGTATGAAACTGAAAAGGCGCATTATCCTCCGTCCTGCTTTGCGGCGCGGCTCAGGCCGCGCTTATGCTTTTTCCGGCTTGAAGTTTGCAACCATGCTGGTTGCGTCCGTGAGCACTGTTTCGGCGGCGCTCGACGGCATTATGGGTCATTCATTGCCTCGCCTCCAATGCACGGGGGCAAGCGCTCTGGCGCGACCATTGCCTGTCCCGCCGGGAGCCATTAAACGGGTCCCGCCCGTCGCAAAAAGGTCACGGCGCCATGCAACGGACTTGAAGCGCGATATAGCAGGGTTTTGGGGTTATTTGCCGGGGCGTCATGACGACCGCCGAAGTTTTTTCGAATCCGATTGTGCCTGCGGGAACGGTGCGTTTCCTCGGCGAGGAGGGCGCCTATTGGCGGCTGCGCATCAAGGGCGCGGCGCTGGTGGTGGTGACGCTCGGCATTTATCGGTTTTGGCTGGCCACCGATGTGCGCCGCTTTCTGTGGTCGAACACCGAGATCTCAGGCGACACGCTGGAATATAACGGGCTCGCCACCGAGCTGTTGGTCGGCTTTCTGTTCGCCATCGCCATCCTGGTCCCGCTCTACATGGCCTTTGCCGTCGTGGCGTTGGAACTGGATTTGGTGGCGGTCGCGCCGGTGCTGACCGGCTTTGCGCTGTTGTTGCTGCTCGGCGAATATGCGCTTTATCGGGCGCGCCGTTACCGGCTGACGCGCACGGTGTTCCGCGGCTTGCGCTTCGACCAGCACGGCTCGCCGTGGCGCTATGCCTGCTACGCGCTGGTGTGCTGGGCCATCGTCATCGTCACGCTCGGGCTCGCTTATCCGTGGACGTCAGCCTTCATCGAGCGCTTCAAGATGCGCAACACCAGCTATGGCGACCTGCAGGGCCGGTTCGAGGGCTCGGCACTGTCGTTGTTCCTGCGCGGCCTGCCGATGTGGCTCCTGGTGGTCGGCGTGCCCGTCATCGCCATCGTGGCCATGGCGCGGCTGATCGATTGGAACGCGCTGGGCAACGCCATTGCGCTGTCGCCGGGCGATAGCGACTCCATGAATACGCTGATCCAGAGCAACCCGCAGCTCGGCAGGGCGATCGGCCTCATCTTCAGCACCTTCTTCGCCAGCATCCTGATCGGCGTCGTGCTCTATCCGGTGTTCCAGGCGGTGAAACTGCGCTGGTGGATTTCCGGGCTGCGCTTCGGCGATGTCACGGTCACGTCGCGGCTGCGCATAAGGCAGGTCTACCGGGTCTATTTGCGTCTGTTGCTTTATCTTTTTCTGCTCGGATTGCTGGCAGGGATCGTGGGCGGGATGGCCGTCGCTGCCGTCCTCGGCATTGTCCGCCTGGCGCATAACGCCACCGTCACCCAAGTGGTCGGCGGCGCGATCGGGCTTCTGCTTTATGTCGTCATCATGATGGGTTCCTCGACCATCTATCAGGTGATCGTGGCGGCGGGGCTGTGGCGGCTCGGCGCGCAAACCGCCGCGTTGACTGGCGAGGCGGCGCTCGACGGCGTGCGCGCCACCGGCACAGCAAGCTCGGCGCTCGGCGAAGGCCTGGCCGACGCGCTCGGCGTCGGAAGCATTTAGCGATGACGCTCACCGCCGATGCGCCCGCAGCCGAGACCGCCCCGCCGCGCGGCCCCGCCATCTATTTCGACGGCACCTGCAGCACGCGCAACGACGTCATGGTCGACGCCGGCACGGCGGGTTTGCAGGTTTTCTCGACCGACCGGCGCCTGCTCGACGAGTGGCTTTATGCCGAGCTGCGCCGGCAGGCGGCGCCCGACGGCGTGTTGCGGCTCGGCCGCCACGGCGAGACCTTGCTGGCGCGCCTTGAAGTCCGCGATGCCGCGCTCGCCTCGGCGATCGAGGACCGCGCGGTCACGCTCGACCGGGGCGGCTCAGCCGAACGCAAGCTGCGGCGCAAGGTCGTGATCTTGAGCCTCGCCGCCGTGGTCTCGCTGATCTTCACCGCTATCATCGGCGTGCCGGTGCTCGCCACCCGCCTGACGCCGCTGATCCCGATCTCGGTCGAGCAAAAACTCGGCAACGCGGTGGATAGTCAAATCCGCGCCACGCTCGACACCAAACATCTCGGCGCGGCCTTCGTTTGCCGCACGGGCGCCAACGGTGCGGCGGGACGCGCCGCGCTCGACAAGCTCGTCGGCCGGCTCCAGGCAGCGGCGGCGCTGCCATACCCGTTGCGGGTGGACGTGGTGCGCCGGGAGGACTTCAATGCCTTTGCGCTACCCGGCGGCCACATCTACGTGTTCCAGGGGCTGATCGACCGCGCGCAGGCGCCCGACGAGCTCGCCGGCGTCTTGGCGCACGAGATCGGCCATGTCGCGCATCGCGACGGGACGCGCACCGTGTTGCAGGCCGCGGGGCTGTCGTTCCTGTTCGGCATGATGCTCGGCGATTTCGTCGGCGGCGGCGCGGTGGTGATCGCCGCCAAGACCGTGGTGCGATCGTCCTATTCGCGCCGGGTCGAGGCGGCGGCCGACATCTATAGCGTCGGCCTGATGCACAAGGTCGGCGCCGATCCGCGCGCGCTAGCCGCCATCCTTGAACGCGTCACGGCCGACAAGGATGAAGCTATAAAAATCCTGGCCGACCATCCCGACACCAAGGATCGCGTCGTCGCGATCAACGCGATCGCGCCCGCCGGCGCCACGACGCCGCTGCTCGGTGCCGCGGATTGGGCGGCGCTCAAGCAGATTTGCGCGCCATCGCCGGCAGGCGCAACGGCCCCGGCCGGCGGGACAGCTGCGGCAAGCGGGACGACCGCGGTCAGCGGCACGACAAGCGGCAAAGCTTCGGCAAGCGCGCCGGTGCCGGCTGGCGGGACAAGCGCGGGCGGCGGGCAAAAATGAAAGCAAAGCGTAATGGCGCGACGCCGAACCATTGAGGAGCCGCCGTCACGGCTCGCCGTCTGGGCCCGCCGCGTGGCACTGTTCTCGCTGGCCGCGACCGTGATCGCCGTCATCATCGTGCGCTCGGGCGCGCTCGAGATCGTGCCGGCGCTGTCGACGCTTGCCGGCGCGCTGGTGCTTGCGGTGATCGCCATCCTGCTCGCCATTGGCGCGGCGATCGTCATCTGGTTCGAAGGCGTCGGCGGCGGCAAGGAAGCCGTCACCGCATTCTTGATCGGTGCCGCGCTGATCGCCTATCCGCTCTACCTCGGCGTCAAGGGCTATCGGCTGCCGGCGATCTACGACATCACCACCGATCCGATCGATCCGCCGCGGTTCGACGCCATCGCCCGGCTGCGGCCGCGCGACGCCAATCCAATCACCTATGAGGGCCTCTATGCCGCCGAGCTGCAGCACGCCGCCTATTCCGACATCGAGCCCGACCTCACCGATTCGACGCCGCAGGAGGCCTACGACGCGGCGATGAAGGTCATCATCAAGCGCAAATGGCGCATCGTCGACGCCCGGCCGCCGCAAGGCAGCGCGTTGCGTCCGGTCGATACGCGCGCCCCGCCGGGGCCGGCGCCGCGCGACGGTTTCATCGAGGCGATCGCGCGCACGCCGATCCTCGGCTTCCGCGACGACGTGGTGGTGCGGGTGCGGCCGACCAGCGACGGCACGCGCATCGACGTGCGCTCGGCATCGCGCTACGGCCGCCACGACCTCGGCACCAATGCGACGCGGGTGCGCAACCTGATCAGCGATATCGACGACGTGCTGGCCTTGCCGCAGAAGCCGGCGCCGGCGCCCGCGCCGGCGCCCGCGCCGGCGACAAAACCTCAGCCGCCGGCCAAGGGCGCGCCCGCCAAGCGATAGGTGCCGGCGATCGATGCCGGCCCGTCGGTCAAGACGGCGCCGCGCGTCACCAGTTCCTCCATATGCGCCAGCACGGAGAGCCCGGCGGCGCCGGTGAGGCGCGGATCAAGGCCGATATAGACCGCTTTGACAATCGTTGGGATGTCGGCCGCGCCCTTGCCGAGCCGGTGCAGGATCGAGGCTTCGCGGCCGTGGCGGTGCGCGATCAAATGCTGGACGTAACGGGGCGCATTGCGGATCGGGTTGCCGTGGCCGGGCAGATAGAGCGGCTCGCTGCGTTTGGCGAGCTTGTGCAGCGAGGCCATGTAATCGCTCATGGCGCCGTCGGGCGGCGCCACGATGGTCGTCGACCATCCCATCACATGATCGCCGGAGAAAATCAGGTCCGATTCCGCAAACGCGAATGCCATGTGGTTGGCGGTGTGTCCCGGCGTGGTCAGCGCTTCAAGAGTCCAGCCGTCGCCGCTCACGGTCTCGCCATCGGCCAGCGCCACGTCGGGGCGAAAATTCATGTCGGCGGAGGCATCGAGCCGGCGCGTTTCGCCGATATGCAGTGGCCGGGCAAGCCGGTGCGGGCCTTCGGCGAAAACCTTGGCGCCGGTCGCCGCTTTGACCTTGGGCACTGCGGGTGAGTGGTCGCGATGGGTGTGGGTGACGAAGATATGCGTCACGGTCTCGCCGCGCACGGCGTCAAGCAGTGCCGCCACATGGGCGTCGTCGTCGGGGCCGGGATCGAGGATCGCCACTTTGCCGCTGCCGATGATGTAGCTGACCGTGCCCTTGAAGGTGAACGGGCTCGGATTGTTGGCGGCCACCGCGCGCACCAGCGGCGCCACCTCTTTCACCCGGTCGGGCTCGAGATCGAAAGACTTGTCGAACGGGACGTCGTCGGCCATGCGCATACCTTGCTCAAACGGGCGGCAATGATGTGCACGGCGCGGGCGAGGCGCGCAAGCAAGGGAGATGACGGGCCGGGCGGCCTTTGGGGGGTCCAAAAAATAATGGAGCCCCCGGTGCCGGGATCTCCGGGGGCTCCTGCAACCTCATTCAACACGACGAGTGAGACCGAGATCGCAGCCTACTGCTATGCAAACCGCGGGCCAAGTTCCGGATGCGGCGGAATCGCAAGGTTTTGGTTTCGGTTTACCGTTCTAGGGTTTGGGTTGGTCGCGTAGCGGGCGGGCAGTGGCTATTTTGCAGGCAGCTATCTCGTCCGCTCGTCCCCGCGAAAGCGGGGACCCAGTGCGCGCTCCTGGTTTCCCGCTTTCGCGGGAATGAGCGGCAACTTGGACGCCGGGCCTAAAACGGCGTCCGGCTGCGCATCGCCGCGGCCAGCGTGCCCTCGTCGAGGTAATCGAGCTCGCCGCCGACCGGCACGCCGTGGGCGAGCCGGGTCACCTTCACCTCGGCGTCGTGCAAGAGGTCGGTGATGTAGTGGGCGGTGCTCTGGCCGTCCACGGTGGCGTTGAGCGCCAGGATGATCTCCTTGACGGCCGGGTCGTGCGCCCGCTTGACCAGCGCGTCGATGGTGAGATCGTCCGGCCCGACGCCGTCGAGCGGCGACAGCGTGCCGCCGAGCACGTGGTAGCGCGCATTGATGGCGCGGGCGCGCTCCAGCGCCCACAGGTCGGCGACGTCGGCCACCACGACGATCATGGACGGCTCGCGCCGCGCATCGGTGCAAACCGCGCACGGGTTTTGCGTATCGATATTGCCGCATACCCGGCAGATCTCGATCTTCTCCATCGCCGCCTGCAAAGCCGCGGCGAGCGGCGCCATGAGCAATTCACGCTTCTTGATCAGGAACAGCGCCGCGCGCCGCGCCGAGCGCGGCCCAAGCCCGGGCAGCCGCGCCAACAGCTGGATCAGGCGTTCGATCTCGGGACCGGCGGCAATGCTGGGCATCACCGGATTCCTATTCTCCCCCCTCTCCCCAGAGGGGAGATGGGGGGGTGAGGGGGTACGGCCTCTCGGTCAGAGCCCCCTCACCCCAACCCTCTCCCCTCTGGGGAGAGGGAGCGCGCATGAGCAATCGGGTCATTCTCAAAACAGCTTCAGGCCGGGTGGCAGCGGCAGGCCGCCCGTCATCGCCTGCATCTTGTTCTGCAGCAGAATTTCGAGCTTGCGTCGGGCGTCGGCGTGTGCGGCCACGATCAGGTCCTCGACGATTTCCTTCTGGTCGGGCTTGAGCAGCGACTCGTCGACGTTCACGCCACGCAGGTCACCCTTGCCGGAAATTTTCACCGTCAGCATGCCGCCGCCGGCGGTGCCCTCGACCTCCATGCGGTCGAGCTCGGCCTGCATGGTTTCCATCTTCGATTTCAGTTCGGCGGCCTGTTTCATCAGGCCGAGAAAATCAGGCATCGAGGTCGCTCTCGTTGTCGGGCGTTTCCGGGACGTCGTCGGTCGCAGCGGGCGCGCCGGCCGGTGGGCGCACTTCGACGATTTCGGCGCCAGGGAACCGCGTCAGGACGGCCTGCACCAGCGGATCGCTACGCGCATCGCTTTTGAGCTGCGTCTTGCGCTCCTCGGCTTGGCTGCGCAGTGACGGCGCGCCCGGCTCGGCGGAAACCACGACCATCCAGCGCCGGCCGGTCCAGTCGTGCAGCTTTTTCGACAATTCACCGACCAGCATTTTCGCCGCGCTCGCCTCCAAAGCAATCTCGAGCTGGCCGTCCTCGAAACGAACCAGGCGCACGTCGCGTTCCAGCGCGCTCTTCAACGAGACGTCGCGCTTCTCGGCGGCGAGCGCGATCAAATCCTCGAAGCGGTTGAGCGCGCGGGCCGGCGCATTCTCTTCGGCGCCGCGCGCGACCGATTCCTGCAATGGCGCTGCGGAGGCGAGTTGGCTGCGCGTGCCGCCACCGCCGCGCGGTATCTCCGAACGCGCCGGCATGTCCGCACGCGACGATGCCGGCGCGGATGGCGCAGCGCCCGAACCGTTGCCACGCGCACCGTCACCGAGCGAGCGGACGACTTCGTCGGGCGTCGGCAGATCGGCGGCGTAGGCGATACGGACCAAAACCATCTCGGCGGCGGCGATCGGCCGACCGGCAGCCTCGACCTCGGCAATACCCTTGAGCAGCATCTGCCAGGTGCGCGCCAGAACGCGCATGGACAATTTCGCCGCAAAGCCGCGGCCGCGGCCGCGCTCGGCTTCGGTGAGCGACACGTCGTCGGCCACCGCCGGCACCACTTTCACCCGCGTGACGAAATGGGTGAACTCGGCGAGGTCGCCGAGCACCATGGCCGGATCGGCGCCGGTGTCGTACTGGTCCCGTAGCTCCTGCAAGGCGCGGGAAATATCGGCGCGCATCAGCGCTTCGAACAGGTCGATTATTCTGGTGCGATCGGCAAGCCCGAGCATCCCCCGCACATCCTCGGCGCGCACCGGTCCGGCGGCATGTGCGATCGCCTGATCGAACAGCGACAGCGAATCGCGCACGGAACCTTCGGCGGCGCGCGCGATCAGCGCCAATGCCTCCGGCTCGGCGGTGATGCTTTCCTTGGCCGCGATGCCTTGCAGATGCGCCACCAACAGCGCCGCATCGACCCGGCGCAGGTCGAAACGCTGGCAGCGCGACAGCACGGTGATCGGAACCTTGCGGATCTCGGTGGTGGCGAAAATGAATTTGGCGTGGGCCGGCGGCTCTTCCAGCGTCTTGAGCAGCGCGTTGAAGGCGGCGCCGGAGAGCATGTGCACTTCGTCGAGGATATAGACCTTGTAGCGCGCCGAGACCGGCGCGTAGCGCACCGCGTCGTTGATCGCGCGCACGTCGTCGACGCCGTTG
>Ga0210395_10001860_pt1 | contig 16424 bp, 17 predicted proteins | sample IncBWH4OmetaG_FD_150861 | JGI IMG/M metagenome (GOLD analysis project Ga0210395, IMG submission 150861) | Forest soil microbial communities from Barre Woods Harvard Forest LTER site, Petersham, Massachusetts, United States - Inc-BW-H-4-O ... | reverse complement strand
TACAAACGCAACGGCATCACCACGCTGTTCGCCGCGCTCGATATCCTGAACGGCGCCGTCCTCGGGCGCTGCATGACGCCGCATCGCCATCGCGAATTTATCCGCTTCCTCAATGCCAGCAGGACGCTCGTATCAAGATAGGCACTCAATCCTCTTTCGACTCGTAGATGAGATCGAGAATCTCGACTGACGTTAGCTCGGCGCCGGTCGGGCGCGCGGTCGAGCGCGAAGCCACTCGTGAGTTCCAGTGGCCGGCGCCGCCGCGCGCGAGACAGTCGGGAGTTCGACGACAGGCTTGCCGCGTCGGGTGATAATCACCTCTTCACCGGCGAACGCCTTGTCGACCGGGCTGGGAAGTCGGTTTTTGGCGTCGGTAACGCTGAAAGCGGCCATCAATCAATCCATCGGCTATCTGGCGATCCCTATATTCATTAGGTGAGGACATCCAGGCTCCGCGGAATATGAATCGCCGTGCGTGCACCGACGACGCACTATCGCGATCCTAGGAGCCCACGGGAGTACCCCGGCATGCGCCTGCTGATCGCGATGATGAAGCACGAAACCAACACCTTTTCGCCGGTGCCGACGCCGCTGGCGCGCTTCGGCAACGGGCCGGGGCCGCTTTACGGCGAGGCGGCGATCGCCGCCTATCGCAGCACCGGGACCGGGCTCGGCGCCTATCTCGACCTCGCCGAGCGCGAAGGAGCCGAGGTCGCATTGCCGATCGCCGCGAGCGCGCCGCCGAGCGGCCCGGTCGAGGACGCCGCTTATGCCGAGATCACCGATCGCATCTGCAAAGCCGCGGCGAAGGGTGGGTTCGACGGCATCATGCTCGATCTGCACGGGGCGATGGTGACGCAAAGCCTCGAAGACGGCGAAGGCCAGTTTCTAAAGCGGCTGCGTGCGATAGTGCCAAACACGCCGATCGCGGTGTCGCTCGACATGCACGCCAATCTTTACGACGAGATCGTCGCCAATGCGACCGTCGTCGCCGGCTATCGCACCTACCCGCATATCGACACTTACGAGACGGCGCGGCTCGCCGGCGAAATCCTGCTGCGGGCGATGCGCGGCGAAGTCCGGCCGGTCATGGCGTGGGGCAATGTACCGATGCTGCCGCATGTCATGCGCCAAGGCACCGACGATCATCCGAACAAGGAATTGCAGCATCGCTGCGCCACGATGAACGATGAAAGAGCGCTGGCGGCGAGCCTTTTTACCGGCTTCCCGCACGCCGACATCGCCAATGCCGGGCTCAGCGCCGCGGTCGTGACCGACGGCGATCGCGAGCTTGCCGAAAGGCTGCGCGACGAGTTGCTGGACCGCGCCTGGGTCGAGCGCGAGGCCCTTGTCTACAAAATCGTACCACTCGAGCAATCAGTCGCCCGCGCCAGGGCGATGCCGCCGCCGTCTCCTGGTGAAGGCCCGATCGTATTGCTCGACCATTACGACAATTGCGCCTCCGGCGGCACGATGGACACGACCGCGGTATTGGCCGAGATCATGCGTCAGGGGCTGGAAGGCGTCGCCGCCTTTGCGATCTACGACCCTGAGGCAGTGCAGCAGGCGATCGCCGCCGGCATCGGTGCGCAGGTGACGTTGTCGATCGGCGGCAAGATCGCGATGCCGGCAATCCCGGCCGACAGTCCGCCGCTCGCAGTGAGCGGCACGGTCAAGACGATCTCAAACGGGCATTACCGCAACCGCGGGCCGATGGCGCGCGGCGCGCAAATGGACATGGGGGCTGCGGTCGTGCTCGATACCGGAGCGGTCGAGATCGTGCTGATCTCGCGCCATGTCGAGCCGTCGGATTTGAACTGCCTGTTGGCGCTGGGCATCGACCCAATGCAAAAGCGTTATGTGATGCTGAAGAGCCGCATCCATTGGCGTGCCGGCCTCGGCAAACTAGCGACGGCCGTCGTCGAGTGCGCCGGGGTCGGTGTGTGCACTTCGGATTACGGTCAGCTGCGGTTCAGGAAGGTACGCCGCCCGATCTACCCGCTCGATCTGCCCAACCGCTGAGCCGCTGGACCGCTGAGCGGCCGCGTGCCCCGCCGGGTGTCAGCGCTGTCGCACTGGCAGATAGCGGCGGCCGACGCCGAGACCGGGCAGGTCGCCTTTGTCCGGTCGGTACCGTCCTTCTGCCCTCGGCATTCTCTGGCTGTCGAGCGCAGGTTTGTCGTCTCCGCGGGCGTCTTGTTTCGTCGCCAGTTCGCGCTCGCGCCGCAGTTCCGCGAGGCGGGCGTTGATCGTCGCAAAATCATCGGCAGCACGGGGTCGGGTCACGTTTCCTCCGATCGGTTTTGCCGATCGTCGGCAGACGCGACCGGCTCTTTGAAAGGCGGCGCATGCTTGCCCTTGCCGCCCCGATTACGCAAGCGGAAATCACGTGTCGCGCGCGCGGCTACCGCCATGGCTGGCTCGCCCATGTCGGTTCTGGAAATCCTGGCTACCCAGCCGGGACCGCAATCCTATGGTGGAAACAATCTTGACGGTTCGGCGCCGGGCCCGCGGCAGGCTCTATCGCCAATCGGCGGATTCGCCGTTGAACCGCAGGGCTTCCCGAATGCGCAGAACCAGCCGAATTTTCCTTCGACGATTTTGCGGCCGGGTCAGGTGTACCCCGATGGCACGCGGCGTCTCTATCAGGTCGATATGCGCGATGCCGAAGCGTATCGCCGGTGGCTCGATGGATTCTGGGACGAAACGCTAGGACGGCTAACACTAACGCGGGTACGACTCTGAGACAGGTTGGCTTCGACAAATCCATCCAGCGGCGGCTCGGATCCGTCGAAAATATTCGGAAGCAAGCAAACTTATAGTTTTTAGGACGCGATATTCGAAATTTGGACGAGTACGGGCGGTCATAAGGCGATGTCATCCGGCCTCAATCACACGGAAATGATCAAAACCTAAGAGACGGTGCCATTCTCTGTTGCGGCGGTTCGCCTGCGCCTTGGAGCAAGCCACCCAAGCGCCGCCCGCCGGCGCTCAGCTGAACATCTCCAGCGAGCCGTCGAGGGCCATCAGCCCGGTTTCGACGGTGAGTTGTGGGTGGTGCTCGGCGACCGCTGCGCGGAATTCGGCCAGAACCTCGCGGTGAGTCTTGGTCTCGATCTGCGGATTGGCGATGCTGTCCTCGCCATAAGCGATCCGGGCCGCGCCGCAATCGCGGTGGTCGATCGCGATGACCTTGGTCAGGCCATGCAATTCAACCGAGGTTGCGAGGTTGTCCCAAAATGCCGGCCGCCATGACGCGAATTTTGGGGCGACGACGGCGATCGCCGCGCCGGCAATGACGAACTGGCTGTATTTGCCGGCAAGGCCGCGTCCTTCCATGTATTTGTAGACCGGCGTCACCATCCGCGGATCGATGCAGGACAGCAGCATCGCCTGGTAATCGCCCTCGGCGGCGCGCGCGGAGAACGGCACCGGCGCAACCATCCCCGCGATTGCGAGCGAGCGTAGCAGCCGGCGGCGGTCGATCTGTCCGTTGGGAAACGCGGCACAACAAGAACAGCCGCTGATGGGATGCATCGATTTTCTCCTGCGCGAGCGCGGTTGCCGAGCCTGACCGCTGCCGATTTACACCTGAGGCGACTGATTTTGCAGAGTAGGCCAGGAAAATTTCAGAAGCGTTTCCCCGCAGCGGCCGGCGCTTGGATCGCCTCGGCGGCCGCCGCGGACCCGACAGTCCCACATTCGCGGCAAATTATAACCGACTATCTACTAAATATAGACTCTAATATCATTAACCTTTTATTCGTCCCGAACAGCCCTATCTCGCGTTGACGTTGCCCGATCGTGCGGTAAGCTGACCCAGCCAAGCAATCAGGGGTCGTCGAGAATGCGCTGCTTTGGGCCGGCGATGGTTATCCTGTTGCTGGGCGTGGCAATCGTTCCCGCCAGTATGGCAGGTCAGCGCAAAGCCGCGCGCGGCCCGTCGGCGGCGCCGGTCGCCAATCCGCTCGATCGGGTTGCGTATGCGGTCGACGGCGCCGAATCGAGCCACGGCGCCGACCAGTCGATGTGGCGCGCCGACCCGGCGGGTCCTCAAGGGCCGATGCAGGTCAGCGAGGCGGCGGCCACCGATGTCGGCGGCGGCGACCGCTTTGATCCCGACAAGAATCGTGAGATCGGGCGGGCGTATCTGGCCCAGCTGTATCGCCGCTACGGCGATTGGCCCGATGCGATCGCCGCCTATAATTGGGGGATCGGTAATCTCGAAGCCTGGGTCAAGGCCGGCCGGCCGGCGGACGGTCGGGAGATCGGCGTCGCGACGTATTTGGGCCGTGTCCTGCACGACAGCGGGCTGTGCGAGAAAGCCGCCTCTACCGCCCCGCCGCGAAGAGCGGCGCCGATGCCGTCGCGCTGCGCCGATCTCGGCGGCTGGGGCGGCCTCGTCAGCGACGGGGGATTTGTCGGCGGCATCGGCTCGTCGCAGTTTCACGACCAGCTCGACCGAGCGATGCGCCTCGCCATGGAACATGCGGGTCCACGATAGGCCGCATCGGCTATAGCGGCGCGCCGGCGGCCCAACGACCAACGAGAAGTGCCAGCCGCAGCGTCACGTTCCACATCACCAAGACCAGCGCGACGTTCGACAGGATGGCGGTCGAAAGCGGCAGCCTTTCCTCCAGTGGCTGGCTCTGCGGCATGCGATTCCTCTTCCCCGCCGATCTCGTTGTGCCTGGTGAAGCCGATCGGCGCGACAACAACTACCGTACGACGGAGCAAGAATCGCACCATCGTTCTATCGGGTTGTAATCTCGTGATTTTTTCTAAGATGTCGGTTGCGGTTGTAAAGAATCTCGACGTCTATGGTCGGCCCGCGAAGGCCGCGGCCTTAAGCATTTTTGTAACGCCGGCGGAGTATACCGGGATGCCCCGGTCGCGGCCGGCTTAGTTATGTGGGTGTTGTCTTCGGCGAGGAATTTGATGACCGAAATTTTGGCGGTGGAGATGGCGGCCCTGCTGCTGGCCTTGCTCAGCATCGGCGCCGCCGATGCGCTTTACTATGGCGGGCGCATAAGCCGACGGCTCCACTCGCTCTGGGTATCGTTCTCGCTGTCGGCCATGTGCCTGCCGGTGCTGGGCTGGGTCGCGACGGTCTTCGTCGGGCCGGGCATAGTGGCGCAAGGCCTCGTCGGCATCATCTCGGCGGCGCTGTTTTTTGCTCTCTACCGCAATCTGCGAAATCAACCCGCCATCCGCAAGCTCGGCCATCCGATGGCGCCGCCATCCCCGCCGGCGGAAAACGTGCAGCCCCCGGCGAACGGCTAGACCGGCGGCCCGGGTCATTCGCGTCGCGTGGCGGCAAACTAGGCCGCAGGCGCGCCCGGCCGGCGGCGGCTCGGGAGGAGTGAGCCTCCCTCCCCGGCCCCGCCGCCTCAGGCCGCGGCGTAACCCGCCGGCGCCGGCTCGTCCTTGTCAAAGTCGAATTCGACCTTGGCGCCGTGCGGATCATGGAAAAACAGCTGCCAGATCCCACCGCCGGGCAGCCGACGCAGCTCATATTCGATGCCCTCGCGCTTCAAGGTGCCGACGGTGCCCGGCAGATCCTGGGCGCTGAACGCCATGTGATCGAGCACGCCGGCGCGCTCCTTGGGCAGCGGGTTCTGGTGGATTACGTGCAGGATCGCTCGGTCCTCTCCCTTGGCATAGAGCCACCACCCCGGAAACTGGAACGGCGGCCGCCAGCCCACCTCGAAACCGAACAGCTCGCAGTAAAAACGGCGAGTGGCCTCGAGGTCGTCGCTCAAAACGGTGAAATGGTTCATTGCCGCTACGCCCATGCGGAACCTCCTTGGCTGCTGCAAACGGTCCCGCACGGATAACGCCCGCCGAGCCCTCCAGAGATTTGGCCGAACTACGGGCTGTCGTCAACAACGCACAACAGCTTTGCGGCGGCGCCACGGCGAGATTTCCGCGCGCCTTGCGCCGGTCGGGCCGGCGCTGCGGCTGGTGCGGGCGTGGTGGGCGCGTCAGCTATTGAACCTGTGACCCCTACGATGTCAACGTAGTGCTCTCCCGCTGAGCTACGCGCCCTGGCCCGCCGGACGAGGGCGAGGTGATAGCGAAAATGCCGGCGCGAGGCAAGCACGGCCCCGGGCCAAATCGAGGAGACGCCGGATGACGATCGAAAAAGGGGACGCAATCCTCGTCGAGCGCGATCTGGTGGTAGGGGCGCGCGACGGCGTCGGGCTGGCGATGGATGTCTACCGCCCGGCGCAGGGCGGCCCGTTTCCGGTGTTGCTCGAACGCACCCCCTACGACAAATCGGCGCCAAGCCGTTCGGAGCGCACCCACGCCGTGGCCGCACCGCGCTCGCGCGCCGAGGTCGCGGCCTATTTTGTGCGGCACGGTTACGCGGTCATCTATCAGGACTGTCGCGGGCGCTACCAATCGGGCGGCCATTTTACAAAGTATTTGAGTGAGGCCGAGGACGGCTACGACACGCTTGCCTGGTTGATGCGCCAGCCCTGGTGCAACGGCCGCATCGGCACCTTCGGCTTGTCCTATGCGGCGCATACGCAGGCCGCACTCGGCTGTCTCGACCCGCCGGGGCTGGCGGCGCAGTTTCTCGATTGCGGCGGCTTCTCCAACGCCTATCGCAGCGGCATCCGCCACGATGGCGCCTTTGACCTGAAGCAGGCGACCTGGGCCTACAACAACGCGGTCGCCGACGCCAAGGACCCCGCCGTCAAGGCGGCGCTGCGGGCGCAGGACATCAAGGCCTGGTTCGCGCGCATGCCTTGGCACAGGGGCGATTCCCCGGTCAGCGCGGCGCCAGACTACGAAGACTACCTGTTCGAGCAGTGGTCGCACGGGCTCTTCGACGAGTTTTGGAAGCAGCCCGGCCTCTATGCCGAAGGGTATTGGGACAAATACGCCGACATCCCGATTGTGCATCTTTCCGGGTGGTATGATCCTTATGCTCGAACCGCGGTCGACAATTATCTCGGACTGTCGAAGCGCGGGCGGGCGCCGAACCGGTTGATCCTCGGGCCGTGGACGCATGGCGACCGCTCGCTGAGCTATGCGGGCGAGGTCGATTTTGGTGCTTCGGCGCCAGTCGACGGCAATCTTGCCGAAGATTTCTTCGCCCTGCGCCGCATCTGGTTCGACCGCTGGGTCAAGGGCGTCGCCGACGGCATCGACGCCGAGCCGCCGGTGCGCGTCTTTGTGATGGGCGGCGGATCCAGGCGGCGCAACGCCGAGGGACGGCTCGATCACGGCGGCCGTTGGCGCGATGCCGCGGCCTGGCCGCTGCCACAGACCGAATGGACACCGCCATACCTGCAAGCCGACCATGGCCTCGGCCCGGCAAGGCCGGAATCCTCCCCGCCCCCGCTTTCCTTTCGCTTCGACCCGCGGCACCCCGTGCCGACGATCGGCGGGGCGTTGAGTTCGGGCGAGCCGATTATGCGCGGCGGCGCCTACGACCAGCGCGAGGGACCGGGGGTCTTTGGCTCCCGCGAGCCCTATCGCTGCCTGAACGAACGGCCCGACGTGCTCTCCTTCAGCACGCCGCCGCTCGTTCGCGAGATCGAGATCGTCGGGCCGGTCACAGTCCGGCTCTGGGTCGCCTCCGACGGACCCGACACCGATCTCACAGCAAAGCTGATCGATGTCCACCCGCCGAACGCCGACTATCCGGCGGGCTTCGCGATGAACCTGACCGAGGGGCTGTTGCGGTTGCGCTATCGCGACAGCTGGGAGCGGCCGACCCTGATGGCGGCTGGCCAAGTCTACGAGATTACGATCGAGCTGTTTCCGATAGGCAATTTGTTCGTGCCGGGCCACCGCCTGCGGCTCGACATTTCGAGCAGCAATTTCCCGCATTTCGACGTAAACCCGAATTCCGGCGAACCGGAAGGCTTGATGGAACATCCGCGCATCGCTGAAAACCGTGTTTTTGTCGATCTCGAGCGACCCTCGCACATCGTCCTGCCGGTGATCCCTTAGCCGGTCGCAGCGTCCCCTCGCATTGCGGCGGCCTGCGGCGACCGATACTCTCACGCGCGGACGTGGCGGCGGGAGACGGGTCATGCACTGGCGCGAATTTCTGGTGGCGGCGGCTCTCGCCATGGCCGGCGGATGCTGGGCGGCGGAGGCGACGGGCGCCGGCTCCGGTAACCCAAGAAACGATCGTCTATTGGCGGCTCCGGAAGCCCAGCGAGCACAGGCGCTCGGCAACAGCTTCCACCGGGGATGCGTCGGGATTGAGGCTTTCCCGATGGGCGTTACCCCGAGCGGCCGCGCGAAGGGCTACGCCTATTGGAGCGTACGGTGCAAAAACGGCAAAAGTTACGTTGTACAAATCCCGCCGAACGTCAAAAGTCCGGCGGTCGTGGCCGATTGCCGGGTGCTGCAAGGCACCGGCAAGGAATGCTTCAAGAAGTTTTGAATGCTGATGCTCACCAATGCATCGGCTGCCGGCAGACCGAGTACCAAAGCCCGAGATTTTTATCCTTCCACTGCGGGTCCGCACAGTTCTTTTCGACCATCGCCGCCGATTCGGTGGCGTTCGCCGGCGCCACCGGCGTCGAATCGGAACAGGCGGTCAGGAATATGGCCAAAAGGGCCGCGACTCCCAGTCTCATTGCCGCGTCTCCCTGTATCGAGAGCAGATCGAGACAAAAATGGGCCGATCCCATCCGGCCATCGGCTGCGGCCGGGAACGGATTTTCGAGCCCCAACTTTGGCGATTGCAAGGCGATCGGGCAGCGACCACGCGCCGGCGTCAGGGCGCCGGCTGAAACGACGGGCCTGGGCGGGCGCCATCTGCTGCACTAAAAGCTTTCGATCGGTTGAATGATCACATTGCGACGGCATCGCGACAGCGGGGTAGTGCTTGATGAAGAACGACGACAGGCCGCGGAATTATCGCAAGGACACATTGCTGACCCATCTCGGGCGGCATCCCGAAGCGCATCACGGCGCCGTCAACCCACCCGTCTACCATGCCTCGACGATCCTGTCGGCGAACATGGCGGAGTGGGAGGCCAAGCGCACGCCGGGCAAGCGGTTCGATGTAATCCGCTACGGTCTGCTCGGCACGCCGACGACCTTTGCGCTCGAAGAGGCGGTGGCGGCGATCGAGGGCGGCTACCGCGCGATGCTGATGTCGTCTGGTCTCGCCGCGGTGACCGCACCGCTGCAAGCGTGCCTGAAAAACGGCGACCACATGCTGATGGTCGATTCGGTTTACGGGCCGGCGCGTAACTTCTGCAACAACGTGCTGACCCGCTGCGGTGTCGAGACGACCTATTACGACCCGCTGATCGGCGAGGGCATTGGCCGGCTGATCCGCCCGAACACCAAAGTCGTCTATGTCGAATCGCCGGGCTCGTTGACCTTTGAGGTGCAGGACGTGCCGGCGATCGCCGCCGCGGCGCACGATGCCGGCGCCAAGGTGCTGATGGACAACACCTGGGCCTCGCCGTGGCTGTTCCCGTCGTTCGAGCGCGGCGTCGACGTGTCGATCCACGCCGCGACCAAATACATTGTGGGCCATTCCGACGTGATGCTCGGCGCCGTCATCACGACAAAGGAGATGTACGAAGGGGTGCGCACGATGGCGGCCGATATCGGCCATTGCGCCGGACCCGACGACGTCTATCTCGCATTGCGCGGGCTGCGCACCTTGAGCGTGCGGCTCGAACGCCACCAAAGAAACGCGCTCGCCGTGGCTTCCTGGCTGCAGACCCGGCCTGAAGTCGCGCGCGTGCTCTACCCGGCCTTGCCCGAGGACCCCGGCCATGCCTTGTGGAAACGCGATTTTCTCGGCGCCAGCGGCCTCTTCGGGGTGGTGCTGCAGCCGGCCTCGAAGGCGGCGGTTTACGCGCTGATCGACGCGCTCGATCTGTTCGGCATCGGCGCCAGCTGGGGCGGTTTCGAAAGCCTGGTCCAGCCGACCACGCCGGCGCGCATCCGCAGCGCCACGAATTGGCAGCCGGACGGCCCGACCCTGCGCCTGCACATCGGCCTCGAAGACCCGCAAGACCTGATCGAAGACCTCGACCGCGGCTTCCACGCGCTGCGCGACGCCGACAGCTGACCGGCGGTCTGCCGATCCAGGCTGCCGGGTGGCGTCGGCGGGTCGGAGGTACTAAATTCACAAATCGTGAAGGCGGTCGCGCTTGGTGGCGGGTCCGCCATATCTGCCCGCCCTCTCCCTGCCGCCGCGCCTCGGAGCCGGAAGATCACCGAGGGACGGGGAGGGGAGCAGGGAGAGGGAATTTTGTTGCGATCGGAACTCTGCTGCGATGGATGTTGTCACTTCCGCCAAACTTCCCGCCTCGGTCGACGCCACGTTGGCGATGCTCGGCAGCGCCGATTACATCGCCGACCGCAGCCTGGCGACGGCGGTGCATCTGGCGCTGCATCTGAAGCGGCCACTGTTTCTCGAAGGCGAGGCCGGGGTCGGCAAGACCGAGATCGCCAAGGTGCTGGCGACCGCATTGCAGCGCCGGCTGATCCGCCTGCAATGCTATGAGGGCCTCGATGTCGCCTCGGCGGTCTATGAGTGGGATTACGCCCGCCAGATGATCGAAATCCGGCTTGCCGAAGCCGCCGAGGACGATCGCGGCGAGATCGAAAGCACGATCTTTTCCGACCGTTTCTTGATCAAGCGCCCGCTGCTGCAGGCATTGGAGCCGGATGTCGGCGGATCGCCGGTCTTGCTGATCGACGAACTCGACCGCACCGACGAGCCGTTCGAAGCCTATCTACTCGAACTGCTGTCCGATTTTCAGGTGACGATCCCCGAGATCGGCACGATCCGGGCCCAGCATCCGCCGATCGTGATCATCACCTCGAACCGCACCCGCGAAATTCACGACGCGTTGAAGCGGCGTTGTTTTTATTACTGGGTCGACTACCCGACCGCGACGCGCGAGCTGGAAATCCTGAAGCGCAAGGCGCCGAATGCGAGCGAGCATCTGTCGAAGGAGGTCGTCGGCTTTGTGCAAAAACTGCGCGCGATGGATCTGTTCAAACTGCCCGGCATCGCCGAGACGATCGACTGGACCGAGGCGCTGATGCAATTGGATGTGCTCGAACTGGGCCCGCAGGCGATCAACGACACCCTGGGCGTATTGCTCAAATACCAGGACGACATCGCCCGCATCCAGGGCAGCGAGGCCGCTCGCCTGCTCGACCAGATCAAGGCCGAGGCCGCCGCCGCGGCGTAGCGCGTGACGAGCAAGCCTCCAAATCGGGGGGATAGCCCCCTCTCCGCCCCCGGGGGCGGAGAGGGTCGGGGTGAGGTGGGGGATGATTCCACGACTTCTGCCGGCACCCACCTCACCCTCCCCGTCGCGTCCGCGACGGGTCCCCTCCCTCTCCCCCCGAAAGCGGGCGGAGAGGGCCAAGGGGACGGTCTACTGCTCGCCAATCTGATGCATTTCGCGCGCACCTTGCGCGCGGCGGGGCTGCCGGTCGGGCCCGGCAAGGTCATCGACGCCGTCCAGGCGGTGCAGGCCGTCGGCATCACCGACCGCCGCGACTTCTACTGGACACTGCACGCGGTGTTTGTCAACCGGCCGGACCAGCGGCTGATCTTCGACCAGGCGTTTCACGTCTTCTGGCGCAACCCCGATCTGTTGAAAAAGATGATGGCGCTGGTGTTGCCCGAAATGCGCGTTCCAGGCGAAGAGGATCGCGGCGCCGAGATGGCGCGGCGGCTCGCCGAGGCGTTGCATCCGAACCGTGGCGAGCCGGCCGCCGAGCCCGAGGAGGTCGAAACCGAGATCGACGCGGTCATGACATTCTCGGATCGCGAGCAGTTGCGCAGTATGGATTTCGACAAGATGTCGCTCGACGAGCTGGCGCGCGCCAAGGCGGCGATCGCGCGGCTGCGCTTGCCGGTGCAGGATGTGCCAACCCGACGCTTCGCGCCCGACCGGCATGGTGCGCGCGCCGATCTGCGCGCGACGTTGCGTGCGGCATTGCGCTCGGGTGGCCTGATCGAATTGAAGCGCAAAAGCCCGCGGCGCAGGCCGCCGCCGCTCGTCGTATTGTGCGACATCTCGGGCTCGATGAGCCGCTACAGCCGCATCTTTCTGCATTTCATGCACACGGTCACGAACGACCGCGACCGGGTTTACACCTTTGTCTTCGGCACCCGTTTGACCAACATCACCCGATACCTGCGCCACCGCGACGTCGATCTGGCGCTGGAGCGAGTCGGCGAGGCGGTCTCCGACTGGTCGGGCGGAACCCGCATCGGCCTTTCGATTGCCGAGTTCAACCGGCTGTGGTCGCGCCGCCTTTTGGGCCAGGGCGCGATCGTCATCTTGATCACCGACGGGCTCGATCGTGACGCCGGCGCCGGCTTGGCGCGCGAGATGGATCGGCTGCACCGCTCGTGCCGCCGGCTGATTTGGCTGAACCCGCTGTTGCGCTATGAGGGTTTCGAGCCAAAATCATTGGGGATGCGGGCGATGATGCCCCATGTCGACGAGTTTCGGCCGGTGCATAACCTCGCCAGCCTCGAAGAGTTGATCGAGGTGCTGAGCGCGCTGCCCGCACGGCGCACCCCGGCGGCCCCGGCATTGCGGCACTATCGGGAGAGAGCGGCATGAGCGACACGGCGGAAATCCTCGAACAGGCGGCGCGCTGGCGCGAGGCGGGGTCGGGCGTAGCGTTGGCGACGGTGGTGACGACCTGGGGCTCCTCGCCGCGGCCGGTCGGGGCGAAGCTCGCGGTCGACGACAAGGGCGCTATGGTCGGCTCGGTGTCGGGCGGCTGCGTCGAGGGCGCGGTCGTCCAGGAGGCGCTCGACGTGATCCGCGACGGCAAGCCGCGGCTCCTCGATTTTGGCGTCTCCAACGACGAGGCCTGGGAAGTCGGTCTCGCCTGCGGCGGCAAGATCCAGATTTTTGTCGAGCGCGTCGAATGAAGAGCCGCATCCTCGACCATGTGGTTGCGGCGGCGCGCGATCACCGCTCCCTGGCGCTCGCGACCAATCTCGCCACCGGCCGGCAATTATTGCTCGACGGCGATCATGCCGAGGGCGATTTGACGCTGGAAGACGCGGCGCTCGTGCGGGTGCGCGAAGCTTGGCGCGCCGGCCGCAACCGCACCATCGAGACCGCAGCGGGTCCCGTCTTTGTCGAGGTGCTGACGCCGCCGCGGCGCTGTTTTGTGATCGGCGCCGTGCATATCGCCCAGCCGCTGGTCAAGATGCTGGCAATGGCCGATTACGCCGTGACGGTGATCGACCCCCGCGAATCCTTTGCCACCGAAGCGCGCTTCCCGGGCCTCGAGATGACCTCGGAGTGGCCCGACGAAGCGCTCGAACGGCTGCGGCCGGACCGCGGCTCGGCGCTCGTGGCCCTGACTCACGATCCAAAGCTCGACGATCCGGCGCTGGCCGCGGCATTGCGCTCGGAATGCTTCTACGTCGGCGCGCTCGGGTCCCGCCGCAACCACGCAGGACGTTGCGCGCGGTTGAAGGAGCTCGGGTTCAGCGACCGCGACGTTGCCCGCATCCACGGCCCGATCGGCTTGCCGATCGGCGCGATCTCGCCGGCTGAGGTGGCGATCTCGATCCTCGCTGAGATGACCCAAATTCTCCGCCAGGGCGAGGCCGCCGGAGGATGACGACAAAGGCCCGTAACTCTCCCTCTCTGCCCCTGGGGGCGGAGAGCGTCGGGGTGAGGTGGGGGAACTTGCCGCTCACCACCGGCGCCCACCTCACCCTCCCCGCCGTCAAGCCGGCGGGTCCCCTCCCTCTCCCCCCCGAGGGCGGAGAGGGCGAGCGCATCGCATGAAATTCGGCGAGGTCCCGGCCGCCGAGGCGCAAGGTGCCATCCTCGCGCACAGCCTGAAGCTCGGTGCCACGGCCCTAAAGAAAGGGCGGGTGCTGTCGGCCGCCGATCTCGAGCTGATCGCCGGCGCCGGCCTGTCAGCGATCACCGTCGCCCGGCTCGAACCCGGCGATGTCGGGGAGGATGAGGCTGCCGGGCGGGTGGCCTCGGCGGCGGTCGGTACTGGGATTTCGGCGGCGACGGCGTTTACCGGCCGCGTCAATCTTCACGCCGAAACGAGCGGTGTCCTGGTGTTCGATCGCGGGCGGATCGACCGGCTCAACCTCGTCGACGAGGCGATTACGCTCGGCACCTTGCCGCCGTTCACCGTCGTCGAACCGCGCCAGATGGTCGCCACTATCAAGATCGTCCCGTTTGCCGCGCCCGAACAGGCGGTCAAACATTGCGTCAAGGCAGCGATCGACGAAGGCCCGCTGTTGCGGGTCGCGGCGTTTCAACCGCGTGCGTTCGGCTTGATCCAAACCCGGCTTCCCGGTCTCAAGGAAAGCATCCTCGACAAGACCCGCCAGGTCACCGAAGGCCGGCTGTCGGCGCTCGGCTGCACGCTCGTTTTCGAGGAGCGCTGCGCCCATGACGCCCAAGTGCTGGGAGCGCTGATCCGCGACGCCTTCGGCCACGGCATCGATATGCTGCTGATCCACGGCGCGTCGGCGATCCTCGACCGGCGCGACGTGATCCCGGCGGCGATCGAAGCCGCCGGCGGGCGGATCGACCATTTCGGCATGCCTGTCGATCCCGGCAACCTGTTGTTGCTGGGCCATGTCGGCGAACGAGTCGTGCTGGGATTGCCCGGCTGCGCGCGCTCGCCCAAGGTCAACGGTTTCGACTGGGTGTTGGAGCGGCTCGTCGCCGGACTGGCGGTCGGCCCGGCCGAGATCATGCGCATGGGGAGCGGCGGGTTGCTGGCCGAGATCCCCTCCCGGCCGCTTCCTCGCGCGGAGGCGCAGCCGCCGTCGGCAAAGGAAAAAGAGCGACCGCCGGGTCCGCGCGTCGGCGCATTGTTGCTCGCGGCGGGGCAGTCTCGGCGGATGGGCGGGCCCAACAAGCTCCTCGCCGAGATCCCCGGATCAAGTCCGGGGACCGGCGTGCCGATGGTGGCGCGGGTGGCGCAACGCTTGCTGGCGTCGCGCGCGCGGCCGATCGTCGCCGTGCTCGGCAACCGCGCCGACGAGATCGACGCGGCACTCGGCCGCCTGCCGGTCGAGCGGGTGCGCAACCCCGATTTCGCGGACGGCCTGTCGACCTCGCTGAAGCGCGGTCTTGCGGCGTTGCCGGGCGATCTCGACGCCGCAATCGTCTGTCTCGGCGACATGCCGTTGATCTCGGGTCGTCATCTCGACCGGCTGATCGCCGCCTTCAACCCGCTCGAAGGGCGCGCGATCGTCGTGCCGACGCACCACGGCAAGCGCGGCAACCCGGTGCTGTGGGCCAAGCGCTTTTTTCCGGAGATGGCGCGGATATCAGGCGATGTCGGCGCGCGCCATCTGATCGGCGAGCATGCCGAACTCGTCGCCGAGGTCGAGATGGACGACGACGCGATTCTCGTGGACATCGACACCCCCGAGGCGCTGGCCGCGCTGCAGGCGAGGGGAAAGCCGCCGGTCTCGGCCGGTGCGTGCTAGACCCGCAACCGCTCGTCGCGCCGCGCTGCGAACGGCTCAGTCCGAAATTCCATCGAGCGCGGAAGGGTGAGGCCGCGGTGCAGGATGACGGCCATAGGCAGCCACAGCAGGATCGGGGCGATTTGAAACCCGAGCAGCTTCGCGGGGCCGAGCGAGAGCGCCGGCAATGTCAGCAGCGCAAACACGCTGATCCTTTCCCATGGCTGGAAACCGGTCTCGACGGCTTCGTTTGCCAACCATGCCGCCGTAAAGATCAAAACCAGCGTGTCATAGTCCCAAGCATGCGGTGTTGCGAGGAAGACCCCGACCGTCAGCCCTGCCGCTTTGATGCCGATCGGACAGCTTCCCCGCCATAGAGCGGCGACGGCCGTGGCGGCGGAAATGGCGGAAGCTCCTTGGATCAGGTATGCGGTCGGCAAGCTTGCACCAAGCAGACGCATCATCGCGAATACGGTAGGCATACGCGTCCAGGAGAGCGCCGCGACCTCCGTTAGCCGGCGCTGAAGCATTACGCGATCAAAGGAGCCGATCCACGCGTCCGGACCGAGTACAATTATGCTGGCGGTCGTCAAAATGGCGACCCATAGCGCCGCCGCCCGGAAGGCTCGCCAGCATCCTCCGGCGGCGAGAGCAATCGGTAACAAAATGGCTAGTTGGGGCTTATAGCAGAGCGTTCCGAGGAGGATGCCGGCAGGCACAGGGCGATGCCAGACGAGCATAAGTCCCCATATCAGTAGCACGGCGGTAAAATACCCGTTCTGGCTGGAAAGCAGGTTCCAGAAGGCGGCCGGCGTCCCGATCGTCGCTAGTGCACTGATTCATACGGCAGGCACAGGCAAACGGCTGAGCTTGGCGAGGATGGCGTCGGCGGGTTTGGTCCAGACGAAGGGGTTTGCGGTCTTGTTGTGCTCGCGGATGTAGCCGGCGATGGCACGTTCGAGATCGGGGACGGATTTGAAGACGC
>Ga0210395_10001856_pt1 | contig 16433 bp, 15 predicted proteins | sample IncBWH4OmetaG_FD_150861 | JGI IMG/M metagenome (GOLD analysis project Ga0210395, IMG submission 150861) | Forest soil microbial communities from Barre Woods Harvard Forest LTER site, Petersham, Massachusetts, United States - Inc-BW-H-4-O ... | reverse complement strand
GACCCGCGAGCCCGACGCGGTTGCGCGGGACGTGCGGGAGCAGAAGGTAACCACCGAAGCAGCACGTGCCGTATACGGCGTCGTCATCGAAGATGGCACCGTCAACACCGCAGCCACCTCAGCCGACCGCGACCACCAGCGCGCACGCCGCCGGGAACAGTCCAGGATCCTGCGCGACACCGGCGGCAAGGCCGACCTGACTACGGCCAGGCGACTCGACGACAACCTCGTCGAGACCGCGGCCCCCGACAGGGCCGGAACCGTCGTGGCCTGCCGGCACTGCGCCGAGATCCTCGGCCGGACTGCGGCCGACGCCGAACTCGCACTCGCCATCCACGAAGGCCCCTCTACCGAGGCCGGGCCACAGATCATCGCCAACCCGGCCGACTACGTAGACGCCCCCGTCGTGTTCCGCCAGTACTGCTGCCCGGGCTGCTGGACGGCGCTCTACTCCGCCGTCGTCCCGGCCAGCCACGTCGACACGATGACAACCCTCGGCCGACTGGGCGCCACGACGGGTGGCTGAAGTGACCGGCGGGCGGCCGGGCTGATGCCCGGCCGCCCGCCCAGGCGCTCCCGACGACGTGACGCGAGTACATCCGACAGATACCAGGAACACCAGAAGTCAAGACCAGTGACTGCGCAGGGTGCGCCGCCGGTCGTCCCGGTCCGGCCGCGGAGGTGCGCGCGTGAGGGATGCTGTGATCGTCCCGGCCACCCGGACCCCGATCGGCAAGGCCTACCGCGGAGCGCTGAGCGGCATCTTCCGGCCCGCAGCTCGCCGCGCCAGGACCACCCTAATAACCTGTCCTCACGCAACAACCTCGCGGGGACCTACCGCGATTCTGCGTGGATGGCTAACGCCACTCCACTCCCGCCCTGCAGCACCGGCATGGCCGTGAGCACCAGCCGGACCCGGGCCAGGTCGCGGCGGAACGCGGTGTGCACGATCCCCATCATCCGGGTGTCGGCCGGTAGTTCTGCCGTCATCATCTACCCCTCCTGCGGCAAGTGCCAGAACGCCCCGGCTTAGCTGCCGGGCGTTTTCAGGCTGGCGTTCTCCGGCGCCGGCACCAGGGTCGGCAGTCTTTTCCGCAGCCATACCGGACGGGCTGGCAGCCACCAGTTCCACCGGCCGAACAGCGCGACGAGCGCGGGCACGAGCAGGCAGCGGATGATGGTCGCGTCGATAAGGATGCCGGCGCCCAGGCCGGTGGCGAGTATCTTGATGGCGGTGGCCGGTGCGCTGGACATGGCCAGGAACGCTAGGGCCAGGATCAGCGCCGCGCTGCTGACGAGCCGGCCGGTATGGCCGAGGCCGGCGATCACAGCACCGGGCGTGGAACCGGTGGCCTGGTACTCCTCACGGATACGCGACAGGATGAACACCTCGTAGTCCATCGAGAGCCCGAACAAGAAGGCGAACAAGAAGACCGGCGCCCAGAAGGTGACGGCGCCGGTGGCACTCACCTGCCACAGCGTGTCGCTGCCGTGGCCTTCCTGCCACACGAACACCAGCACGCCGGTGGCCGCGGCCACCGCGGCGAAGTTCAGCGCGACGGCCTTGACCGGGAGCAGGAGTGAGCGGAAGGCTACGGCCAGCAGCCCGAAGGTGACCAGCGCGATCAGGGCGAGCATCTTCCACAGGTTGCCGTAGGTGGCCGCGGTGAAGTCGATGATCTCGACGCCGATCCCGCCGACTCCGGCCACGGCCGGGTCGTGGGCCGTGGCGCTGCGGACCGTCGCGACGGTGCGCTGCCCGGCGGGCTGACCGGCCTCTGCCGCCGGAAGCACGGTGATCAGGGCGGTGCCGCCGACCCGGTAGTCCGGGCTGGATGGCGCCACGACGGCGTAGACCCCGGGCAGCCGTGAGAGCCGGCTGGCGAGCACGTGAGTATCACCTGTGCTGAGGACCTCGATTGGGGTGAGTACCCCCGGGGGCACGGCTCCGGCCAGCAGCGTGTCCAGGCCTGTCCGCGCCGGGTCCGAGGCGGCCAGGGACGTGGCCCGGGGGAGCCCGGTGTGCACGGAGAACACCGGGAGGATGAGTCCGGCCAGTGCCGCCAGCCCGACCGCCGCCGCGGCCCAGCGCCAGCGCACCACGCCGCGCGCCCAGCCGGACCAGCGCCGGCTCGGCGACGGCGTGATGTACCTTCGTGGCCAGTCCAATCGCTGCCCGGCCGTAGCCAGCAGGATCGGCAACAGCGTCAGCGCGACCGCCGCCGAGACCAGCGGGATCAGCAGCCCGGCATACGCCAGGCCGTGCAGGAACGGCACCGGCAGGGCCAGCAGCGCGAGCAGGCCCGCGCTGACCACCAGCCCGGACAGGAGCACCGACCGGCCCGCGCTGGCCATCGCGGCGTGGACGGCGGCTACCGGGTCCTGGCCCCGGCCGCGCTGCTCGCGCCACCGGCTGACCACCAGTAGCGAGTAGTCGATGCCCACGCCGAGGCCGACCAGGGCAATGAGGTACTCGGCGATGAAGCTCACGTTGGTGAACTCGGTTACTGCGCGCAGCACGAGGAACGTCGCCAGGATCGAGACGCCGGCCACGGCGAGCGGGAGCACGGCCAGGACGCTGGCGAACACGAACGCCAGCACGACCAGCGCCCCCAGGGCTCCGATCATGGCCTCCGCGATCACCCCGCTGCCCGGCCTGGCCGGGGTAGCGTTTTCCAGCTGCCGCAGCCCGGTTACGTGCACGGTCCAGCCCGCCGGGGCGGCCGCCTGGACCGCCCGCGCGACCGCGATGTCCGCAGGCTGCAGGGTATCGGGCTGGTTGCCCGGCGTGAACATCAGCGCGAACGTGCTGCGCCCGCCGGCGGTAACGAAGGCGCGGTCGCCGGTGGTGGCGTAGTCGGCGATCCGTACGTGCGTCACGGCGTGCCCCGCGGCGAAGACCCGGCCGGCCTCCGCGGCCACACTGCGGCCGTCGATCCTCAGGCCCGGTGGCAACGTGATGACCGCGACCGTGGGTGTGGCGGCGCCCCCGTTGTCATACAGGGCTGCGATCCGCTGATTGGCGGCGTATCCGGGGGATCCGGCCAGTGCGTAACTGGTGGTCAGCCGGCCGATGGTGGTCTTGGCGGTGGCGGCGCCGGCCACAGCCAGCAGCAGCCAGATCAAGACGATGGCCCGCCGGTGCGACAGGACGGTGCGGGTCAAGGCGTGCATTGTTACCTCCGGCGGGCCTGGGAATCTGATCGGGCAGGGCGGATAGGCCGGGTGATCAGGATCTGCTGCTGGGGATGGCCGCGAATCCGGCCAGGTGTCTGGGGCTCAGGAGATCGCCGCGGCCTGAGGAGCGGCCTCGGCAGCCGGCTGGGGGGCGGCGCGCGTGACAAGAGTGCGCACGGCTTGGAGCAGGCCGGCGAATAGGAGCGCGAAGGAGATGATCACGAGCGCCTTCGTGCCGGTCGCGAAACCGGCTCCTTCGCCGACGGCGCCGATCACGATCGCCGCTGCGGCCCAGCGGGGCGCGCCGGCCCTGGCGACCGCGATCCCGAGCAGGGCGACGCCGATGTCGCCGAGGATCGACAACGGGTCGAGCGCGGAGATGGCGCCGGTGTTGATGTGGTCGAGCACGGCTGTGGCCTGGGCTCGGTCCAGCGTGTCGACGATGGCGGGCGCGGCCGCGCCGACGCCGTTCTCGAACAGGACGACGAGCGAGCCAAGTACGCCGAGCACGCCGCCGGCCATCGCCAGGCGCGGGGCGCGTGGGGCCAGCGTGAGCGCGAGCCAGACGGTGCCCGCGATGAGCAAGATGAGACCGGTCGTCCTGAGCGTCATGCCGGCGATCATCGGCCCGCGGTGAACGGTGAGCGCGGCGACCTGCGTGGCGGGGTCGTCGGACAGGGTGGGCTGGGCCAGTGTCCCGGCGATGACGACGATCGGCGCGGCGAGCAGGGCGGCGGCTCCTGCGAATGTGCTTTTCGAGAGCATGGAATCTCCTAGTGAGAGGGTGGTCTGCGGACATTGGTCGCCCGCTGCCAGGAACGGTACGGAGACCGCCGATCCACCAGAACCGGGCTCGCCCCCGTTCGGGCCTGCGCGGCGCTGCGGGGCCGGGGTGCAGCCGGCCACACCTCCCAGGTGCGGCCGGCCCCCTGGTCACCAGGCTGGGGGTACGCGATCCTGGGGCTATGCGCGTGCGCCTGGCGGTCGCCGTCATCGTCGCGGCGGTCCTGGCCGGGGCGGCGGGGATCGTGGCCGAGGTATCCCTTCGCGTCCCGGTCGGGGTGGCGCAGCCGCAGGTGCGGGCGCTGGCCGGGCTGTTGCCGCTGCCGACCACGGGCACCGCGCTGAGCCTGTGGCGGCCTGCGGAGCGGGTTCCGCGGCTGCCGGCGATGGCCACCGCGATGGCTCACCTCGCGGAACTCGACGTCGTGCGCGAGATAGGTGGGGGTGGCCGGCTGCCATCGAAGGTGAGGCGAGCGTGATGCGGTCGGCGCGTCGGCCGGCGTGGTCGCTCTGGATCCTGACACTGGTGATCGCGGCGATCGGTCTGTCGCTGCTGGTCTGGGACTGGGCAGCACCGGTGCCGGCCGGGTTTTTCGGCATCCGCGGCTTCAGCGGCCTGTGGGCGGTCGGCTTCGGCGGGGTTGGTGCTCTGCTGGCCTGGCGCCGTCCCAGCCACCCGGTGGGTTGGATCTTGGCGGCAGCGGGGCTGGTGGCGGCGGTGGACTTCGCCACCTTCGAGTACGGGCTGGCTGCATCGGCAGGCCATCGCCTGCCCGGCAGTGAGTATGCCGGCTGGGTTCAGTTGTGGATCTGGGTGCCCTTTGTCGGGCTGATCGCCGTCTATCTGTTCCTGCTGTTCCCGGGCGGGCGGCTGCCCGCTCCGCGATGGCGGACGGTCAGCTGGCTGGCCGGCGGCTTTGCGATCGTCGCGATCGGCGGGCTGGCGCTATTCCCCGGTTCGGAGCGGCCGAACCTGCCAGCACTAAGGAATCCGTTCGGGGTTGCCCCGGTGCCGGTGTCGTCCGGTGTGATTGTTGCCAGCCTGACCGGGTTGCTCGGCTGTGCCGTGCTGGCGGTGTGCTCGTTGTTCGCGCGCGCCCGCCGGGGGACGGACGTCGAGCGGCAGCAGATCAAATGGCTGGCCTACTCCGGGGGCCTGGTCGCGCTGACGCTGGTGCCGTCGACGATCCTGTCGCTGACCCCCGGGATTCCCGCTCGCATCGCCGAGGGCGCGCTGATGCTCGCCATCTTGACCGTGCCGGTCGCGGTGGCGGTCGCGGTGCTGAAGTACCGGCTGTACGACCTGGACATCGTGGTCCGCAAGACCGTGGTGGCCGCCCTGGTCGCCGGGGCCTTCACGGCCGTTTATGCGATCGTTGTGGTCGCGGTAGGTGCCGTGACCGGCCGCCCGGGCAGCAGCCCGCTCACGTTTGCGGCGGCGGCGCTGGCGGCGGTGCTGCTGCAGCCGGTGCGCGCTCGGGCCGGGCTGCTGGCCGACCGCCTGGTGTACGGCAGGCGGGCCACGCCGTATGAGGTGCTGTCGGAATTCTCCGGGCAGATGGCCGGGGCCTACTCGGTCGAGGATGTGCTGCCGCGGATGGCGGCGATGGTCGGCCAGGCGACCGGCGCCGAGCGGGCGGAAGTGTGGATGCGGACCGGGGGGACCGAACAGCTGGCCGCGGCCTGGCCGGCCCAGGCCGTCTCCGCGCCGCCGCCCGGCGAGCCGGCCGCAGCACCGGCCCCCGAGCTGCTCGCGGCACCGCTCCCGGTGACCCAAGCCCCACCCGGACCGGCCTTGACGGCAGCGCCGGAAGCGGACCGGGCGCAGAACGGCGGTGCCCACGTCTTTGAGGTGGAGCATCAAGGTGAGCGGCTGGGCTCGCTGCGGGTCACCTTCGCGCCGCGGGAACCCCTGACTGCAGCCGGGGAGCGGCTGGTCCAGGCCGTGGCCGGGCAGGCAGGCCTGATCCTGCGCAACGTCGGGCTGGTCGAGGACCTGCGGGCATCGCGGCAGCGGCTGGTAGCCGCCGCCGACCAGGCCCGCCGCGACCTGGAACGCGATCTGCACGACGGGGCCCAGCAGCAGATCGTGGCCTTGATGGCCAAGCTGCGCCTGGCCCGCAACCAGCTCGTCCGCGACCCCGCGGTGGCTGGGCAGACGCTGGCCGAGGCGCAGGCCGAGGCGCAGCAGACCCTGCAGGACCTGCGCGAGCTGGCCCGCGGCATCCACCCCAGTGTGCTATCGGACCAGGGCATCCTCGCCGCAGTCCAGTCCCGGATCACCCGGTTTCCGATCGGCGTCCGGCTGACCGCCGGACCCGAGCTGGCCGGCGCCCGGTACCCCGACCAAATCGAGGGCGCCGCCTACTTCCTGGTCTGCGAAGCGCTGGTGAACGTGCTCAAGCACGCACACGCATCCCAGGTCCAGGTGACGTTGTCCGATGACGGGTCCAGGCTGCGCGCGGAGATCACCGACGACGGGGCGGGCTTCGTCCCGGCCGATGCGGCCGGCTCAGGGCTCACCGGGCTGACCGACCGGATCGAGGCCGTTGGAGGCAGCCTGTCCATCCGGTCCCGCCCCGGAGCCGGTACCCGGCTGGCCGGTGAGCTGCCGGTCCGAGGGAGGAGGCCGGCCGGTGTCTGATCCCCCGCTGCGCGTCGTCATCGCCGAGGACCACTACCTGGTGCGCGAGGGTACTCGCAGGCTCCTGGAGGACGGCGGCGTCGATGTCGTCGCCGCCGTCGGCACCGCCGAAGAGCTGCTCGATGCTGTCCGCCGGCTGCGGCCCGGCGCGGTGATCACCGACATCAGGATGCCGCCCGGGCATCACATGGAAGGCATCGCCGCCGCGCAGGCCATCCGTGCCGGGTACCCGGGAACCGGGGTAGTGGTCCTGTCCCAGCACGCCGACGACGCCTACGCCTTCGAACTGTTCAAAAACGGCACCGCCGGGCTCGCCTACCTGCTCAAGGACCGCATAGGCGACGTGGACGAACTACGCGGAGCCCTCACCGCGGTTACCTCCGGCGGATCCTGCATTGACCCGGTCGTGGTGGAAGCACTGGTATCCAGCCGCACCCGCCTCGCCGACTCAGCCCTGCGCTGGCTCACCCCGCGAGAACTCGACGTGCTGCGCGAGATGGCCCGCGGACGGGCCAACCCCGGCATCGCCGCCGCCCTCGTGCTCTCCGAGTCCGCCGTCGAAAAGCACGTCAGCTCCATCTTCGCCAAGCTCGGGCTGGGCCCAGAACCCGCCCAGGACAGGCGTGTCACGGCGGTCCTGACGTTCCTGCGAGATTCCCCGGCGCAGCTGGATTAGCCTGCAGCGATGCGCTCGTCACGGCAACCCCTCAGTCCTGGTGATACGGCTCGCGCCCGGCATGACAACGCGTCGGCGATCTATGCCGCAGAACGTTCTTTCCCGCGTGACACGGGCGAGGCAGCCAGACGCCACGACAAGCTGAAGGGCCGGTCCGCGGCGACCCGGTCAACAGGGATCAGCGTCCCGTCCACGACGACGAAGGCGTATCCCGCCCGCTTCGCGTCCCGGACCGCCTGGCGGAGTTTCGGCGCCCGGGCGGCCAGCAGTTCCATGGTCTCTTCCACGTACCGCCACGCAGTGGTGGTGCCGACCCCGAACCCGGCGAATGTCTCGCCTTTGCGCAAGTACGCGAGCACCAGGAGGGCCTGCTGCCCGGGGTTCAGCTTCCGCCAGCGCGACCCGATCGCCTTGCAGTGGCGGCGGATGATCCCGGCTGCGAAGGTGAGGGCCTGACGCGACAACGGCAGCGCGGCACGGTAGAAAAGCACGGAAGCCCCTGGTCGTGGTTATGAAGCGAGTTTTGTCGGCTAGCTCATCTACCGGGGCTTTCTCATTCCCGGCGCGACACGCCGCGACGTCACCAGAGGGTGACGAACCCGTCACGACCAGGATGAGAAAGGGGCTCACTGGTCACTGCCTGCAGCGGGGGCCGGGGTCCTGGGTATGGCGACGCGCCCTGACCGCCATCATGCGTCCCGGCGGTCCAGCAGCGTCCAGGCGATGGCGTCCACGATGGCGACGAAGCGGAACGCGGATCTTGGTGACCGGGATGCTTGTGCCGGGCTCCACCGGTTTGCCGCCGAACGTCCAGACCGGTCGGTGCCGCTGTGCGAGGCGTCGACGCTCACCGTGGGTGAGCTCGCCACGACGGCATCAGCCAGGTGCGGCAGGTAGGAGGCGGTCAGCAGGACAGCCTCGCTGCCGAGGGACAGGCCGTACAAGACAACCGGGCGGCCGCGGCCCGCGGGCTGGGCGCGCAGCCAGCTGACGGCCCGGGCGAAGTACTCCAGCGAGATGGCGCACGCGCACTGCGGCAGCCCCGGTTCCTTGAAGTAGGCCAGGGCGAGGGCGGGGTATCCGCTCATCGCGAGCCCTTCGGCGGCGGCGCAGTCCTCGCCGCCGGTTGATCCGGTGAGCACGACGACGGCGGGAGCGCCGGCAGTGCGTAGAGTCTGGCTCATGCTGGACTCCCTCACGCTACCCCCGCTGCCGACGTTGCACCGCGAGCGGGTCATCTTGCGTGACCGTCGGGACTCCGATGTTGATGACCGGTTGCGCCATCCCATCGACCCCGAGGAAGAAGACGGCTACGGCTCGTCGTGGCGGCGGGAGTGGGATGGCCGCCGTTACCACACCCGGGAGTATCTGACCGCCACCAGCTCCCCTTCAGATCCCCGCACCTACACCTGGAAGGTCGAATACGACGGCCATTGCATCGGCAGCGCCGGTCTTGAAGTGAACCCCCAGCAGCACTACGCGGAATACACGGTGGGCTTGTTCGTCGCTGCCCTGCGCGGCCGAGGGCTGGGTCGTGAGGTCACCCGGTTGGTACTGGCCTGGGCGTTTGATGTGCTGGGTGTGCACCGCGTCGAGTTGCAGGCGCTGGCCAGCAATAGCCGTGCCATCAACTGCTACCTGGCCTGCGGCTTCCGCCGGGAAGGGGTTCGCCGCGAAGCTGAACTCTACCCTGACGGCTGGAAAGACTTCATCATGATGGGCATCCTGCGCTCCGAGCACGCCACCCAAGCCGAGATTCCCGGCCGGGCAGATTCTGCCCACTCTCCCACCACATAGTTGGCGGTTTTCAAGAGCGTCCGTGATCCGAGCTCATCGATGCTCTGAGCTGGGCTTTCAGGTTGTCGGCCCTGTGGACGCCCCGCGGTCACAGTCACGCTTGAGGCTGGAGGGGCGGGCACGGACACTCAGCGGGCATCCCCGGACCGGCGCCCGGCCGGGACCGCCGGCCACTTGTTTGCTGCGTACGTCCTGGGGAGGATTGAGGCGGCAGACGTGTCCAGGGGTACGCCAGGAGTCATGAGGAGGTGCGCGTGTCTGCGGCATCCGAGGATGGGTTGTATGAGTTCGCGGGCGGGTATCCGACGCCCGAAACGGTGCGGCGGGCGTATGACGAGGCGGACCTGAACCGTGCGGTGCAGGCGTACCGGTTCTTTTACCCGAGCGTGTCGATCATGGCGACCTGGAAGGGGAACCTGCGGGCGGGCATGGTCGCCAACAAGGTGTTCGGGCTGCTGGAGGGCACGCCGAAGCAATATGTGTTCACCCCGAACTCCGATACCCCCTACTCGGGCCTGCCGCTGGATGTCAGCGATGGACCGATGGTGCTGGAGTTCCCGCCCGGGCCGCTGATGAGCACGGCCAATGACCTGAACCAGCGGTGGATCATCGACATGGGCCTGCCCGGCCCGGACAAGGGCCAGGGCGGCAAGCACCTTATCCTCCCGCCCGGGTATGACCGCGAGGTTCCGGCTGGGTTCAACGTCGGCCGCCCGACAACGAACCGGGTGCTGGTGCTGTTGCGGGCGTTGCCCCGGGGTGACGACATGGCCGGTGCGATCGAGCTGATGAAGTCGGTCAAGGTGTACCGGCTCGACCAGGACCCGGTGTTGCCGGAGTGGGTCGACCTGACGCAGAGGGCCGACGAGGACTTCACGCCGGTCCCGTGGGAGGACAACCTCACCTACTGGGAGGTCCTGGCCGAGCTGATCAGCAGCGAACCGCCGTTCGCCGAGTTCCGGGCGCACTACGGCGACCTGGCCGAGCTGGGTATCGCCCGGGGTCGTCCGTTCGAGCCTGATGAGCGGATGCGCGGCATCTTGACCCGCGCCGCGGTGATGGGCCACGCCCAGCTGGCTGCCCAGTCATTCGCGGACCGCCGCCCGGACCGGGTGGTGTGGCCGGGCACGCAGTGGGAGTGGGCGGTGCTGCGCCCGGAGAACGGCACCTTCGACACCCCGGACTACGCCGACGTGTACGCCCGGCAGAAGTGGTTCTACCAGGCCCAGATCGAATCACCCGCCATGTTCGCCCGCGCCCCGGGCGCCGGGTCGCTGTACTGGCTATGCACCCGGGACGGCACGGGCGCCTATCTCGACGGCGGCGGGTCTTTCACCCTGGACGTGCCGCAGCCAGTGCCCGCGAAACTGTTCTGGTCGATCACCGTATATGACGCGCGCACCCGCAGCGAGATCCGCGCCGACCAGGGCAAGGCCGCGATCAGGTCTCTGTTCGAGCTCGCGGGCACACCCACTGACAAGCCGGTCCGGCTCCACTTCGGACCCCGGCCGCCCGCAGGCGACGCAGCGGACGGCCGCTGGATCCAGACCCTGCCCGGTGTGGGCTGGTTCGTCTACTTCCGGATCTACGGCCCCGAAGGCCCAGCCTTCGACGGAACCTGGCAACTGCCCGACTTCCGGGCCAGCTAGCAGCCAGGCGTCTGGCCCGCGCCACCCGGTTCGGCAGGAAGACGGCCGCGCGCCGTGTCGATGCGCACGCCGGGATGAACCGCATAGACCTGCACGCCCAGCGCAGATGCGGCCCGGCGTGCGTCCGGGGGGGGCCTCTCGAGGCCAGAGCCCGGGCGCTGACGCCGGGCCAGGCTTTCTCATTCCGGCGCGACACGCCGCGACGTCAGCAGAGGGTGACGAACCCGTCACGACCAGAATGAGAAAGGGGCTCACTGGTCCCTGCCTGGAGCCGGGGAGCCGGGGCCCTGGGTATGGCGACGCGCCCTGACCGCCATCATGCGTCCCGGCGGTCCAGCAGCGTCCAGGCGATGGCGTACACGATGGCGACGAACAGGCACATCACGCCGAAGCCGGGCCAGGGCTGGAGGGTGTGGGCGGAGTGGTAGACGCTAGTGAGCTGGCTCCCGGCCTGGGTCGGCCAGAACTCGGTGACCGGGTTCCGCCACGAGACCGGTAGCGCCTCGGCGATCAGGGGCAGGACGAGCACGACGGCCATCATGCAGGCGATGGCGGCGGCCGGGTGCCGGAGCAAGGCCCCCACGGCGACGCTGAGCACCGCCAGGGCGGCCAGGTACAGCCCTCCCCCCACCACCGCCCGGGCTACCCCGGGATCGCCGAGCGCCGCATGGGGGGCATAGCCGCTGATGAGGGCCTGGCCCACAAAGAACGCCACGAAGGTCGTGACTTCGCCCACGACGAACGTCACCCCAGCGAAGACCAGCGACTTGGCTGCCAGTACCCGGCCTCGCTTCGGGACGGCGATCAGGCTGGTGCGGATCATCCCGGAGGAGTACTCGGAGCTGATGCAGAGCACCCCGAGCACGGCGATGGCCAGCTGCGCGATGGCCATCCCCGCCCCGCTGACCCCCGTCGGGTCCCAGCTCAGCTTTTGGGAGACGCTGAACTTGGCGTAACTGTGGGCGGTGGCCGCGCTGATGACGGCCCCCAGGCCGACGCCGAGCACGACGGTCACGGTCAGTGCCCAGAAAGTCGATCGGACCGAACGGAGCTTGGTCCACTCCGAGCGCAGCACGTCGCCGAAGGTGGCTGCACGGTAGGCCGCCCGGCGGTCCGGGCCGGTGCGGGCGATCGTGGCGTCGGTCATCGGGGCGCCCCGGCCGCCTGGTACTCCACGCTGTCTCGGGTCAGTTCCATGAACGCCTCCTCCAGCGAGGCCCGGACGGGAATGAGCTCGGACAGGGCGATGCCATGGGCGGCGGCCAGCCGTCCCACCTCGGCGCTGTCCAGCCCGGTGATCTCGATGACGTCGGGGCCGGTCCCGGCGTCCGTGTCGGCCACGGGTGCGGCCGCCGCCCGGGAGGTGCTCCCGGCCAGGACGGTGGCACCGGCCTCGCGGCAGCGGGCGGCCAGTTCGGCCGCCTGAGGGCTGCGGACGTGTACCGACTGCTGGGAGCTGGACCGTACGAACTCGTCCACGCTGGTATCGGCGATCAGCCGGCCCTTGCCGATCACCAGCAGGTGGTCGGCGGTCAGGGCCATCTCGCTCATGAGGTGGCTGGAGACCAGCACGGTGCGGCCCTCGGCGGCCAGCGCCCGCATGAGGGTCCGGACCCAGTGGATGCCGTCGGGGTCGAGGCCGTTCACCGGTTCGTCGAAGATGAGCACGGCCGGGTCCCCGAGGAGCGCCGAGGCGATGCCGAGCCGCTGGCCCATGCCCAGGGAGAAGCCCTTCACCCGACGCCTGGCCACATCCTCGAGACCGGCGAGGCGGAGCACCTCGTCCACCCGGCTGCGGGGGATGCCGTTACTCTGGGCCAGGCATAGCAGGTGGTCGAAGGCCCGGCGGCCGCCGTGCAGCGCCTTGGCGTCGAGGAGGGCGCCCACCTCGCGCATGGGCGCGGGCAGGTCGCGGTAGCTGCGCCCGTCCACGGTGACCGAGCCCCGCGTCGGCGCGTCGAGGCCCAGGATCATCCGCATGGTGGTGGTCTTCCCGGCGCCGTTCGGGCCGAGGAAGCCGGTGACCAGGCCGGGCCGGATGGAGAAAGACAGGTCGTTGACGGCCATGGTGGAGCCGTAGCGCTTGACCAGGCCGCGGGCTTCGATCATCGCTCTACGGCGAACGGGACGGCCATGTCGCGGTAGGGCTCCCCGGTGCCCAGTGCGCTGGCGAGATAAGTGATGCGCAGGCCGAGGTCTTCGGGCGTGAGGGCAAGACGCTCACCCTCGTGCTCCTGCTCCTGCTCCTCCGCCCAAGCCTCCAGTGACTCGCCAGCGAGATGCCAGTGCACCGCCTCGTCCCCCGCATCCGGATTCGGTAGCGCGACGAACGCCTCCCGGTGCGCCGACTCGGTTCGCAACGTCAGCTCGGGATAGTGCGACGCGAGAGATTCCGCTTGCGCGGTCGGGACTGGCGCACACCATTCGATCGGGCCATCGCCGTCGGCGTTCACCAGGCCCCACCAGATGCAGAACGCCGCGCCTTCTCGTCCTTCGATCTTCGGGAGCGGGCGCTCGCGCAAGATCGCGATGAACTCCTTGCCGAACGCCCACATCTCCTGCTCCTCGACGTTGCGCTTGAGGCAGAGCAGGCTCCGCTCGGGCATCTCCCGCGTGGCGACTTCGTACATGACCGGCCTCTTCCCGCTCAATCGGCTGACGAGGTAGCCGGCCAGCTCGCGCCGCGCGTCGTGTGCCGCTTCGGCATGGCGCCAGTGCTCGGCGATGCGCGTCGCCGCCTCGGCCGGATCGCACGCGAGCAGCTCCTTGATCGCCGCGAGCGGCAACTGCAACTGGCGCAGCATCACGACAAGGCGTGCCTCCTCCAGCTGGGCTGTGCCGTAGTAGCGATAGCCAGACGCCTGATCGACGCGCGAAGGCACCAGCACCCCGCGCTCGTCGTAGAGACGCAGCGCCTTCAGCGAAAGGCGGGACCGCCGGGCAAACTCCCCGATGCTGATTTCTTTCACGCTGACTCCCTCGTCGCCGGGGCGGTCCGGCCCGGCAAGATGAGTGTGCGGGCTCCCCCAAGGTGAGAGTCAAGGCTGCCGGCCGCCAGCCATCTCCCAGCAGCGGACGGGGTCTCCGCAACGGCGGGAACGCTACGCTCCCAGCGACCTTCCGGGACGCCCAACTCACGCTCGGCGGTGGCGAGGCCGGGCTTCGGGTGGGCCGGGACCTTCCACCTCCGGGCGCGCCGGTCAGCTCGCCAAGGCCACCCACGTACTGCAGCTACGCGAAGCACAACCAGGATGGAAAAGGCTCATTCTCGTGCCATTTGCGTGCCATCTCCGGTCCTCGTTTTCACACGTCACTCCCCGCCGTTTGAATGCACGAAATCGATACGATTCCATGCTGCCGGAGCCGTGCGGGCAGGTGTAGCGTAAGGGCCGATCCGGACGAAGCACCGGGGCAAGCTGTACACCTTTCGCTGGATGGTGGGGGACGGGAATGTACGCGTCTATGCTGGCCGCCGGGAACCAGAGTGCTCCGGCCGTCTCGGCTGGATCGAAGGCGGGGGCGATTCTGATCGGAGTCGCCTTCCTCGTCGTCCTTTATGTCGTGACGGCGTTCATCACTGGTCATTGGCGGCTCAAAGATCTGGTCAACGGATTCGATGGCTTCGGCAGCACCTCTAAGCTCCAGTGGTTCCTGTGGCTTATCGCCATCCTCTTTGGCTACGTAGCTACCTGGGTCCTGCGGGCCGAGCAAGGTGACTACACAGCGCTGAGCGATATACCGGTGAACATCCTGACGGTGCTCGGTTTCAGTACCGGCACGGCGGCCGCCGCGAAAGGCATCACCGCCGGATATGTCCAGACCGGCAAGGTGGCGAAAACAGGGGTGCCGGCCAATCCGACCTCCGCGACCACGGGCGGAGTTTTCCAGGACGACACCGGCGGCCCCGAGCTGGCGAAGATCCAGATGATTGCGTTCACGATTATCGCGATCGGGATCTTCCTCGCCACGGTTTTCCACCAGATCGCCATCGGCGACATCAAGGACGGCCTGCCGAACATCGACTCCTCGCTCCTGGTGCTGATGGGCATCAGTCAGGGCGGCTATCTCGGCAAGAAGCTGGTGACCTTCGGTACGCCCGCCTTGTTCGCACCGAATCCGCTTAGCGGGCCACCAGGCACCCCGGTAACGGTGACCGGCAGTGGCCTGGGCGCGCAGCAGGGCAACAGCCAGTTGTTGCTCAACGGTGCGCCGATCGCGGCCACCCCCTGGTCGGACACTTCCATCCAGTTCACCGTGCCGGCCGATGACCCGGCTACCGGTGTCGCCTGGGCTAGCTTGCCCAAGGCGGTGCCGCTTGTCGTTTCGATGACGGGCCAGCTGAGCAACTCGGCAACGTTCAAGGTCACCTGACGCGGCGCTGCGGCACCGAGCGCCCCGCGCTTCCGGTTTTACCCGGCCAGATCCGGTTACCTGGGCCGCGCGGGGTACGTAAAAAAGATGTCGTGGTCGAAATACGGAGAGTTCCTGGCCTTCGCCATGGTCCTCATCGTGATCCCCGGGCCTGATTTTGCCGTGGTGACCAAGAACACCCTGGTCGGCGGGCGCCGGCGGGGGAGATGGACGGCGCTGGGGGTGTCCAGCTCCAACCTGGTTCAGGGCACGGCCGCCGCGTTCGGCCTGAGCGCGCTGATCGTCAAGGTTCAGCCGCTGTTCGAGGCGATCAAGTGGGCCGGGGTCGCCTACCTGGCCTACCTAGGCGTCCAGGCGCTCCGTTCGGCCCGGCGCGGCGAGTACGCGCCGCTAGACGGCGACGATCCGTCCGGCCCCGCGCAGAACACGGCGCAGAACGTGGCCGGCTGGCGGCAGGGATTCATCTCCAACATCACCAACCCCAAGGTGCTGGTCTTCTACCTCGCAGTGCTGCCGCAGTTCCTTACCCCGGGCGCGAACCTCGGCTGGCTGCTGGTCCTGGCCTGGAGCCATGCGGTCCTCAGCCTGGCCTACCTGCTCGTGCTCGTCACCGGCCTGCACAGCGCGCGGCGCCTGCTCATGCGCCGCAAGGTCCGCCGCGCCCTAGACGCCACCACCGGCGCCGTCCTCCTGGGCTTCGGCGCCAAGCTCGCCACCGAGCACGTCTGAGCCCTCCGCCTCGAGACCCCGCGCCTCGGGACCCCGCGCCTCGAGGCCCTTGAGCGCGAGGCCGGTCAGGCGGCTGACGGTGTCCTCGTCGGGCGGAGAACCGCGCAGCCACCGGTAGGCCAGCGGCCCGAACAGCAGGTCGAAGGCCAACTCGGGGTCGGCGTCGGCCCGGATCTCGCCGCGCGCGACCGCGCGGGTGATGACCGCCTGCGAGGCCTGCAGCCGCGGCCGGAAGTACCGCTCACGCAGCTGGTCCATGAGATCGTCGCCGGAGTTCAGGTACGCCGTCACTACCGGCAGCAGCCGCTCGATGGACCGCTGGCCGCCGGCGGCCACGTTGCGCCACAGCGCGACCAGGTCCGTGCGCAGGCTCCCGGTGTCGGGCACCTCGAACCGGGGCCCGGAGCGGGTCAGCGCCTCGACCACCAGCGGGACCTTCGACGGCCAGCGCCGGTAGACAGCGGTCTTGGCCGCTCCGGCCCGGGCCGCAACCGCCTCGACGGTCAGGTCCTCGAAACCCGCCTCGTCCAGGATCTCCAGGGTCGCAGCGAGGATCGCCTCCTCCACGTCACTGCTGGAACGCCTGCTGCGGTGGCCTGCCTCGCGG
>Ga0210395_10001855_pt1 | contig 16434 bp, 19 predicted proteins | sample IncBWH4OmetaG_FD_150861 | JGI IMG/M metagenome (GOLD analysis project Ga0210395, IMG submission 150861) | Forest soil microbial communities from Barre Woods Harvard Forest LTER site, Petersham, Massachusetts, United States - Inc-BW-H-4-O ... | reverse complement strand
GGACACAGAAAGAATTGCGCTCCGCTGAATCTGATAAGGATAGACCGTTACCTTAGCGAGAACGAACCACGGATACTCCTTCAACTCAATATGCCCGCCTTCACCGATCAAGATAACGCCGCCGCAGTTCCCGTTTGTATCTCAACCCCGCCTTCGCCCGCAGGTATTTCAACGGTGACGCGCTCGATAAACAATTCCGAATCAACCTCGGCCACGACGTATTCATCCCCATCACCGCCGTCGGCATCATTCAGGATGTCCACTACGACAGCCTCGAAGCAAATATCCAGCCCGTCATCTATTTGCCGTTTGACCAGGTACCGGAGGGCGAGGTAAACATTCTGCTGCGCTCGAGCGTCGAGCCTGCCTCGCTGACCGCTGCCTTACGCAAGGCCGTAATCGACACTGACCCGAGGCAGCCTCTGTTCGATGTAACAACAACGGAGAGCCGTCTCTCGCAGTCGCTTGCCCAGCGGCGGCTCATCATGCTGTTGATTGCTGCCTTCGCCATGCTGGCCATGATGCTGGATGGAGTGGGTGTGTATGGCGTATTTTCCTACTGGGGGGCACCTCAAGAAAGGGAAATTTATGTAGGCTAAGGGCGACCGGGGAGGAGTTCTGAGGCGACGCTGAGTTTCCGACCCTAACGATGGAGCGCAAATAGGTCGCCTGTGCAGTCGGGAATCTGCACAAGGAGGGATTAGTATCCTCTCCGTTATATCCATCGATCATGCACCCTACTTTGTGTACGGTCTTCACTACCAGAAGCAACTCTTAAAGGAGACGGACAATGATTGAGATTCATTCGAGTCCTCCTTACGCCTTGTGTGCTGCGAACATCTGAATGTTCGATTTGGGAGATTTCCTTTGTCCGCTGTAAAGTATCCAACAAGATAGTGGCCGAATGATGGTCAGAATTGCTCGTTCAACCGCACGCCGGCAATTCCCAAGACACTGAAGAACAGTCATATTTGACCTAAATTTTCCGGCAAATGTGTTCAATATTGCTCAGATTCGGAATGGTTTGAAGCTATAGATTTTGGGCAATACGGACTGAATAGAGTGCAGGTAGGGTAGACGAAGCAGTCAAGAGATGTCAGGGAATACCACTCTCTGACTCTGGAACCTTCATTCCATTTGTGACGCGCTCTGGTCTTCCTTCCTGCGATTTTTCCCCGGGCCTTGAAAGATGCTCACCTCGCTGTTTCTAGAGGCATTCGTGAATCGAGGAGAAGCAAATGAACAATAGCAGCGGCGAGAGATACATGCATCGCAAGAACGCGGACAGGAGCTATGACTCCATCTGCTTGCAGTGCTTTCGTACTGTGGCAACTTCTAGCGATGAACTGGCTTTAGCTGAGCTTGAAAATCTGCACAAATGCAGTGAATGGGCAATGTACGCGAACGCTATAGTTGAAAGTCCATCCTGGCGCAGGGGCCATTATGCCTTGTAAATCATGTAACGGGTCTCTGGTGAAGCGTCATCGGAGCGGGTTTCTAGAACTCCATATTTTTGGCATGCTTCGGATTCGTCCGTGGGAGTGTGAGTCATGTGGACGCACACATTTCCGAATGCGTCACCTCACGTTATGGTCGAAATTCTAGCAGCGCGAAAGCGTGCTGCAGGCTACTTCTTCTTCACCACTCCTCAACCTTATGCTGTAGAGCAGGGCGTGCCGTGATGCTCGACACCTTCGACGGCCCTAGATCAGTCACTCTGAGGAAGACGGTATAGACACCGAGATCAAGCGTAACGCCGGGATCGTTTCCCAAGTCCACGGGAGCCCCCCAAATAAGAGTGGCGTCCATGCTGGCCCAGCTATACCCATACTGACCCGATCCGCCGACGACTTGAGCGGCGAGCGCAAGACCTTCAGAATCTGTTCTCAATGGCTCACACTTCCGTTTCATAAGAGCGGTGCAGTTTATCAAATCTCAGGCTGGCGATCTTCCACCCTTCAGGGATTCGAGCTAGGCGCTTCTCACGGGACCTTCATTGGAGCTGGCGAGGAGGGTCGACAAGTTCGCGTTGTCGCGCCAGCAAAAATGCAACGAACAAACTCGAGTGCACGCCCCTAATGGATGACGCGCATTATCTCTGCGTGTGTTCCTGTCTTCACGAGTGATGCTTTCCCAAAATATGGCTTGCGGGGATGACGCCGGCAATTCATGAGACATTGTTTCTCAGCTTAGAATAACAATCCTCTTAAGTTCCTGGGTTTCTGAAGCACTACAACTACCTGCGCGACCGATAGAATCCCCAGCCGCCGCCGCCGAGCAAAAACAACACTAAGAGAACAATCAATATGGTATACACGTTTCACCTCTTGTAAGTGGAACCTACACTGGCCTGGATAACAGCCGTGTAACTTTTCCACTACCAGCCTCGCAAATGACGAGGGTAATTGTCTGCTCACTTTAGCTCATTCAGGGGCAAAGATCAGCCGCACAGATATCCGTCTCGATATGCCGGGTGAGATCTGCAACAGATTCGCGAGGTAACGCCGCCAGCGGCTAAGGCAAGGAGTTTCGTGGAAGATAGTCTCTCACTAAGACGCAAGGCTACCCAGCAAAGTGTGGGCGTTCCGTCGCGGTATCCGTTCGAATTTGGCCTGAATTTCGCTCCATGATCGATTCAGCTTTGTTTGAACGGTCGGCGGCATTAACCAGGACCAGCACGCCCTTCTCTCCGATTTCACGATTCAGCAGAAAAATTCTATCTTCGGCGACTCCCATCGACTGCAGTGTTTCTCTCAGATCTACCTCTGAATACGTCTCTCTGGGTTCGTCGGATGAGAGGTCTTCATTTCGTCGAGCCATCTGGTCCGTTCCGCTGCGATGCAGATCGTGCTCAAAGCTTCGCCTTAGCTTCCAGGCCAAGCTGTTCCTTTCTTCTGAGACGACGTGTTGGTCTGGGGAATACGCCTCAATCTTTCCCAACTGTGCTTGCTTGCCTTCAACCGAGAAAGCGATTCTAATCTGACCATTGCTAAACCCGGCATCTCTCAGGTCAGCGATGGCCCCGTGGGCCGCCTGACTATCTGCGAAAAGAGCTACCACTAAGTTAGAAGTCTTCGGTCTTATCTTTTCTGTGAGGTCGGTATGCATGGTTTATTCTCCTTCTTGATTCGCAGTACCCTATCAAACTATGAGATGTGGCTCCGGTATAGGAAGCAAGAATCACGCCATTGATAACATCGACAACTTGCGCCCGGTTCACGCACAATGTAGGGATCTCAAGGTCTGTTGCTCGAGACTTGCAGGTCCTCGTATTACGCCACTCTTTTATCGACACACGCATGTCGACGCGCTACAATCGCGCCTCGACAAGACGCACGCCATATAGATCGGCCAGACTCCCGATGATCTGCTCGCGGTTGCGCGAGGTCTCGAAAAAGGCCATGACCAGATCGTTGAAAAGAATTTGGCTCCAAAAAGCCAGACCCGCTAGAGGCTAAGCGACCTTCCCGTCAATACCTGGCCCTCGGTTCGCGCCGGGGGCCCTTTTAACTCTTCTGCGCTCAGGCAATATCACATCATCGAAATGCAGTTCGTCTATATGCTGTGCGCTTGTTCTTTCTTTGAGGTTAACTGGTCCATCCGGCAGGAACTCAAAGTCGTGGGTTCTGAAACAAAGCCCGCACAGCCAGTGATGCTCGACTGAGGTCTGTCCATCGTTTTCGCGGGTAACGCGTACCACACGCCCATCCCGCAAATATCGCATTGCTATTCCACAGGCCGGATTGAAACATTTATCGATCATTGGGACTCCTGCTTTCTAAGAAGGCCCCTCAGCACTCTACATTGCATGGGATGCGCTGGCCCCCTCGAAAGTGGGTTGCGATACACTTTGCATATGCAAACCAATGAAATCATTGCAGCACTTGATTCCGAGATAGCCCGCTTATCGCAGGTTAAAGACCTAATTATTGGAACAACTTTCAAACGCGCACCCCGACCGGTAGCTCCCAAAGCTGCACCGAAGAAGAAACGACATTTCTCCGCAGAGGGGCTTGCGAGAATCGCTGCCGCGCAGAAGAAGCGCTGGGCGAAAGTTAACAAGGCCGCTAAGTAGCCATCCCTTGCACGGCAGGCCGGAAAAACTCATCGCTGTAATACCTTGCCTGCTTGCCGCACATATGCCGTCCTTCAATCAGAAGAATCTGCTCCTCCCGCCGCATGCCGATGATCTGATCCGCCGATACGCCTCCGATAATGTTTGCCAGAAGCTGGGCAGCAGGGAGGCAACACTGCTGAAGGGATTGGGCGCATATACAATTTCTATGCAACCGAGGAAAGCGTTAATGGCCCTGGAAAAGGCAAAGAAGAAAGCGGTAAAGAAAATCGCTCAGGTAAAACCAGTTCATCGCTAGAAGTTGCCACAGTGCGAAAGCACCTCAAACAAATGGAGTCGTAACTCCGGTCTGCGCTCTTGCGATACGTTTATTGTTGATCGTCGCTCATGCTCATTTGATTTCCCGGCAGTGGCGCGGTGAAGGCTGCTGCTGCCCCTTGCGACGGCTACAGCCGACCTTGTCAGTAAAGGGAATCTCTGTGTGGAGAATGACCTGAAGGCGGCTATCCAGATTGCTTATCAGGCCCTGCCCGCTTCCATTACGAATAATCCCGCTGCCGCTGCCGTCGAAACCGCTGCTACGAATGAAGTGAGTGTGCTTGCAGCCAAGGCCTCTTCCGCCTCCGGCGTTTCTCAGTAAATGAGGTCTTTAGGTGATAGCCGTGGCCTGGTCGGCGCTTCTTGCGCTGTCGGGCTGCGGCTTTGCGGAATGTTATGGTGCGCAACCTTCACGTCGCACAATGACTGTGCGCCCCTAAGCGCGACTTCCTTCCAAGGCATCGCCCTTGCAGGCCGGATGTCCGCAGTCGCACATCACTTCAGTCGTCCCCTTCACGGATTCGCAGTGAGCGCTGCAGGTCTTCTTACCGTCAGGGGGAATACAGCTACAGGCAGGGTTTGAACACTTCTTGGCGTCAGACATGGGTTCTCCTCGGAAAGGCCTGGTTGGCCGTTCCCTAGGTTGGATGCATGGATCGTCAATCCCAATAGAAATCCTAAAAATGGGGAAATTAGATAATGCCCGGCTTGGTCTGGATAATCGAGGCACTTGAAGGATGGGGCCTGACGCGCATTGCCGCGTGGCTGTCCTCGTTGTTCAGAAGCAAACCAAGAGTGAACTCCGCGGATGCTTTCTGTGCTGTCTTGGCCAGCAAGATCACTTTGTCATTACTACAACAAGCGATTATCTAACTTAGCGCGCACATAACGCTATGGTTGCACTTTTGGGAAACCAAGATCTCGGAGCTGGTTCTCGGTCACGGGATAGGGGCCGATTTCACCATGGGCGATTTGCTCTGGAAGTCCCACTTCCTTCAATTTCGTTTGCAGATCTTCAACAGACTTAAAGTGGACGCAGGTTGGACCGGGAGTGCACGCAACTGTGCGCGACACGAAGGTACCAATGTCTGCATAAGTGAGATTGATGCCATCGCTCTGTGGGTGAACATGAAAGTCCAGGTGCCGGTCATTCATAATGCTCAATAGTGTACAGCGGACTTACTAAACCTCAGTCAGGAATCACCTACCGGCCAGGCAGGCCGAAATGTTACTGGCAGCGATCGGCGGCTGATAGACCTCACCTGTGGCTAGTATCCACAGCCCTCAGCCAGTCCGCCGGGGGAGGCTATTAGCCGAATTAGAAAAGGGGACACGGCCAGCAAGCCGAATCCCCTCATTCAACACTCTGGTGCTTAGACCAGCCATGCGGAAACTACTTTTTGTGTCCCCGCATCACCGTGTTGACCCTGTCGTCTCTTCGCCGGTTAGAATCGACCATTGCCTGTAATAGTGATGGTAGTGGTGATGGTGCCGCACCTCCACGACGACTTGGGGCTACGATGCCATAGGTGCCACGCAACAGAAGAGGATCAATCCGAGAAAGAGAGCTTTTGTAATATTTTCTACCTACTGATGCCATACTAAGGACTTTCGATCAGCGTTGTCTGAGCAATACGGACCATATCCTGACCGTTCGTATTCCCACATGTTCATTTCTTTTGCGCTGTGTGTGCACTTTTGCTCAGATCAAGATCATCGAGGCCCGGTAGCGTTCATTTAGAAACACCATATTTGTCTAAATCGTCAGTAGTTTGTATGACCGTCAAGTCAATTTCAGGGTCACCACTTTCGGAGCAGGAAGTCTCAACCCGTATGCTGACCTTTTCATCTGCCTGCGGTTTTTGTGTCTTTTGCCCTCCCCCACCTGCACTATGTCCGGTCCTGTGTGAGTGGAGACAGATACATGAACGATCGCCTTTGCAAGGAACACATGCGCCGGGAAAATGCGGATGGCACCTTTGATTCCATTTGCCTGAATTGTTTCCAGACTATCGGCTCAGCTATTGCCCAAGGGGCTCTAGTCGAAAGCGAGAGATTGCACAAGTGCAGTGGCTAAAACCCTTTCGCTCTGCACCGACAGGACGCCGGCGAGCGCCTCAGCGGCTCTCAACGCCCGGACCCTTCGACTAGATTGATTTGAAGCTTGCACCGACCCGGGGATTGCGTTCGTAAACTGGAGAGACGCTATGGATAATTGTCAGGTACGATTTCAGATCTTCTCTAAGCTCGGCGGCATAACCATTGCCTATGCCAGAGTTGAGAATCTCAGCCAGCATGGCTTTGCTGCTCGCGGACATTTGGCTACTGATTTTGAGTCTGTCGATCAATTAAAGGACAAGCTTCGCGAAGTTGGATTGCCGCAGGAAATTGCAGTGCCTACCCATGAAACCTACAGCGTCACAGAAGAGCAGCTAGCCAAGCTCGGATTTACCGGAGACCCTTACTAGCCAGTGTGCTCCCTGACGCCCGGCATACCAACGCTCTTTCCCGGCCAAATCTTTAGTGGCGCCAATCTCCTCACCGCGCGTGACGCCTGCCATGGCGTTAACGGTTCCGGCGGCAGGATCGGATTACGCACTAGCCTATGTGAACGCAAATGTACGGACCGCTGGAGCCCTGGATCAACAAGACTTGCCTCCCAAGTGAGATCGAACTCATCATGTATTTTGGTCGCCACTTCGCTTTTTTACGATGACGCCGCACGTCGAACTCAATTCGAACTTCGTCTTTCGCTCTAACGCCAGCTTTTCCAGGAGGCCTGATCCCGAAGTCGGTCTGCTTCACCATGGCCTCGCCAGTGTAACGACCGTCCTTTAGCGTCACGTGCACCGTGACCGGCCGCGTCTGCCCGTGCAGCGTCAGATAATGGTTTCGATAAAGCGATAGAGAGGCTGGGTCGGCAACAGTATCCGGAAACAGCTCAGCTTCGCCAGATCAACGGCGTGGGACCGGTGACTACTTTAGAGTTTGTGCTCACCATCGGCGATCCTAAGCGCTTCCCAAAATCGCGTGATGTTGGACTCTATCTTGGTCTAACGCCGCGCCGTGATCAGTCGGGAAATACAGATCAACAACTCAGAATCAGCAAAGCCGGAAATAAACACCTACGGACTCTGTTGGTTCAGTGTGCGCAATACCTTATGGTTAGATTTGGCCCAGATAGTGATCTCAAACGGTGGGGGGTAAAGATGGCCTCCCGCGGGGGAAAGAACGGTAAAAAACGCGCCATCACAGCAGTGGCCCGCAAACTCGCCGTGCTTATGCATCATCTGTGGGTAACGGGAGATGTCTATCAACCCTTGCACAACATAACGGTGAGTTGCCCCGATTCTTGATGGGGCCTGTTGAATAAGTTTTTCCGCTTTCCGACTCAATCCGTGTTCTCGGTGACTGCGCTTTGCTCCTGGGCTTTTAAGCCGAAGACGAGATGGCAGCACCGACCTGATTCTGAGAACCCCAATATGCACACGGCTCCATAGATGCTCACTTATCCGATATTTTCATCTCGTGAAAAGGTAGAAATCATGCTGAAGGAGACGCTTTTGAAAACATGAAGCAAGAGGAAGACTTCTCCATTCAGTTCTCGAAGATAGCCACGGATTCAACGTCCCCAACGACCGTACGCATGGCTGTAGAATCGTGAAAGTCTGATTACAGGCCTCTAACTATGATGCAGCCCGGCAACGGTTCTAGACAATCGGCGCGGGACCTACAATCACGAAGTTTTTCTTTGTTAAAATCTTCACACCATCAGCCATTCTGCTTGGCACCGACCATGGTTCAATCCACCAATATCCCTTGCTATCCATGGCCACTGCATTCCAGGTGTCTTTCCCGGGATGGTCGCCGTTAACAGTAAGCCAGGCTTGTGCCCATTCATCATCTTTCAGTCCGGCGGCGATTCGCTTGCCCATCTTGTCAGCTATCTCTTCTTCGACGTCGAAGAGGCTAGGAGCCGCGTCCCGATATCCCAGGATTGTGGTCACCGGGCCGGCTTTCGATTTAAGGAGAGGCGCCCATTTTGCGCCCGGTCCTCCCATCGCGAAACCATTTGCAATGTTCATCTGCAATATGTAGGGAGCAGCAAGGATCAGCGCCTTCATTCCAGAGTTGCTTCGCCACTTGGCAATCACTCGATCCGGCTGTACCCAGCAGGCCGATTTCCATGAGAGACATCCAGCGGCATTCCCATCTCCCGCGTACAGGAAGACGTCCGCCGGGCTGCTGAGAAGCCACTTAGGCTGGGTCCGAGGCTGCCATTTCGTAGTAAGAGGCGATATCAGCGAGAGAACCTCCACGCCGCCGGCATCGAGCAACCGCATTGGATCCGGGCGGTCGTACGCCTTAGCGCCACCTTGACCCTGCAGCGCACGTCCTCGATCGGCCCAGTTAGCTCGATCCAGGTTCAGGTCAACATTGATATTGCTTCGCGTAATCGACGCGGTACCCGGGTTTCGATTCTGGGAAGTGAAGCCCATTGCGGTTGCTGAATCTGATTTGCGGTAAGTCGTCCACAGATTGGCGGGATCGGCTGGAGCAGGGCCCTTTGTGAGAGTCCAGGTTTTTTGAGGTATAGGCCGTCCGGCTCGTGTTCCATTGGCTTCCAGTGGAAATTGATTCGGCATGAAGCCGTAACTCCCTCCCCATACCGTGGCCTGGATGTTCAGTTGCTGAATCCACTTGTTATCAGTGCCACCGAGACCGACAATATCGTCCCATGCCAGCTCCCGGCTCCAGTCATCGGTGTAGATTTCGATGTCTGTCAAGTCGACCGGAAAGCTGCCGAATAGAGAAACAGAGCGGTCGCCGTCACTCTCTTTAGGGCCCGCGTTCGGCGGCTGTCCGATGCCTATTGACGTGACGACCTGCCCACCGACCCCATTCGCGCTGAGGTGGTCGAGTAGCGCCTTGGCCCGATTTCCTGAAAGCTCATTGTTGTGAACGCGTTCTCCGCTTCGACTCGCGGAACCCGTTAAGGCCAGCCTCATATCCGGGTTGGTCTTCAACATGGGAATGACGGTTTGATTCAGAAACGTCTTGTGCTCGCTCTTGAGCGCCGGGACATCGATGTCAAAGTTATAGAGACTTGTCCATGTATTAACGCTGAACGGACTGCCCCAGCCGCGGTGGTCCCACTCAGCCTTTATGTCCGCCATCTTTCCAGATCCTGCCATGATTACCTCACCGAAGATCGTGAGAAAAGAATCAGGAACGTTTCGTACTCTCAGCCATAAAGTCTGCCTAACATTCGACGCAATGTTCTGTGGTGTCCATTCGAGTGGCCGTGAGCACTGGTTATGGTGAAGCATGATCCCCAATAATCATTCCCGACCAGAAATCACTTGGAGACGCCTCGCTTAGCAAGGCAATCTTCTCATCTATCTATGCTCACAAGGCACCGTTGATACAACCACGAGATGATTTTCTAACGGCTTAAGAACGGCTGTGCGCGAGCCGTGGCAACCTCCGAATGGCCCATGCTCCGGCAGAACTGTGTCGCGTGGAATCGCAGGTCGCGTTCACTGTTCCGACTTCGGTTACTAATTGGGGCTGTCTACAGTCGGGCGATGGCGGTGTTGCTCCCGTGATCGCTCTAGATGGTGTTGAAGGATGGTGCCTGAGATCATGATTGTTGTTGCTGCCAAAACGATGATTAATCGAATCCACCGGTGAATGCGCAAAGATCTCATCGGTTCTCCACTTTGGGTGGACCAGAGAAGAGAAACGAGAGCGGCACGCTGGTGCCACATGATGATCAGTAACGATGTGCAAACGAGCCCAGAAATGAGATACGTTCCGTAGTCATTGACTAGGATGAACGTGTTGATGAGCAGAATGTTGGCTATCACCGGGAGCATTGCGAGTGTTCCCAAGAGGGTGGTTTTTCGGAAGAGCAGCAGGGTCGCACTGACGACCTGCGTTAGACCGTTTGTTGGTTCTGACAATCGGCGCATCCTCGAGCCCGGAGAGTTGATGTTGAGATCGGTAGTCTGACTCCGAGCTTCGATTGGCGCTGATGCGCGTGATCAGTTAGGCGGGCGGCAGCCAGGTTGTGCCTGCTGTTCGAATTTGGATGAGAGGAGAATAGGCCAATGAGAGGGAAGGAATGGGAAAGTCGATCGTGGGACTCTTGTTTTTGTTGCTCTTATCCTCGGCGTGCCTTGCCCAGAACAAACCGATCGAATCCACTGCGCGCAGGCAGATCGACGCGGGAAACCAGGCCTGGATCGACGGTATGAAGCAAGGTAAGGTCGCGTTGATTTCGGCTGTATACACCTGACGCGGTTGACTGCAGTGCCGAGGGCGACTGCATTCGAAATCGTACTGCCATTGAAGAACATATGAAAGAGGAGATGGCAAAGCTCGGCAAAGCCGATTCGGCTTCAGTGACTAGTATCGGTTCCCGTTCAGCAAGGGTCCTTCGTTTATGAATGGGGTCAAGCTGAGGCCACGTTTCCGAATGGAAGTAAAATTTTCAATCGGTACCTAACCGCTTGGCACGAAGAGCCAGACGGGACCTGGAAAATCTTTCGCAATCTCGTAATTCCAAACCGATGATCGCGGATAAGTGAATTTAAAGGCCAACCGCCCTGTCGCCGCGGAATGAGTAGCAAAACCAAGTAATCACTCACTAGTTCCGCGTGAAAGACGCTGAGTATCAGCGATGATCCATCGGGGCAGGTGGGCGCCCTTGTCGAAGAAGAAAACCCATTTCAGCCTTGGTCCTGATAGATTTCGACGGATAGTTTCTGATCATACTCATTATCAAAAGTAATCTGCAGCGCCAACTAGAACCATCAGCTCCTAGAAGCGTAGCGTACGCGGATTAATTAATAGGTCCGTCCTCACCCTGCCCGCAGGTGAAGACAGCCGCCCGTATAGAACCGCCTAAAAAGGCGGGTTCTCATCATCTGGGACTGCGGCGTCGCTAGGATCAGCTACAGCTGCCTTGCGCCTGGCGTCCTAACCTTGCATCTCCCGTCTTAGATGGATTCTGAGTTTGTATCGAGCTGCTGCATCTGAACCGGAGTGCCTCGAAAACGGGATTTTGGGTAAGTTCATTTCTGGCGCTACGAACTTACTCAAAACCGGACTTTTCAGGCATCACAAGGATCTCCCGGAGTGCCTCGGCGATTATGCCTAAACTGAATCAGGTTATGACTTAGACTGGTGCAGGAAAAGTATCCGAACGGGAACGTCCAGCAAGGTATTACGGTATTACCGCCGGAACGTCACGTGTGGCGGCAACGAAGCCAGCGAACTCGCGGGAGAATCACAGCGGGAAGCCGACTTTACGCACAAGTGCATTGAATCGGGGGTCGGAACGGAGCGGATCTACAAATGGGTCGAGAAGTAAGTAAGTAATTTGGGGATCTCGTTCGTCGTAAGCTCTTTGGAGCCAGGCGAACGCCTGGTCCTTTTCGTCTAGTGCTCCATAAATTGCCGCAATGAAATACGCTGGCATGTAGGTTTGGTCTGCCCTTTGTTTGAGTGCATCGATCACGGCTCTCGCTTTAACTTTGTTTCCTGCCGCCGCGTAAGCATAACCGACGCCATATGTATAGATTGGCGATTCGCCAACGTCATTCGCGCGCTGCATCTCGGTAATCGCCTCTGCATAGCGCTTCTCTGCCACATAGGAAACGCCAAGGCACCAGTGAGCCATTGCAAAGTCAGGATCAAGGTCCAGCGTCTTCTTGCACTGATCGATGGACTCCTGGTATCTGCGGGCATCTCGGTAGGCGCGTCCCAGCGTAGCGTTGATCGGGAGTGACAGAGGATCGAGTCCGCGCGCGCGCTCGAGTTCCGCGATGGCGCGGTCCGCGTGGCCTATGTTGACCAAGTGTTCCGCATACCAGTGATGAGCCGTGGCGTCGTTCGAGTTCACCAGAAAGGCACTCTGAAAGTCCTGCTCGGCGGCATTCCAGTCCCATTCGTACATGGATGAGACAAGCCCCCGTGCCGTGTATGCCTCCGACAGGGCACCGTTTAACTGCAATGCCTTATCAGCCGCTTCCCGGGCCTTCGGATAGGTCTCCTTCGCAGGAAGCATCTCATACGAACCGAGATTCTGGTAGGTCATTGCCAGACCGGCGTATGCCTCTGCATATCGTGGATCTTTGCGAATGGCTTGCTGAAAATACTCCAGGCCCTTGTAGATTCCTTCTGAAGTTCGCTTTTCAAAAAAAAAGCGGCCCTTGAGGTATGCCTCATATGCCTCCGAATCTACGCGACGATTTGGGGTGATGCGGGCGAACTCTGCCGGCGTGACTCTCGCCCGGATTGCGTTGGCGATGGACTGGGCGACGTCGCCTTGGAGAGCCACAACGTCGCGAAGGTCCCGATCGTAAGACTCTGCCCAGATGTGCCTGTCTTCAGCGATATCAATGAGTTGGGCAGTGACTCGCACCCGATCGTGCGAACGGAGCACCTCCCCTTCCACTACTGCATCGACACCCAGTTCGCGGGCAATTTGCGCCAGCGGCTTGCGGACGCTTTTGTACCGCATAACAGAGGTCCGTGAGATCACGCGCAGGGAGGATATCTTTCCTAGCTCCGTAATCAACTCAGCGGTCATTCCGTCTGCAAAGTATTCCTGTTCACGATCTCCCGACAGATTTTCAAGTGGCAGGACAGCTAGCGAGTTGATGTGAATCGGAGACGTTCTTCGCAGGATTAACTCCCGCAAACTTCCTCCGAATATTTCGGCGAGCAGTACGACTACAACCAGGAAAACGCTAATGAGTAGTGTTGCCCGCCATCGTGGTGACTGCGGCGGACCAGCTCTCGGTTCTTCGGTTGTTGACGCACTGTCGCCCTCAGGCATTCCGTCTAGCGCCGGAGAGCGAATTTCCGGATGATCATGCACTTGCCGGTCAGGAAGCTCGGTCTCAGTTGTATCGTGCAACTGACGGGATTCACGCCAGTTCCGTAGTTCCTCCGGGTATGCATATACAGATCCGCGCTTGTCGTGGAGCTGCCGATGAACCGGCATTCCCTCCCGCTCCTCCCAACGACGGACGGTCTTTTCGCTGCGATCGAACCAGACGGCGATTTCCTTCCAGGAGTCCAGTCGTCTCCCCTGTTGCTCGCTAACAGCATTCACAGCCTTCGGGTTCAGAGGAGGTCGTTCGCCATTGGCCATAATCCAGCCTGTAAACGGGACCAAGGATAACTGTATACCAGGTCATAAGCGGTCAAGAGCGGTCAAACGCATTACGACCACTGTTGTCTGTTGCCGACTGCCGAGTTGTCAAGTACAAACGCCCTTACCGATTGGCGAAGCCCAGCGTCTGGCGCTAGCCGTTTGGCAGAGAGGGAGAATCAATGAGACTCGATATCAACACCGCAAAGAACGTAACCATGATCGCCATCGGAGCGATGGGAATGTTGTTGGCTCCTAACGCGCACGCTTGTGGTGAGCGGCCAGGGCAAGCACGACTTATTGCGTCCGGACTTTTTGCGACCATGCCGGGATTCCAAACAGGCCCTTCTTTCGAGGCCGCTCAGCCCACATTGCCACAGATCCAGGATCATGAAGAGAGTAACTCCGACCATAGACATGGCTCAATTGTAGGTATGTGGATCGTGAATTTTTTCGTCGCAGGTCAAGTTTGGGATGTGGCCATCGAGCAGTTTTACGCCGATGGCAACGAAATGACGAATGACCTCGCGTTTCCCCCTTCTCAAGAGAATGTGTGCTACGGCGTTTGGGAGCGTGCGGGGAATAACACCTACAAGATGAAGCACATTGGCTGGGCCTACGGCCCGAACGACGTTTATATTGGACGATTCGATTTTGAGGCAACGCTTCTGGTGGGCGATCACGGGAACAGCTTCACCGGCAAATTCGTGGCCGACCAGGAAGATCTCAGTGGGAACCCCATCCAGGCCTTACATGCTGAGGGTACCCTGAAAGCGACCCGGTTTACAGTTGATTAATTCGACGACGCTGATCGAGATTGAAGGCATTCACCGTTTCCCTTGGGGAAATACACTTCCCCAGCACAGCCAAGATCGTTTTGTGTAACTAGAATCCGGACGAAGCCTCTATCATTCGGGTCATCGGTCCACTTAGCCAGCCGTCGGGAGCGGGAAGTTATGTCACGCTGGTTCCTTTGTCAAAGTTGCAGGGCGAGCGAATGCTTTCAATAAATAGTCAACTGACGCGAACAGAGCAATGCGCTCAGCGAGAGTTCTGTCGGTCCTCGTCGCAGTGGATTTCTAGCGTGTGTTCAGGTACTCGAAAAGACTGCCGCCAAGCGACCGTCCTGACTGATTGGTGTCGTTGTGCTTGAAAAACGGACTCCCCACCATTTTGTCAACATCGGGAGGAAGGGGTGTACCCTTCAGCAGCTACGGGGTGAGCTAAGCAGATAGACGGTTGGACGTCGGGCGGAAGCGGGACAGAGAGATCCCGCTCAGGGACCGCAAGGTTGGCGGTCGAACGTCGATTGGGATCATAGGTTTGTCCACTCTTAAGCATGGCGATGAGCATAGCAAGCAAGCGATCAGCGACACCACGCAAGGCGCGACCGTGGTTATGACCGACCTGGCGCAGGCGTGCATAGTGGTGTTTGCTGTGAGGATCATGCTGGAGACTGGTGCGAGCCCAATGATAGAAGGCGTTGCGTAGCCGCTGGTTGCAGCGGTAGCGCATAAGAACCTGCCTGCTCTTGCCACTTTGCTTGGTCACCGGCGCAATGCCAGCATGGGCCCTCAGGGCGTGATAGTCCCTGAGGGAGAGGATATGTGCTCCTTCGGCCAGCATGGTCGCTGTGATGATGCGTCCAACCCCAGGCAAAGAGAGCAGCACTGGGATGTCACGATGTTCTTGCGACATAGGGAAGTCATTCGTCGAGGCTGCCATCCGATCCAAGAGCTGCTGGGTCCGATCAGCGACTTGCTTGCGCTGCAGGTGAAGCAGGCGTAATTGCGGCAAGAGCAGAAGTGCATGTTCACTGATGGCTTCCGCGCTTCCACCCGCCAAGGGCAGTGGCGGAGCGGTCAGAATTTCGCCTACCTTCTCGGCGGTCCAGCGGCGGATGCGATGTTTCGCGAGCAGTTGTTGCAGGCGTTTTTCCGTCAGTTTGGCGGCCTCGCTGCGGCGTGGGCGCCAACTCCAGCAGGGCCCAAAGCCAAGGTTCATCGGGCGTCGAGCAAAGCCGCAGCAGTTGCGGAAAGTAGCGCAGTAACAATTGGGAGAGCTGGTTCACGCACCGGCGTAGGTCGATGCCGACATTCTCTTCCGTCCGCGAGAGTTCGCGAATGCGAATGACATCCGGATGGTCCGGTCTCACGCGGCGAAAACAGTGTTGATCGGTGCGCAAGGAATCAGCTGCAACAAAGGCATCCCGGCGATCGTCTTTTGCTCCCGCAACCGTGTGCCGGTCGCGGAAGCGATCCAGTTGCTTTGGATTGATCGAGAATACGGCGTAGTTATGTTCCAGCAACGCTTCTACCACCGGTCCGCGTGGAACTTCGATGGCAACCGCGAGTGCAGACGCTTTGCCATTGGTCAACGCTTGCAAGAAGTCACAGAACTCAAGCAAGCCCGCGCCACTATGTTCGATCCGGCGCTGGCAGATCGTCTCCCCGTTCGCATCGAGGATACAGGCCTGGTGGAACTCCACTCCCCAGTCCACTCCAACATAGAAAAAGAACTCCTCCTTCACGGCTAACCTCCTTGGTGATGGCGCTCGACCTCCGTAGCCAACGTCAGCCCTGTACTGGCGCTCATTCAACCTGCTGATGGCGCAAACTCCCCACTGGACTTTCGGCTACGGGCCACCCAACCGGGACGCTGCTCCGTTTTAGGCGCTGGTTCTAAATCCCTCGCTGGGGTTTTACGTGGCACTCCCGCCGGGCGGCCGAGCTGTCTATCTGCTTAGCTCATCCCGTAGCTGCTGGGAAGGGTACAGGGGTTTTCGCCGAGTTCACACCGTAGCCGGCCGTGTGAACTTCCATACAACGGCAGGCGGAATATTCATCCAGACGCGACCAACGCGTTCGGCATGCAA
>Ga0210395_10001853_pt1 | contig 16442 bp, 12 predicted proteins | sample IncBWH4OmetaG_FD_150861 | JGI IMG/M metagenome (GOLD analysis project Ga0210395, IMG submission 150861) | Forest soil microbial communities from Barre Woods Harvard Forest LTER site, Petersham, Massachusetts, United States - Inc-BW-H-4-O ... | reverse complement strand
ATCGAGGAGGTAGTTGATCAGCGTTGTCTTACCCGTTCCGACCTCACCGGTGAGCAAAATAAGGCCTTTGCGGTTCTGAATTCCGTAGGTCAGCTCATCCAGCGCTTTTTGAGTCTGTGGACTTAAATACAGGAATCGAGGGTCCGGGTTAACATTGAAAGGATTTTCGCGCAGGCCAAAGAAATTCTTATACATTGCTGCCTAGCCCTTCCAGACGTACTTGCCGCACGGGCAAGGCACCGTCTCTGTGGGATGTTTCTTTGTCAGCGGTTGCCGACAGACGGGACAATTTCTACGCCACATGTTGGATCAGCCTTTTCCTCAACTAACCCCTGCAACGCAGCCGGGCGCGTCATGCTGACCGGTTATTGCGGGGAATTCTTCCCGCTGTTGCAGTGCTGTGAGAACCGCGAGCACTTTTCCGTAGGCTACTATCGCTCCGGTTAGATTGTGAAACTTCGCAGAATCCCTAACCGTCCCCCGTCTTCGTATGTGCGCGTCGACCGAGAGTTCAAGGATTCGATCTATAGCCGTGTCCGCAATACCTGAGTTAGGTTTCATCATCGGAGGGCCTCCTTCTGTAAGTAAAGGGTGCAAGCCTCCGGGATTCTGGATAAGGTAAAGCCCTGAATCTGCTGACGGATTATCATGGAGGAGGAATACAGGTGGATTGCCTAACCCACGCTCCTCTCGCGGCGGGCGGCGCACCAATTAGCGCAGCGGAATCCGTGCACTTGGTTTTGACTTGCTTGGGGGGTGCCGCACCCTTCGGTTTTAAGGGTGCGGGTTTTGACTCTCTCTGTCTTCGCGAATCGAATCAATCCGAATTTTTGCGGGTGTCGGACTGGTGCCGCACGAATTAGCGCAATGGAATCCGTGCACTTGGTTTTGACTTGTTTGGGGGGGTGCCGCACCCTTCGGTTTTAAGGGTGCGGGTTCTGACTCTCTCTCTGTCTTCGCGAATCGAATCAATCCGAATTTTGCTCTCCCCGCGTCCGGCGTAGTTTGTCCAACTGCTCCACGGCCAATCCCCCGGATGCTGGACCAGCTTTCTTTGCACCGGATTGGCGTGCATATACTCCAGCTTTTCCTTCAGTTTCTTCTCGCTCCACACGTTGAAATCATGAAATCGCCGCTGCCAAAAATGCGCCTCTTCATTCTGCCAGCCATCGAATCGTAACGCTAATTGTGCGCTGATCGCCCGTCTGCGCTTTTTCAGCAGAGCCCGCGCCACCTTCTCCTTCAGCACTTGCAGAATCTTTGACGGATTTTTCTTGACGGGCTCGCTGATCAGCAGATGCACATGCTCAGGCTTCACCACATATCCGACGAGGCGGAACGCATGCCGGCGGCGAGCTTCATCTAGGATTTTCAAGAAACGGTCTCGCGCCCGAGCCGTACCAAGAAGAGGCCTCCTCCGATAGCAGCTGAAGGTTATGAAATGCAGATCGCCTTGTCCGTAGTGCCGTTTGAGAGGGTTGCGCATCAAGGGAAAACCAAAACCCGCACCCTTAAAACCGAAGGGTGCGGCACCCCCGCATATACCCTTGATGAAGTGCGGAAGTGGTATGCTAATCTGGCGCGCGTTTGCAATGAACAAAAAGCTTCCTTTGCGCCACCCGCCACCCCCCGCGTACACCCTCGATGAAGTGCGGAAGTGGTATGCTAATCCAATGCGCATCGCAATGAACAAAAAACCTTCTCGGCGCCACCCGCCCGACATTCAGTGGAGGAATACTCGAGTACCCGATTAAAACCTCGACCACGCTCGTCCTGTGTACCCAGGGAGACTCCGTTACAATTAACGCGAATGATGGGAAAACGCCTCCCGTGAATTTCCAGTTTGGCACCACGAATTGAAGGAGCACAGCTCAATGAAGATGACTATTTCCATCGTGATGGCCCTTGCTCTGGGCCTGGCTTCCTATTCTGCAACAGCGCAAAAGGAAACGGCCAAACCCACCAGTAATGAAGAAACCCGCGCTACCATCAAAGAAATTCTCCAAGAGACGTTTGAGCAAGCGGTGCATCGTAAGCCCGACGGAACCCCTGAATCTCTTAATTTGACTCTGCTGCATGTCACTGATAAGAACCGGAAAAGAGTCCGAGACTGCGGGGACGCAGCTGTTAACGTGCTGAATGAGTACTCAACCGACAACGAAATCTGGCGCCAGCGAGTGGCCTTAGAATTGCTAGGCGGGTTCAGGTCAGATGAGGCTCTCTCCGCGCTCGTGGACTTCGCTGAACACTCCGAGGTCCGCTATATTGCCGTGGGTCAGATGGCTCAGTATCCCATCGACAAAACGCGCCCGATCCTAAAAAAATTTCTCTCTGATCCTGATCCATTAGTTCGTGATGCCGCAAAGCGTGCACTGGCTGCATATGGCGAGAAGTGATCCGCGGCCGTAAACCTCGTGCTCAGGGCGATTACAAGGCCAAGTGGCGTATCCGCCCGCCGACATAGCGTTCGTCGGACTTTTTTCATCAGACGACAAAAATCAATCCGTAAAAACCACGCCCACCGCGATCTGCCCCTTCTCCGCCCCCGCATCGATCCGCACCACATACCCCTTCAACCGCATCAACGACTGCAATCCATCCTCGCCCGGCGTCTCCATCGTAACTTGCAATTCCGATTGCAGCTGCGGCATGCTCTGCAGCGAAATCAGCGCCCCCTGCAAGGAAATATCCCGCACCACCGTCTCTTCCTGAAACTCTTTCCCGTCTTCTGTCAATCCCGAAACCTTTGCCCGGAACTGGGCTTCGCGCCGCAAAGACGTCCGCGGCCCCGGCATGTGCGCCTGCACATTGTCCCCCGTCGCTCCCACCGTAATCACCATGCCTTCGCTCGCCGCAAACACCGAATCAAACTCTTCCCTTGCCTGCCGCAAAATCGAATCCACCATGCGGTCCGTCGAGTCTGGATCGTGATGGAACAGCACCAGCGTCTTCGCGCCAACTTCCCGCGCCAGCCGCACGCTCTCCTGCCACGACGAATGCCCCCACCCCTTCCGCGTCGTCTTCAACTGCTCCGGCGTAAACTGCGCATCATTAATAAGTATGTCCGCTCCCGCCGCCAGCTCCCGCAAACTCTCATCCAGTTTCGGATCTCCCGGCTCGTTGTCCGTCGCGTAAACCACGGTCCCTGCCGGAGTCTCAATCCGGAAACCTAGGCAACCCTGCGGATGATTCAGCCATTTCGCCGTAATCTTGTTTTCTCGAATCGTGAATGTATCCCCGCCTTCCACTTCCTTGAACTTCCTCTTCGCGTTCATCGCCGACATGTCCACGGGAAAATACGGCAGCGCCATCTGCGCTTCGAACACCTGTTTCAAACTGTCGCGTCCCAGAAATTTCGAGCGAAAACTATAAAAATGAAATTCGTTGTTTTCTGCATAAAGCGGAGAAAAAAACGGAATCCCCTGAATGTGGTCCCAGTGGTAATGCGTCACAAAAATATGCGTCTCGGGATTTCCCCCGCTATTCGGCGTTCTCCACCGGCTGCCCAGCATGCGCAGCCCCGTCCCGCAATCCAAAATAAATTGCGTCCCGTCCGGCGCCGTCAATTCGAGGCACGGCGTGTTCCCGCCGTAGCGCCACGTCGCCGGATCGACCGTCGGCGTCGATCCGCGAACGCCCCAGAAACTTAATTTTGCAATGGGAGCCGTCATGTCCCTCGGCGCACACCTTGTGCGTAGGCCATTCCCGCCGCCTTATAAACGGGAACGGAAGCTTGTTCGATGTTGGCAGCCGCAAGGAAATGCGTCAATGAATTCGCTCCTGGGACGTGTCAAACTTCCCACTGGTAGCACAGGCACTCCTGCCTGTGCGCTTTTGCTCTCGGTGTTATGCCGCACCGATCCGGGAGTCGCAAAGCTAACGTCAATTTGGATTAGAACCATGTCCTCCCGAAAGGCCTGCACAAGTCGCCCTAGGTGCGTAAAATAAAGCGGATGGACCGCATGGACGATCATTCCCACGTTCGTGACCCCGAGCACGGCCACCACGATGGCCACGTGCACCATCCGCACTCGCACGATCATCACGGCCACAGCCATCCGCCGCTGCGCCCGTCAGTCCTCGGCTGGGCCATGGTCGCGACTCTCGGCTTGGTCGTCGCCGACATTTTGGGCGGCGTCCTCGGCCGATCCGTCGCCCTTCTAAACGACGCCGTCCACAATCTTTCCGACGTCCCCGCCCTCGGCATTTCCTGGCTTGCCATGCGCTGGGCCGAACGTCCCGCCGACACCGAGAAAACCTACGGCTATCACCGCGCGGGCATCCTCGCCGCCTTCACCAACGCTCTGTTCCTCGTCCTGCTTTCTCTTTGGCTCGGCTACGAATCATTCGAACGCTTTCGCTCTCCCGTCCACGTGGTCGAAAGCTGGATGATCTGGACCTCGCTAGCTGCGCTCGCCGTCAACGGCGGCATCACTCTCGCTCTTGTTCGCGGCCGCGGCGACCTAAACCTCCGTAGCATCCTGGTTCACAATTTCGGCGACGCCCTTTCGAATATCGCCATCATCGCCGGCGCCGTCGCCATTCGAATGACCGGCGCTCTCTGGATCGACCCGCTCCTCGGCATCGCCATCGGCCTGCTCGTCCTCTGGTCCAGCGTCGGGATTCTCCGCGAGTCCTCGCACATCCTGCTTGAGGGGCGACCGCGTGAGATGCGCGTCGAAGAAGTCGCTCGCGCCATCCTCACCGTGGAGGGCGTGCAAGAAGTTCACGACGTACACATCTGGTCGCTGGGCGCCGGCCACAACGCGCTCAGCCTTCACGCGCGCGTTCCCGATATGCACATGGATCAATGCGAGCGCCTGCTACGCGCCATTCAGGAAAAAGCTGCTGTGGAATTTAAGATTGATCACACGACCGTCCAGCTCGAGCGAGCCGGACTGCCGGCGGTTTCGGGGTACGTCATGCCCGAGCCGGTTAAAAAATAATTTTCAAGAAGAATCGCGCGCTGGAAAAATCTCCAAACAGTGCACGGCGCATCGGGTCGGGGCCTGCGCGAGCCGCGAGTCACGAACCGCAAATCACGAGTCGCAAGCCACCAACCGCGCGAGTCGCGAATTACCATGCGCGGGTCACGACTCACCAGTTGCGAGTTGCGGACTGCGAATCGCGAACCGCCGGTCACCAACTGCTAGTCGAGAGTCACAAGCCACGAGCCGCGAGTTGCGAGGCGCGAGTCAGAAGTTGCGAGGCGCGAGTCAGGACTCGCTACGCACTGTTCACTCGTCGCGAGTCGCAGATCTCAACTCACTACGCACTGTTCAACTACTCACGCAAAATTCAGGCGGGCATGCGGAACGTCAGGCCGCGCTGTTCGTTGAACTGCTGCGTGGCGTTCAGGTCGAGTTTGTCCGCGGTGACAGAGCGGCGGAATCCTTCGGTGGTGATGTAGCGAAGCGTGCCGTTCTCCCACGCGTAGGCGTTCGCAAAAAATACGGTGCCATCGCGGCGAACAAAAACGTAGGGCTCTGCGGCCTCCGGCTCGGCAGCGATCTGCGCAGCTCGTGCGCGGCTCTGACGCGGTTCGTAGTCGGCAGGCCTGGCGACCGATTGCTCCGGTTCCGGTTGCCCAGCGTCCGCTTGTTGTTGCGCATCTGCTGGAGGAGCTTCGTCTATATCGTCAGGAAAGAGGGGAAAACCGAATCCTCCACCGAAAAAAAGTGGGAAAAACGCGTCGGAAAAGCGGCGATCTCGATCCCCGTCACGCCCATGAATTCCTCGGGGTTGGATTGCGGCCAAGTGGGGGTAATCAAAGCCTAGCCCCGGCACTACATCTTGTGAACGAATAGGCTGGCCGGTGTTCCTGGAGCCACTACTCCGAATGGGGGTGCCTACGCGCGGTGTCGACCGAGGAACCACTGCACCGGAACGCGTGCGCACGAAACGGGGATATCCGGCGTAAGCGCGGCTCCCAGAACTCGCGTGAGTTGCGACGGGCGCCGAAGCATGCATGGCAACATGCGGGGCAGGGGCAGCCATCGCCGGGTGAGCCATTCCGGCTCCCATTCCTCCTCGTTGTGCGGAAAGTATCGCGGGAAGAACCGCGAGGGAAGCAATTGCAATCAGGAAGCGGCGCATAGTGAGTACCTGGGTTCCCGGGCCGCCGGGCCTTTCTTGCACGTACATAGATAAAGATGCGCCGTTCGGCGTACAGGTTTCAAGTGGGAGGAAGTGAGTAGTGAATAGTGAGTAGTCAATCGTGAGCGCAGATGGCGCGGGTGGAACCAGAATGAGGGGGCCCCCCTCCCGGTTTTTCTGTAAGTGTTCATTCTAAAGGGTTTTAAGTGCTGTGTTTTGGAAGTGCGGATTCTACGGGAGTTACGGGCGCGTTTTTCGTAAGTGCGGAATGTAAAGGAGATAGTGGAGAGTGGTGAATAGTTAGTGGTTAGATTGCCGAAAGAGAAGATTTTGGCTTGAAAGAGGTACCCCCACCCCGGGTGTTTTTGCAAAAGAGTGTGGAATCGCCTGAAAACAAAGAGCTTGTCATTTTCGTTGTGGCAAAAGAGTGCGCAAGAGTATGAAAACAAAGAGCGTGCAAAAATGAGACTGAGGGTGGAGGGGCCGAACAGAAGGAGGGCAAAAGGAGGCGACGCAGAACGGGGGAAAGTAGATCCTTCGCTACGCTGAGGATGACACCGATTGGAATGGGACGGACGGGGCCCCCGGGAGCGATTCGTCGGGGAGGCGGCTGGCGAGGAGAACATGGGGAATGGTAGCACGGGATTGGCGAGGAGGTAAAGTATTTTACAGGGAATGGTCGAAATTCGGGGTTGAATGGCGGTTGTCGGGGGTTGAATGGCGAGGCTAGAGGGTCCATGCCGAGGTAGCGCGGGACGGATGCTGGGGACTAGTAGAGACTTAGTGGTTGTGGGTTTGGAGGATGTTTAGGAGATCTTTGGGATTGTGCGACACGTCCCAGGCCCAATCGCCGAAGCCGCCGTATTGGTTGACGGCCTTGACCCATTCGGAGAGGAATTCGCGCTTGGTTTTGTCCTGCTGTGAATCTTGCCCTTTGACTTCTACGACCAGCATCTTTCCAGAGGTGAGACGGATGAGGTAGTCGGGGCGGTATTTGAGGACGACGCCTTTGAAGACATAGAGGATTTCAAAACCCAGATGGTCATTTTTGACCCACGCGGCGACATTGGAATTGCGGTCAAGCTCGAACGCTTCACTGGCTTCCCATCGAGAGTCGAATACGCACAGGTTTACGTGCGAGCGGACAGAGGGTTCGCAGGGGCGGCGGGTGAACCATGGTTGCATGTCGCCAGTGGAGCGAATGGGACGTTCCTTGTCAAAGACAGGAACAACAAGCACAGCGTTTTCAAATCGGATGGATTCCCAAAGGTGCTGGACAATCTTTGTCATGTTCAAGGTGTAGAGGATGCGGCGGCGGAGATCGTCTTGTTGGAAGGGAGCCGGAGAAATAACGATTCGCCCGCTAGTCAGGTATTGCTCCGTAATCTGAATAATCTGCCCCAGGAGAAATTCGCGATTGGCTTTCCATGTCGGTTTCATCAGGTCGTAGATTTCGGCGGCGGTCTGAAAAATCACGCGCTGCATGCGCTGTTCCCGGCCGAGTTTCTCGACATCGATGCTGGTGAGTTTCGTGACGTCCGGTTTGCCATCGATGACCGGAGCAAGGTCCGCGATTGTCGGAGTTTCGTAAGCATCGAGGGTCAGCGGCTTGATTTTCTCAAACTCAAGCGTGAGTTGCGGACGGTATTCGTAGTCGATTCGAATGATATTGGGCCAGGAGATTTCGAGTTCTTTCCGGTCTGGCAATGGCTGAATTTTTGAACTGGGTTGCGGCGGTGGCGGCGGCAGAGCATCTTCGTCGCCCTCGTGGGGCATGAAGGTGAACGGGACACCGAAGATGTTGACGTATTCGGGAAGGAAGAGGCCCGTTTTTTGGTCCACGTCGTAAGAAGTGCGACGAAGGCCACGACCGACGACCTGTTCGCAGAGAAGCTGCGACGTGAATGCGCGGAGGCCCATGATGTGGGTGACGGTTTTGGCGTCCCAGCCTTCGGAGAGCATGCCGACAGAGACTACGGACTGGATTTTTTCGCCGGGCTGACCGACTTGCCCTACCGTGTCAACAGTTTTGCGAAGTTGTTCTGCCCGTTCTTGCTTTGTGAGTTTCTTCGCAGGTATTTCTTCGTCTGCGTTTTCTTCCGAAGCAGCGTTCGCCTGGATTTCCGGGGCTTCTTCTTGAGATTCGGCTTCACCCAAGACTCTCGAATCGATATGAAGGATGCGGTCTGGGTCGCTGAGCTTTTCAATGGGGATTTTCTTATGAGTCAGGGCGTATTCGACACGTGCTGCGGTGTGCGTGAGATTAGCTACGGTGATCATGACAGGGGGCGTCGGAGCTTTTTCCGATTCCCAACGTTTACGCGTTTCGTCCCAATCGTTGCCTAGAATGGTGTAAGCAGTGTTGACGAGATCGGGTAGCGGCACGTGGGCTTCGACTTTACGATTGATGTCTTCTTTTACTTCGGGGTCCGCATAGATGTGGTAAAGCCGTGATTTGAAGTTCTTTCCGAGCCTGCCATCATCGCGGACGACAACGCGGGGTGTTTTGACCAGGCCGGATTCGATGGCGTCGTTCAATCCGAAATCGCTGACGATCCAGTCGAAGAGGGTCTCTTCGCCGCTGCGTTTGCCAGTGGGCGCGAAGGGCGTGGCGGTGAGATCGAAGCAGTTGAGAATGCCACGCGTGCGGTGAATGCGGTCCAGGCCACCAATCCACTTGGTGGCTTCCTCAACGTCCTCCTTGGCTACACCTTTCACGTTGGATTTTGGAGCGACGCGCCAGGCATGGTGGGCTTCGTCGTTGATGACAACGATATTTTGAGCGGTGGCCATGTCTTCCAGAACTTCGCGCGTGTAGGCTTCGTCGCTAAGAGCACCGCGCTTGTCCACGCTTTTTCTTTTGGCGATTCGCTCCTCGGAATCCCAATCGAGGGCGTGCCAATTGGTGACGCGGACCTTGCCTTGTCGAAGCAAGTCTTCGAGGCCGGATGGGATAAGACTGAATTCTTTGTAATAGTCTGCTGGGCCAGGAATCAAGACTTGTAAACGGTTTTTTACGGTCAGACCCGGAGCGACGATGAAGATGTTTTTCGAGAAGCGCTTGTCTTGGGGATAGGAGACTTTATTGAGAATCTGCCACGCGATGAGCATGGCCATGACGATGGTTTTACCGGAGCCGGTGGCCATTTTGGAGCAAAGGCGAGTGAAGGGGCCGCTGTCGGACGGGATTTCGATTCCTACGCGTTCGGACGGTGGGCCTTCCGCTAGCCAGATCAGCGTTTCGATGGCTTCGAGTTGGCAGAAGAAGAGACGGCGGTTTTCGCGTTGCTCGGGGTCGCGCCAGTGTTCGAGGAGGCGTTTGGTTATACCGGTCACGCCGGGATAGTTGGCTTCGCGCCAGGCGTTGACGCGAGGGCGGATTTTGTTAGGCAAGGGGAGCTCGACGAAGACGCCGGGGTCATCGAAGGCTTTGGAATTGTCGGAGGCGCGGACGTAGCCGGCGGGGCGGCGACCTGCGACGCGGGAGAAGAGGCGGGATTCGCGGTCGTATTTCCAGTGCTCGCGAGGTTCTTCGTAGGGGGAGTTGATGATGAGTTGGTCGATGGTTTTGGAGGGCATGGGATTAGGAGGAGTTCCGCGTAGCGCCGGCCTCTGGCCGGCGGTTTGGGAGCGATGAGTTGGGATTGGCAGAAGAAGACGCCGGCGAGACGCCGGCGGTACAGGAGGTGCTTACCCAGGGCCAGCTGTGCAGGCCGGCTTTTTGGGGATTTTGCTCGATGTACTTGGCGAATTTTAGTAAATGGGATTCGCTGCGAACCAGGTGGTCGAAGTACTCGCGCTGCCAGAAAACGCCAGAGCGCTGCAAGGCGCGGTTCGCCTGATGCGCGGAATAGGACTTCCAGGATTGGAGGATCGAACTGAGAGTGAATCCCCTCAGCGGGGAAAAGAGGACGTGAACATGATTAGGCATGACGCACCACGCGAGTAACCGGTAGCGATCATAAAAGTGGCGAATCGCGTCCGCTACGATCGCCGCGATGCGAGGGTCGCGCATGTAGCAATGGCCCAGTCCTTCATCGAGGAACTGTTCGGCCTTGCGGATGAGGGCACGAAGTCTGCTGAGGCGTATACGGTCTGCTTCGACGTCTGTATTTGCTGTTTTGCTATTTTCTAAGATTTCGCGCTCTTGACGAATTTGGATGATGAGTTCTTGGGGAAGCGAATCGGCCAGGCGGAAGGTGACGAAGTAAACGGCATGCTCGCTCTCCCAGTGGGGGAGATAGCCTCGAGAACGAATGGTTGCGGCGATGGTCATTTTCTAAAACCAAGAGCGCCGGCGGGACGCCGGCGGTACACGGAAAATCATAACTGCAAGACCTTTAAGCTTTCTATGCCGCGGTCATCGATTACTTTTACGGCGATTCGCTTGTGGTCGCCTAGGACGAACGGCAGCGAGATCGTGCCGCGATATTTTTCGATTAGGTCGGGGTCGATTTCGGCTTTTAGGTTGCGGGCTAGCTTGGCCCAGCCTTCGTCTTCGTCGGATAAGGGGAAGAAGACTTGTCTTGGGTAGAGGCTGCGGCCGTCGTAGTCGGTATCCAGGAGCCACATGGCGATTTTGGTGGTGTCACCGGATTCGATGGTGCCGGTGCGGGTGTTGTAGTAGTCGAAGCCGCGGACCTCGGCGATGTAGAGGGGAGAAGTCGCCGGCGGGACGCCGGCGGTACGGGGAGCAGGGCGGATTTCTACGTCGGGGCGGCCTACTAGCCAGAAGGATTGGTTGCTGGTGCGTTTCTTTTTCAGGTCGTCGGTCAGGAGGTCGGCGTTCATTTGGGCGGTGAGGAAGGTCATGCCAGTTTTTTCTTTGGTGAGTTCGTCGATATCTTTGGCGGCTTCGGGATCGAATTGGAAGGCGGCGAAGACGAGGATTTCGGGTTTGGGGTGGAGGGTGCGGGCTTCTTCCCAGGCCATTTCGACCTGGCGGGTTTCGAGGGGGGCGTAGTCGGGGCCGAAGGAGATGACGACGCGTTCGGGTTTTACGCCTTTGGTTTCGGCGTCGGCGTGGAGCCAGCGGGTGCCGCCTAGAGGTTCGACGCGGGAGAAGTTGATCATTTGGCCGCCTTTGCCGCGGAGGCCGGATTTGAGGAGTTCGTCGCGCCAGTCGGATTGGCGGAGGGTGGGGCCGGAGCGGGCGATGGAGCGGTCGGCTTGTAGCGCTGGCGTCTCGCCGGCGGGGATGGGTTTGGAGCTGAGCGAAGACGCCGGCGGGACGCCGGCGGTACTCGGAGAAAGATCGTCTAGGGATTTGACGTTGGGGGCGGGGACGGCTTCGACGGTGAAGGGGCCGGAGATGCGGGCGCGGGAGTTGTCGGTGAGGGGCTGGTCGTAGAGGGTTTCTTCGCCGGGGGGTTCGTTGTTGGCGATGGATTTCAGGGTGACGTGGGGGACTTTTTTGTAGTCGAAGCCGCTGCCGACGCCTTCGTTGGGGTGGGCGAGTTTGTAGTAGTCGAAGGTGGCGGACATGAGGCGTTGTTTGGCGAGGGTGGTGGCGACGCGGGAGGTGTCGCAGGTGATCCAGCGGCGGCCCCATTGTTCGGCAACGACGGCGGTGGTGCCGGAGCCGCAGGTTGGGTCCAGAACCACGTCCCCAGGATCGGTTGTCAAAAGCAGACAGCGGGCCACGACCGTTGTGTTGGTTTGAACGACGTAGCGCTTATCGTCTGCGCCCACGGTGTCATTCCACGGGGCCGTAAGAGCCATCACCGGATAGTCGTCCAAACGTAGCCTGTAGTTGAGAAGATTCCCCTTCACTTGAAGTCTGCCCAGCCTAGCGAGAACTTCCATGCCAGTTGGGTCGGTGCCGTACCCGTTTTTTGGAGACGGGAAGTTCTTGCCTTCAAAGGTAAAATCGAACATGCCCGACTCCATAGGTCCGGACGGTTCGAGCGATTTTAGTCGGTAAATTTTTGATCCGTCAGGAATATCCAAATGTGTCGCGTTTTGATACGTCGTCATCCTGTTTTGTTTCCCGTTTGAGTCGAGAAACCAGACCCAATCGCTGTCACCGCGCACGTCCTTGGGAACGAACAGTTCTCTATATTTCAGATTCGACTTTGACTTGCCGTACCACAGAATAAAGTCGGACATCTGCTCGATGTAAATTGTGCCAAACGGCATCAACTTCTTCCGAAATGGTATGAGCGCGACAAAATTCTGGAAGCCAAAGACTTCGTCCAGAACAGCGCGCAAGAGATGCAGATTCTCGTCGCTGATTTGGACGAAGCAGGAGCCGGATTCGTGGAGGAGGTCACGGGCGAGGAGGAGGCGGTCGCGGAGACAGGTGAGGTAGGAATGGATGCCGAGTTCCCAGGTGTCGCGGAAGGCGCGGACCATTTCCGGTTCCTGGGTGAGGTCTTCGTCCTTGCCGTCTTTGACGTCGCGGCGATTGACGAAGGGCTGGAAATTGGAGCCGTAGCGGATGCCGTAGGGCGGGTCGATGTAGACCATCTGGACCTGGCCGGCGAGGCCTTCTTTTTCGAGGAGGGAGTTCATGACGAGGAGAGAATCGCCGGCGATGAGGCGGTTGGTCCAGCCGTGGGCGTGGCGATAGAAATCGACGGCTTCGCGGAGAGGAGGATTTTCTTCGCGGGTTTCGAAGAGGTAGCCCTGCGCGGGCTTGAGCGGGACGCCGTTGCGTTTGCGGACTGCTTCGATGATGGTGCGCGGGTCAATGCGCTCGTGGACATGGAGAGAGACGGTGGGAACTTCGAACGAGGTGTGTTCTTTTTTGCCGGCCCAGACGAGCTGGGGATCGAGGTGGGGATCGTACTCGTAGGTTTTGCGGGAGGTGACGGGCGGATCGGTTTGCGGAGTGACTAGGCCGACGGGAGGATTGTTGATGCGGGTCTTGGATTTGTGGTCGTACTGCTCGATGAGTCTTTTCGATGTGGGATGCTTGCTGGAATTGGAATCCGCGGACTTCTTCGAACCGTTCTTGTGTCCGTTTTTGGGTCGGGCCACGAAATTCCCTCGTAGAAATGGCGTGTATTGTTCGCGGGTGATTTTACTCGTTCGTCATCGTGAATGCTACCCGGTGACCGGCCCCCGAATTAATCCTTATTTGGGAGGACGTTGCCGCCATCAAGCAAATGGCTCCCCTTTGGAATTTTTCATTGTAATTGGCGGTCTAGATGAGGGCAAAAGGGCGTGAGGGCCGGGATCTTGGCTCACGTTACGCGCCGCACTTTTGCAAACGCAAGAAAAGGGCGCAAACACAGGAAAAGGGGAAAACCGCCAATGTCCAGGATTTTCATTGCGGTCGCGCTGCTAGGCGCGGCTCTCTCGTTGCATTCCGGCAGCTGCTACGGCGCTTCGGCTAAGGATGAGCCTCAGGGTCCAGGAGATTCCACCGCTCAAGCAGCGAATCCAGTTGTGCTGTGGAATAGAACACTGCTGGTGATTGTGCGCACGCCTAAGGCACAGCCGGCAACTATCCACCCCACGCGCAGCTTCGCAATCATGCACGCGGCGATCTATGACGCGGTGAACGCCATTGACAGGACCCATAAACCTTATTTGGTTCGCCTTACGGGAGTATCGCGTTTTGCTTCGCAGGACGCAGCGGCCGATGCGGCGGCACACGAAGTTCTGGTAGCGCTATATCCGAGTTTTCAGGCGACGCTTGATGCGCAACTGCAGCAGTTGTTGGCACAAATTCCAGACGGAGCGGACAAGGCGGAAGGCGTCAGCACCGGCCAAACTGTCGCGGACCGCATTCTGCCTCTACGAAGCAACGACGGATCGGCTAATGCGCCAATTCCTTTCGTTTTTGGAAATGCCGCGGGGGATTACCAGTCGACGCCGCCGAACTTCCCCAAGCAGCCGCAATTCACGAACTGGTCGCAGGTCACTCCTTTTGCGCTGGAGCGCGCGAATCAGTTTCGTCCCGGGCCTCCTCCCGCGCTGACCAGCGATACCTACAGCGATGTTTTCAATGAAGTGAAATCCCTGGGAATCGCCGGAAGCACCACGGCAACCGCAGACCAGGCGCTGACGGGCCGTTTTTGGAATGGAGCCATTCAGAACTACTGGAACGAGATCGCGCAGACGGCAGCCGCGGCGCACAATCTGACGACGGCAGAGAACGCGCGTCTGTTCGCGCTGCTAAACGTGACGCTTGCAGACGACGTCATCGCGTTCTACGACGCTAAATATACGTATAATTTCTGGCGACCGGTAACGGCTATCCGCGAAGCTGCCACGGACGGGAATCCCAAAACACTTCCTGACCCGAATTGGCTTCCGGAGGTGGGCAACACAACACCCGATCCCGCCTATCCGGGCGCACACGCGGTTATCAGCGCTAGCGGGGCTTCCGTGCTGATTTCTCTGTTCGGAGGAAAACATTTCGAGTTCAGCGTAACTTCTGAGGTTTTGCCGGGAGTAGAACGGTCCTTCACTAACTTTTCCGCTGCAGCTGAAGAAGCGACGTTAAGCCGAATTTTCGCCGGCGTGCATTTCCGCTCTGACCTCACTACCGGCCAACGGCTGGGCCGCGAGGTAGCGAATTTCGTGGTCGAAAACTTTTTCACACCTGTTGAGAAAAGGGACGATTCCGACGAGGACAGATGATCGGAAGGATCGAGCCATGCGCTAGCTCCTTGTTTTGGGGGTTAATTGCGCTCGTCGCTTTCACATACTTTTAATATTTTATTCCGGAATAACAGACTGTCTCACGTAGTCCTGACATTTTGTAAGAGCCTTTCCGCCTCTGTCTCCGGGACGTGGATTGAGGAGAAAGCTTAATCCTGTCTTGGAGGTGGTGTATCTAATGACGCATAAATGGCTTTCTGTTGCCGTCTTGGTGGCGGGTGTAATGGCTGTGGGTCTTGCCGGAGTGGCACAGCAGGGTCCCACCGAGGCGCCTACCGGCTTTGACACGCCGACACTGACACAAAATCCTGGAGCGCAAAGCAACAGCAACGGCATTAAACAGCCGGCGGGCGATAGCTACGCGCTGGACCAAACCCGTTTCGAGCAGGACCACGACGCAAGTACCGGGCTAGGCCCAGTATTCAATGCCAGAGCGTGCGCGGATTGTCATCAGAATCCCGTCAGCGGCGGATCGAGCCAGTTCACGGAGATTCGCGCCGGGCATAGCGATGCCAACGGCAATTTCGTCGCCGCGACGGTCCCGATAAACGACGGCGCAAACACGATCGCTAACCGCTCGATCATCAATGACCGCGCTCTAAACCCGCAAGCGCAGGAGCACATACCCGATGCAGAAAACATTCGAGCCTTGCGCGCCGCTCTCAACACTCTGGGGGATGGATTTGTGGAGGCTATCGACGACAGCACGCTGCAGGCTATCGCTCAACACCAGATCGAAGTCAGTGATGGACGAATTCATGGCGAAGCCGTGGAAGTTCCCGTGCTGGAATCGCCGGGACAATCGCGTATCGGCCGCTTTGGCTGGAAGGATCAGCACAGCAGCTTGCTGTCGTTCATCGGCGACGCGTATTTGAATGAGATGGGAGTCACGAACCGCCTGCGGCCGAAAGATGTGACGACCGTCGGGAAAATCACCACGGATCCGGAGGACACTCCGGACAATCTCGGCTTGGCGGACATCGACCACTTTGCGCAGTTCATTCGAGGGACGAAGGCTCCGCCGCGCGACACGGTTCTCTCTGCAACCGCGGCCGCGCAAGAAGGGCAAAACTTGTTCGAGAAGATCGGTTGCGCCACCTGCCATGTCAGCACCATCGTCACCGCCCCGGCAGGAACCGTCATCGACGGCGGAGCATTCACCGTGCCAGAAGCTTTAGGGAACAAGATTATTCATCCTTACAGCGACTTCCTGCTCCACGACATCGAAACGGGCGACGGCATCGTCCAGAATCCGCCGGAAGATACGGCCAACAAATTGCGAACTGTGCCGCTGTGGGGACTCCGCATGCACCCCCGGCACATGCATGATCTCGCGTCGTTGACGTTGGAAAGCGCCATCGAACGTCACGGCGGCGAGGCCGAACACGAGAGGAAGCGCTTCCGCGAACTGAGCCCGAATGAGAAGCAAGCGCTCTTTGCGTTCTTGAATTCGTTGTAGAAGGCGCCCAGCAGCTAAATTATGGGTCATCCAGAGAAGCGGCAGGCGTGGCTGACGGCCATGCCTGCCGCTTCCCTGCGTTTAGTGCAAAGCCGGATCCTTCGTGCGTGAACATCATACTGGCGGGAGGGTTGTCAGTCAGGGAGCTGGGGGAGAGAACGCAAAATAGAAGTGGTAGTGGTTGCGGCAGGCGGGGTTGAAGTCGGCGTTACAGATCGGGCAGCGGGAATCGCATTGGAGGTAGGCGGAGATGGTGAGCTGGGCGCGGCAGGCG
>Ga0210395_10001852_pt1 | contig 16443 bp, 17 predicted proteins | sample IncBWH4OmetaG_FD_150861 | JGI IMG/M metagenome (GOLD analysis project Ga0210395, IMG submission 150861) | Forest soil microbial communities from Barre Woods Harvard Forest LTER site, Petersham, Massachusetts, United States - Inc-BW-H-4-O ... | reverse complement strand
GTCGAAGACGAACACAGCTCGCGGATCGTCGGGCTTGAAACTGTGCGCCGTGGCCAGGGTCTCCCGAATCGTCTTTTCCAGTTTGCCGTGGTCGAGTCCGGTCGAGTCCATCCAGATTCCGTCGAGGTAGTGATTATCCTTGAGCACATCCATGGAGTTATAGGGAATGTAGACGACGCGGTTGTTGTCGTTGTCGCCCTCCTGCATGCGCGGTGCTCCCACTCCAATCACTTCAAACGTAACGCCGTCAATGCGGATGGTCTGGCCGAGCGCGGGCATGCCGGAGAAGAGTTTGTCGCGAGCTTCCGACGCGATCACGGCATAGAGCCCATGCTGCTGGTTGTCGGCGTCGTTCAGGAACCGGCCTTCCGCAATGTCGAGATTCCATATCGCCTGGATCGACGGGTCGAGGCCCATGACCTGAAAAGTAAACGAGCGATTGTCGTTCTGCACCGTGGACTGTTTGTCGGATTCGCGCACCACGTGGCGGCACAATGGGATGTTATTGCGCAGCAATTCGATATCATCGTTGGTGAACCGGATCGCGACGCCGGCCTTGTTACCCCCCGCCTGCTGCGAAGTTCGCCCCGGGAAGATTCCGACGGCTGTAGCTCCGAAGCTCTGAAAGATGGTCTCGATCGCCTTGCCGAAGCCGTTGCCGTAGGAGAGCAGCAGCACGACCGTGGCGATGCCCCAGGCCATGCCGGCCATGGTCAGCAGGGTGCGGCGCAGGTCGTGCCGCATGGCGGAGTACGCTTGCTGTAAGAGATCGCGGTGCATGAATATTCCTTATTCCTTGCGGAGAGCCTCCACGGGTTCGAGCATCGCCGCGCGCCTCGCCGGATACAAGCCGGCCGCGATACCGGCGAATCCGAGCGAAACTACCGCCAACAGTGCCGTCGACGCGACCAGCTTGGGCGGATCGAATCCCTGGCCCAGATCAAATCGCGAGAGGAAGGCCATCAAACTCGCCGCGCCTCCGATTCCAATGCCGCCACTGAGCAACGTTAAAAACGCCCCTTCCACGAAGAACTGGAACATGATGCTCGAGTTAGTCGCGCCCACCGCTTTGCGTAAACCAATTTCCCGAGTGCGGTCGGCAACTGCGACCAGCATGATGTTGATGATCCCGATCGCGCCCAGCGCCAGTGTCACCAGTCCCACGCTGCCCAGAAACATATTCATCGCGTCAAAAATCTTGCCGATCTGGTCGACCGTCTTGATCGTATCCCATTCGTCGAACGAGTCCGGATTGTTCGGGTCAAAGCCATGATTGCGAGCAATAACGTTGCGGACTTCCATCTGCGCCGCTTCGTGCAACGCCCGGGACTTGGGCTGATAGTCGATCACGGAGATGACATCCGGATCATTGCCGACGTTGATCAGCCGGAAATATTCATGCATCGTATTGAACGGGATGATGCTCTTCAGATTCTGGTTCGAGTTGTCTCCATGGCCGATACGCTGCAGCGTGCCGATCACCGTAAAGCGAATGCCGTTGAGAAGAACGGTACTGCCCACCGAGGGACGGCCCAGAAAAAGCGTGCGGCGGGTCTCATCGCCGAGCACGATTACCGGACGCTTCTGCTGATCGTCCATGTCGTTGATCCAGCGGCCTTCGTTCATCGGCATGTAGCGGATCTGGTTGAAGTCCGCCCGCGCACCGATGATCTGGCCGCTGGCCTGAAAGAAATCGCTGACCGCGCGGATATCGCTTCGCTGGATCACGGGTGTAGCAGCGGCGACGCTGTGGCATTCGCTGACAATGTCCTGGTAGTCGCGGTAGGTGAGATAGTACTGCCGCAGCGCCGTAAAACTGCCCTGCATTACGGGAGCCCGCCCCGACCAGATGAACATCACGTTTTCGCCCAGGGAATCGAATTGCTTGCGGTTTCCGGAACGAAACCCCTCGCCCAGACCGACCAGCAGCAGCAGGGAACCGACTCCCCAGGCAATGCCGAACATAGTCAGAAACGAGCGCAGTTTATGGGCCCAGAGGGCCCGGAAGGTCTGCCCGACAATATCGAGGATTAGGCGCACGCTGTGAACGATTGTGCTGGTCTATTATACGGGGCCGAAGACTCCGGGGTTCCCTCGCTGGATGCCTCCCATTGGATGTGCGAAACCCCGATTTGTTTGACTTTGCGCTTCCGAGGTTGAGGTCCGAGGTCCGAGGTCCAAAGTCCGAGGTCTGCCTTCCGATTTTCGTTCCGAATCGCGAGCGAGTTGGTTATTCTCTAGCGGGATGACGACTCTTGCCCTGACCGAATTGTTGGGTGCCATGGTGTATGACCCGTCCGGCGCCTCCGGACGGGTGCGCGAAGTCGCGCTCGCCCCGCAAGAGGACCGCTCCCGCATCTCGTCCCTGATCGTGAAGACCAAGTCAGGAAACCGCATTCTTCCATTTACGTCCGTATCGGCGATCAACGGCGGCATTCAAGCGACCACCGCGGCCGCGGAGTGGCCTGCTGTGAACGGCACCGAAGGTTTATTCCTGCTGGAACGCGACCTGCTCGACCAGCAGGTGATTGATATCAACGGACGCAAAGTCGTCCGCGTCAACGATGTGGACTTGCAGGTCGATCCTCCCAAGGACAGCAACAACAAGGACGCCGAAAAAGCTCATCCCGTACTGCGCGTCCAGTCGGTGGACGTGGGAGCTCGCGGAGCTATCCGGCGTCTGCTGCGCGGAGTTGCGCCCAGGACGGCACTCCACGCGCTGCTGGGCAAAATCCCTCCCCGCACAATTCCGTGGAAGTTCATCGATGTCATTGAGACCGATCCCGCGCGCCGGGTAAAGCTGAAAATCTCGCACGATGGCCTGGCCAAGTTGCACCCCGCCGACATCGCGGACATTGTCGAAGATCTGGCGCCCGACGAGCGCCAGGCCGTGTTCCAGACGCTGGATCAAGAGACCGCCGCCGAAGCGCTGGAAGAAGTCAGCCCAAAAGTCCAGAAAGCAATTGTGGAGTCTTTGGATTCCGAGCGCGCCGCCGAAATTGTCGAGGAGATGGATCCAGACGCGGCCGCCGACCTGCTCGGCGATCTTACGGAGGAGCGCACGGAACAGATTCTGGTTCAGATGGAGCCCGAAGCCCAGCAGGACGTGGTCGAACTGCTCGAGCATCGCGAAGAGACTGCCGCCGGCCGCATGACCACCGAGTTCCTCGCGCTGCCCGTTGCGGCGACCGTGCAAAATGCCATCGACTCGATGCGCGAATTCGAAGGTGGAATTGAAGCCGTCAGCACCATCTACCTGGTCGATTCTCACGGAACCCTGGTCGGGGCAGTCCCGCTGGCCAGACTCGTCCTGGCGCAACCCTCGACTCCCATGCTGTCGTTGACGCAGGAGCCGCTCGTTCAAGCCCAGGAGGGCGTCGAGGAAAACGAGGTCGCGGAATTGTTCGACAAGTACAACCTGCAAACTCTCCCGGTCGTGAACAAGCAAAGCAGGCTCACGGGCGTCATCACCTCCGACGACGTGATCAGCATGTTGCGCGCCAAGCTGTGACGCCAAGTGTCGCGCCTCTTCCAAACAGTCGTCATCCCGATTACAAACCAGTTGTCATCCCGATTACAAACCAGTTGTCATCCCGAGCAACGCGAGGGACCTGGGTGTTTGCCGGCGCCGGCAGGATCGCGGGTGCGAGCAAGAACCCAGGTCCCTCGCGTTGCTCGGGATGACAAAACGCTCGGGATGACAAAACGGTGAAACGGATCAAGATCACGGCACCCTGAGACCCAAGACCCAAGCCCGAAACCCCAGCCCGCACCAACTCCGCCATCCCTAATTCCGCACCCAGAGCACTTTTCCTTTGGCCAGACTCGCCGCCTGCATTTATCCTGTGGCGTCGTTGGTAGAGTAATCAGCTCCATCCATATGTCAGCGAAGAATGCGCATGAAGTTTCTCAGACGTTCGAAAACCCGGATCCTGTTGTTCCTCGCCGTCGTCGGGCCGGGTTTCATTACCGCGAACGTGGATAACGATTCCGGCGGCATCTTCACCTACTCCGACGCCGGGGCGCGATTCGGACTTCATCTACTGTGGACCATGATCCCGATCACGTTTGCACTGATCGTGGTACAGGAAATGTCCGCCCGCATGGGCGCCGTGACCGGCAAGGGCCTTAGCGACTTGATCCGGGAGGAATTTGGTTTCCGGATTACGTTTCTGATGATGATCGGAATTCTGATCATCAACTTCGGTAACATCCTGACCGAATTCATCGGCATCGCCACCAGCTTGGGATTGTTCGGATTCTCCAAGTTCATTACCGTGCCGGTGTGTGCCGTGATTGTGTGGTTAATCGTGGTGAAGGGCCAGTACAAGAGCGTGGAAAAAGTTTTTCTGGCCGCATCATTTTTCTACGTCACTTACATTGTGGCCGGGGTCCTGGCCAAGCCGGCGTGGTTAGATGCGGCGCGCGCGACCATCCACCCGCCGGCCTTGCACGATTTTCGTAGTCAGGTTTATCTGTTCGGTGTGATTGGATTGGTGGGAACCACGATCGCTCCCTGGATGCAGTTTTACCTGCAATCGTCGATCGTGGAGAAAGGTGTCACCAAGCGCGGATACAACGCTTCCCGCCTGGACGTGATTGTGGGTTGCATCTTCACCGATGTTGTTGCCTGGTTCATTATTGTGGCTTGCGCGGCGACGCTTTACGTCCACGGATTCCGCAACATCAATACGGCGGCCGACGCGGCGCAGGCGCTGCGCCCCTTGGCGGGAGATTACACCTATATTCTGTTCGCCGTTGGACTGTTCAACGCGTCGCTGTTCGCCGCGTCGATCCTGCCGCTCTCGACCGCGTACACGGTTTGCGAGGGACTGGGCTTCGAGTCCGGCGTGGGAATGAAGTTTGCCGAGGCGCCGGCGTTCTACTGGCTCTATACCTTGTTGATTGTGGCCGGCGCGGCTTTGGAAATGTTGATCCCGGAAGCACGGCTGATCCGAATTGCCCTGCTCTCGCAAGTGTTAAACGGGGTTGTCTTGCCCTTTGTGCTGGTGTTCATGATCCTGCTCATCAACAAGAAAGAATTGATGGGCGAGTATGTGAACACGCGTCTCTTTAACGTTATCGCGTGGCTCACCACAGGAATCATGATCATTCTGAGCCTGGGATATTTCTGGACGATCTGGGCAGGCGGAGCGGGTTGAGGAGGACTCGATAAGATCGCGGGATGCCCCCATTTCTCGCGCGTTCTGGGCGCGAGAAATGGGGATTTTGTTCTTAGATTAATTTCCCCGCGGCGAGATCCCGTACCAGCAGCACGTCCGCCTCCAGGAAGTCATACTTCGGAAGATCCTTCGGATCCGCCCACTGCATATCTTTAAAAATGCGGTTCTCGATTTCCCGCTCAAACTCACGCACTACAAAGAAGCGCAGCTCCACCATACCCCCGTTCGGATACTCGTGCTGAATGCGTTTGACCTCGTCTCCGACGGTTGCCAGGATCCCCAGTTCTTCCTCCAGTTCCCGCCGCAGCGCATAGCGGGGCTGCTCGCCCTCTTCAATCTTTCCGCCGGGGAACTCCCACTTCAAGGGCATGGTCTGGTGCCGTGTGCGCTGGCACACCAGCAGCTTGCCGTCTTTCACGATAAGGCCTGCGACCACGCGCTTCATATTTTGGGAACGTCTGACTCAGTCGCCTGCAGCGCGCTGGCCACGGGATCGACACAACTCGTGAAGGTAAAGGCGAACGCCGCAACGCCAGCCGAGCACTGCAGTTCCAGTTCGTGCTCCCCGAAGTCGTGGTTGTCGACAAGGAAATACATGCGCGCCGAATCGACCACAACGTAGCTTTCTTCCTGGCCGCCTTTTTTGCCAGCCCGAAACCGCAGGTCGCGAGTCGCCTGTTTGCGAGTCAGCGGCTTGCCGTCTTGCAGGACGATCACCTCGGAAGTTGCAGCGTGGGGCGAAGCCATGACCAAGTTTACGGCGGACGCGTCGTATTTCAATCGCAAACTGTGAGGTCCGTTTTCCACAGCCTCGAAGTACTCGGCCGTCGAAGCCCAGCGTCCGTCGGCATAGAAAAAGTTTTCTTCGACTTCCCCTGTGAAACTATAATCGGCAATCTGATCTTCCTTGAACCCGCCTTCATTGCCGATGCGCCCACGCCGGTTTCCCAGGTAGAGTTCGCCCGACGCGCGATAACAAACCGCGCCCACATGATCTTCCTCGCGCAGCGGCTCCAGCAACGGCGGAAGTTCCAGGTGGGGATCAATCTCCCGCAGCAATTCCTGAATCACCTGCTCGCACTCCCCATACCCGCCTTCGCCAAAATGTCCGAAGCCCAGGTAGCCATCCTTGTCGAGCAAGTACTTGGTCGGCCAGTAGCGGTTGGCAAACGCCTTCCAGATTTCGCGATCGCTGTCGATCACGATGGGGTAAGTCAGCCCGAATTCGCGGATGCCGCGCTCCACATTCGATTCATATTGCGCGAATGTAAATTCCGGCGTGTGCACTCCGATTACCGTCAGACCCTTATCCCGGTAGCGCTCGTGCCAGGCCTGAACGTAGGGCAGCGTGCGAATACAATTCACGCAAGTGTAGTCCCAGAAATCGACCAGCACCGCGCGCCCCCGCAACTGCCGGAAGCTCAGCGGAGTCGAATTCAACCACACCCGCCCGATCTCCGGGGCACGCACTTTGCCCTTGTCCACTCTCATTCCTGCACGCTCATGATGATGGGATGCGAAACTTAAGACTTGATTCTTATGACGTGACTCTTAGATTTGATTCTTAGTGTCCGGAAGTTTCCAGCTTCTTTCCGACCAGCCTGGCGCAGTACTGCACCAGATCCTGATGTTCCAGCGTGAAGGCGGCAGGGAAGTGGCTGTCGATATCCAACTCTCCCACCACTTTGCCGTGCGCAAATACCGGCACGACGATCTCGGACCTGGTCTCCAGCGAACATGCCAGATAGCGGGGATCCTTGCTGACATCGTCGACCACCACGGTTTGCCCGGTGGACGCGGCCGCCCCGCAAATACCCTGATTCAACGGAATGCGGGTGTGCGGCGTCATGGCGCCCTCGAACGCACCCAGCACCAGCATCGGCGGCTGCGCGCCCGGCTCCAGCAAATAGAAGCCCACCCAGTTATATTTCAGCATGCGCTCGTGCAGCAGCTTCACCATGGATCGCATGAGTTCCTGTGCCGTGGGCACCGATTGCTCTAAGGCACTCACCTCCGCGCGGATTTCTTCTATCCTGCCCGTAACCTGCATGACTGAAATCTTAACTCACAGTTCGGAATTCGCGACCAGGGAAGCGCACACGCCAGTAATCCGCCGGATTCCCTTCGTGCAAGGGGAACAGGTCCGGGTCGATCGACTAGGAAAACCCCAGGCTAGGTTTTGAGCTGGCGTAGCGCCGCCGCAAGCGCATCCAGCGCCAATTGCGCGGCGTGCGTCGAAGCCTGCGGCAGACTGCCCACAGCTGCGATCAAACTGTCACGCTTGAGCGCCCGAATTTCGTCCAGCGTCTGTCCTGCAACCAACTCAGTCAGCGCCGATGCGCACGCCATCGAAGGCACGCAACCCTTGGCCTTGAATCGGATTTCCGCAACCCGTCCGGAATTGATTTTCAAGCTCAGGCGAAGCACGTCCCCGCAAGCCGGGTTTTCAATTTCCGCGACGGCGTCAGCGTCGGAAACGTCGCCCGCGTTTCGAGGATTCTGGAAATGATCGAGCAGTTGGGCGGAATACATGCTGCTCAAATTGTAGCTGGCCCCACGGGGCGCAGCATGTTAGCCCCGGAGAGTCTTACCGGTTCCGTCGGGAAAGTAGACCGTCCATCCGCGCTGCCGCGCCGCCGCCTCGAGATCAGGATTAGGATTCACCGCGAACGCGTGCCCAGCCATGGCGAGCATATCGAGGTCCCAGCGGGAATTGCCAAACGCCGCGTCAATCTCCTTTTTAGCGACTTCTCTCAGCGCCTCAGGTTTGCCCGGCCCGGACGGCACCCGGACCATCCGGTCGGTAATAAGGCCATTTTCGAGTTCGACTTTCGCAGCCAGGATGCGGTCATCAGAAATGCCAAACGCCTTCATGCCGGCGCGAATGACCCACTCGTTCGATGACGAAACCGCCCAGACTTCACAACCGTTCTCGCGCAAGCGGCCCACCAGTTCTCGCATCTCGGCAAAGATCTTCCCGGGGAAAGCGTGGGTCATGAACTCTGTCGCCGCCTTCATCATCACGGCCTCGGTCATCCCCGCGTGCATGGTGACCATCTCGCCGCACATGTCGTCTTCGCTGACCCGGCCAGCTTTGTATTCGGCATAGCGGGCGCGCATCGCGTCGGCAACCGCGGCGGGAACGATACCTTGTTTCATCTCCCAGTCGAAGAATCGCTCTCCCGCATCGCCCGACCAGAGTGTGCCGTCGCAATCAAACGCGGCCACTCGCGGCTCCAGCCGCAGAACAGTTTCCAGAAATTCGTGACCAGTGAGATGCAACGGTTGTGTCCCTGAGATTTCCATGCACTTCGACGATAACGTGCGGAAGACGAAACGCGCAATCGGGCAGTACCGAGGAAGAGCGGCCCTTCAGGGCCGCGTAAAGCGCGTAAACAATCAACAGGCTTCAGCCCCTGGAACTCAGCGCCGCGTAATCCTCGGGCGTATTAATGTTCAAGGCCACAAACGGATCGTCTACCGCAACGTAGCGAACATGCTGTTGATAGCGATGCTCAACCTCACGCGCGCTCCCGGTCGGCGATGCCTGCAGAAACGCCTCAATCAATTCGCGGCCCACCAGATAGGGATGCCCGTGCTTGCCGGAAAACTCCGGCACCACCGCCCATATTTCCGGCGGGGCTGCTTCGAAAGCATCGCGCAGCAACTGCACGGTCGCGGACGTGACCGGCGGACGGTCAACCAGTGTAATCACAGCCGCATCGCGCCCGCGGTTGAGGACTTCATGCAATCCGACTTGCAGGGAACTGAACTGACCCCGGCTGGGATCGGGATTGGTCACCACCGACGCGCCGTGAGCGTAGGCAATCGGCGCCACGACCGCTTCATTCTTGCCCGCGACAATCAAGGTGAAGTCAGTGGCCAGCGCCAGCGAACGAATCGCAGCGGAAAGAAACGTATCCTTCGAGGCGGCCTGCCCCGCGTTCTGAGGAGGCCAGGGGAGCAGTGCCTTGTCCGACCCCATCCGCGAGGATTCCCCCGCAGCCAAAATCACTGCGGCAAAGCTGGGAGCACGGGACATGTGCGGACAATAGCAGAAAACAAGGTTAAAGTCAGTGAGTGAGGAACCCGGAGATGGAGGACTCGTGCGCTCAGAGGTTTTGCTCGCCCTCTTCAATCGCTTCGGCCGTTGCGGTTGCGTCAGACTCCTCTCTCGCACCCTTAAACCAACTCAGATGCGGCAACGCAGAACTCGCATGCCGCCGCACTGCAATCAACTCCGCGGTGATCGCGACCGCGATCTCCTCCGGCGTAATCGCTCCAATATCGATTCCGACTGGCGCGTGAACGCGGTCGAAAAGATGCGCTGTCACGCCTTCTTTCTGTAGAGCCTTGAAAATCTCGATGACTTTGCGCTTCGACCCGATCATCCCCACATAGCGCGCCCGGGTCTGCACCGCCCAGCGCAGAATGCGCATGTCATCGCGGTGGCCGCGCGTCACAATCACGATGGAAGACGATTCATTCGGATCCAGCTTCTGCGTGGCTTCCTCAAAATCGAGCGCATGGACTTCGCGCGCCGCCGGGAAGCGCTCTTTGGTCGCGTAGGACGAGCGGTCGTCGGTCACCGTGACCTCAAAGCCGGCGTTTGCTGCAACCGCGCAAAGATTGAAAGCTACGTGACCTGCGCCGAAAACATAAAGTATTGCTGGAGGTAACACGGGCTCCACGAAAACCTCCAGCGTTCCGCCGCAGACCAGCCCGGTGTCGTACTTCGGATCCTGGTTCAAGTCAAACTTTAAGGTTCGCGGCTTCTCCGATTCCATGACCTCGCGTGCCGCCTGCCAGACATCGGCCTCCACGCACCCGCCGCCAATCGTGCCTACTATCGAGCCGTCGTCCCGCACCAACATCTTGGCAGTCTTGAACGAGGGAATCGACCCGCGCACATTGACGATGGTCGCCACTGCCCCGCGCCGCCCTCCGCGGCGAAGCTCAACGATCTGTTCGTAGATATCCATGAAGCCTGCAAGCTGATTATCAGTCGGTTAACAGGTGCGAGTCAACGGTCCGAGACCAAAGCAAGAGCCCCGGGCATCACTCCGAGGCTCTTGCTCCATACCAGTTGAGAACTGCGCGGCTTGCCAAGCAAAGTTATCCTGAGCCGGCAACAGGCGCCTGTCAAGCTTACGCTTGGTATCCTGTGATACAGCCGCAGTAAACAGGAGAAGGCATTCATGAAAGCCGTCCGTATCCATCAATTCGGTGGCCCCGAAGTACTCACCTATGAAGACGTCCCCGACCCGCAGCCGCGCAAAGATCAGGTGCTGGTCCGCGTGAAGGCATGCTCGCTCAATCATCTCGACATCTGGGTCCGCAAGGGACTGCCCGGAGTGAAACTGCCGCACATTCTCGGCAGCGATATCGCCGGAGAAATCTCCGAGATCGGCGAGTACGTTACCGGATTCACGATCGGCCAGCGCGTCCTGGTTGCACCCATGCACTTCTGCGGAAACTGCGTGAAGTGCGTCGCCGGGGTGCAGAACCAGTGCCGCGAGTTCACCGTCCTCGGCAACGGTGTCGACGGCGGCAACTGCGAGTTGATCGCTGTCCCGGCGGCGAACATAATTCCCATCCCTGACGCGCTCGATTTCAATCAGGCCGCCAGCGTTCCGCTCGTTTTTGTGACCGCGTGGCACATGCTGGTTGGACTCGCGGCCGTGCGCCCCGGCCAGACCGTGCTCGTGCTGGGCGCAAGCTCAGGCGTGGGCATTGCTGCGATCCAGATTGCCAAGCTATTTCATTGCCGCGTGATCACGACCGCGGGCGATGAAGCGAAACTTGAGAAAGCCCGCGCACTCGGCGCCGACCACGGCATCAATCATTACAGGCAGAAGATTTCCGAGGAAGTCCGGAAGATCACGAACAAGGAGGGCGTCGACATCGTAGTCGAGCACGTCGGACTTGCCACCTGGGACGAAAGTATGCGATCCCTCAAGACCGGAGGCAAGCTGGTGACCTGCGGAGCCACCACCGGGCCCACCGTGAGCCTCGATCTGCGCCACCTTTTCGCGCGCCAGTTGACCCTTCTGGGTTCCTACATGGGCACTATGGGCGAACTCCGCGAAGTGCTGGGCCACGTATTCGCGGGGCGTTTGAAGCCGGTCGTGGACCGCATTTTCCCATTGAGCGAAATCCGCTCCGCGCACGAGTATCTGGAAAAGAGCCAGATGTTTGGGAAGGTTGTGGTGGACCCGTAGAGATCGTTGTGACGCTGACTGCGCGGAGATCGCCGAAGACAAAGGCCCAGGCGAGTAGGATCAACTCTGGAGTTCAATGAAGCGAACTGAACTGCGATTTGTCGTTTGTATCAAGAATAAGGGCTACGCCGCCTCGCTTGAGCTGCGGAAGCTTTATCTGGTCGTCGCTGATGGAGATGCGGCGAAGCTCGGCCTGAATCGCGTGATCGACGAGTCGGGAGAGGGCTATCTTTATCCGGAGGAATGTTTCGTCCCGGTTGATCTCCCTCCAGCGGCGGAAAGGGCCGTGCGACGCGCGACAGGCGTTGGTGGTTAGGACTAGGTTACTAGCGGAGGGCTTACTACGGTCATCTCACGAGCGCCTTGCGAATAACTCCAATCTCTGATTCACCCTCCTTTAGCACCCGTTTGAGGACTCTGTTCATGTCTGCGTCGCGAGGAACCTTGCCTTCCTGGGAGTTTCCTGGAGGATTGAGCACCCCGATTAGCAGCGTTTCGATGTCTTTCAGATATCGGATGCTCTTGATCCGATACACGACAAACCGATCCCACTTCCCCTTGTGCTTGTCTCTTTGATGATCGTTGAGACGACCCAGAAGGTTCTTGGAAGCGAGCCCGACGTAGTGAAGAGTCTTCCGTTTGTAAAGTAGGTAGATGCCGCTATGGCCCTTCATCAAGGTTCGAACGTGCTCCTCAAAAACCGGATTCTGGATGATCTGTATCGGCAACCGCCCAGTCTTCCCCTTGATGAGCGCGCCCTTCTGTGGTTTCTTGCGCCGCCGCTTTTTTCTCGGTTTCTGGATAGGCACTGTCAGACTCCTTATCAGACTCCTTAAGTGTTTCGTAATATCGTATCGCAGCCATATGTGGTTTAGAATATCTTTATGTCCCGCGAACTGAATTTCGGACCCTACGTCGACGTCGAGAACGGCACCAAGACCGTCAAGGACCTCACTTTCGGCAATCCCACGCCCGAAGGGCTCGTCCTGACGACGATGGATTCCGCAATCAACTGGATGCGGAAGAGTTCGATCTGGCCCATGACGTTTGGCCTGGCCTGCTGTGCCATTGAGATGATGTCGATGGGCGCGTCGCGCTTTGATATTGCCCGCTTCGGCGCCGAAGTATTCCGCCCATCGCCGCGGCAGAGCGACCTGATGATCATTGCCGGGCGCGTGTCCAACAAGATGGCGCCGGTTATCCGCCAGTTGTGGGAACAGATGCCCGAGCCCAAGTGGGTGATCTCCATGGGCGCCTGCGCAACTTCGGGCGGAGTATTTCAGAATTACGCGCTGGTGCAGAGCGTGAATCAGGTCATTCCCGTCGACATCTACGTTCCGGGGTGCCCGCCGCGCCCCGAGCAACTCATCTACGCCATCACGCTGCTGCAGGAAAAAATTCAGAAAGAGCGCGGCACGATTAAGAAAGCTTTGAACCTGGTGTAATCAACCGGACGAAACGGCGTTTCTAAACCAAAGGCCGAAGACCTAATACCCGAGACCGAGCACCCGCCCGGCAGCCCGCCTCAGATTCCCGCATCACACGCTCCGAACGGCGTTATAATATGGCGAAGTCGCCCCTGGGGTGTTTTATGCAACATCTTCGCGTCGCGTCCCTCCTGCTTCTCCCCGTTCTTCTTCCGGCGATCCTTGTCAGAGGACAATCAATCACACCGGTTCCAGCCCAGGACCCGTCGTCACCGGCGGCGACAAGCCAACCGTCGCCTGCAACCCCGCAGTCCGCCGCGCCGGCGCAGCCCATTCCTGCCAACGCTCCGCGCATGTCGAAGCAGACGCGTTATGAAATCATCCGCGACTTCGAGACCCAGATTGTTTACGCCCGCGCATTTTTCCCCATGGGAGCGAAGGGAATCAAACTGAAAGAGGGGGTCACCACTCCCAACGGTCCGCAATTGCAGCAGGATCTCGCCCTCTTCGGACCGGCCGTGCGACCCGGCGATCCGACGCACATCTCGTTTGTGCAGATTAAAGACGACCACATTCACTTCGATCTCAACGGCGGTCCGGTCCATCGCAAGAAATGGTACGAACACATCACGGTTTCCGGCGCCAACGCTGAGGTTCCGATCGCGCCCAATCAATCGCCACCCAATCCCCACGGAACTTATCTGGATGTCTACTTCAACAAATACGTTCCGGAGATGTCGGCCGCGCAGCTGCGCAATCTGCTCTATCCCGTGCTCGATTTCAACGCGCGCAACAAAGAAGAAGCCTATCTCGACACCGTGCCTCCAAAAGTAAAAGAGGCGATTCAGGCGCACCACGTGCTGGTCGGCATGAACACGGAAATGGTGCTGCACGCCAAAGGCAAGGCGCCGAAGAAGGTGCGGGAGCGAGACGGCGAGACTGAATACGAAGAATGGATCTACGGCGAGGCGCCGCAGGACGTGGACTTCGTCCGCATCGTTGCCGACGAAGTGGTGCGCGTCGAAACCATGAAAACCGGTGGCCAGAAGATCGTGCGTACCGAAAAGGAAGTAATCCTCGAGAAGCCGGACAAAGATACTGAGGCCAAGCAGGAGGACCGGCCAGCCAACGCCCCCAGCCTGCGCCGTCCGGGAGAAAATTCCGAGGACGTCCCAAAACCCGCCGACGGGGGCTCGCGGGTCCCAGTCGCTCCTCCGCCCGCCACTCCGCAGTCACCGGGGGATCCAGGTCCGGGCGACATCGTCGCCGGCAATCACTGAGGCAATGTGGGGCGGACACTCCCTTCGACTTCGCTCTGTCGAAAATCCCCACTTCTCGCGCAAAGGACGCGCGAGAAATGGGGCACACGGGATTTTCATTTCCTTTGATGGCCTGCAGGCCCATGGACACTCAGGGCAGGCTCTGTCCGCCAAACTTGTCCGCCAAATGCCGGAAGCATAGTCACTGCGAAGGAAACGAGGGCGGCTTCTTAATTCGATCGCTCCCAAATCTGTTTCGTCGCCACCGCCGGTGCCACATCAGCGAATGAGAAAGCGAGCGAAACGTTCGCATACTCCTGCCCGTCCACTTCCACATAAGGGTAGACAAAGTAATTCAGTGGCTTGCCCTCCTGCGCAGGATTCAGCCGCAGATCGCGGCCCATGGTGAACTGCATCCGGTTCACGTCGTGCGATCCGAAAAAGTACTCGCGGTTCTCCGGGTGCTTCCACGCTTCGGAAATGTCGACCGGAATCCATCCCTTGCCATCGATGTAGAAATCCGACCAGCAATGGTAGCCCGCGATCTCGGCGGAATGCTGGTCGGGGGGCAGCGGGAACCCGATCTCGAAGCGCGCCGGAATGCCCTGCGAGCGCGCCATCGCGATGAACAACGAATGGAAATCGGTGCAGTTGCCTTTCTTCGCATCGCAGGCATAGAGCACGTCGCCATGTCCCCAGCCGGTGCCGGTCTTGTCGTAACGCATGGTGGTGAAGACGTAGTCGTAAATGGCGCGAGCTTTGTCGAGAGGCTGCGTCTTGCCTTGCGTCACCTTCAGCGCAAGATCCGCAGGCAGCCCGGTGATGGGTACCAGCGCGTCGGGCTGGAGGTCTTCGCTTCGTTCCATACTTGTTAGAGACGCGGCCACCATGTGCGGGGAGGAGTTGAGAGCCACACGTTCGTGACGGACTACGTCGTATTCCACGTCGAAGTGCAATTCTGGCTGAGTTGCGCCGTCGGTCTCGGCGAAATAAATCTCGTTGCCATATTTTGACTCGCGGGTTTTCTTCACCGGCAGATCGCCCTTGGCCGAGATTATTTTCACTTCCTGATAAGCATCCGACTGGGCCACCGGAATCCAGATGCGCACCTTTTTCCCCGGCGGAAGATTCTTTACCGTAAAGGCATAGTGAAATGTGAAATGGCGAGAGTCCTGCCCGAAGGCAGCGATAGTAAGAACAAACACAAACAGCAAGACAAACAGCTTCCGAAGCATGAGCGGCTTCCTTTCACGTCCTCAGCGGAAAACTGAGAAACGGGAACTGAGAACTATTTGAGAACTATGATTGTCGAAAACGACACACGGGCGTCTTAGAGGTAACGCCGTCAAGTGAAGCCGCGCTTCGGGATGCGCATAAGGGAAAGATGCAGGATAGAATTCCCGCGATGCGGTATTTTAGCAGGACTTCGTTCGCCGGGGAGGGAAGATGATCTCAAGGAAAGACGCCGTTGTTCTGGCTAGCCGTACGCTTGCCACCCTATTGATCGTGTGGACGCTGGGCGAGGCCTCTTACCTGCCATCGCGTCTGTACTCGTACCTCCACTACCTCAACCATGAGCCGGCTTCGTCCGGTATTGACTACCTGCGTCACGATTACCTCATCCAACTCGGTTTTCTGGTCGCGCGCATCGTCGGCTACTCGCTAATGGCGCGGTGGCTCTATCAAGGCGGTGCAGACATCGAGGAGCTATTACTGCCGGCACGGGAAGGCGACGCTGCTCAGAGTTGACTCACGACGACGAAGGAAAACCACATCCGGTAGAATCACCCCATGCCCGCCGCCATCCAATGCCGCGACTTGCGCAAGACCTACGACGGCAAACTCGAAGCCGTGCGCGGCCTGAATCTCGAGATCGAGACTGGGGAGTGCTTCGGCCTGCTCGGGCCGAACGGAGCAGGGAAGACCACGACCATCGAAATTCTCGAAGGCCTGCTCGAACCCACGTCCGGCGAAGTATCGATCCTGGGCCACCACTGGCGCGAGGATGAACGCGAGATGCGCGAGTGGCTCGGCATCTCGCTGCAGGAGACGCGTCTCTCGGAAAAGCTGACCGTGCGCGAAACCATTGAACTCTTCGCCAGCTTTTATCGCGAGCCGCGTTCGCCGGATGAAGTTCTCGAACAGCTGCAACTCACCGAGAAAGCCGACTCGTGGGTGGGGAAGCTCTCTGGTGGACAGCGCCAGCGCCTCGCGGTCGCGACCGCGCTGGTGTGCAATCCGAAGATTCTGTTTCTTGACGAGCCCACCACCGGACTCGACCCGCAAAGCCGCCGCCAGCTCTGGGACATTATTCGCAGCTTCCAACGGAACGGCGGGACGGTCCTATTAACCA
>Ga0210395_10001851_pt1 | contig 16443 bp, 5 predicted proteins | sample IncBWH4OmetaG_FD_150861 | JGI IMG/M metagenome (GOLD analysis project Ga0210395, IMG submission 150861) | Forest soil microbial communities from Barre Woods Harvard Forest LTER site, Petersham, Massachusetts, United States - Inc-BW-H-4-O ... | reverse complement strand
AAAGTCGAAATCTCACGCTGAATATGTCGCCCTGGACGACAAATTATCCGACGAGCTGGTCGCTGGCGCCACTGTGTATACCACGCTTGAGCCCTGTACAACTCGAAAGCACCCCAAGATTCCGTGTGCCCAGCGCCTCATAGATCGAAAGGTAGCCCGAGTTGTCATCGGCATGCCCGACCCCAACCCGGACATACGAGGACAAGGGGATCAACTGCTCAGCGACGCTGGAATCGAAATTCAGCTATTTCCTCGGGACCTCAGAGCCCAAGTCGAGGAGATGAACCGGGAGTTCATCAGAGCACAAAAACAGAGACAGACGACCAAGAGCCAAAGTAGGGCTGAGCCTGATTGGCGAGAATACTGGGAACAGCGAAAGAAAGTGCCGGACACAAATCTGCTCACCAAAATCTGGTCTAGACCAGGCTGGCGTATCTGGATCCGATCGACGGAGTTCATGCCTGCTCGATTTCGGAACGTAGAGCAATGTCGACAGTTCATTCTTTCGTCCGAGGTGACGCTGCGTGGCTGGATGGCGTATCCGATGTTCTCTCCCGAGATCATTGAGTTGGGCAACGAATGGATCGCATGCGAGTCTGAGCATTCGAGCAAATCCATCTATCGAGCAGAACGGTGGATACTCTACCGATGCGGACAATTCGTTCAGATCAGGACTTTCGACGAGATTGCTCAGGTGGGAGACCGCGTTCACGCTCTCGAAATCCTCGACACAACAACGGCAGCTTTTGAGTTTGCTGCTCGAATGTCAGCTCGCGGTCTTCTCTCACCGGATGCAGCACTGACGTTCGAACTTCGGAGGGTGGGAGGGCGTAGCTTGACGTGGCCGCAAGACCACCTCGGCGATATCGACGCTGTGCCACCCGACCGCTGGTGCCAGGAGGAAACGATCACTGTGGAACGCCGGATTGCGGATGAGAATCTGAGGCCACAAGCCCGGGAACTGGCGCGGGAGGTCTCAATCGAGATTTACAAGAAGTTTGGATGGACGCCACCGCCACTGGAGAGACTCATCACTGCTCAAAACCAGAGATTCGGTTGAGGATGATGTTTGTTAACATGATGGTTAAGACCCGACCACGAGCCCTCTTTCCCGATTTGCAGCCCTTGGTGTTATCGTAAGTTATTCAATATGCGCGGCAGCCTTCGGCCCTGCTGCCTTTTAAGGCATGGGTCGCAGGTTCGAGTCCTGCCGCGCTCACCACAGCTTTCAAGTGCCAGGACGTCGCGGTCGCGAACGGGTTTGCCGTTTAGCGGTGATGATTAAGGAAAAAGTCTCTGAGAACACGATCAGTTGACGACCTCCGTCGCTTGGTTCTCAGCCTCTGGCTGCGCAATTTGAGGCAGCGTTCGCTGTGCATCGCTGTCTTGTTTGGACTTCCTCTCTTGGCAGCGCAATCTGTGGTTGCGCAAAATTTCTTACCTGCTCTGCCCCATCAGGAACGCCGTGACGCCGACCGCGAGGGGGCAGGGGGGACCGCCAGCAAACAAAATGTTGCGGGAGCGACCGAGCGATTGAGCAGGAGCGTGAACGGCAGGGCGATGGTGCGCAATGTCTGTCAATCCAAGGGCAGCGACATTCAAGTCGAGGAACGCACGGAAATCACTCAGACCAGCGGCTGCGATCTGGTGTTCAAGACGCAGAAGACGACTTCCTTACCTGACGGCCAGCAAGAGGTGGAGTTCACACTGTACGTACACCTGGCTGATCTGACCACGCCCTCGTCCGTCGAACCGCAAAGTTTTTCGCAATGCAAGACCACGCAAGGAGCAGTACTGAAAGTTATGAGCCGGGTCCAGCCGGGGAAAGTACTGCGTGCGACCCGCCGGTCAAGTTTCATCCCCTCCGCTGGTGGTACCGAGCTAAGGAGCAGCAAGTCCGAGGAACCGGAAGCTGCAACTACGAGAAGCGATCTTAGCTTCTTCTTTTCTGACGCGGCAAGCGCTGCGAAGGCGGCCCGAGCATTGGAGCGGGCGGTGAAGGTTTGCGGCGGAAAAGAGTGGCCAGATGAAGATGATTTGCCCTAATGTTGCAAGAACTTGCAAACTCAGAGCGCTGCGGTATTTTGATGGGTTCGAGAGCGCGTATTTTGTTGACAAGGCGCGGCTCGCATACGAAGATTCATAGCGGTTTGGCGTTGCTGTGAACTCGCACGACTGGTTGGTCCGCCACGTGACGAGTATGGTCCCAGGGCTATGAAACAGGGAATTGGCGGGGGCAAATCAATTCTCTTCGATTCACTTTGACTAACTTTCTGCTGAGGACCGCCTGTGCGAAGGGGATAGCCTGCCCTCCGCTTTCTAAAAAGAGTTGGATTGTAAAGACTCAGGCCCAAGCTGTGGGAGGATTTCGCCATGTTCGTCCGTCGTCTCTTCGTCTGCGTTGTGCTCATGTTCTGTTGCGCTGCTGCCCTGGGCCAATTTGCTGGCCAGAATATCAACATGGTTTCGGGTACCACCTGGCCGGCGGGAGATCCGTATCTGCAGCGGCAGAACGAGCCCTCCATGGCGGTCTCCAGCCGCAACCCGGAACACTTGCTGGGCGGAGCCAACGACTATCGCACGGTCGACATTCCTAATCCCGCGGCTCCGACCATTCTGGGCGACGCCTGGCTGGGCGTCTACAGTTCGCTGGACGGCGGCGAAACCTGGAAGAGCACGCTGCTCCCCGGCTATCCTCAAGACACTTCGAGCATCGGCACATCGTCGCCTCTGCACGCCTTTACCGTAGCCACCGATCCCACGGTGCGGGCCGGAACTAACGGGATGTTCTATTACAGCGGCCTGGTCTTTAATCGAGGCGCGGGAGCTCCGAGCGGAGTGTTTGTTGCCACCTTTCAAGATCAGAACAACAAAGGCAATGGCAACGCCGCAATCCTGACCACGACCAATGGCGTAACTTCTGGCAACGCCTTCTCGTATATCGGCGTAAATATGGTGGATTCGGGAACCACCGGACAGTTCCTCGACAAACCGTGGATCGTGGTGGACATTCCGCGCTCCGGCCGCACCGCGACTTGCAAAGGCAGCGATGGTAAGACTTTCAGCAGCGGCTACGTTTATGTCGTCTACACGCAATTCAACGGATCGCAGAACAATCCGTCGTCGAAGATCAAGGAAGTGACCTCGACGAACTGCGGAGCCACCTGGAATCAGCCGCAGATTCTCAGCCAAAGTGAAAAAGTGGCTCAAGGCACGGTGGCCGCAATCGACCCGAACAACGGCAATGTGTACGTGGCCTGGCGGCAGATCGCAGTCGCGGGAAATATGAACCAGCCTGACGCCATTCAGTATGCGGTTTCTACCAACGGCGGCTGGTCATTCTCTGCTCCGCCGCCACTTTTCACGTTCGCCGCCCCCACCAAAACCAACCTCTATCCTCCGGGATCAGTTTTCGATCAGCCGCAAGCCAGCGGCACCACGTTCCGCACGCTCGACGTGCCCACCATGGCTGTCGATGGCAACAGCCGGGTCTGGGTAGCGTTCTCCGAACGAGTCAATGGCCCTATGGGAACGTATGGTTCCCGCATCATGATCACCACATTGGCCAGCGGAGCCTCGAAATGGACAACGCCCTATGTGGCGGACAGCACCGCTCCCTCGACCGCTTACGGCCACCAGTTCATGCCCGCGCTGAATTTTGCCTACGGCAAACTCATGCTGGCCTGGTTTGACTCGCGCCGCGACAACATGGAAAGCGTGCTGAAGTGTCCGACGGGCGGAACATGTGGGGATCTGTCCCAGCTAACGGTGGTGGATCAACCGATTCCGGGCAGTACGCTTGCGAATCCGGCGACGATTTTCACTCCCACCATCTCCGACCCGCAATCTGGCATCCGCCACACTATCGATGTGTTCGGAGGAATCGTCAATCCGTCGGGTGGTACCACGACCTTCAAAGGATTTCAGATCTCTCAGTATCCGTACTACTTCGACGATGAAAGTAGTCAGATTGAGCAGGGCTTCTTCAACCCGCCGAACCTGCCCATGTTCGTGCAGGGCACGACTCCGTTCATTGGCGACTACATTGATATTGCCTCGCAAAACATTTTGCCGAGCGGCAATTCATGGGCATTCAATACGCAAGCTACGGACGCGACGACGGGCGCAACCAACGCTCCGGATTTTCACATCACCTGGACGGATAATCGCGACGTAGTGCCACCGCCGATTGTAAACGGAGGCCAGGACTGGACCCAGTACGAGCCGCCCAACGGTGGACGCTCTGGAATGAGCACGTACTCTGGCAATGGCAACGCTTGTCCGACCTGCTCGACGATCCAGCCCGCTTGTACAACGGTAAATTCGGACAACAACGCCGGTGACTCCGCCTATAGCGGAGATCGTAACGAGAACGTCTACACCTCGCGCATCAGCAACGGTCTAATTGTCCGGTTCCGTGAGAATGCTAAACAGTTAAGCGGCACGGTGCAGACGCGCTCATTCTCTCTGCTCGTCAAGAATACCGTTAGTCCCTTGAGCGCCACTCCTCTGGGCGCGCCCTCCTACTACAGAATCCTGTTAGGAGTGACCTCAACTTCAGCAACTCAGACTCCAACCTGCACAATCACTGGCGGAACGGCAAGCCTGTCGCCCGCAGGTTGCACTGCCTTCCTCGACATCGCGGTGAATCCCAAGACAACCTTCACGCAGGCAATCACCGTAAACTCCACCACCGCTGCCCCGAGCGTGCAGGTGCTGGTCGCGCAAACAACGGCGATACCGACTCAAGGCCAACCACCGGTATACGTATTCCAAGGGTTGCAAGCCCTGGCGGCAATCAACACCGATCCATCAAATCCCTTAGTCGCCAATCCTGATTTCCTGTCGACGGATAATAGCAACCCAGACGCCTTGTCTCCCTATGGAACGTTGCCCATTACCGCGGGCGAATCTTACGATCCGACGGTCGACGGCCCGCCCGACCCGACCATTAACACGCCGAAAATCGGCGCTCCTCTCATCAATACGCCGAAGATCGCCACCGCTGCCATCAATACGCCGAAGATCGACACGCCGACGATCGTGACCGTGGCCAACAATTCGCCGATTTACTCCGTTCAGGTGGTCAACCCCACGATCGTTGACACTATCAACACTCCGAAAATCAACACTCCAAAAATCAACACTCCGAAAATTGTGAGTCCGGACATCTACACGCCCAAGATCACAGACCCAACGGACGGAAACGTAACCGACTACTCATGGACTGTTAACAACAAAGGAAATACAAGCGCCAGTTACAACACCTCGGAGTTCGCAAAATCCAGCGGCGTGCAATGCTGCCCGGCAAGTTGCACAGGTCCCCCCAACACTTGCGGGACCGGTTGTTCGGTGTGCCAACTGATCCAGCACAAGGTGTATGAGAGCCCAGTGGCGAATCGTGACTCGAACACGGGAAATCCCACCTGCGACCTCAATGTGCAACAGGAAAGCATAGTCGTCGCCAACATCAGCGATCCTGCATTCATCACGGGGGGGGCTGGTGGCGGGAATCCATCCAACCCGAGCAATTCGACACTATCGTTATCTCCTGGCGAGGGCAATCGCGTTACCTTGCGCGTGCAAGCTCCGCCGGTGCTGCAAACCACTCCGTTTAAAACCGTCGCCGCGGGGCAGAGTAATGACTCAAATGGCCAGGCTGCCACGTCTCTGACGATTCAGACCTCAGCGCTGCCGGTTGCGGTGGTCGGCCAGCCTTACATCGGCGCTTCGTTGACATCCCTGGGCGGCGTAGGTGCAAGCACAACTGATCTTTGGAGCTTCCCGGTGGACCCGACGAATCCTGCTCCGGTAATTGGAGCGGGACCCTTTGCACTGCCGGTTTCTCCTCTCACCCTGGCAGAATCCGGCAAGATCAGCACCGGAACAGTGACGCAAGCAACGGGTACCTATCCGTTCTTTGTACAGGTCCAGGACTCCGCCACCACAAGCGGCACTCCGACTCCGTCATTCGACGTGCAGCAGTTTGCCATCGAGGTGAATCAGTTCACCATCTCGAACGTGAATGTCGCGATCAGCAATGAGGTCGGCTCCACGGCGTACCTGAATAATCTGAATACTGGAGACACGGCCACCGTCACCGTCACGGTCAACAACCAGGGCCCGGCGACGGCGACCAGTGTCACTCCCACCGTGACCGTAAACGCAGTTGCTGGAGGAACGCCGAGCGGCCCCATACCGGTTGTCACCTGCACTGGCCCATCCGGCAGCCCCATGATCCTCGGCAATAACACACAGGCTTACATTTTTACTTGCACGACTATGAGTGGAAACGGCTATATAACCTTCACCGCCAACGCCACCGGCCAATACGTCAACAGCCCGGCCGCTACGGCTACTGCCATAGCCACACCTGTTTCCGAACCGACGGTGACGCCGAGCGGCACGGCACCGAACATCGTTGTCGACACCACGCAGCCATTGCTGGCATTCCAGCCCACTACGTCCACGCAGAGCGCGCCCGGATGGTACAACCATCCGGTCGTAGTTCCTTACACGACATCTGACAATCTGTCGGGACAGTACCAGATAAACGCTACTTCCCCCGCTACGAGCAATGGGCTCAACCAGCAGGGCAACGGCGCGATGACGCTGACCACCGAAGGCAATCCGGTCACAGGAACCTTGACGCTCTCCGATTTTGCGAAGAATTCGCAGATGTTCAAGTCGACAGGCTTCGCCATCGACGAGACTCCGCCAACCATCAGCGGCAAGGCGACCCCTGCAGCCAACATGGCCGGGTGGAACAACACAGCAGTAACGGTTACATTCACTTGCCTCGATCCAAACCCGATCAACGGTCCTGCAGGCCAGCAGTCTGGAATTGCTCCGCTGCCGGGCGGTTGCACGCCGCCGATCACGCTGTTCAACGAAGGGGCAAATCAGAGCGCCAGCGGGACAGCGGTGGACAACGCAGCCAACTCAGCCAGCACAGCCGTTATGGGAATCAACATCGACAACGTGAGGCCCGTTGCCATGATTGCTTCCCCTGTTCCCGCAGCTGTGTACATCAACAACCAGCCCATCCCAGCAAACTATGGCTGCACGGATGAGCTCAGCGGCGTCGCGGCCTGCGTAGGCAGCCCCGCAGCACCCTCGGGCGGCTATCCCATGCAGACTCTCTTGTCCTATTCCTTCATGGGTTCCTTCACGCAAACTGCCCCCGGCCCCTATACGTTCAGCGTCGCGGGCGCAGACGTAGCCGGAAATTCGGCTCTGGGAGCCTCGGTCAACTACTCGACCGCGTATTACAGCTTCACCGGCTTCCAGGCACCTCTAGCGCCTGCCGCGGGGCCTTCGCCTTCGACAGGGACGCCGCCGGCTCCTACGAATTCCGGCGGCTTCGTGGCCGGTACAACTATCCCGATCCTCTGGACTTTGGCCTACCCCAACGGGAGCTTGACGCCTGGGCCGGTCACCGATCCGACCACACTGGCCAGCCTGAGCGTGGCCCAATACGCTAACTCCAACTGTTCGGGCAATCTGCAAACGGCTGTGCAGCTTGCTCCGGCGCAGAGTCCCAACACCTATGGGTACGACTCGATCAACCAGCGCTTCGCCTTCAACTGGAACACGGCATCGCAGGCGCCAGGTTGTTATGAATTGGTGATCGGGTTCAACGATCTCAGTTCGTACTCGACGAACGTGACCATCACGTCTCAGGGCACGTCGAACGCGCTTAACTTCGCAAGCGGCAATACCGTCGATGGCACAAACTTGAACCTGCCAGGCAACAGTCCCCAGACGATGGAGGCTTGGATCAACCCCAGCTCGACAGCCAGCGGCACTGTCTTCAGCTATGTTGACCCGGCTAACGCGAACAAGGGCATTGGACTCGCCTACGTCGGCCAGCACGTGTATCTCATCGGCGAGTCGAACGACGTGATCGGAAGCGTCACAATTCCCATCAACCAGTGGACGCACGTTGCTGTCAGCTACGATGGCACGAACGCGACGCTCTACGTCAACGGAGCGCTCGACAAGGGCACATCGCAAACTGCCACGGGCGGCAACCTGGTGGCTGCCGGAGGAACCTGGCGCACTGGCGACATCGTAGGCGCAACGGCGCCCGACCAGGCGTTTGTGGGCATGATTGACGAAGTCAAAGTCTGGAACGCCGCAAAGACCGCGTCGCAGATCGTTTCCGATATGACCAGCGAGCCTTGCGTCGGCCAGGCAGGCGTCGTAGCCTACTACAAATTCAACTCGGGGGCGGCTGGTGGCAGCAACACAGGCGTGACCACGCTGTTCGATTTCTCCTCAAGCCAGGCGAACGGAACTCTCAACAGCTTCGCGCTGACTGGGAATACGTCGAATTGGGTTCAGGGAGACGCGCCGGTCACCGCTGATCAGCTGTCCTCGATCGCGATCGCACCGCCAAGTGCGATGCTTTCGGTTTCGGGGACTCCGAATCCAACCACGCAGCAGTTCACTGTTACCGGCAATTGCACCGACGGCAGCACGCCGACGTTGACGCCAATATGGAGCCTGAATCCCACGGGAGTCGCGACCGTGAGTTCAAGCGGACTGGTGACCGGGGCGACGACGGGGAGTACGACGGTTGCCGCCGCTTACGCCGACGCCACCGGGAGCGCCGGGGTCACGGTCGGTCCGTAGGATTCGTGATGGCGATGTAGGATGTAAGCGGCGTGATGGATTGATCGGCTGTGCGCAGTTACTGCTTACATCTTCGCCAGACGCTTCCTGGCGTCGTCCACCATGGGGTCTTTGGCGTTCGGAACCTTCATGGCCAGGAAGTTTTTATAGGCGTCGGCTGCGCCCGGACTCTTCAGTCCTTCCAGGGCGCGGCCAAGGTAGTAGTAGGTTGGGGGGAAATAGCGGAAGGTCTGCTGTTCGTCAATGTAAATGTCGGTGGCCTCGCCGCGGCGCTTCAGGCAGGTTTCGAGTTCGGTGCTGGCATCGGTAAACGCGCCCGCGTCAATGTAGGCGCGTGCCAGATTGAATCGCGCCAGCCATGAATCCTCCAGGCGGGCGGACTCCTGGTACAACTGAATCGCCTGCTTGGCGTGCCCGTTTTTCAACTGAATGTCGCCCTCAATCAGCTTGCCGAACGATTGTGGTTCGGCTTCAAGTTGCTTGGTGAGCTCTGCGGCAAGCGAGGCAGCGGTGGCGGAGTCGCCCGCCATCAGATACACGCGCGCGGCTGCGAAGAGCACGTTGGCCCGGCTCATGGTCATGGCCTTCTTCACCGACTGAAGCGCATCCGCCTTTTTGCCCAGCATCAGTTGGGCCTCGGCCACGATGACGTATTTCTTGGCGGCGGCATCGGCGGACTTGGCCACGGCATCGCCCTCGATGCCCTTTTCCAGTGCTGCAATCGCTGGCTCCGGGTCGCTGCGATAGAGGGCAAGATCGGCCAGGCCTCCGGACGCGATGGACGAGCTCGCGGCGTCCAGGCTATCAATTTTGTGCCACGACTCTTCAGCTTTCCCGAAATTCCCCTTGATTGTTTCGCAGAGGGCCATAGTGATGTACGCGTCGGGATAGGCTGGATTGATCTGCTGCACTGCCTGGGCTTCGTGCTCGGAGGTTTCGTAATCCCCTGCGAAGAGCGCATACAGAGAGGCGTTGTTGCGGTACACAACGTTTTTCGGATAGATCTCAATGGCACGGCGGCTGACCTCGACCGCCTTCGTCATGTCATGCCGCAGATAATAGGCGTGAGCCAGGGCGCTGAGTCCCATGCTGTCGGCGGGATACTGCTTGACCAGCGCGCTGAATTCCTCGACCGCTTTGTCGCCGTCGGAAACCGCAAGATAGTATCCGCCGCGGGTGCGATATTTTTCGCGGTCGGTCATGCGGTCAATGTGCTGCATGGCAAGCTTGTAGTAGTTGATGGCGTCGGCCTGATTGCCATCATTCCAGTACATAGCTCCCAGATTGCCGTAGGCGCTGCCAAAGTTAGGATCGAGTTCTACCGCGCGGCGGAAGCCCTTGATGGCCTCGGCGCTCTTGCCCGCGTAACGCGCTTCCTGGGCTTCAGCGTATTCGTGGGTAGCTTCGAGCGAACCCGTGGTGAAGGTCTCCGACTCAGCCAGTTTGGCGGATTCCGAAGCGGTGTCGCCGAGCGCTGTACGCATTTGATCGGCCAGGGTCGCGACTGCCCTCAGGATATTGTTCTTGTCCGGGGACTCGGCGTCTTCCGTGGAGATCGTCTTGCCGGAAAGAGCATCGCCAATCTTGCTGATGATCTTGTAGCCGGAGCCTGATTTCGTCACGGCGCCACTAACCACCAGGTCCACGCCTTCGCGCACCGCAACGAGCCGGGCGTTGGCCTCGTCGAGTTGCGTTGCACCCGGCTTCAATTCGGCGAGTGTGGCCCGCGCCTGGGCGCGGTTGAAGACGGTGATGAAGGGCGCGCCTTCGAGCTGCAGCGCGACGGTGGGTTCGACGGTGCCGTCGAACACCTGATCGCCCGTGTCGTTGCGGAAGTCCGCTAACAGCACTCGAACCGCCTGGTGAGCCTGCGCGGTTCGTGGCTTGGAGCGCAGCAGCCATCCTCCGCCAGCCGCAGCCAAGGCTACCCCTGCCAGCACTGCGGCCACCGTCCAGGCGCGTTTCTTCGAAGGTGGCGGAACAGGAGTCTGCAACCCAGAGACGGACATTGATGGCGATCCGGATGGCGATCCGGATGGCGACACGGACGTCGACATCGTCGTCGGCATGGACCGCGACGTGGATGGCGAATACGAAATCACCGACATTGGCCGCTTGCCCTGGATCTCATCAATTCGGTCCAGAACTTCCTGCGCGCTCTGCCAACGCTCCGCTGGGTCGCGCTCCAAACACTTCGAGACCAGTTCGCTGATGGGTTGGGGAATGGTCGCATCCCAATCGGAGGGCGGCGCCGCCCGTTCCTGCATGCGTTTCAGCAGGCTGGCGACCACGCTATCGGCGTGGTAAGGCATCTTCCCGGTCAGGAGTTCGTAGCAGATCAGGCCTACGGTAAACACATCGGAGCGAGCATCCAGTTCCTTGGCCTGGGCCTGCTCCGGCGACATGTATTCCATGGTTCCCAGCATGGTGCCGGTGCGGGTCATCCCGTCGCCGCCGATGGTGCGGGCCAGGCCAAAATCCATTACCACGACGCGTCCCTGGGCATCGCGCATGATGTTGCCCGGTTTCAAATCACGATGGATCACGCCCTCGCGATGCGCCGCCTGCAGACCGCTCAAGGTCTGCCTCATGATCTCCACCGCTTCAGGGACTGGAATCTTGCCCTGGCGGCGAAGGATCTGGTACAGGCTCTCGCCCTCGACGTACTCCATGGTGATGAACTTGATTCCGTCGGCTTCTCCCAGGTCAAAAATCCGGATCACATTCCGGTCTGTGACCTGGCGCGCCAGAATCAGTTCCTGTTTGAATCTTTGGAGAATATCGGGATTGGTGGCCAACTCGGGCCGGATCACTTTCACTGCGATGAGGCGGTCCAGTTCGATGTCTCTGGCTTTATAAACCGCGCCCATGCCGCCTTCACCCAGGATCTGCAGGATCTGGTAGCGGTTCCCGAGGACGGTTCCTGGCGGAAGCAACAGAACGGTAAATGAACTGCCCGGTGGAGCGGGCGAGGCCGGAGTGATGCGGCCGCCGGGCGGATTCTGGCTGGTGACGGGCGGGAGCGGCGGCAGCGCTCCTTCCATCATGGTGGCTGCTTCAAATACCCCATCGGCTTCGGATGAAACCGGGGGCGACATTTGCGCTACCTTATTTTTTTCAAGGGGGGGTGGAGTTCCCGAAGAGCCACTATCGGGCACTAGAGTGGCTGCTTCCGCGTCGTACCTCTGCTCTTTGGGATCGCTCATGCCGTGGTCCGCAACTCGCGGCAGTCCTGTACGATCCGCCAGGGTTGCGGCTGATTCGCATCATCTCGACGAATACGGCGCACCTCGAGGGACCGCAAGAATACCCACGCAGTATATACTGACCCGCCAACCGTTGAGCACGGAAAACGCTGATCGGTCAACGATTTGCTGATCTCGGGCGCAGTTTCGGAACGCGCCCCCGTAGGCCCGCCAAGTTGGCCCATGACCCCAATCAAAGTCTTCGTAGTGCGCTGATGTTCGGGGACGCATGGTTGCACCAGCACCGACTCCGAAGCCGCTTGCGCGGATCGCTCCACATCAATAAGATAGCTGCGCCTGCAATGGGCTCACGGAATGATCGGCCAGTCCATCTCCCATTATCGGATTATCGAGAAGCTTGGCGGCGGGGGAATGGGTGTTGTTTACAAGGCCGAGGACACGAAGCTGAAACGCTTTGTGGCGTTGAAGTTTCTTCCCGATGAAGTGGCGAAAGATCCGCAGGCGCTCACCCGCTTTGAGCGGGAGGCGCAGGCTGCCTCGGCGCTGAACCACTCCAACATCTGCACCATTTATGAGATCGATGAGCACGATGGACATACGTTCATCGCGATGGAGTTTCTCGACGGGCAGACGCTGAAGCATCGCATTGGCGGGCGGGCGATGGATGTGGAAATTCTGCTCGGCATCAGCATCGAAATCGCGGATGCGCTGGATGCGGCGCACACTCGCGGTATCGTTCATCGCGACATCAAGCCGGCAAACATTTTCATAACCAAGCGCGGGCAAGCGAAGCTGTTGGATTTCGGACTGGCCAAGCTGGCGCAGAGTACCGAACACACGTTGACGACGCCCGAAGGACCGATGACAAGTCCGGGGTCGACGATCGGGACGGTAGCCTACATGTCGCCGGAGCAGGTGCGCGCCGAGGAACTGGATCCGCGGACCGATCTGTTTGCGTTTGGTTCGGTCATGTATGAAATGGCGACCGGAGATATGGCGTTTTCCGGAAGCAGCAATGGCGTGGTTTTTGAAGCCATTCTGAACCGCATGCCAGCGCCGGTATCGAGCGTGAATGCGGCGATTCCGGAGAAGTTGAGCGATCTGATTCTGAAGTCGCTGGAAAAAGAACGAGACATGCGCTACCAGACGGCGGCCGAACTGCGCGGCGACCTGAAGCGCATCAAGCGCGGGCTGGAAAGTTCGCGAGCCGAGAATTCGCGGCTCAGGTCGGGGAGCGGCTCCGGAGTTGCGCCGGCATCGGGGACCGGTGTCTTTCCGCGGTCGCAATCGACATCGGCCCCAGAGAATCTTGTGCCGCGAGGGCGCGTGTGGAAAGCCGCCAGCGTGGTCGGGGCACTGGCTCTGCTGGCCGGGCTGGGAACAGGAGCGATGCTGCTGAAGGGGTCGGGGAAGACAGAGTTTGCGGCCTATCACCCGCTGACCTTCCGGCGAGGAATCGTGCATTCGGCGCGGTTTGCAGCGGATGGAAAGACGGTGATTTACAGCGCGGCGTGGGAGGGCAAGCCGCTCAATCTGTTCGCGACGCGACCGGAGAGTCCGCAGTCGCAGGAGATCGAGCCCAAAGGCGCGGAAGTGCTGGCGGTTTCGGCGGCAGGTGAAATGCTAGTCGCGCTGCGCAGCAAGCCGCGGGAGGCATTCATCTACTCGGGGACGCTGGCGACGGTTCCGCTGGTGGGCGGTGCGCCGCGGGAAATTCTTAACGATGTGGAGTGGGCCGACTGGTCGCCGGACGGCACGAATGTGGCGATCGTGCACGAGGTGGAAGGGCGGAAGCGGCTGGAGTTTCCGCTGGGAAAGATGCTGTATCAGGCGGATGGATGGATTGGAAATCCGCGAGTAGGGCACGACGGAAAAGTGGTGGCGTTTATCGATCACCCGCAACCTTCCGACGACGGCGGAGCGGTGGCGATCGTAGACCTGACGGGCACCAAGACGAAGCTCTCCGATGGGTGGGACAGCATACAGGGGCTGGCCTGGTCGCCGGACGGCAAAGAAATATGGTTCACGGCGACGCGCACGGGGGGCGACCGGTCGCTGTATGCGACGGATCTGGCGGGGAAGGTGCGGCTGCTGGCGCGAGTGCCGGGCGAGCTGACGATTCTGGACGTGGGCAAAGATGGAAGCGTGTTGCTGACGCGGGGGAATGATCGCGCGGGGATTATCGGGCTGGCGCCAGGGGAAACCAAAGAAAAAGATTTGTCGTGGCTGGACTGGTCGGTGCCGGGAAGTCTGTCGAAAGACGGGAAGAGAATTTTATTTCAGGAAGCCGGCGAAGGCGGCGGGCCGAAGTACGCGGTGTATCTGCGGGACACGGATGGATCGCCGGCCATCCGATTGGGGGAAGGCAGCGGACTGTCGTTGTCGCCGGACGGGAAGTGGGCGCTGGCGCGGTTGAATGTGACTCCGGCGCCGTTGCTGCTTTATCCGACGGGCGTGGGTGAGATCAAGACTTTGAAGAGCGATGGACTGAATCATATTTCCGCGGCATTCCTGCCGGACGGCAAGAGATTCGTTTTTACGGGAACGGAACCGGGGCACGGAGTGCGGCTTTACCTGGAGTCGCTGGATGATCCCAAGCCGCGGACAGTGAGCGTTGAAGGAGTGCGGTCTGGATTTGCTTTATCTCCCGACGGCCGCTATGCGGCGACTCGCGGACCAGACGATAAGGTGTATCTGTTTCCGGTAGAAGGCGGGGATGCGAAGCTAGTCCCTGGGTTGCAGCCGGGAGAGGTCGCGACCGCCTGGTCGGCAGATGGGCGCTCGCTTTTTGTGATCGCGCGCGGACAAGTTCCGGCACAGGTATTTCGTGTGGATGTGGCGAGCGGACAAAGAAGTCCGTGGAAGATGATTGAGCCCGCGGATGCGGCGGGCATCGACACGGTCGGCCGGGTGATGATGTCGACCGACGAAAAGGCTTACGTGTACTCCTATGTGCGGACGTTGTCTGATCTGTATCTTGTGCAGGCGTTGAACTGACACGAAGCTGCGGAGAAGGAATTTCCTTGGCTGATCCCGCTGCAATCCCGACCACCATTGCAGCTTGGCTCTCGGTTCGCAATGGCGCCCGCGCCGTGGACTTTTACAAGTCCGCATTCGGAGCGACCGAGTTGTTCCTCATGGAAGATGGCGGAAGCGTGGTGGCGCGGCTGGCGGTGCAGGGCGCGGAGTTCTGGCTGAGTGACGAATCTCCCGAAAACGGCAACTTCAGTCCCCAGACCCTGGGCGGCGGTTCGGTCCGCATCATCTTGACGGTCGCTGATCCCGATGCAGTGTTCGCGCGCGCTCTGGCCGCCGGGGCAACGCAGGTCTTCGCCGTTGCGGAAGAACACGGATGGCGTTTAGGCCGCGTCGTCGATCCCTTCGGACATCACTGGGAGATCGGCCGCCCGCTGGCGTAGCGGCGTGCTTGCAAGCGTGGATGCCTCAATGCGCCGCCATCGCTACGCGCAATCTTTTCTCCGCGTCGTCGCTCCAGTAACCGCAGTCGAGCCGGATGAAGACTGAGGTGTAGGGAATCGTGAGGTTGGTTTTCAGAATTAGAATGTGGAATGTCTTGCCCGCTTCATCGAGCTTGGAGATGATTTCCTCGTGGGGCAGGGATTGGGCTTCCGTCTTGGCTAAAAGGCCGGTCAGCGCATCGCGATAGGCGGTCACTCCTCTGGCGTCGCTCTCGGGAACCAGTTTCAGCTCCGCGTCGGTAAAGATGACGGGCCGCACATGCTTCGCTCGCGCGATCTGGCCGAGGACGGTCTTCACCACATCGAGTTGATCGTCATTCGTCTCGATGGTCTCGATGCCGGCGCTGGTTTGCAGCGGATATGCCGAATCCACTACGGCAATCCAATTCCGATGGCCCATCAACTGCAGTTGCTGGTTCAGCCGCACGCGCCAGTCGTCGTTGGCTGGATTCATTCTCGCCGACGCGCTGCCGGGCGCAAGCGCGAGAACCGTCGCCAGACAAACCGCCGCGAAGGTCAGCGCTCTTCTGAGTGTAGCGATCATAGGTTGTCTCCCTGGGTGCACCATCCTATCTCAACGCAGCGCGGCGTGATTGCAGTCAACACCCCAGCCGCGGAGCGGCGGCATACGATAGCCCCGGCGGGAATGAAGGATGGAGGGGGCTGGCCCAAGCCTTCGCATGGAATTCCCAATTCGGGTTGCTCCACCCTTCCCGCGCCTTTTGCGGGAAGGTGGGCCCTCTGCTCCGACTACCATCAGCGTGAATGCATGTCAAACCAGTCCGCTATCAAAACCAGCGCTGCCTGCATTTCATCACGTTTAGTTGCTATCACCGGATGCCGCTGCTCGATAGTTTGACGGCCAAAGAGGAAGAGGCCTTCGAGCGAACGTGTGAGCGAGTCCGCGTTTGGTATGGCTGTTACATTCCCGGCTATGTAGTGATGCCCGAGCACGTGCACCTGCAGATCAGCGAACCAGAACGCTCGAAGGCGAGAACAAATGGGTGTCGTGGTCGTGGCCAGAGCCCACCCTCCCGCAAAAGGCGCGGGAAGGGTGGGGCAACCTGGCAAAGGGATTGCGTCCGACCCCGACGTCCATGCCACGGATGCGGAATTCTGGA
>Ga0210395_10001850_pt1 | contig 16444 bp, 16 predicted proteins | sample IncBWH4OmetaG_FD_150861 | JGI IMG/M metagenome (GOLD analysis project Ga0210395, IMG submission 150861) | Forest soil microbial communities from Barre Woods Harvard Forest LTER site, Petersham, Massachusetts, United States - Inc-BW-H-4-O ... | reverse complement strand
AGAAGTCGAGGGCGAAGAAGGCGCCGAACCCGAAGCCAAACCGGAAAAGGCCGAGAAGGGCGAAAAGAAGAAGTAATGCGGCAGTTTGTAAATCGCGGCGGCCGGCGGCAAGCCAGCTGCCCGGCAGAGGCCTATGCGGCTCATCGTCGGACTTGGGAATCCTGATCCGGAGTACCAATGGACGCCGCATAACCTCGGATTTATGGCGGTGGACGAACTGGCGAATCGCGGCGGGATTCGCGTCGAGCGGCCGGAAGGCAAAGCGTTGGTAGGCCGCGGAAAGCTCGCCGGTGAAGATGTGGTTCTGGCGAAGCCGCAGACGTACATGAATCTCAGCGGCATCTCGGTTCGAGAGCTGCTGGAAAAGTACGAGCTGAGTCCCGCGGATTTGCTGGTGATGTGGGATGAAGTGCAACTGCCCTTCGGAACGATTCGCATCGACCGTAAAGGCAGCGGCGGGAGCCACAACGGCGCGAATTCGGTGATCAGCGCCGCAGGGACGCAAGAGTTTTCGCGGATCCGATTGGGTTGCGGGCCGGATCATCCGCTGAGCAGCCGCAAAGAATTCGTGCTGCGGCCGATGAAGAAGGCCGAACTCGAGGTAGCCGCAGAAATGGTTGGCAAAGCCGGCGATGCGGTGGAAATGGTTCTAGCGAAGGGCATCGAACCGGCGATGAACATTTTTAACCGGCGAAAGCCGGAAGCGGAAGAACCCGAAGAAGACTAAGGCAGTTTTGTTGAGCTTGCTTCGCAACAGAGTTTGAAGTGCCGCCGATACCATCGGCGCAAAGAGGAAAGAGGTCATCATGGAAGAACGTTTGTACGATCTGATTTTCATTGCGCGGCCGGCCACGCCGGAAGACGAAATCAAGAAAGTGATTTCCGGCATCGAGCACACCTGCGCGGAAAAGGGCGGCAAGATCGAGAAAACCGAACACTGGGGCACGCGCAAGCTCGCCTATCGCGTGGCCAAGCATCGCGAGGGCATTTACGTCTACCAGCAGATTCGCACGAATCACGGCGAGCTCATCGCCGAGCTCGAGCGCCGTCTGCGCGTGCAGGACGTGGTCATCAAGTATTTGACCGTGCGCCTCGATGAAGATTTGAAGCGCCAGAAGAAACTTGGCGGAAAGCGCGAACAACGCGCCGCGCGGCGTCCGCGCCGCAGCGCGCCCGCGTCGGTCCCGGCTTCGACTCCGACTCCGACTCCGACTCCCGCAGCTGAACAAACCGCGGCCAGCTAGTTTTCGATTTTCGTATTTCGTATTTCGACTTTCGTTTTTCGGTTCTCAGAGGGAAAGGCAGGATCGTATGGCAGAGGAACAGAAACAAGCACAGTCTCACAGTGGACCGCCGCGCCGCGAAGGCGGTGGCGGCCATGGTGGTCCGCGCCGCGAAGGCGGACCGGGCGGCGGTGGTCCGGGCGGTCCCGGCGGGCGGCCGCGCGGCAAGCGCCAATATTTCCGCAAAAAGAAAGTCTGCAAGTTCTGCGTCGAGAAGATGGACTTCATCGACTACAAGCGCGCGGACATTCTTTCGCAATTCGTTCAGGAACGCGGCAAGATTCTGCCGCGCCGCATGACCGGAGTTTGCTCGCGCCACCAGCGCTGGCTTGGCGTGGCCATCAAGCGCGCGCGCAACATCGCCCTGCTGCCGTTTGCAGGCAGCGCCGCGGGCACGCAAGCGCCGCGCCAGGTCGTTCCGGGGGCCGCTCACGGAGCGCCGGCCGCTCACGCCGCTACACCTACACCCGCGGCCGCACCACCAGTTGCGCCCAACGCCGCAGCCGAGGCCCCGAAGGCGTAAGCCTGCTCGGGTCAATGCCACAAGAACTTCGGGAAACAGGAGCTTAGAGAGACAACATGCAAATCATTCTTCAGGAAGACATTGAAAAGCTGGGCCACCGCGGCGACATCGTCACCGTGAAGCCCGGCTACGCCCGCAATTTTCTTTTGCCGCGCAAGCTGGCGATTGAAGCCAGCACCGGCAACATGAAAGCGCTCGAAAGGATTCGCACGTCGCTCGCGAAAAAGACGGCTACCGAACTGGATGCCGCGCACAAACAAGCCGGGCTTCTCAACGGCGTGTCGCTGAATTTCACGCGCAAGACCGGCGAGAACGACCAGATGTTCGGCTCCGTCACCACCTCCGACATCGCCGAAGCCCTCGCCGCGCAAAACTTCAAGATCGACAAGCGCCAGGTCCAAATCGCCGATCCCATCAAAGCCCTCGGCGAATATCCTGTCACCATCAAAGTCTTCCGCGACGTCACCGCGCAAGTGATCGTCCACGTCGCCAAGGAAGAATAATTCCAAATCGCAAGCAGTCTTGATTTGTCGGCGGTAGGGGCACGGCATGCCGTGCCCTTCTTTTTTGCGCGCGACGTGAACGAGGCGCAAAGAAACTTTTCCACGTTTTCCGAAAGGACTCACAGCTTTGCACAGACTCTCCCGTTGACGCGTGTCATTCTTCCGCGCACAATGCGCTCACCGTTCGAGCAACGCACAGGGAAAACGTCGAGCCCACTTAGTCTCGCGACCCGAAAAATATCGTCGCTAACGTAGCTGTGCAAGGTATCTTGCGCGGCCGAAGGGGTTGTGTTACCGTAGGCGAAATAAAAGCGAATAACAATGGCGACCGCTCAAACCACGCTCGAAAAGCCGCTTCCGAACAATCTGGACGCCGAACGCTCCGTTCTCGGCGCCATTTTGCTCGATAACAACGCGCTGAACGCGGCGATCGAGAATCTCCGCGCGGAAGACTTCTTCCTCGATCAGCACCGCCGCGTTTTTACGCAGATGATTTCGCTCGGCGAGGCCCAGCAAGCCATCGACCTCATCACGTTGACCGATGAACTGCATCGCCATGGAGATTTGGAAGCCGCCGGAGGCGCGCCGTACCTCGCCTCTCTTGCCGACGGCATGCCCAAAGTCTCGAACATCGAGCACTACGCGCGCATCGTCAAAGAAAAAGCTTTGCTGCGCAATCTCATCCACACCACGCACAACATCCAGCAGCGCGCGTTCGAAGGCGAGGACGGCGCCGACACCATCCTCGACAACGCCGAGTCGTCCATTTTCTCGCTTGCGGAAGACCGCATAAAAGCCGGCCTGATTTCCGTCAAGGACATCGTCCGCGACAATTTCGAGCGCCTCGAGAAAATCTTCCGCGAAGGAAAGAGCATCACCGGCGTTCCGACAGGCTATGTGGAGCTCGACAAGCTTACTTCCGGCCTGCAGGCTTCGGAATTGCTGATCCTTGCTGCGCGCCCCTCGCAAGGAAAAACGGCTCTCGCTTTGAACCTTGCCGAGAACATAGGCATTCGCGCCGGCCAGCCCGTGGCCATCTTCAGCCTGGAAATGTCCAAGGAATCGCTGCTGCAGCGCCTCGTCGCTTCGGTCGCGCAGATCGATGCGCACAAGTTCCGCACCGGGCATCTGAGCCGCGAAGACTGGCGCCGCATGACCGAAGCGCTTGGCACGATATCTTCCGCGCCGCTGTGGATTGATGACGCCGGCTCGATCAGCGTCCTGGAAATTGGCGCGAAGGCCCGCCGCCTCAAGCGCGACAAAGGCCTATCTCTCTTGATCGTCGATTACCTTCAGTTAATCACCGCGCGCGGCCGCTTCAGCAACCGCAACGAAGAAGTCTCCAGCATTTCGCGCAGCTTAAAGGGCCTCGCCAAAGAGCTGAAAATCCCCGTGCTGGTTCTCAGCCAGCTCACGCGCGCTCCCGAGCGCGAGGAACGCGGCCCGCAGCTCTCCGACCTGCGCGAATCCGGCGCCATCGAACAGGACGCCGACGTGGTCATGTTCATTTACCGCCCGCATTTCTTCAAGCACGACGCCCAGCCCGACGAGCGCGAACAAACCGAACTCATCATCGCCAAGCAGCGCAACGGCCCCACCGACAAAGTCCGCTTCGTCTTCCGCAGCCGCCTAACGCGCTTCGAGGAAGCCGCCCCCGACGCCTTCTCCCAATTCTCCCCCGACGATTTGTAAGCGAGAGTGGAAAAAACATATGGCAAAGCAACAATCTCACATTCATCCACTAAGCCGATCGGCATTCGCGCAGGTGGCCGGTTGGAACCGAATCCTGGCAGATCTTGAAGCGTGTCGGAATCAGATGTTCTGGAGTCACGAGCCGGTGCGTCTTACAAGTGCAAATCTAGAAGAGAGTGAGCAGCGCCATTTTCTACAGCTCCTTACTAGCTATCTTTGGAATTATTATCGGCACACTCCGCTGAGTCGTCCTGTTTTTTTTCTTCGGACGGCGAAGCACATTCCCGTACTCGAGCGACTTCCTCCCCACGCATCCAATTCGGCCACTTAGACACTTCACGTTGATTTTCCTTCAGATACGACCAATATTCATTATTCTTTTTCGAACGAGAGTCGTCGAATTCCATGTTGCTTCTCCTCTAATTGTTCCACTTTCGCCAAAAAGCGTGAGGCTATAACCCTTTCCCGTTGCATATAAGATGTAGGTAGCATCTGCACCCGGGGCCTCGCCTCGTCCCTACGCCAACGGAGAACACGCCCGCTGGAATCCTTTCGTCGCAAACGCGAGCCACTGCTCAACTTCATTGAGAATAGATCATAGAACCGACGTGGACCTATTCCGACAAAGGGCTCGAACGGAATGCGCTTCTTGCCGATACCGCGAGAAAACTCGCGAGTCCCGGTCAACTCAATCGCATCCTTGTGAAGAACAGACGCCATACTCTTAGGATAGGGCTCAATGTACACCACCCGGTTGACGCCTGCGGCAATAATATGTCTCGTGCAGTTGTGGCAAGGGAAAGTAGTGGTGAACAAGGTTGCTCCAACCGTACTCACCCCGATCCGCCCACAAGTGAGAAGCGCGTCCATTTCTGCATGTACCGCTCGACCGTACTCCGAAATGTCCATTAGCCGGCTATTTTGCAACAGCGCAAGGGCTTCTTTCAGTTCGATCTTCACACTCAGGCGGCGTAGCAAGTCCTTTGCGATCTTCGTTTGCTCGGCGTCGTTGGAATCAATGCCACGAACGTGGTCGCGCGAATCGCCCGGACCCGGCCAATATAGTCCTCCTCCCGGTGCTGGAACATCGTTGCAGCCTAATGCAACGATGTCCCCACCTGGAGTTCTGATTGCGGATCCGACTTGCCGTGCGAGCTGGCCTGATCTCAAAGAGGCAGAATAGGCTAAGGACATTGCATACTCATCTGCCCCAGGGGTGATATACGGATTTGCGAATACAAGATCCAAAAAGCGTTCTAGAGGCTCCTTATACTCATCTTGCTTCAGCTGAATGAATACATCAGATAATTGGAAGGTGTCACGTGATCGTTGCCCGAAAGCAATGTCCTCATCCTGATCCCTCTTCATCAGACGCAAGGCTTCGCGCCAAGGGATGTTCTTATCTTCCGTCAGATATTTCAATCGATCGCTCTCGGAAGCGAATACGCCTATTAGATAGAATCCCGTTCCATATATCGACCGCAGTAACTCGACCTCGCTCGGCCGCTTTAGCGACATGAGAATGTGGACGGTCTTAGGAAGCGGCTCAGCCGTATCCACTCCTATCCGCTTTCGCGAACGGTTGATTTCGGCGATAGCAGCGGACACTAAGAACGATTCACTCTCCGCAAGTTCGCAGAGCTTATTTCCGGCAGTCATGTGCGTATCGATTCGCGCCGCCTCACTTGTATCGTTAAGGACGACACCTGTTTCGACCTTTGTTTGAGTCTCAGAAATGAAATGACTCAATCGGATGACGCTCGGTCGATAGTTGAAACGCTTGATGTAGTTTTCGAGGGTAAGGAGTACTCCCGAATAGTCCGTGCCAACTGGGAACACAAAGCCAAAGACTAACTCTGCCTCGGGATACTCGAGCTTGCTGGAGATTTCCTTGGTCTCATCGGTCATTCGCATGAAACTTATATAACAGCCAGACACTTGAAAATAGGAGAAAATTATCAAAACTCCGAGCATAGGGCTATCTTAGCATATTCGCTTTTTGTTTGCCATTACCTTCAGGGCTAGGAACTCTTCGTCGGCCAGGTGATCTGCCCGCCTCGCCGATACGCCAGATTGACGATGTGCCCGGCACGCGCCGCCGCAACACCCGTTTCGACCGGCGCGTTCGGCTCCTTGCGGCTCCTGATGCAATCGAAGAAATTCTGCATGTGGGAGATCGTTCCGTCCTGATAACTCTCTGACCGGACAATCGGATTTTGTCTGTCCGATACGCCTTCATGATAGACGCCAAAGCCGCCGCGGTTGAGCTTCAACGTCGCCTCTGTTCCGCGAAACTCCAGCCCGCCGTCGTCGATGGACGAGGCCATCATGCCCTCGTAAACGACATCGAATCCGGGATAGCGCACGGCGACCTGAACCGTGTCGGGACAATCCCACTGCTCGAACACGTATTTATCGCCTAGGATTTGCGCGTCTTTGGGCTGGTCGGATTTCATCGCCCAATGAACGACGTCGATCCAGTGGGTGAATAGATCGGTCATGGCGCCGCCGCCAAAATTCCAAAACCAGCGCCAGCGATAAAACTTTTCTTCGGTGAAAGGCTGTTCGGGAGCGTTGCCGAGCCACTGCTTCCAATCGAGCGCCTGCGTTTCGACGGCTTTGGGCGCGCCATGTCCCAAATAGTTCTGCCACCAATACGTCCTGACCTGCGGAACGCGGCCGAGGCTGCCGCCCTGAATAAGATCCACGGCGTCGCGAAAGTGGCTCCAACTGCGTTGCTGCATGCCGCATTGCAGGATTTGTTTGCTGGAGCGCACCGCCTTCGTCAGCACCGCGCCTTCTTCGAGCGTGTGCGTGACCGGCTTCTCAAGATACACATCTTTGCCGGACGCGATGGCGTCAACAGCCATGCGCACGTGCCAATGATCGGGCGCGGCGATAAAGACGGCGTCGAGCTGCTGATCGAGGACTTCGTGATAGTTGGCATGAGTGGTCGCAGCGCCGGCTGAGGGGCGTTGTTTGACGGCGTCGCGGCGCGGTCCATACACATCGCTCGTGGCAACGAGCTGGTAACCGCCGGCCTTGTCGGCGGCATTGAGCAGATCGTTCATGCGTCCGCCGGTGCCGATAGCGCCGACGCGGATAGTGTCATTGGTACCAAGGACTCGGGTTGCCGCCAGAGCCGTCAGGCCGGTGGTGACGATGAAACTGCGACGATTTAGTTGATTTGACATGGCGAGCATCTTAGCGATTGCCCTCGCCTTTCGCCAGACCCTTTGGTGGGTTCTACCACGGGCGAATTCCCGAATTCCAAGAGCGGTCAACCGCCCCGGCGCGTTCTCCCAATTCTCCCCCGCCGACTTGTAGCGTTGCCCGGTATCTGTCGTCCTGAGCTCCTGCGCCTCCACCCTACGTCCATATTGACAGCCGCAATAAAATGATATAGACAATCACAATTTCCTATCCGCCGCCTCGCCGTCCCGCGGACCGACGGAACTCAAGGAGAGCTCCTCGCACGTTCGGAACCTTAGCTCTTTTCCCAGGTCAGGGAGGAAACGCCATGAAGTCTCGCCAAACACAGCAGCTTGCCTTCTCAGTTCTCTTCGCCGCTCTCATTTTTTGCGCCATGCCTCTGGTCGCGCATGCGCAGGAACGCAGCCCGCTCGTCTTCACGTTTAGCGGTCCCGTTCGCGGCTCCGTCACTTCCGCCGGCATCCGCGAATTCCTCGGCATACCGTACGCCGCGCCTCCGGTGGGCAATCTGCGCTGGCGTCCGCCCGTTCCCCACGCTCCGTGGTTCGCGCCGCTGGAGGCCACGAACTTTGCCAACCACTGCCCGCAACCGCCCTCGCCATTCGGGAGGGTGTCCGTCACCGAGGATTGCCTCTTCCTGAATGTCTTCACTCCCAGCTCGAGTGATTTCTTTCACCACCATCCCGTGATGGTTTGGATCCACGGAGGCGCTCTCGTCACCGGCGAAAGCGACGATTACGATCCCACCGCGCTCGTCAACGACGGCGTCATCGTCGTGACCATCAATTATCGTCTCGGCGCTCTCGGCTTTCTCGCCCATCCTGCCTTTGCCGCGGAAAAGACGGATCCGGATCGGGACCGCGATATCGATTCCAATTCCGCTGGTGATTACGGCCTCATGGACCAGCAGCAAGCTCTCCGTTGGGTCCGCGACAACATTCTGTTCTTCGGCGGCGATCCACTCAACGTGACCATCTTCGGCGAATCTGCCGGTGGCCTCAGCGTCTTTTCGCAGCTCGTTTCGCCTCCAGCGGCGGGCCTCTTTCACAGAGCCATCATCGAAAGTGGCGCCTACGCGCTCAACACGCAGACTCTTGCCACCGCTGAAGCTGCTGGCACTGCATTCGCGACTTCCGCCGGCTGCAGCGGCCAGACCTACGCCTGCCTCCGCGCCCTTCCCGTCACCACTATCCTCGCCCTCGAGAACCCTGCCGGCTATACGCCCAATATCGACGGCGAGTTCTTCCCCGTATCGTTAGGCACCGCGCTCGCCACCGGCCAATTCCACCGTGTCCCCGTTATCCAAGGCACCAATCACGATGAATGGCGGCTCTTCACAGCGCTCGATTTCGATCTCATCACCGGACCCATCGCCGATAACGAGGCCGCGTACGAAGCAGCTCTCGCCACCCTGGTCGGCCCCGCGGCTCCTCTCGTTGCCGCGCAATATCCGCTCGCCAGTTTCCCTTCGGCGGACATTGCCTTCGCCGCAGCCGGCACCGACGCCGCCTTCACGTGCCCGGCTCTCGGCGCCGACCTCTTCATGTCGCAATTCGTCCCGGTCTCGCCCTATGAGTTCAACGACGAGAACGCTCCGCAGGACTTCCTTCCTCCGGTCTCCTTTCCGTACGCGGCAGCCCACGCTTCCGAACTCCAATATCTCTTCAATCTGCCTGTCTCTGTGCCCCGGCCACCGCTCAATGCCCAGCAACTGCAGCTCTCCGCCGACATGCAGCACTATTGGACCCACTTCGCCAAGACCGGAACGCCCAACAGTCCCGGCGTGCCTCTCTGGCAAGTCTTCAACCCGCTCGCCGGAAATTTCCAATCGCTCATTCCGCCGTCGCCGATGCAGGAAACTAATTTCGCGACGGCTCATCACTGTGCTTTCTGGGCCCCTTTGCTCTCCGCCCAGTAGCTCAATGGTTGGGTAGCTCGATGGTTTGAACTCAAGAGCGGCAGCCTTCTGCCGCTCTTTTGTTTTTCAGCTTGAGTATTTCTTCACGGCCCTGCTCAGAGTTACCAAACTCTCCGTGAACTCCGGTCATGAAAATAGCCTCGCTCTGCGGACCGTTCAACCAAGACTGGTCTCTGGCTGTCAGCTGTCGACTGTGAGCTGTCAGTGGCCTCTAGGCCCTCTGTGTAAGAATCCCCACACCCCGCCCCTCAACACCATCCCGGAACTATCTCCCCCGCCCCGAGCCCCGCAGATTTGCCAAGGTCCCCTGTGAGGTTAATCCCTTTAGAATCAACATCTACAAGATTTGTCCCGAGATGTTGATTCTAAAGCACTTACGATGGACGTAAGTCCTTTATCAGCAACACTTAGAGAAAAACGTGGGGTGGGTTTTGACAATCATGCCAGTTCTGCTACCGGTCTCTCACTTGCATAACAGGGGGTTGTCATTCTCGCTTGCCGCGTCCAATGTGGCTGTCGGCTCACGGCCGCGGTATGGCGTAAACTGAATTTCTCGGAAGGGTCATGGCTCGCACAAAGAAAAGTCCCCGCAAAGAAGCAAGACGTCCGGTTTGGGCGGAAGTGGACCTCGGCGCGCTGGCGGAAAATTTCCAGGCGATTCGCAAGTTCGTGAATCCGCCGGAAGAGAAGCGCAAAACGCCGCGAAAGATTCTTTCCATCGTCAAAGGCAATGGCTATGGCCACGGCGGGCCGCAGATCGCTAAAGCTCTAGAAAAAGCCGGGTCAGACTGGTTTGGCGTTACCTGCACGGAGGAGGGCATCGCCGTGCGCGAGGCGGGCGTGCGCAAGCCAGTTCTTGTGCTGACGAGTTTCTGGCCTGGCGAAGAGTCCCGCCTCATCGAACACGATCTGACGGCAGTCATCCATCGCTGCGAGCAACTGAAGGAACTTGATCGCGCTGCCGCTCGCCTCATTGCCAAGAGCGGCGGCAAGAAGCGCCGCAAGCGCGTTTCATTTCATTTGAAGATGGACACCGGAATGAACCGTCTGGGCATAGCGCCAGGCAATGTCGATTGTTTCGCAAGCCAGCTCGCCAAGTGCAAGCATTTGGAACTGGGCGGAGTCTTCACGCATTTTGCTTCTTCAGAAGTTTCGACAAACACGCGCGTAGGCGAGCAGACGCGGCACCAAGAAGAGCGTTTTTACGAGGCGCTCGACCGTCTGCGTTCGCTTGGCGTTGATCCGGGCATCGTACACCTCGCCAACAGCGCCGCCATCGCAACGCGCCCCGAGACCTGGGCTGACATGGTTCGTCCCGGCGCGATTTTGTATGGCTATCATCCAGGCTATGATCCGGTCGAGCAGCGTTCGGAAATCGAAGCGCGTCTTCCCCTCAAGCCGGTTATGAGCCTGCGCACACGCATCATCAACATCCGAAACATTCCCGAAGGCGCCGGCGTCGGCTACAACGAGACATTCATAGCCAAGCGCCCCTCGCGCATCGCCGTCCTGGCCGCAGGCTACGGCGACGGCATTCACCGCTCGCTGGGGAATCGCGGAAGCGTACTGGTGCGCGGCGCGCTTGTCCCTATTGTGGGAATTATTTCCATGGACGTCACTATGATTGACGTCACCGACGTGCCGGAAGCCGTGCTCGGCGACGCCGTGACCATCTACGGCAGCGACGGCAAGCACGTCCGCGCCGCCAACGTCATCGCCCGCAGCATTGGCACCGTGACGTCCGACCTTCTCTGCGCCGTGAGCCAGCGCGTCCCGCGTCTCTATTTTCGATAATGGAAATCGCTAATCCTTCTTATTAAACCTTCAACATCACCTTGACTCCCACATAATGGCGGAGTATATACACCGCGGGAACGCGAGGTTGCGTTCTCGTCCCGCACCGGTTCGTGGGCCCCACGCCGGAGGGGATGCGGCACCGATTTTGCAGTGATACGAAATACTGTGAGGTCGTATGAGCCGATCCGTTCCTGAAGTGCAGCGTTTTTCGAATTCTACTTCCGCGTCTTCATCAAATTCTGTGGCCGGACAGCGGCGAAAAAACGCCGCCTTCCCGCGAGGGATGGGATTGGAGTTCTGGCTCGTGCGGGTGTTTATCACTGCTTGCACGACAGCGCTCTGTTACAGGCTCGCGCCCTTTGGCTTACGCGGCCTCCCTGCAGCCGGCGTCGGCTTCCTTTTCGCGATGGGGATTCTGCTGGCTGAACTGCGGCTTCGCAGAGCCGGGATCGGCGGATTGTTAGGCGGCGCACTCGGCAGCGTTCTTGGAATGTTTGCGGCGCTTCTCGTAACGCTCATCATCTCCCGGACGAATGAGCCCGAACCCACCAAATCTTTTCTCGAATATGGCGCGCTGTTCGCGTTCGCTTATTTGGGATTAGTGCTTGGTTCCGAAAGAGGCGGCGAGTTGAAGTCCGGCGCTCCTGCTGGAATTATCTCCAGGGAGAAACCAACGCTGGAGCCGATGAAACTTCTCGACACCAGCGTTCTAATTGATGGCCGTATCGCTGACGTTTGCGAAGCTCACTTTCTGGATGGAGTGCTGGCTGTGCCGCAATTCGTGCTGCACGAATTACAGCTGGTCGCCGATTCTTCGGATTCGTTGAAACGGCAGCGCGGGCGCCGCGGTCTTGAGGTTGTGCAGCGGATGCAAAAAATGCCGCACGTGGATGTGCGTATTCTCGATCAGGATTTACCTCAGGCTGGCGACGTGGATCACAAACTGGTGGACCTCGCGCGCCGGCTGAGCGCGAAAATCGTCACCAACGACTTCAATCTAAATAAAGTGGCCACCGTGCAAGGCCTCGTGGTTTTGAACGTGAATCAGCTCGCCAACGCCTTGAAGCCCGTGGTGTTGCCGGGGGAGCCCATGCGCGTGCTGATTTTGCGCGAGGGCAAGGAGCCTAATCAGGGCGTCGCGTATCTCGATGACGGCACCATGGTGGTGGTCGACGGCGGCCGGCGCTTGATTAACAAGAGCGTCGATATCCAGGTCACGTCGGTTCATCAGACGACTGCCGGCAAAATGATTTTTGGCCGGCTGGATGAGCGGACGGAACAATCTGTTGCCATGCCCCGCCAGGCGGCCGCAGCCGCCGCTGGTGCAGGCCGCGGCGAGAATATCAGCGGCAGCCGAGCCGATTTATCCCGCGGTGCAGATGACACTTCGCGTTTTCCTGATCCGCCGCAACTCGAACGCAGCCGCGATCCAATTTCCCCCGAGCGGGACGCCGATTAGCGTTCGCGCATTTCGCAAGCGTTCGCCCGAAAAATCTGCACGCCCAATTTTCAAACAAACTCTCCACCGCAGCTCGCGTATTTGCGTTGCGGATACGCCTGCTGGCCGCATTTTCGCTGCTGTGCGACTCGCCTGACACCTCGGCTTGAGGTACACTCTGAAGTTTGCGGCCCTAGCGTTTTTCGTGTCCGGGCGGGCCGCGCCTAAAATGAGCCGCATTGCCGCCATTGTCCCAGCCGCAGGTCTCGGCACTCGCATGGGAGCCGACACGCCGAAGCAGTTTCTGGAGCTGGAGGGAACGCCGCTCGTCATTCACAGCGTGCGACGTATCGCCTCTTGCCCGCTGGTCACCGACATTATTGTGGCGACGCGCGCCGATGTTGTCGCCTCGCTCGAAGAGCGCATTCGGGGCGAACGATTCATGCAGACTGTTCGCGTGGTGCGCGGAGGAGATTCACGGCAGGATTCGGTGGCGCTGGCGCTGCAGGAAGTTTCAGACGACACGGAGATCGTCCTGGTGCACGACGCGGTCCGCCCATTCGTCACGCGCGAACAGATTGCGCGAGTAATTGAAGAAGCGCGGCACTGCCAGGCCGCCATTCTCGGCATTCCCGCGATGGACACCGTCAAGGAAGTGAAGCGCGCCAGCTTGCCGGAAGATGTCGCGCTCATCATCGGAACGATTCCGCGCGAGCGCATCGTGCTGGCGCAGACGCCGCAGGCGTTTTCGACGAAGCTTATTAAGGAAGCGTTCGCGCGCGCGCAAGCCGATGGCGTCAACGCCTCGGATGAAGCCGGTCTCGTCGAGCGCCTCGGCCGCGATGTCCACGTAGTCCTCGGCTCGGAGCGCAACATCAAAATCACCAAGCCCGCCGACATGGACCTCGCGCGCTTCTACCTCGAACAAGAGCGTCATAAAGCATGAGTGTGCGCTGCGGCATTGGCTACGATCTTCATCGGCTGGCTGAGGGGCGCAAGCTGATCGTCGGCGGGATCGAGCTTCGCTTCGACAAGGGCCCGGTTGGCCACTCCGACGGCGATGTCCTGGCGCATGCCATGTGTGACGCGCTCTTTGGGGCCGCGGGCCTTGGCGACATCGGCGCGCATTTTCCGGACACGGATCCAAAGTGGAAAGATGCGAACAGCCTGCTCTTCCTGGAACATGCGCGAAAATTGCTTGATGAAAAGCACTTTTCAATCGAGCATGTGGATGCGATTGTCATCCTGGAAAAACCCAAGCTCGGGCCGCACTTCCCGAAAATGCGTGAAGCCCTGGCACGGGCGCTCGGCGTCTCCGTCGATCACATTCATCTAAAAGCCAAAACCAACGAAGGGGTCGACGCCGTCGGCCGCGGCGAAGCCATTGCCGCTCACGTGGTCGCCACGCTCGCTCACCGATGATCATGCTGTCGGAGAGTTATCACGCCAACGTACGTTAGAATTCTTGCCGATGCCTCCGCAAGAGACTCCGAAACCTGCGCCGCCAGCCGCTCCGAGCGCCATTACAGCCCGCGATGTTTCGGAAATTCTCCGCGAGCAAGGCTGGCTCGTTGGTGATGCGTCATCCGCGCAATTCGCATGGTGCGAACGTGCGGCTGCGCTTCTCGGCCCGCAGACTTCGGACCGCCGCACGCTGGCAGAGCTGCTGCATCTGGTTTTTCATTACGACGCTCAAGAGCTCCTGTCCAGAGTCGAAAATCACGCAGTGCTTTCTCGCTATGCCGCGCGCGACGTGCTGCGCCATCTCGCGCTTCTGCTGCTCGATGGCGCCCCGCTCACCACGGATCGTTTCAAGGAAGTTGTCAACGCGCTGAAAGACAGTCTGGGCATTCGCAGCCGCGAGCTCTTCCATCCCATCCGTCTCGCACTTGCCGGCCGCGTGGGCGAAGGAGAACTCGATCGCGTGATACTGCTTCTTGACGAAGCCGCCACTCTTTCGTTCGCAAGCCCTGTCAAGTCCGCGCGCGAGCGCATCCTGGAATTCTGCTCCGCCCTCGACTGATCGGTCGTTCGTAGGGGCACGACACGTCGTGCCCTCTCTGGGCTTCGTTCTCTCTTTCGACCGTAAACTTTCAAGTGTCGACCATCACCTGTAAACTGTCTTCCCGATGGACAAGCTCACTGGGATTCATGCTGTACGCGAAGCTCTGGACGCGGGCCGCCCTTTCGATCGCATCCTGATCGCGCGCGGCCGCCAAGACACTCGCGTCGAGGAAATTGTCCAGCTCGCCCGCGCGCGCGACATCCCCGTCCGATTTGAAGACCGCGGCCAGCTCGACCGGCTTGCCAATTCGAAGGATCATCAGGGAGTAGTCGCTCTAGCCGCCGCGAGCGCCCCAGCCACGCTCGAAAGCATTCTCGCCGCCGCAAACAAAAGCCCCGGTCACGGAAGCAAAGGACTCATTGTCCTGCTAGATGGCGTCGAAGATCCGCACAATCTCGGCGCGATCATCCGAACGGCTCTCGCCGCCGGAGCGCACGGCGTGATCATTCCAGAGCGACGCGCAGCCGGTCTTACCGACACGGTTGCCCGCGCATCTGCGGGCGCGATAGCGCACTTGCCTGTCGCGAAGGTCACAAACCTCGTGCGAACCATGGAGGAACTAAAGGAGGCGGGCTACTGGTTGATTGGCTTGGACGAAGACGCTGACAAAAGTTACACCGAAGCTGACTACACATCACCGGTGGGGATCGTTCTCGGAGGCGAAGGCAAAGGTCTTCACGACCTGACCCGCAAACACTGCGACTTTGTCGTCTCCCTGCCCACGACGGGCCCTGTGAAATCGCTCAACGTTTCCGTCGCCGCGGGCGTTGTCTTATTCGAAGCCATCCGCCAGCGCCGTCCAAAGTAGCGAAGACAATCAGTTTCCCGTGACCGAACTAATCGGGCACTGGAACTAGACTTTTTGCCCGCTCAGAGTAAAGTTGTCGAATTAGATGCTGCTGGACGTTTCTAGCGCCTACCTTGGAACTGACATGAAACTGTTCTCCCTGATTGTGCTGTTGCATTTTGTAAGCTACCTTCCTCCGAATCCGCCCCCCGACCAGTCGCCCGACTCTGTAGTTCGGGAGCTATACCAGCAGGTCGTTGCGCGAAGGCCGCTCGGCATTCCAAAGGGTGATGATAGGGCCGCTCTGTGGCCCTTCCTCAGCTTACGAGTGATTCAGAAGCTAGGTACGGCGCAAGCCTGCGAAGATGATTACCTTCGGCAAACTCCAGATAAAAACGGCAAACCAGCTTTTGGATGGCTTGAGACCGACCTCTTCTCGGGATCGAATGAATGGGCTATACCAGCTTCAGCTGTTGTGGATCGCACCAAGCCAATGAAGGATGGTACGTTCCGCGTGTACGTGCGGCTTACGTACAAAGAGTCCTTTGAAACATATGGGAGACCGCCTGACCCTGCGAACACCTTCGATTGGCATGTTGCTGCCGTGGTGAAATCGGAAGGGGGGCGGTTCGTTGTCGATGATGTTCTTCGGTTTGAGGACGGCTCGACGAAGACTGCGTCACGATTAACAGATTCCTTCAGAGGGTGCGACGGTCCACGTTGGGTCGGCATCAAGGTGAGAGACTGAGGAGCTGCAGAGCTAGCTCGATTTGGCAAGCGATGCCACCGCCTAAGATAGGCGTGGTTCAGTGCACGCCGCAAAGCAAGAATCAACTACTTGTCGTATTGAATCAGCGAGAAAACATCCAGGCCGTTGAGTTTTGAGCGGCCATTCAAGAATGTGAGTTCGACGGCGAATGCCGCGCTTTCGACTTTTCCGCCCAGCTTCTCCACAAGTTTTGCCGTGGCTGCGGCAGTGCCGCCTGTGGCGAGCAGATCGTCGCAAATAATGACGCTCTGGCCGGGCTTTACCGCGTCCTCATGGATTTCGAGCGTGTCGGTGCCGTATTCGAGCGCGTAGGAAATGCTTGCGGTTTTCGCGGGCAATTTTTTCGGCTTGCGAACCGGCACAAACCCCGCTCCCAGGCGGTACGCCAGCGCTGGAGCAAAAATGAAGCCGCGTGCTTCGATGCCGGCGACGATATCGATCTTTCGCCCCTTGTAG
>Ga0210395_10001849_pt1 | contig 16444 bp, 7 predicted proteins | sample IncBWH4OmetaG_FD_150861 | JGI IMG/M metagenome (GOLD analysis project Ga0210395, IMG submission 150861) | Forest soil microbial communities from Barre Woods Harvard Forest LTER site, Petersham, Massachusetts, United States - Inc-BW-H-4-O ... | reverse complement strand
GGGCGCGCCAGCCGCCGCGCGCAATAGCCAATTGTGCCAGTCGGAAGCCTCCTCGGTGTAGCCCGAGTTCATCAGCGCCAGCAGCGTGAAGGTCGCATCGCGCAGCCAGCAATAGCGATAATCCCAGTTCCGCGCACCGCCGAGCTTTTCCGGCAGCGACGTAGTCGGCGCCGCCACGATGCCGCCGGTCGGCCCATAGGTCAGCGCCTTCAGCGTGATCAGCGAGCGCATCACGAGGTCGCGGCGATCGCCTTCATAGGTGCATCGGCTGCACCATTCGAGCCAGAAATCCTCGGTGACCTGTAACGCCCGCGCAGGATCGATTGGATCGGGAAGTTCCAGATGCGACGCGCCGTAGGTGAAAACGAATGGGACCGTCTTGCCTTCGGTCACCTCGAAGTCGGCGACCGTCGTCATGTCCTCGCCGCGCAATTTCACCGGAGTCCGAAGCACCGCCATGTCCGGTCCGCTGATCGCGAGCAACGCGCCGTCCTCGGTGCGTTTGACCCAAGGGATGTCGGCGCCCATGCCAAAGCGGATCACAAGCTCCATCCGCATCTTCACGCGGCCCTTGACGCCGCGCACCAGGCGGACGACATCGGAAGCGTGCCCGCGTCGCGGCATGAAGTCGATCAAGGCCACCGTGCCGTCTTTGGTCTCGAACTGCGTCTCCAGGATCAGCGTGTTGTCCCAGTAGCGGCGCGACGTGCTGACGACGTCTTCGGCGGGTGCAATCAGCCAGCGTCCGTTACTGGGTGTGCCGAGCAGTGCCGCAAAACACGCATCCGAATCGAAAGCCGGCCAGCACAGCCAATCGATCGAGCCGTCACAGCCGACGAGAGCAACGGTTTCGCAATCCCCGATCAGGCCGTAATCTTCTATCCTGGACACTTGGCTATTTACCGGCTGATGGCAGCGCGGCCCACATCGTGGCCGTTTGCCCTCTCTTTCGTTGCGTTTTTCAACGCCTCGATATCGATTTCATGGGCGATATCGTTGACCGCAACCGGCAACCGTTGACGCCAGTTCGGATGTTCGTTCACGGTCCCCGGAATATTCGGCTGGTCGACGACGCCGAGCAGATCCTCGAGCGAGATCGCGAGCAGGCGCGACCGCGTCTTGGACAGGAAAGCCGCCACCGCATAGAGGTCGTTGTCGTCGATGGCGTGATGGCGCAGCACGTCGTCGAGCATCGCCAGCGCGTGCCATCGGGCGTCGTCGCTCTCGCCCGGGTCGATGCCAAGCGAGCGCTTCATCTTGAGGTCGCTGAACGAGCGCCAGCCGGCATAGGTCGAGAGATCGTGGGTGTTAAAGGTAACGAGCGCATTCGGCAAATAACGATCGGGGCCACGAAAGGCGCCGCGATCGTCGCGTTCGAACATCATGACCTGATAAGACCAGATGCCCCACGCCGCCATGGTGTCGCGAAAACCTTCCGGAACGGTGCCGAGATCTTCGCCGATCACGATGCAGGCATGCGCCGCGCTTTCCTGCGCGGTCGCGGCTAACAGCGCCTCGAACGGCATCTGCACATAGGCGCCGTTATCGGCGGCAAAGCCGTGCGGCACGAGATAGAGCCGCTTCAGACCGAGCACGTGGTCGAGCCGGACCGCGCCGGCGTAGCGCATCGAGGCCCGCAGCATGTCGCGATACGGCGCAAAGGATTGCAGTTCGAGGCCGGCCGCATTGAAGCCAGCAAGCCCCCAGTTCTGGCCGGCGAGGTTGAGCGGATCGGGCGGCGCGCCGACCGACAGATGACGCGAGATCGCGGTCTGCTCGTTCCAGGCATCGAAGCCGCCGGACTGCACGCCGACCGCCACGTCGAGATAGAGCCCGACCTTCATGCCGAGACGGCGCGCCTGATCCCGGCACGCGCGCAACTGCCGGTCGGCGGTCCACTGCACGAATTCGACGAATTCGATCTCGACGGCCTCTTCGCCCCGGCGCAACTCGGCACATGCCGCATCGTTAGGCGCACGCCAATCCGCAGGCCACTCCCACCACGGCTGGTCGAACTTGTGCCGCAGCACCTCAAAGCAGGCAAAGCGCGACAGTAACGGGGCGCGCTCAGCGCGGAAGGCGTCGAAGTCCTCCCTCCGCCCGGCACCCGGCTTTAGCTTGAATTTATCGAAGGCCGCGCGCAGCGCCCGCCATTTCAACTCGGCAACGCCCTTGTAATCGACGATATGGCCCTCGCGCAGCCGCGCGGCGGCTTTGCCGGCCTTGCCGCCGGTTTCAAATTCGGGGATTTGTTCGACATCGATATAGAGCGCGTTGAGAAACAGCCGGCTGTTGGGCGAATAGGGACTGCAATCGGCCGGCTTGTCGTCAAACAGAGCGTGCAGCGGATTGAGGCCGACACCGTCGGCTCCAAGCTGCGCCGCAAGTTCAATCAGGGCCGAAAGATCGGTAAAGTCGCCGATGCCCCAGTTACGCGCGGAGCGGACACCGTAAAGCTGGACCGCCAATAGCCAGCCGCGATCAAAATCGCCGCCATAAGCCCTTGGCGGCGAGACGACCAGCGGGATCTCCTCGCTTATAGAAGCCGCATCGGTCAGTTGAAGCCGATAAACCCCCTCGCCCCAATCGGTGGGCCAATCGATGCTGCGCTGGTTTGCCTCGCCTTGCGCGACGATCTTCCGGCCGGACACGACCTTCCAGGAGACGGGAAGCGCTGCGGAAGGCCTGAATTCGGTGCGCGAGGCCTCGCCAGCGCGGATGACCACCGGCCCGTCGAGCAGCCGGGAGGGAATTCGCTCCGGCAGGGCATCGAGGATAATCTTCAGGGCTGTGGCGTCCGTCACATGGCGGTGACCCTGACCGTCCACAAACTCGGTCTGGATGCCTAATTGTTTAGCCCTGATATAAACGTCCATTCGGCACGCCATTTGCACAAAAAGAGAACAGGAAGGGGGAAAGGAGATCTGAGGGAGGTCGCCGCAAATTCTACTGATTTGGGAAGAGGATAGAAGTGGCTAACGCGCTCGCCCGCCATGCCGTTCCCCCGGGAACCAATAGGTGGGAAGCGGCTTTCTATATAGTCCCGAGCATCTCCTTTTCGCGGCAACGAAATGGGACCAATTCATGCCGACGGCATCATCGTGAACAAAATCACCGAAACCGCCGGGGGCTCGGCACGCCATCCGGATCCCCAACCGTACCATAATCCCGCCTCTGCTCATTCCCCGGTCCCGATGAATCTGATGTCATCCATCGATACAAAGGAAGCGGCGGCCGATGCGCTCGACGGCGATGAGCTTTGGTACAAGGACGCCATTATCTACCAGCTTCACGTCAAGGCGTTTGCCGACAGCAACAATGACGGCATCGGCGATTTCGTAGGGCTGACCGAAAAGCTCGATTATCTGCAAGACCTCGGCGTGACGACGCTGTGGCTGTTGCCGTTCTATCCCTCGCCGGGACGCGACGACGGCTACGACATCGCCGACTACGGCTCCATCAATCCCGATTTCGGCAACATGAAGGAATTTCGCCGCTTCATCGTCGAAGCCAAGCGGCGCGGCTTGCGGGTGATCATCGAACTCGTCATCAACCACACCTCCGACCAGCACCACTGGTTCAAGCGCGCCAAGCGCAGCGATCCGAAATCGAGCGCGCGCAACTGGTATGTGTGGAGCGATACCGACCAGAAATATCTGGGCACGCGTATCATCTTCACCGATACGGAGAAGTCGAACTGGACCTGGGATCCGGAAGCCGGCCAGTTCTACTGGCACCGGTTTTTTTCGCACCAGCCGGATCTGAATTTCGACAACCCCCGCGTCGTCAATGCCCTTGTCCAGGTGATGAAGCGCTGGCTCGACACCGGCGTCGACGGTTTCCGTCTCGACGCCATCCCCTATTTGTGCGAGCGCGACGGCACCAACAACGAAAACCTGCCCGAGACGCACGCCATCATCCGTCGGATGCGCGCCGAGTTGGACAAGTACGCCAAGGGCAAGGTGCTGCTCGCGGAAGCCAATCAGTGGCCGGAGGACGTTCAGTACTATTTCGGCAACAGCGATGAATGCCACATGGCTTATCATTTCCCGCTGATGCCGCGCATCTACATGGCGATCGCCCAGGAAGACCGTTTTCCCATCACCGACATCCTGCGCCAGACGCCGGACATTCCAGCCGACTGCCAGTGGGCGCTATTCCTACGTAACCACGACGAACTAACGCTGGAAATGGTCACCGACGTCGAGCGCGACTATCTGTGGTCGACTTATGCCAACGATCCGCGCGCGCGGATCAATGTCGGTATTCGCCGGCGCCTGGCGCCGCTGATGGATAACGACCGGCGCAAGATCGAATTGATGAATTCGCTGCTGCTGTCTTTTCCGGGCACGCCGATCATCTATTACGGCGACGAAATCGGCATGGGCGATAACATCTATCTCGGCGACCGCAACGGCGTGCGCACGCCGATGCAGTGGACGCCGGACCGCAACGGCGGCTTTTCCCGCGCCGATCCCGCGCGGCTTTACGCGCCCATCATCATGGACTCCGTCTATGGCTATGAGGCAGTCAATGTCGAGGCGCAGTCGCGCAGCCTGTCGTCGCTGCTCAGCGCCACCAAGAAACTGATCGCAGTTCGCAAATCGACGCTCGCATTCGGCCGCGGCAGCCTAACCTTCATCCGCCCGGCCAATCGCGCGGTATTGTCCTATGTCCGCCAGCTCGGCGATGAGGTCATTCTTTGCGTGGCGAACCTTTCCCGCTCGGCGCAGGCGACCGAACTGGATCTCTCCGCCTTCAAGGATCGCGTGCCGCTGGAAATGCTTGGGCGCACGCATTTCCCGGCGATCGGTGAACTGCCCTACATGATCACGCTGGCGCCTTACGGTTTCTACTGGTTCCAGCTTCAGCACCGCGACAAGTCGGAGCCCGCCACACCTTCGATCGTCCCCGAATTCGAAACGCTGGTGGTCCCGGTCGGAGCGACATGGGTGTCGCTCGCTCGCACCCGCAGCCTGTTCGAATGCGACGTGCTGCCCGGGCATCTCGCCCGCTCCCGCTGGTATCCGATCCACGACGCATCCGCGATCCACCCTATCCTGACATCGGCGATCCCATTTTGCGATATCGGCGACAACCGGCCGTGGCTTGCGTTCTTCCAGCCTGCCGAAGACGAAGCCAAGACCCGCTACGTGTTGCCGATGCAAATCGAGTGGGTGCGTTTCGACCGCGAACACTATAATCCGAACGCACTGGCGGCGGTGCGTCAGGGCGCCCGCGAAGGCACGCTGCTGGACGTGGCCGCCGACACCATCTTCATCGGACTATTGCTGCGTAATCTCGCGCAAAAACTTACGATCGAGGAAAACGGCCTGAAACTCGAATTCAGGCCGACGGGAAAATTCGCGGGCAAGGCCGTCAGGCAGCCCGAACGCATCGGCTTGCTCGAAAGCGCGCCTCTCTCCAGCTCCGTGCTGGTCGATTCCGATTACGTGGTGAAGCTGTTCCGCAAGCTCGAAAATGGCGTCAATCCTGCCATCGAGATCGGCCGGTTCCTGACCGATGTTGCCGGCTTTGCCAATACGCCGGCGATGCTTGGCAGCGCCGAATTGATCGAAGGTGATACGCGAAGCGCGATCGCGATCGTTCACACCCAGGTCGGCAATCAGGGCGACGCCTGGGCGATGACAGCGTCTTATCTTGATCGCCTGATAGAGGAGCAGCACCTGCTTGCAGCCGATAGCGAAAATCGGGAAGGCGAAGAACAGATTGCTTATATGCGCCACCTGTCGCAGATCGGCCGGCGTGCGGCCGAACTGCACCTGGCGCTCGCGTCCGCCAGCGGTTCGTCCGAGTTGGCGGCTGAACCGATGCAGCCGCAGGATGTCGCGCGCTGGACCGCTGCGATCGTTCAAAACGCCGAACGGGTATTTCAGGCCGTGAGGCAGCGCCGCAATTCGTTCGGCGAAGCCGAGCGGGCCATGATCGACGAGTTGCTGACGCAGCAGGACAAATTGCATGACCGCCTGAACGAGTTGATTGCACCGGGAATACGGAGCCTCAACTTGCGTCTGCACGGCGATTTCCATCTCGGACGGGTGCTGATCGTCAAGGACGATGTGTTCTTCACCGGCTTCGAAGGCGACATCCGCCGGCCGATCGAGGAACGACGGCGCAAGGCCCCGGCGGCCCGCGACGTCGCCAGCATGATCTGGTCAATCGAAGCCTCAAGCCATGCCGCGCGCGGGCGCGCCCCTCACCTCGCCCCCGATGAGAATGGCCGGCTGGGCAGGGCGCTGGCGGAATGGGTGGAGCGCGCCACCGCAGCCTTTGTGGGCCCCTATCGCGAACTCATGACCGATTCATCCATCTGGCCCGCCGATTCCCGCTCCATGCAGCGGATGGTGGACTTTTTCCTGCTCGAAAAGGCTTTTGACGTGCTTGAAACCGAACTAGTACAACGGGTGGAAGCCGCGCCGGCGGCGATCGCCCGCATCCTGCGGATTTTGTCCCAGCCTGCCCGCGAGGCCGCATGACCGATCTGACCGCCGAAGCCTACGCGATCCTGGAAGGCCGTCACTCCGATCCCTTTCAGTATCTCGGCCCCCACAGCGAAAACGGCAGAACGGTCGTCCGTGCTTTCCTGCCTGACGCACAGAAGGTGGACGCGATCGCTCCGCATGGCGAAGCCGCGGCGCTGACGCGCATTCACGACGCCGGCCTGTTTGCCGGCTTTCTTCCCAACGGTTCGAACGCGTATCAGTTACGCGCCCGCTTCGGCGAGACGGTGGTCGATCTCGACGACCCCTATCGTTTTCCGCCCGTTCTGACCGACTACGACCTTTATCTGCTCGGCGAAGGCACCCATCAGCGGCTTTATGAAAAGCTCGGCGCCCACCCGATGGAGCTGGAGGGTGTGCCGGGCGTGGCGTTCGTCGTGCTCGCACCCAACGCGCAGCGCGTCAGCCTGGTCGGCGATTTCAACTTCTGGAATCCGCTGCGCCATCCGATGCGCGTGCGCGGCCTCGGCTATTGGGAGCTGTTCATCCCGCATGCCACGGTCGGCGATCGTTACAAATTCAACATCTTCAGCCGGCAAGGCGAGCATTTGCCGTTGAAGTCTGATCCGCTCGCCTTTGCCGCCGAAATCCGTCCGAGCACGGCCTCTGTCGTGTTCGACGAGGAAAGGTTGCCCCGTCCGCGACCCGCGCCCGCCGACATCAACTCGTTGAACGGGCCGGTATCGATCTACGAAGTGCACCTCGGATCATGGCGACGCAAAGGCCATAACGAATGGCTGACCTACCGTGAACTCGCCGAGCAGTTGCCGGCTTATGTTCATGACATGGGCTTTACCCATGTCGAGTTTCTTCCCGTCAGCGAACATCCGTTCGACGGCTCGTGGGGTTATCAGCCGACCGGGCTTTTTGCGCCTACAAGCCGCTTTGGCAGCCCTGAGGACTTCGCGGCTCTGGTCGAAGCCTGCCACCACGAAGGAATTGGCGTCTGGCTCGACTGGGTGCCGGGGCATTTTCCCGACGATCCGCACGGGCTCGGCCGTTTCGACGGCACCGCGCTCTACGAGCACGCCAACCCGCTGCAGGGCCGGCACCTCGATTGGGGAACGCTGATCTACAATTACGGGCGCACCGAGACCGTCAACTTCCTGGTCTCCAACGCGCTGTTCTGGCTCGATCGTTACGGCATCGACGGTCTGCGCGTCGATGCGGTCGCCTCGATGCTCTATCTCGATTACAGCCGGCCTGCTGGCGAATGGGTGCCCAATCGATTTGGAGGGCGGGAAAACCTCGACGCCATCGCCTTCCTGCGCCGCTTCAACACGGAAGTGTTTGGCCAATTCCCGCACGCGACCACCGCGGCCGAAGAATCAACCGCATGGCCGCAGGTGTCGCGGCCGGTGGAATTTGGCGGGCTCGGTTTCGGCTACAAGTGGAACATGGGCTGGATGCACGACACGCTGCAATATATTGGCAAGGAGCCGATCCACCGCCAATACCATCACGGCGATATCCTGTTCGGCCTGCATTATGCGTTTTCGGAAAACTTCATCCTGCCGCTGTCGCACGACGAAGTGGTTCACGGCAAACGTTCGATCCTCGGACGGATGCCCGGCGACGACTGGCAACGTTTCGCAAATCTGCGCGCCTATTACGGCTTTATGTTCGGCCATCCCGGCAAGAAGCTTTTGTTCATGGGCTGCGAATTCGCGCAAGCGCGGGAATGGGATCACGACCATTCGCTCGATTGGCATCTGCTTCAGGAGAGCCATCACGCCGGCGTCCAATCGCTGGTCCGCGATCTGAACTGGCTCTACCGCGAGACGCCCGCGCTCCATGAGCTCGACTGCGATCCGTCCGGCTTCGAGTGGCTGGTGGCCGATGACGCCAGCGGCAACGTCTTTGCCTGGATGCGCAAAGGCCGGGACGAGCGCGCGCGCTGCCTCGTCGTCACGAATTTTTCTCCGAACGTCTATCATAATTATCTCATTGATGTGCCGATCGCCGGCACGTGGCGCGAGGTTCTCAATACGGATTCATCGCATTACGGCGGCAGCAACGTCGGAAATGTCGGCGAAGTCCGCACGCTCGAAGGTGCCGGGCCGGAACTGAGACTGACCATTCCGCCATTGGCGACCATTTTTCTCGTACCGGAAAGCTAATACTTCATGCGACTATCGGCCGGATCGCCCTCGCGCCTCGGTGCAAGCTGGGACGGACGCGGCACCAATTTTGCGCTGTTCTCCGCCAATGCGCAAAAGGTCGAGCTCTGTCTTTTCGACAGCCAGGGCCGGCGCGAGATCGAGCGCATCGAATTGCCCGAGCGCACCGAAGACGTCTGGCACGGCTATCTGAATGACGTCTCGCCCGGCCAGCTTTACGGCTATCGCGTTCACGGTCCCTATGCGCCCGAGCAGGGCCACCGTTTCAACCCGAACAAGCTTGTGCTCGACCCCTATGCGAGGCGGCTGGCCGGCAGGCTGGTGTGGAGCGATGCGCATTTCGGCTATCGCACCGGCAGCGCGCGCGAGGATCTTTCGTTTGACCGGCGCGACAATGCGCGCGGCATGCCAAAAGCCGTCGTGGTCGATGAAGCCTTCAACTGGGGCCGGCGCGAATTAAGGCCCAGCATTCCCTGGGAAGACACTGTCATCTATGAGGCCCATGTCAGGGGCTTGACGCAAAAGCGTGACGACGTGCCGCCCAATCTGCGCGGCACCTATGGCGGCCTCGCCTCGCCCGCGATGATCGCGCATCTCAAGCGACTCGGCGTCACGGCCATCGAATTGCTGCCGATCCATGGCCTGGTGGACGACCGCTTGCTGGTCGAAAAGAAGCTCTCGAACTACTGGGGCTACAACACGCTGGCGTTCTTTGCGCCGGAAGCGCGCTACGCACAGGACAATTCGCTCGACTCGTTTCGCACGGCCGTGGCGCGATTGCACGATGCCGGGATCGAGGTGATGCTCGACGTGGTCTATAACCACACGGCTGAAGGCAACCACATGGGCCCGACGCTGTCGTTCCGCGGCATCGACAACGCCTCCTATTACTGGCTCAAGCCCGACAATCCGCGCTACTACGACGACTTCACCGGCTGCGGCAATTCGGTCAACCTCACCCATCCGCGCGTGCTGCAGATGGTGATGGATTCGCTGCGTTACTGGGTCGAGGTCTGCCATGTCGATGGCTTCCGGTTCGACCTTGCCACGACGCTCGGCCGTGGCCCGAACGGGTTCGAGCGCAATGCCGCCTTCCTCACCGCCGTCCGTCAGGACCCGGTGCTTGCCTCCGTCAAGCTGGTCGCCGAACCCTGGGATCTCGGCATGGGCGGCTATCAGGTCGGCGGCTTTCCCTCGCAATGGTCGGAATGGAACGACCGCTATCGCAGCGCGATGCGCCGTTACTGGAGTGGCGAAGGCAGCCTGATCGGCGAAATCTCCAGCCGCATGACCGGCTCTTCCGATCTTTTCAACCACGATGGCCGCGTCCAGCGCGCCGGCATCAACCACATCACCGTGCATGACGGTTTCACGCTCAACGATCTCTTCAGCTACAATACCAAGCACAACGAGGCCAACGGCGAAGACAACCGTGACGGCGCCAACGACAACCACAGCAATAATTGCGGCCACGAAGGCCCGACCGACGATGCCGCCATCAACGCGCTACGCTACCAGTTGCGGAAAAACCAGCTCGCCTGCCTTCTGCTCGCGCAAGGCGTGCCCCTGATCCTGGCGGGCGACGAGGTCAGCAATACCCAGAACGGCAATAACAACGCCTATTGCCAGGACAACGAGACCGGCTGGATCGGCTGGGAAGGCTTGGGCCGCGAGGGCAGCGACCTCATCGATTTCGTCAGCCACGTGAGTGAAATCCGCCGCCGCTTTCCGCAAATCCGCGCCCGCCGATGGCTCGACGGACGGCGGGCCGACGGCTCGTATGGCGTGCTGTGGCTGACACCGGCCGCAGACGACATGAAAGAGCAGGACTGGAATTTTCCGGAAGGCCGCTTTCTTGCCTATGTGCTCGGGCCAACCGAACACGGCCAGCCTCCGGTCTTCATCGTGCTCAATGCCGCGCCCGAAGAGATCAAGTTCACGCTGCCGAAAATGCCCGAATACAGGAGCTGGCGGCAACTATTGAACACGACCGACGTTAAGCAGACGGCTGCGGACTTCCCATCGGGAAGCGAGACCACCGCGCCGCCTCGCTCGGTACTGGTCTTTTCAGGTTCGGCATGAATGAACGGCATTTCGGCGCAAGGCTGACCTCTGAGGGCACCACATTCCGCTTGTGGGCGCCGGCGGCCCGACGCGTCGATCTGTTGCTGGAACAGCAACGTCACCCGCTCACGTCCTGCAAGCATGGCTGGTTCGAAACCGATGTGCCGGACGCCAAGGCCGGTACGCGATACAAATTTCGGATCGACGACGAGATCGACGTGCCGGATCCGGCTTCCGCGTTTCAGCCCGACGACGTGTTCGGGCCGAGCGAGGTGATCGACCCCGCAAACTACGCCTGGCGTGCTAGGGACTGGCGCGGACGGCCGTGGCACGAGACCGTGCTGTTAGAGGCCCATGTCGGCACCTTCACACAGGACGGCACTTATCGCGCCATGATCGACAAGCTCGATCATCTCGTCGAGACCGGCATCACCGCGCTGGAGTTGCTGCCACTGGCGGACTTCGCCGGCAGCCGAAACTGGGGCTATGACGGCGTGCTGTGGTACGCGCCCGACAGCGCCTACGGCCGGCCCGAGGACTTGAAGCTGCTCGTCGACGAAGCTCACCTGCGCGGACTGATGGTGTTTCTCGACGTTGTCTATAACCACTTCGGCCCCGAGGGGAATTATCTCGGCCGCTACGCGCCTTCCTTCTTTACCGACGCGCAGACGCCATGGGGCAGCGCGATCGACTACCGCGTGCCGCAGGTCCGCGCCTTTGCGATCGAGAACGCGCTTTACTGGTTGGACGAATACCGCTTCGACGGGCTGCGACTAGATGCCGTCCACGCCATCGCCGAACTCGGTGAAATCCCGATGCTCAACGATCTCAGCCTCGCGGCCGGTCAACTTGCCGCCGAGACCGGCCGGCACATTCACCTCGTGCTTGAAAATGACGACAACCGCGTCAGCCTGCTCGATCCTACCCAGGACCCGCCGCGCGGGAAATATCACGCGCAATGGAACGACGATTATCATCACGCCTGGCATGTGAAACTTACGGCTGAGAAACAAGGCTATTACCGCGACTATCAGCGCGCCCCGCTTTCCGATATCGCCCGCGCGCTCTGCTCAGGCTTCGTCTATCAGGGCGAGGCTTCCGAGCATCGCGGCGGCCAGCTGCGTGGCGAAGCGAGCGGCTCTCTTCCGCCCACGGCGTTCGTCAATTTCCTGCAAAACCACGACCAGATCGGCAACCGCGCCTTCGGCGACCGGCTCGAGAGCCACGCAAAACCGGCCGCGATCGAGGCTGGTCTCGCGATCACCCTGCTGGCACCCACGATCCCCATGCTGTTCATGGGCGAGGAGTGGGGCTCAAAGGTGCCCTTCCCGTTCTTCTGCGACTTCAAGGGCGGCCTCGCCGACGCCGTCCGCAAAGGGCGTCGCGATGAATATGCGTGGGCCTACGCGACTTATGGCGATGACGTCCCGGACCCCCTAAGCGAAGCCACCTTTCGTTCCGCGATCCTGGATTGGGAAACGACCGGCGGCAGCGGGCACGACCGGCTGACGCTGGTGCGCGAACTATTGGCGATTCGCCGGCGTCACATCGTGCCACGCCTCGCGGGCACGCGTTTCGGCGAGGCGCGAGTGGCCGACGATGGAACGCTGAACGCGAACTGGCACCTCGGCGAGGATGCAAGGCTACTGCTGACGGCTAACCTCTCCGATCGCACGATCGTCGCTCCATCGGGCAACATCAAGGGCACAGCGATCTGGGGCAAACCGGGCGACGCCATGAGGCCGTGGTCGGTGATCTGGCGTTTGGAAACACGCTGATGCCGTCAGGCACTCCCATCGCGACCTACCGTTTGCAGCTTACTGCAAACTTCGATTTCGACGCGGCGGCGGCCGTCATTCCCTACCTGAAAGCGCTCGGGATCAGCCACGTCTATGCTTCGCCGTTCACGAAGGCGCGCAAGGGTTCGACCCACGGCTACGACGTCGTCAATCACACCCTCATCAACCCCGAACTCGGTGGCGACGAGGGTTTTGAACGGCTGAGCGCGACCCTCAAGGCCCACGATCTCGGCCTGATCCTCGACTTCGTACCCAACCATGTCGGCGTGCATTTTGCCGACAATCCGTGGTGGCTCGACGTGTTGGAATGGGGCGAGGCCTCACCGCACGCGGTCTCCTTCGATATCGACTGGGAGCTGTTGCCATATCGCGCGCGCGGCGGCGTCTTGCTGCCGATCCTCGGCTCTTCCTACGGCAAGGCGCTGGAGAACAGCGAGATCGAGCTGCGCTACGACGTCAGCGAAGGAAGTTTCTCGGCCTGGTATTTCGAGCACCGCTTGCCGATCGCGCCCGAGCGCTACGGCGAAATCCTGAACACGATCGTCAAGGAGGCCGGCGCCGAAGACAACCCCGCCGGAAAACGCATTCTCGACCTTACCTCGCGTTATCATGGCCTGCGCCATCCCAACCGCAAGGAAGCGCCCGACCTCAAGGCTGGATTGAAGTCCATCGAAGGCGGTGAGGCCATCATCGAGCATGGACTAGCCGCCTACCGTGCCGGACAGGACCGGCCGGTGCAGACGCTGGCGCTGCATCATCTGCTTGAGCGCCAGCACTACAAGCTCGGACACTGGCGGCTTGCCTCCAGTGACATAAACTATCGCCGCTTCTTCGACGTCAATTCGCTGGCGGGTTTGCGCGTGGAAGATGCCACGACCTTCAACGTGGCCCATCGCCTGGTCGGCAAGTTGATCACGGAAGGCAAACTGCAGGGACTGCGGCTCGATCATATCGACGGCCTGCGCGATCCCGCGCAATATTTTCAACGCCTGAGCCGCCTGATCCGGCAAACCGGCGGAAAAAGTGCCCGGTCGTTCTACATCGTGGTCGAGAAAATTCTCGGCGAGCACGAAGCACTGCGCCCGTTCGCCGGTGTCGAAGGCACGACCGGCTACGAGACCCTCAACACCATCACCCGCGTGTTGGCCAATCAAAGCGGGCTGGAAGCGCTCGATGAAACCTGGCGGCAGATCAGCAACCTGCCGCCCGCGCTTGCGCCTGTGCTCAAGGCCGCCAAACAACGCGTGCTGGAGACATTGCTCACCAGCGAATTCACCGTGCTGGCCCGCCTGCTCGCACGCATCGCGGCGGGTCACTATTCGACGCGCGATTTCTCCGCTGACAGTTTGCGCCAGGCGCTCGAACTTTATGTACTGAATTTCCCGATCTACCGCACTTACCTCACCTCAGCCGGCGCCTCCGCCGACGACCGCGCCTTGATATCGGCCACGATCGAAAAGGCGCGCAGCGAATGGTATGCGGCCGACGAAGGTATCTTCGACTTTGTGCGCGATGCGCTGACCATGGACCTCGCCAAACCGGGCCCCGCGCTGCACAGCACTACGCGGGTGCGGCGGTTTGCATTGAAAGTGCAGCAATTCACCGGCCCCCTGATGGCGAAGTCGCTGGAGGACACGACTTTCTACCGCTTCCACCGCCTGCTGGCGCTGAACGAGGTCGGCGGCGAGCCTTCCGCGTCGGCGTTATCGCCCGCGGCCTTCCACCAGATGATGCAAACCCGCAGCCAGGATTGGCCGCACGCCATGACCACGACCGCCACGCACGATACTAAGCGCGGCGAGGACGCCCGTGCGCGCCTGATCGCGCTCAGCGAACTGACGGGCGAATGGACCGGGGCGGTCGCCCGCTGGAAGGTGCTCAACGCGCCGCATATCGTTACCGAGGACCACTTGCGCGCGCCGTCGGCGACCTTCGAATACATGCTGTACCAGACCCTGCTCGGTGTATGGCCGCTCACCACGCCGCCCGACCGCTCGCTGACCGAACGCCTGCAAGCCTATGCGGTGAAGGCGGCGCGCGAGGGCAAACAGGAAACAAGCTGGCTCAATCCCCATGAAGGTTATGAAACAGCGCTCTGCACCTTCATCGAACGGATACTGGACCCTTCGGCCTCTGCCGAATTTCTGGAATCGCTGCAACACTTCGCCCGCCGGATCGCACTGTTGGGCGCGCTTAATTCGCTGAGCCAGATCACGCTGAAGGCGATGATGCCCGGCGTGCCGGACTTCTATCAGGGGACGGAGTTCTGGGATCTGTCGATGGTCGATCCCGACAACCGCCGGCCGGTCGATTTCCCCGAACGCGACGATGTTCTCAAACAGGTGGAGCGGCCCGATTGGCAAGAGCTCAACCGCGATTGGCCAAACGGCCACGTCAAGCTCGCCTGGACGCGGCACCTTCTCAAGCTTCGCAATGAATTTGCGAACGTTTTCGCTTCCGGCGACTACGAGCCGCTCGAGGTCAGCGGCCGCGATCGTGACCATGTCATCGCGTTTGCCCGCCGCCGCGGCCGCCATGCGGTGATTACGGCGGTGGCGCGGTGGTATGCCCCGCTATCGCAGCAGGGCCGGATCTGGCCGCGCGGAGAGGCTTTCGAGGGCGAGCTTCACATTGACGGCTATTCGCTTGAGGGCGCAAGCAGCTCGAGCGCGTCGAGAGTGCCGTTAGCCGTCTTGTTCAAGGACCTTCCGGTGGCGGCGCTGAAAGCCGATTATATCGGCGCGGCCAAGACCGCCGCGAAACGAAGTCGCCAATTCGCTTAAGCAAAATCCATTTTTTGCTTCGTATCCGGCGCGGTTGCGGCGCGAGATGCGGAACTTTCGCGGTTCCCGTTTGTTGGCTGGCACGAACATGCAAGCACTCATGATCGGCTGGAGGAAATTAGATGTCCATTGGTACAATCATTCTGATTATTTTGGTGATCGCCCTGCTTGGCGGCTTTAGCGGTATCGGCGGCGGTCCATTCTACGGTACCGGCTACTATGGCGGCGGCGGCCTCGGGCTCATTGTCGTGATCCTGCTGATATTGCTTCTGCTCGGACGACTCTGACTCCGGCAGTCACAACTACAATTTATCGGCCAACTTCTTCATCGCACTTTTGATCGAGGATGCCGCATTGTCGTAGCCATCCCACGCCTTGCTTTTCGCGAGCAAGGCCGGGACACTACGAACGGTATAGCGCTTCGGATCCAGATCGCCGCGCACCTGCGCCCAGGTGAGTGGCATCGAGACCGTGGCGCCGTCGCGCGCCCGCGGTGAGAGCACCGCCACCGCGGTCGCCATCCGGTCATTGCGCAGATAGTCGAGGAAGATTTTTCCCTTGCGCAACTTCTTCGACATGTTGAGCAGATATTGCCCGGGATTGTCGTTCGCCATCCACTGGCAGACGCCTTGCGCAAACGCCTTGGATTCTTTCCAGCTTACCTTGTCCTTGGCGCCATAAGTCAGCGGCGCGACGACGTGCAATCCCTTGCCGCCGGTGGTCTTGCAGAAGCTTTCAAGCCCGAGCGCCTCAAGACGCTGCCGCATCTCTTTGGCCGCCTCGATGACCTCGGCAAAATCGACATTCGGCGCCGGATCGAGATCGAACACCAGGCGGCCGGGAATATCGGTCGCGTCGGGCGCACAATTCCACGGATGCAGTTCAAGCCCGCCGGACTGCGCCACCGCCGCCAGCCCCTCGATGCGATCGATCTGCAGATAGGGTTTACGATCGCCGGAGACCTTGACGAGCGTGAGCAAATCCGACGTGCTCGGCATTGCATGGCGCTGAAAGAATTTTTCGCCATGGATGCCGTCGGGCGCGCGCAACACCGAGCACGGCCGTCCCTTCAAATGCGGCATCATCCAGTCGCCGACCGTCTCGAAATAGCGCGCGAGATCGAGCTTGGTGACGCCCTTGCCGTCGCCGGCATCCGG
>Ga0210395_10001847_pt1 | contig 16449 bp, 16 predicted proteins | sample IncBWH4OmetaG_FD_150861 | JGI IMG/M metagenome (GOLD analysis project Ga0210395, IMG submission 150861) | Forest soil microbial communities from Barre Woods Harvard Forest LTER site, Petersham, Massachusetts, United States - Inc-BW-H-4-O ... | reverse complement strand
CAGTCGTTCGACCGGCCTCGCGGCCGGTGCCGCTCTGCTTTACGCGCTTGCGGTCGTGCTGCTGTTGATCGTGGCAACGGCGTTCTTCACCACATCGCCCAGTGCAGCGACGGGCGCGAACCCGACAGGCGCGCTTGGGCTCATTCTACTGCTCTCGATTGTCGCGTCCCTGGCGGGTTCGTCGAGCTACGATCTCGGCTGGTTCGTCGTCGTGATCCTGATGGCGTTGGCGTTTCTGCCAGTCGTGGTGGCGGTTGCCGTCACGCTGTGGGCGGCTACGCGGCCAAGCGCAGTTGGGCGCCAGTCGTGATGTTGCACTTCGCCTACGGCGCGAACATGCATCGCGACGTCATGCGCCGGCATGCTCCGGCGGCGCAGCCCATCGGCGCCGCCGCGCTCGCCGGCCATCGTTTCATCATCACCGCCGACGGCTATGCCTCGGTCGCGCCGACGACTGCGCACACGGTTCACGGCGTGTTGTGGCGGATCACGCCGCGCGACCGCGTCACGCTCGACGCCTGGGAGAACATTGCCGGCAAGCTCTACCGCGCCGAGATTTTGCCGGTTCGTCACGCGGGCCGGCTGCGGCCGGCGCTGGTCTATGTCGCCCGGCCGCTGCGTACGGGACAGCCCAAGGCCGGTTATATGGAGCTTGTGGTCGCGGCGGCGCGCGCCTGGCACTTGCCGGACGACTATATTTCCTCGTTGCAGCACTGGCTGCCGCGGCGCCCGACGGGTGCCGGCACGCGCAAGCTTGGAGGCATCGCGTGGACGTGATGCGGCATGTGGTGATCCGCGGCCGCGTGCAGGGCGTCGGCTTTCGCGCCTGGACCGAATACACCGCTCTCGAACACGGCCTGCAAGGCTGGGTGCGTAACCGCCGCGATGGCGAGGTCGAAGCGCTGTTTATCGGATCGCCGGACGTTGTCACCGCGATGATCGCAGCATGCAATCAAGGTCCGCGCGGCTCGCGCGTCGACGGCGTCGATCAGCGCGACGGTACGGCTGAAGAGCTTGCGCTGCGCCGGCGCGGCGAATTGTTCTCGGTGCTGCCGACGGCTTGATCGTCGATGGTCGCGCCGAACAGCGGCGCGAACGTGCTGCGCAAAACCATGTCAACCTCCGGCATTGATGCCGTCACGCCGAGATCGGCCAGCGAAGTGACGCCGTAGCGCGGATCGGACACGCCGCACGGCACGATGCCGGCAAAATGCGAAAGCTCCGGCTCGATATTGAGCGCAAAACCGTGCAGCGTCACCCAGCGCTGGATGCGGATGCCGATCGCCGCGATCTTGTCCTCGTATCCGTCGCCCTTGTCCGGCCGCCGCACCCATACCCCGATGCGGTCGTCGCGCCGCTCGCCGCGCACGTTGAAGGCGGCGAGCGTCCGGATGATCCATTCTTCTATGGTGGCGACGAAGCGGCGCACGTCCGGCGCGCGGCGCTTGAGATCGAGCATGACATAGCCGACCCGCTGGCCCGGACCATGATAGGTGAACTGGCCGCCGCGACCCGCGGTGTGGACTGGAAACCGCGCGTCGATCAATTGCTGCGGCTGCGACGAGGTGCCGGCGGTGTAAAGCGGCGGATGCTCAATGAGCCAAACCAGCTCGCGCGCTTCGCCGCGTGCGATTGCTTGGACGCGCGCATCCATGGCGGCGAGCGCAGAGTCGTAGCCGACGCGTTCGTCGCTCACGCGCCACTCGGCCGGCGGCGCGCCGGCTGGCGGCAAAAGCCCGATCGTCAGGTCGGCGCGCGTGTTAACCACCGGGTAACCATGGCATGGCCATAGAATATAGGAGCAAAGCTTAAGCGACAAAGTGGGGGCATCTTGGCGACACTCGACAATGTTTCGGTCAACATCGCGGTGGTGCTCGGCACGACCTCCATGCCGATCCATCAGGTGCTCCGCCTCGGCCGCGGCGCCATCATCGAGCTCGACGCCTCCGAGGAAGATGAGGTCCGCATCCTCGCCAACAATCTGCCGGTGGCCAAGGGCACGGTGATCGTCAGCGGCAACAAGATCGCCGTCGAGGTCAAGGAGCTGTTGCCGCGCTCGCCCGAGGCGACCTAGCGCTTCGCCGGCCTCACCGCCGGCCCTTGTCCCGCTATAACCGACCTGTTACATCCGCGCCGTCGCGCCAGCCGGGCGCGCATTCCACCCACATGCGGCCGTGGCGGAATTGGTAGACGCACTAGCTTGAGGTGCTAGCGGGGCAACCCGTGGAGGTTCGAGTCCTCTCGGCCGCACCAGTCTGCGAGCTTCGGCTCGGCAAGCCAAAAGAAGAAACAGTGACTGACCACGCGGCGTGCTTGCTGCGGCTCAGTGCGCCGGCGTCGCCATCGCGGCCATCGGCGAGAGAAGCTCGGCGTGCTGGCCTGCGGCCGGATGGGCGCGCGCATGGCGAGGGATGCTGAGACGGGCGTGCCGCGGGCGGCCGTGGTGCGGCTCGCTCTGGTCGTTTGAGTCATTCGCTGTCGCGCTCGGCTGCGGCTTGAGCGCCGCGTCGGCGATCTCCCGCTCCTGCACCGGCCAACCGATATCGAGCAGGCTCGGCGCTGGGAGCTGCGCGGCGGAGGAGGGCATCGCGACCAGGGCTTGATAGGGCCACGGCGAGGTTGCGGTGCCGGCTTCGATGGAAGGCTGATCGACTTCGATATCTGCGGTGCTCGCTGTGCGGGTCAGCGCGTAATCCGGATCGAAAGCGCCTTCATCGGGCGTTGGCAGCTCGATCGCCCCGGACGTCGGGTTGTCGGCGAGTTTCGGCCACGCCGGCCCATTGCCGCTGTCGTCCATCACGGTTTGCCCGGCCATCGACCACGCCACCGTCCATATCGACCGTCCGGCAATCGGCCCCGGCGGCACCGTCGCCGACGGCACCACCTGCACGATGCGGAAGCCTTTGTCCTTTAACGCTTTGAGCAGGCCGGGCAGCGCCGCGACGGTCCAGGGGTGGATGTCGTGCAGGAGCAGCATGCCCTTGCCCTTGGCTTCGAGCCGGCTCATGGCGCGGGCGATGATTTGCGACGGCGAGATGTGGCGGTGCCAGTCGTCGGCCACGGTGTCGGTCGAGAACACGACCAGCGAACGCGCGGCAAGCTCGCTCTCGACGACATCGGTGCGCCCGAAACCCGGGATACGGAAAAATGGCGCCAGCCCGCCGCCATCGCCGAGCGCCGCGTTCACGTTGTCGATGCCGGCATCGATCTCCCATCGTATCTTCTCGTCCGATATGCGGTCGAAGCGGAGCGGATGATCCTGGCTGTGCGAACCGATCGTGTGTCCCTCGTCGTGAACGCGGCGCGCCACGGCGGGATAGGCTTTGGCCATTTCGCCGACCAGGAAGAACACCGCTTTCACGCACTGCGACGCCAGGATATCGAGCACCTGGCTGGAATAGGGCGGCAGCGGGCCGTCGTCGAAGGTCAGCACGACCTCATGATCGTCGAGCGGCACCGTCTGCTGATAATTCAGCGTGCCGAGGCGCTGATAGTCGTTCGGATCGATGGTGATCACGCGGCTGGTGCCGATGGCGTCGGGATGGCCCGGGCAGTCCTGCGCGCGCGCGACCGACCCGGCGCCCAGCGTGACGCTGGCCACCGCGCTCAAAACCGCAGCGCTCAAGATTGCCTTTGGCTTATACATTTCCTCAGTCCCGGCCTCCCGATAGCCGCAAACCGCTAGTCGCTCAAAGGCGACCTTACCCACCTCGTCCCTGAACCGCGCATTAACGGCCCGAGGCGCTGCCAAGGCCTGTTGATAAGTCAGGCAGTTAGCCGGGCTTTTCCTTACCGTTAATCATACGCCCCTAATCTGCCATGTCAGGGATTCCAGGACGGGGCGTGGGGTATGAAGGCCGCTGCGGCAGCCCGGGCACGGTGGGCGGCACTCCGGCGGCGCACGCCCGAGTCGAGGGCTCAAGCGGCGCTGCGTGGGGCTGCCTCGCACCTGTCCTCCTATGTGCTGATGGCGCTCGCAGTGGCGATGCTGGCCTGCGCCGTGGCCGGCTTTGCCGTCACCTTGCGCGAGGATCACCGGCTTGCCGCCGAGCGGCATGCCGCGCTTGAGCTGGCGCTCGCCGAAGTGCGCGGCGTGTTCGGCGACAGCGACGGTTTCGACGATTCGAGGCTGCCGCTGATCGCCCGGCTCGCGGGCCTGAAGGATTTGCGCTTCGACACCGACGAGGACAGCACCGCCGGGCGCGAAGCGCAGTCGCTGCACGACGAGCGCGGCCGCATCGTCGGCTGGTTCAGCTGGGCGGCCGACCGGACGCTAATCCGCGCCGAGATTTGGCTGTGGGGGTTGATCGGCGCGGTTGGGACTTTGCTCGGCGTCTGCGCCTTTCTCGCCGCTGGTCTGATCCAGCGATTGGCGCGCTTGCTCGCGTCGAGCCTCAAGACCATCCGCAAACTGACCCGCGAGGACGCGCTGACTGGGTTACCCAATCACCGGGTGATGCTGGAAAGCCTCGATCAGGCGCTGGCGCGGCGCCGCTCCGGCATCGTGGTGCTGGCGCTCATCGATATCGATGGCTTTCGCGAGGTCAACGACACCCACGGCCGCGCAGGCGGCGACGCGCTGTTGAAGAACATCGCAGAACGCCTTCACGCCAGCCTGCCGGCAGGCGCCCAGTTCGGCCGCTTCGACGACGACGAATTCGCCGTCATCACGAGCAGCGAAGATGCGCAGACTGCAAGCGCTCTCGCCGAAGCGTTGCGGGCGTCGCTGCAACGGCCGATCTTCATGGAGCAGAATTGGCAAATCAGCGCCGGCATCGGCATTGCGCAGGCGCCGGACGACGGCGGCACCGCCGAGGAACTCAGCCGACGCGCCGACCTGGCGCTGCGTGCCGCCAAGCGCGGCGGCCGCGGCATGGTGCGGTGCTTCGAGCCCGCTATCGAGATGGAATATTCCGAACAGCGCTTCATAAGGCGCGAGCTTGAATCCGCGCTCTCCTCGGGCGGCCTCGACGTGCATTATCAGCCTGTGGTCGCCGCCGCCGGCGGCGCCATGATCGGGGTCGAGGCGCTATTGCGCTGGACCCATCCGACGCGCGGCGTCATCGGGCCGTCGGTCTTCATCCCGCTCGCCGAGCAGAGCGGGTTCATGCCGCAGCTTGGCGAATTCGTGTTGCGCCGTGCGCTGACCGACGGCGTACGCTGGCCGCACCTGACCGTGGCGGTGAATCTCTCGCCGATCCAAATCCGCGACCGCAAGCTGGTCGATCTGGTCGCCGCCGTCATTGCCGAAAGCGGCATTGCGCCGTCGCGCGTCATCTTCGAAGTGACCGAAGGCGTGCTCATCGAAGATCCGCAGGAGACCTTGCAGCGGCTCGAAGCGTTGCGCGCGTTGGGCGTCAGCATCGCGCTCGACGATTTCGGCACCGGCTATTCGAGCTTGAGCTACCTGCAAAAGTTCCCGTTCAGCCAGATCAAGATCGACCGCGCCTTTGTCGGCTCGCTGGGCACCACCGGCCATGCCGGCGCCATCATCCAATCCATCGTCGCGCTCGGCCATGCGCTCGGCATGAAGGTCTTGGCCGAAGGCGTCGAGACCGACGAGCAGCGTGTGCTGCTGCGGCTCGCCGGCTGCGACGAGATGCAGGGCTTTCTGTTCGCAAAACCGCGGCCAGCAGAGGCGATCGACAAGGTCGCGGTGCGGCCGGCCAATGGCCGTTCAGCGCCAAAGCTTGCCGCTGCACGCTGACACGCCGGCCGCCAGCGGCTACCTTATCTCGTGCACCCTTCGCCTCATGCGGCCGAGGCCATGGAGCGCTCGATGGTCCAGAACAGCTTTCCCGGTCTCGATTTCGGCCTCGGCAGCGACATCGACATGCTGCGCGACACGGTGCGCGCTTTTGCCCAGAACAAGGTCGCGCCCTATGCGGCCGAGATCGATCGCTCCAACAGTTTTCCACGGGAGCTGTGGCCGCAGCTCGGCGAGCTCGGGCTCTTAGGCATCACGGTCGAGGAGGAGTGGGGCGGGTCGGGGCTCGGCTACCTCGCCCATTGCGTCGCCATGGAGGAGATTTCGCGGGCCTGCGCCGCGGTCGGCCTGTCCTACGGCGCCCATTCGAACCTGTGCGTCAACCAGATCCGCCGTAACGGCAGCGACGAACAGCGGCGCCGTTATCTGCCCAAGCTGATTTCCGGCGAGCATGTCGGCGCGCTGGCGATGTCGGAGCCGGGCGCGGGATCGGACGTGGTGTCGATGCGCACCCGGGCCGACCGCAAGGGCGACCGCTACATTCTCAACGGCTCGAAAATGTGGATCACCAACGGGCCGGTCGCCGACACCTTGGTGGTCTATGCCAAGACCGACCGCACCGCAGGCGCCCGCGGCATCACCGCCTTCCTGGTCGAGAAGACATTTCCGGGTTTTTCGACCGGCCAAAAGCTCGACAAGCTCGGCATGCGCGGCTCCGACACCAGCGAGATCGTGTTTCAGGACTGCGAGGTGCCTGAAGCCAATGTGCTCGGCGTCGTCGGCAACGGCGTCAACATTTTGATGTCCGGCCTCGATTACGAACGCGCCGTGCTGGCGGCGGGGCCGGTCGGTGTGATGCAGGCCTGCCTCGACCTGGTCATTCCCTATGTCCACCAGCGCTCCCAGTTCGGCCAGCCGATCGGCCGCTTCCAGCTCATCCAGGCCAAGCTCGCCGACATGTACGTGACGCTTAACGCCTCGAAGTCCTACGTCTATGCCGTGGCGCGCGCGTGCGATCGCGGCGAGACCACGCGCGAAGACGCAGCCGGCGCCATCCTTTATGCCGCCGAGCGCGCCACCTGGATGGCGCTCGAAACCATCCAATGCCTCGGCGGCAACGGCTACATCAACGATTTTCCCGCCGGCCGGCTGCTGCGCGACGCCAAGCTTTACGAAATCGGCGCCGGCACCAGCGAAATCCGCCGCATGCTGATCGGGCGGGAGATATTTGAGAAGACGCGATAGTCGCTCACCCCAAGCGCCGATCAAACTCCAGCACCGCATTAAGCAAGACCTGCGCGCCGGCCGCGCATTCGTCAAAACTCGTCGATTCCGCTTCGTTGTGGGAAATGCCGCCGGCGCAGGGCACGAAGATCATGGTGGTCGGCGCCACGCGGGCGATATAGGCGGCGTCGTGGCCGGCGCCGGAGATCATGTCGCGCGATTGGAAACCGGCTTTGGCCGCGCCGATGCGGACGCATTCAATCAGTTCGGGCGCGAACTTTACGGGGGGTGACTGCCAAATCCGCGTCTCGGTGCAAGTCAGCTTTAGCGGCGGCATCACGTCGGCCAACGCTGCACGGAATTTTGCCTCCATGGCGTCGAGAACTTTTTCATCCGGATGGCGGAAATCGACGCTGAAAAAAACCTCGCCGGGAATGACGTTGCGGCTGTTCGGCTTGTTCTCGATCAGGCCGACGGCGCCGACCGCGTCGGGCGCGTGCTCGCGGGCGATGGCGTCGATGCGCTCGATCATGCGCGCGGCGCCGATCAGCGCATTTTTGCGGAGCGCCATCGGCGTCGTGCCGGTGTGCGCTGCCTCTCCGGTGACGGTGACTTCGTACCAGCGTATGCCCTGCACGCCCTGCACCGCGCCGATTATGCAGCCTTCGGCTTCGAGGATCGGGCCTTGCTCGATGTGCAATTCGAACATCGCAGAAAATTTGCGCGCGCCGGCTTTTTCCGCGCCCTTGTAGCCGATGCGCGCCAATTCATCGCCAAAAGTCTTGCCGTCGCGGTCGGTGCGCGCAAAGGCGTAGTCGGGCGAAAACACGCCGGCAAACACGCCCGACGCCAGCATGGCCGGCGCAAACCGCGCGCCCTCTTCGTTGGTCCAGTTGACGATTTCGATCGGCGCATTGGTCTCGTAGCCGGTTTCGTGCAGCGTGCGCATGGCTTCCAGCGCACCGAGGACGCCGAGCACGCCGTCGAACTTGCCACCGGTCGGCTGGGTGTCGAGATGCGAGCCCATGGCGATCGGCGGAAGATTGGGGTTCTTGCCCGGCCGGCGCGCGAACATGGTGCCGACTTCGTCGACCGCAACAGCGCAGCCGAGCGCTTCGCATTGCACCTTGAACCAGTCGCGCACCTGGCGGTCGAGATCGGTGAGCGTCAGGCGGCAGATGCCGCCCTTCGGCGTCGCGCCGATCTGCGCCGTGTGCATCAGCGTGTTCCAAAGCCGCTGGCCGTCGATTTGCAGGTTCTGCACGTCCGAGAACTCCGGCTGCCGGTCGCGGGCAGGGGCCATATTCTCCGGATTTCATGCTTGAACCAAGCCGGACCCGGGAACGACACTGCCTGAGCGACAGGAGGTGACAATGCTGGCACGGATGGTTTCGGCGGCTGTCCTGGTGCTCCTTGTCGTTGCGGCAGCGGTGCCGGCCCAGGCCCAAACCCGCAAGCCGACCGCCCGCGAGGTCGCGGCGATCCGCGATTGCGCGACCAAGACCAAGGACGATGTCGATGCCGGCGAGGGCCGTTGCCTGTTCAAGCTGGTCGCCGATCCCTGCATGGGGCCGCCCGGCAGCGCCGCCGACCGGGTCATGGCCGACTGCTTTCAGATCGAAGGAGCCATCTGGGACGAGCTGCTCAACGAAAACTACAAAGGCCTGCTCGGCGAGCTCGATGACAACCAGGCCGCAAAGGCCCTCCTCATGCAGCGCGCCTGGATCGCCTATCGCGACACCACCTGCGGCTTCTACTACGACAAGATCCAAGGCACGATGGGGGGCTTCATGGAAGCCGGCTGCGTAGCCCGTGAGACGGCGCGACGGGCCATGCTGCTGGCCTTCTTCAGCCAGTTGTGAGGCGGGCGCCCTGGGGCAATGGCCGAATCGGTCATTGACTGAGTCGGCCGGCGGCGCAATCGCGCTGCCTGCGGCTTACTAACTCATTGAATCTACGACGAATCAGCTATGATGCCCGCTGCCGGCCAACCCGGAGCGAGCGCCATGCTGCGCGTGCGATTGAAAGCCGACGGACGCTTGGTCGAAATCCTGCCCGATGGCAGCGAGCGAGCTATTCCCTCGGACCCGCGTTCCATCGCGACGGCGGCGCATCAGGCGGCGCGCTCGGTGGATGCGCGCTCGCTCGACGCGACCTACGCCCGCAATGTCCGCGGACAGACCGGGCTGACCCAGGCCGCCTTCGCCGCCCGCATCGGCGTGCCGGTGGAGACTGTGCGCAATTGGGAGCAGGGCAAGCGCTCGCCGCGCGGCCCCGCCCGCGCGCTGCTCAAAGTCATCGAGCAGGCCCCCGACGCGGCCTTTGCGGTGCTCGCCAAAGCGAATTCCCGGTAGCGGCGGAACGGCCCGGCGTCGTCCGCATTGGACTGGCATTCGTGCCGGCAATGGCCGATCCTTGGTCCTTGAGGCGATGCCGCATGAGTTCAGGAGCAGCGGATGGACGTGATCCAAAGTCATGGCGCCAAGATCCCGGTGATCGGGTTCGGCACCATGACGCTGAAGGACAATCTGTGTGTCGAGCTGGTCGAGGCGGCGCTGCATCTCGGCTACCGGCATCTCGATACCGCGCAAAACTACGGCAACGAGCGCGAAGTCGGCGAAGGCCTCCGCGCCTCCGGCGTGCCGCGCGAGGACGTCTTCATCACCACAAAAGTTTGGTTCAACCGCCTGGCGCCGGGCGACCTCGAGCGCTCGGTCGATGAAAGCCTGGAACGGCTGAAGCTGCCGTGGGTCGATCTGCTGTTGATCCACTGGCCCAACGCGCAAATCCCGCTGGCCGGATCGATCGATGCCTTATGCAAGGTCAAGCGCGCCGGCTTGGCCAGGCATATCGGGGTGGCCAATTTCACCGTCGCCATGCTCGATGAGGCGACGAAGACGGCCGGCGAGCCGCTTGCCGCCCTGCAGATCGAAACCCATCCCTATCTCGACCAGACCAAGGTGCTTGCCGCGGCGCACCGGCACGGTATGGCGGTGGTCGGCTATTGTCCGCTGGCGCGCGGCAAGGTGCCCGCCGACGCGGTGCTGCAACGCGTCGGCCGCGCCCATGGCAAGTCGCCGGCGCAAGTGTCGCTGCGTTTCCTCGAGCAGGAAAAGATCATACCGATCCCGCGCACGTCGAAGCGCGAGCGGCTCGCCGAAAATCTCGGCAGCCTGGAATTCAAGCTGACCGACGCCGAGATGGCGGAGATCGGCATGCTGGCGCGGCCGGGTTCGCGCATCGTCAGCCCGCCGCAGGCGCCGCAATGGGATAGCTAGAGCATGATCCCGAAAAGTGGAAACCGGTTTTCGGAAAAGATCATGCTCCACTAGGCAGAGGGAACGTGAGCGCGAACGCACCCGTACCGATCGTCGAGGCCAATGGGGCGCGGATTCCGCTGCTGGGGCTCGGCACCTGGGAATTGCGCGGCCGCACCTGCGCCCGCGTCGTCGAGCAGGCGCTGCGGCTCGGCTATCGCCATATCGATACCGCGGAGCTCTACGAAAACGAACGCGAGGTCGGCGAAGGCTTTCGCGCCTCGGGCGCCAAGCGCAACGACGTGTTCGTGACCACGAAAATCTGGCCGAGCCATTTCGCCCCGCGCGAGCTCGAGCGCGCGGCGCGCGATTGCCTGGTGCGGCTGCGGCTGAGCGAGGTCGATCTGTTGTTGCTGCATTGGCCTAATCCGCAAATCCCGTTGCCCGAGACCATTGGCCCGCTGTGCAAGGTCAAGCGCGACGGGCTGGCCCGCCATATCGGCGTGTCCAACTTCACCGTGGCGCTCATCGACGAGGCGCTGGCCACGGCGAGCGAACCACTGGTGTGCGATCAGATCGAGTGCCATCCGTTCCTCGACCAGTCGAAAGTGATCAAAGCCTGCCACGCCCACGGCATGGCGGTGGTCGCCTATAGCCCGATCGCGCGCGGCGATGCGCGCGGCAATGAGGTGCTCAGGCGCATCGGTGCAGCACACAAGAAGTCCGCGGTACAGGTCTGCCTGCGTTTTCTGGTTCAGCACGACATCGTCGTCATCCCACGCACCAGCAAGGTGGAGCGGCTTGCGGAAAACGCCGCGATCTTCGATTTCGAGCTGAGCCGACAGGAAATGACGGAGATCGCCGGCCTCGCGCATCCGGACGGCAGGGTGGTGGATTGGGCATATTCCGGCCGGCCGAAGTGGGACTAGCCGTCGTCGTCCGCGAAGGCGGACGACCCAGTAATCATCAGCGCATCGCTATGAAATCAGCGCTCGCGGATACTGGATGCCCGCCTTCGCGGGCATGACACTTCAGAACTCGACGTCCAACTCCTCCAGCTCATCCGGCTCGACCTTGGCGGCGGCGATCCACTCTCGCATCTGCGGCAGCGCCATGATGGTGCGGCAGTATTGCGCCGAGACCGGATCGATGGCGACGTCGTAGGTGAGGAAGCGCGTGCAGACCGGCGCGTACATGGCGTCCGCGGCGCAGGGCTTTTCGCCGAACAGATAAGGGCCTTTGTACTTGGCGATGCAGTCCTGCCAGATCGCGGTGACGCGATCGATGTCGGCGCGCGCGCCGGCCCACGATTTGAAGCCGGGGAAATGCGCCTTCAGATTCATCGGCAGCGCCGAGCGCAGATTGCTGAAGCCGGAATGCATCTCGCCGCAGATGGCGCGGCAATGGGCGCGTTGCGCCTGGTCGGCCGGCAATAGCCCGGCCCCCGGGTTGATTTCATGCAGATACTCGGCGATCGCCAGCGTATCCCAGACCTTGAGGCCGTCGTGGGTCAGGCCCGGCACCAGGAACGACGGCGACAGCAGCAGCAATTCGGCCCGGGTCGAGGGGTCATCGGTCCCGACATGCTGCTCGGCAAAATCCAGGTTGGCCATTTTGCATAGCAACCAGCCGCGCAATGACCACGAGCCGTAATTCTTGCTGGCGATGGTGAGAGTGGCCTTCGACATCCCGCGCGCTCGTCTTTTAAAGGTGGTGAGAACTCAAGCACTTATGACGCGTATCGGCATAGCGGGCAATGCCGGTGCGCGGTTCCGATTGGCTCAAGTCCGCGCCCCATTCCCCAGCTGCACAGGATGTTCATATTCTTGTCGCAGTGCAACAAAAAATGCACTAGCTTTCCCGATTGGGTGAGGGGTCGCGGTACGCCGTCGTCGGACGGCCCACGGCGCCCGTGGACCGCGGGATGCTGTACGTCGCATATCAAATGCATACCGACATCATGGTACCCGTCCGGACCTGGGCGGGCATGGTGGCGAATTCAGGCGGCTCGCCGCTCCTCGCCGACCATCCGGCGATGCGCAACCTCACCGCGGTCTACGAGCTGATCGCCCGTGCCGGCCTGACCCATACGCGCCCGCCGTTCGACATTGATCGCGTCACCGTCGGCAATCGCGAGGTCGACGTGCGCGAGGAGGCGGCGCATGTGACGCCGTTCGGCACGCTGCTCCACTTCAAGAAGGATATCGCGACGGCGCAGCCGCGCGTTCTCATGGTGGCGCCGCTGTCCGGCCATTTCTCGACGCTCTTGCGCGCGACCGTGCGCACCATGCTGCCCGAGCACGACGTCTACATCACCGATTGGCACAATGCGCGCGACGTGCCGCTGACCGCCGGCCGCTTCGGCTTCGACGAATATATCGATCATCTGATCAAGTTCCTCGACGTGATGGGGCCGGGCACCCACGTGCTCGCGGTGTGCCAGCCCTGCGTCGCCGTGCTCGCCGCCGCAGCCGTGATGGCGCAGGCCGGCAACAAGGCGCAGCCGCGCAGCATGACCTTGATGGCCGGACCGATCGATACAAGGGTCAATCCGACCACGGTCAACGAGCTCGCCAACAAGCGCACCATCGAGTGGTTCGAGCGCACGCTGACCGCTTCGGTGCCGCTGCGCTATCCGGGCGCGTTCCGCCGCGTCTATCCGGGTTTCGTCCAGCTTGCCGCCTTCATGAGCATGAATGTCGAGCGCCACGTCAAAGCACACCGCGAGCTCTACGAGAACCTCGCCAACGGCGAACTGGAAAAGGCGGCGATCACCAAAGCGTTCTACGACGAATATTTCGCCGTGCTCGACCTCACCGCCGAGTTCTATCTCGAGACCGTGCGCATCATCTTCCAGGAGCATTTGCTGCCGCTCGGCAAGCTGCAATGGCACGGCAACAAGGTCGACCCGACCGCGATCCGGCGCACCATGCTGCTCACCGTCGAAGGCGAGCGCGACGACATCTGCGCCGTCGGCCAGACGGTGGCCGCGCAGGATCTTTGCAGCAAGCTGCGCCCGTATCTGAAGCGCCACCACATGCAGGCCGGCGTCGGGCACTATGGGGTATTCAGCGGCAAGCGCTGGGAGAGCCAGATTTATCCGATTTTAAAAAATGTGATTTTGTCGAGCGATTGAGCGCGGCCGGCGTCTCAGTGCCATATCGTACCGTCGTCGCAAACCGAGTAGTCTTGCTTTCGGGCAGGACGAACAAGGACGGAAACACCATGGCCACGAGCGTCAAGCAAATGCTGGAAGCCGCCAATGCGGCGGTGCCGAAGATCACGCCGGCGCAGGCGAAGGAGATGATCGCCGAGGGCAATACGCTGGTGGTCGACGTGCGCGATGGTATGGAGGTGGCGGCGAGCGGCAAGGTCGCCGGCGCCGTGCATGTGTCGCGCGGCATGCTGGAATTCCGCGCCGATCCCGAGTCGCCCTATCACGACAAAAATTTCGCCAAGGACAAAAGCGTCGTGGTGTATTGCGCCTCCGGTGGACGCTCGGCGCTCGCCGGCAAAATGCTCAAGGATTTGGGCTACGAGAAAGTCTACAATCTCGGCGGCTTCAAGGATTGGGCCGAAAGCGGCGGCGCAGTCGAGAAGTAGCAGCGCGTCTCAGCGTAGAAACGTCTTCTCGATCTCGCGCATCCGCGCGTCGCCTTGCAGGGCGAACACGTCCGCGACCGAGACGATATCTGTTTCGACGCCGGCGATGCCGCCTTCGGCGAGGATGCGGCGAAAGACGTTTTGCATGGCGGCCACGGCGGCGCGGATGGCGTGATTGCCGCAGATGATCAGCCCGACTTTGCCGAGCGCCGCGACGTCGGCGAAGGAAAGCTGCGGATAGCTGGTCGGCACCAGAACCAGCGGAACGCGTCCCGGCCACGCTTGGCAAAATGCCAGGATTTCATCGGGCGTTTTCTCTTTACTGTGGATCAGTACCGCGTCCGCGCCGGCCTCGGCATAGGCCGCGCCGCGGCGCAGCGCTTCGTCCTGGCCGCGTCCGGCGATCAGCGCCTCGGTTCGCGCGATGACGAGCACGCCGCCGGCCGCTTTCGCCGCCGCCACTTTGCCTTGAAATTCGCCAACGGGAACGAGCTCCTGCCGGCCTCCGGGCCGCAAGCTCGTGTCCTTGGGAAATGTCTTGTCCTCGATGACGACGGCCGCGACGCCAGCGGCTGCGTATTGCGGCACGACGTAGGCGACATTCACCGCATTGCCAAAACCGGTGTCGAGATCGGCGATCACCGGCGCGTCCTGCACTTCGCCGATGGCGCGCATCATTTCCAAATGCGTGCTCATCGACAGAATATTGGCGTCGGGCACGGCGTATGAGGCCGACAATTCGAAGCCGCTGCCCCAAATGGCGTCGAAGCCTGCGTTGGCGGCGAGTTTTGCGGCAAGCGGATTATGCGCCGCCATGGCAATCGCCGGGCGATGCACGTCGATCTTGGCGCGTAACGCGTCGGCGCTTGCGGTGTTCTGAATCATGATGGCGCCGCTCACCGCATCGCGGCGGCGATATTGCCGCCATCGACGGTGGTGACGTCCGCCGTCGTCTTCAACGCCAATGCCTGGTGCAAGAACGCCTGCGCCACGTCGTCGGCGGTCACTTCGCGGCCGAGCAGGTTGCCGGCCATGTAATCCTTCTCGCTCAAGCCGCGCGCCTTTGAGCGCGAGGCGATCATGTCGGCGGTGAGGAGGCCGGAGCGGATGCGGTCAGCGTTGACGGCGTTGGCGCGGATGCCGTCGGCGCCGTAGTCGAGCGCGTATTGGCGCATCAGCGCCAGCTCTGCGGCTTTCGGAATGCCGTAGGGGCCGAAATTCGGGCCCGGATTGACCGCTTGCTTGGAGACATTGAACAACAGGCAGCCGCCGGTGCCTTGCGCCAGCATGATCTTCACCGCGGCTTGGGCGACGCGCTGATGGCCGTAAAAATTCAGCTCAAAGCTTTTGCGCATGACGTCTTCGCCGACTTCGCCGATGCGGCCCTGCCAGGCGGCGCCGGCATTGGAGACGACGATGTCGACGCCGCCGAAGGCCGCGGCCACGGCGTCGAACGCCGCGCGCACCGAGGCCGCGCTGGTCACGTCGCAGACGACGGGCAGCGCCGACGGTCCGATTGTCTTTGCCTGTTCGCTCGCCGCGGCGAAGTTGACGTCGAGCAGCGCCACTTCGGCCCCGGCCGCCGCAAATGCCTTCGCGGTTGCGGCGCCGATGGCGCCGCCGGCGCCGGTGACGGCGGCGATCTGTCCGGTGAGCGGCGGTTCCTTGCGGGTGCCGAGCTTGGCCTGCTCCAGCGGCCAATATTCGCAATCGAACATGTCGGCTTCGGAAATCGACTCGAAGCGGCCGATAGCCTCGGCGTCGCTGACGCCTTCGACCCAGGCTTCGGCGATGTCGGCGGCGATCTCGGCATCGCGCTTGGTGCGGCCGAGGCCGAACAGGCCGAGCCCCGGCACCAGCACGACGCGGGGCAGGGGATCGAGTTCATGTTTGACATGACCGACGCGTGCGTTGTGCTGCTCGAAATAGCGGTGATAGCGCGCGGCGAATTGGGCCGCAGCCTCGTGCGCCATCCGCGCGAACTCGGCAAGTTTTCCGGAATCGGGCGGCGGCAGCAGCAGCGGCCAGTTCTTGGTGCGGATGGTGTGGTCCGGCGTCACCACGCCGGCCTGGCTCAAGCGGGCCAAATCCTTGGCATTGACGAAATTGAGCACCGCCTCGGTGGCGCGGCATTCGAGCACCAGCCGGCGCCATGCGCCTTCGACGGTTTTGTCTTTTTCGCTGCAGGCGCCGCGCACGATCGGCGCGATCTGCGCCACGTCGGCGGTGCCGCGCCGCGCCGGCGCCGGCTTGCGGCGGCGGGCGACAAAGTCCTCGGCGCGCGACACCATCTCGATCATGCGTTCATAGGCTTCACGCGCGCTTTCGCCGTAGGTGACGATGCCGTGTTTTGACAGAATGAGGCCGTCGCTCGGTTTTGCCCGCTCGAAAACTTCGATCGCCTTCTTGGCCAAGCCGAAACCCGGCATGACGTAAGGTACGAAGGCGAGCCGGCCACCGAAAACTTCCGCGCATTTCTTTTCGCCGTCGGGCTGATCGATGACGCTGAGCACCGCGGTGGCGTGGGTGTGATCGACGAATTTGTGCGGCAGGAACGCGTGCAGCATGATCTCGACCGACGGATTGGCCGCCGCCGGATCGATCAGGCTCGCGCGCTCGATGCCGACAAGCTCGTCGTCGCCGATCTCGCCGAGCGCG
>Ga0210395_10001843_pt1 | contig 16464 bp, 10 predicted proteins | sample IncBWH4OmetaG_FD_150861 | JGI IMG/M metagenome (GOLD analysis project Ga0210395, IMG submission 150861) | Forest soil microbial communities from Barre Woods Harvard Forest LTER site, Petersham, Massachusetts, United States - Inc-BW-H-4-O ... | reverse complement strand
CGGTCGCCGACCAGGTCAGCGGGTCGGCTTGCAGCGCCGCGGCGATCGATTGATAGCGCGCGTCCTTGCCGACGAACCACAGCTTTGGCGCCGACGCCAACTTGGCGAGCCAATTCAGCTTGGTGACGTCCCAGGTCGCGCCCGGCCGCACCAGCATCTGGCTGAGGATGGCGGCTTCGGCGCTGCCGTTCATGATCGTCAGCCCGTCGGCCGGCCGCACCAGCAGCGTCGCCAGCGCGGCGAGCCCGCCATTGCCGTCCTTGTTCTCGACCAGCACCGTAGCGCCGAGTTTTGCGGCGAGCGCCGGCGTCACCAGCCGCGCGTAAATGTCGTAGCCGCCACCGGGCGGCGAGCCGACCAGGACGCGAACGGTCTTGCCGCGGTAGAACTCGGCGGCGGTCTCGGCGCGTGCCCGCCGCGGCGCGGCGAGCGATGCCAGCAGCGTTGCCGCGCCCGTGGCGGCGAACTGCCGCCGGTCGAGCAGCGATCGACCGGGACTGCGATGCTTTAAACGATGTGGCCGCATGCGTTCCAAGAACTCGAAATGTGTGCGGCTTTTACTTTAAACTCAATATCGCGGACAGGGGCGGCTCGGCAAAACCGGACCAACGTGGCGCATTGCCGCGCTTGCTGTTAACACTCTCTCCGCAAGGCTGAAGCCGGAGTTGGCGATGGCGTATCTCGCGGAAATTCCCTACGGCGCCTATTGGAGCACGCCCTTTGCCAAATGGCAGGGCAGTTTTGCCAACCTGCACAGCGTCGAATTCGCCGCCCATGTCGCCAAGGCGGAGCTTGCCAAGCGCCGCATCGCACCGGACGCCTTCGACTATGGCGTGCTCGGCATGACGGTGCCGCAGAAGGCCTCGTTCTACGGGTTGCCGTGGTTCATGGGCTTGATCGGCGGCCGCAAGGTCGGCGGTCCGACCATCGCCCAGGCCTGCGCGACGAGCGTGCGCTGCCTGCTCGCCGGCGCCCAGGAAGTCGAGGCAGGCCTTGCCACCACCGCGCTAATCGCAACGTGCGATCGCATCTCCAACGGTCCACACATTGTTTATCCGAATCCAGCGGCGCCCGGCGGCACCGCCGCGCATGAGAATTGGGTGATGGACAATTTCAGCAACGATCCGCTCGGCGGCCACGCCATGGTGCAGACCGCCGAGAACGTCGCGCGCAAATATCAGATCACCACCGCCGCACAGCACGAGGTGGTGCTGCGGCGCGGCGAGCAATACGCGGCGGCGCTGGCCAACGACCACGCGTTTCAGAAGCGCTACATGACGCTGCCGTTCGATGTGCCGTCTGCCAATTTCAAGAAGAGCACAGGCACGCTGCAAGGCGACGAAGGCGTGGTGATGTCGACGGCGGAGGGTCTTGGCAAGCTGCGTCCCGTCATGCCCGACGGCACCGTGACTTTTGGCGGCCAGACCCATCCGGCCGACGGCAGCGCGGCCATCGTGGTAGCGACGCCGGACAAATGCCGCGAGATGTCGAGCGATGCAAATGTGCGCATCGGCATCCTCGGCTTCGGGCTGGCCCGCGCCGAGCTGGCGCACATGCCGGAGGCGACCATTCCCGCCGCGAAGCAGGCGCTGGATCAAGCCGGACTTGCGATCAAGGACATGGCCGCGGTGAAGTCGCACAATCCGTTCGCGGTGAACGATATTATTTTTGCCCGCGAGACCGGCGCCGATCTGATGGCGATGAACAATTACGGCTGCTCGCTGGTGTGGGGCCATCCGCAAGGGCCGACCGGCTTGCGCTCGGTTATCGAGTTGATCGAGGAACTGGTCATCCGCGGCGGCGGCCGCGGCCTGTTCCAGGGCTGCGCCGCCGGCGACACGGCGATGGCGGTGGTGATCGACGTCGATACGCGCAAGCACTGACACGTTTTAAGGATTGCGGGTGACGGCTCCAGCAACAGCGCGGCGCTTCAAGGTCGGCATCGACGTCGGCGGCACGTTCACCGACTTTTATGTGCGCGAACCCGGCCGCGAGCCGGTCATTCATAAAGTGCTGTCGACGCCGGCTGATCCTTCGGTGGGCGTGCTCACCGGATTGCGCGAGCTGGCCGGCGCGCTCGATACGTCGCTCGAACTCGCGGCTTTCCTCGGCTGCATCGAAGTGATCGTCCACGGCACCACGGTGACGACCAACGCCACGCTGACCCGTCGCGGCGCCAAGACCGGGCTCATTACAACGGCGGGCATGCGCGATGCGCTGGAAATGCGCCGCGGCATTCGCGAGGAGCGCTACAACAACCGCTATACTAATGTCGCGCCGGTGGTGCCGCGTTATTTGCGCGTCGGCGTCACTGAGCGGCTGGATCGCCATGGCCGCACGGTGGAACCCCTGAAGCTCGACGACGTGCACGGCGCCATCGATCTGTTCAGGGCGGAAGGTGTCAAGGCAGTAGCGATCTGCTTCATGAACGCCTTCGCCAATCCGGCGCACGAAGCGGAAGCCGCTGCCTTGGTGCGCAAGGAATTGCCCGGCGCGTTCCTCACCACATCGACCGAGCTGTTGCCCGCGATCCGCTTCTACGACCGCGTCAGCACCACCGCGCTCAACGCCTATGTCGGGCCGATCCTCGATCATTATCTGGCGCAATTGCAGCGCCGCTTGAGCGAAGCCGGCTTCGGCGGCGCGCTGCTGATCATGCAATCGAATGGCGGCGTGATGACGCCGGAGGTGGCGCGAAAATCGCCGGCGCTGACGCTGCTTTCAGGTCCCGCGGGCGGCCCGATCGCCGGCCTCGCCGCGGCACGGCCGCTTGGCTTGGACAGTTGCATCGTGGTCGACATGGGCGGCACCAGTTTCGAGGCGGCGCTGGTCGAGAAAACGCCGGTGGTCATCAAGGAAGGCGAGATCGACCGGCTGCGCTGCGCGCTGCCGATGCTCGGCATCCACACCATCGGCGCCGGCGGCAGCTCGATCGGCTGGATCGACCAGGGCGGGCTCCTGCGCATGGGCCCGCACAGCGCCGGCGCCACGCCGGGGCCGGCCTGCTACGGCCAAGGCGGCGAGTTGCCGACCACCACCGACGCCAATCTGGTGCTCGGCTATCTGAGCGCAGAGTTCTTTTCCGGCGGCCGCATCAAGCTCGATGCGAAAACCGCGCGCGGTGTCATCGCCAAAAACATCGCCGCGCCGCTCGGCATGACGGTGGAGGTCGCCGCCGCCGGCATGTACCGCGTCGCCTGCACCAACATGGCGCAGGGCGTGCGCGCGGTGACCATCGAGCGTGGCAGCGATCCGCGCGAATTTCCCCTTGTTGTGGCTGGCGGCGCCGGCCCTTTGCATTCCTGCGTCATCTGCAACGATCTCGACATCGCCTTGCAGATCGTGCCGCGCGAAAGCTCGGTGCTGTGCGCGTCCGGCATGCTGATGGGCGACCTGCGCCACGATTTCGTGCGCACTTTCGTCGACCGCTTTCCCGATCTGCGCTGGGACAGGCTCAACGCGCTGATCGCCGAGATGATCGGCAATGGCGACCGCACGCTCGCGGCCGAGAGCATTGCGCCGGAGCGGCGCCAGCACGCGGTGACATTGGACTGCCGCTACCTCAAGCAATACCATGAAGTGTCGTTTCAAGTGCCGCTCGCCGCGATCGAGAAACGCGACGCTGGCGCCATTTTGCGAGCCTTTCACGATGAGCATAACCGGCTGTTCGGCTATTCGCTGGAGCAAGAGGCCACGCCGGTCGAGATCGTCAATGTGCGCGTGCAGTCGATCGGCATGACGGAAAAACTCGAGCTTTTGGGCGAGCCGTTCGCCGGCGCCGATGCCTCGGCCGCGCGCAAGGGGGAGCGCTCGGCTTACGTGTTTGAAAAAGAGGCGTTCGCGACGATTCCGGTATTCGACGGCCACTGCTTGCATCACGGCAACCGTATCGCCGGGCCGGCGCTCGTGGAAATGGTCACCACCACGGCGTTTATCAGCTCAAGCTACGATGCTGTTACCGACCAATACGGATCGCTCTTGATGTATCGCAAGGGCCGCGAGGATCTGGTGCGCGACTGCCTGGGACCCAAATCATGAGTGCGAACCAAAAGACCGTCGACCCGATCCTGATGTCGGTGTTGGCCCGCACCTTCCGCTCGATCACCGACGAGATGAGCGCGTCGGTGGTAAAAACCACGCGCTCGCCGATCCTGTGCGAGGCCAAGGATTTCGTCACCGGGCTCTATGACGCCCACGGCAACATGCTGGAGCAGACCGAGAACCTGCCGATCCTCGCCTTCTCGCTCGGCCCGGTGTGCAAGCACCTGGTGCGCTATTTCGGCGACGACATTCACGATGGCGACGTGATCTTCCACAACGACGTGTTCTCTTTCGGCAACCAGAACAATGATGTCGCGGTCTATAAGCCGATCTTCCACGACGGCGCGCTGGTGGCGTGGGCCGCGGTGAAGGGCCATCAGGCCGATATCGGCGGCGCGGTGCCGGGCGGCTACAATCCCAACGCCAAGGAAGTCTGGCAGGAGGCGCTGCGTATTCCGCCCGTAAAGGTCTACGAGAAGGGCAAGCTGCGCCGCGACGTCTGGGATCTGATTTTTGCCAATATCCGCTTCGACATCGTGCAGCACGATCTCAAGGCGCAGATGGGCGCCTGCACAATTGGCGAGCGGCGGATGCGCGCGCTGTTGCAGAAATACGGCCGCGACGTTTTCGAGACCCACAAGACGGCGCTGTTCGACGCCACCGAGAAGATGATGCAGGCCGAGATCGCGCGCATCCCGAACGGCACCTATAGTGGCGAAGGCATGGTCTATTTCGACGGCCATCACCAGGGATCGAAATTCACCATCCGCGTCACCATCACGGTCGACGACGCGCTTGTGAAATTCGATTATTCGAAGACCGACGCGCAGACCGACGGTTTCGTCAACGGCACCTATACGTCGAGCGCGTCGGCGACGCTGCTCACCTTCCTGCAATTCATCAATCCGGACATTCCGCACAACGAGGGCATGATCCGGCCGATCGACATCGTCATTCCGGAAGGTACCATCCTCAATGCGCGCTATCCGAAGGCGACCACCTTCGGCAATCATTTGTGCCCGCCCAACGCCGACGCCATCATCCGCGCGCTGGCGCCGGTGATCCCCGACAGGGTCACCGCCGGCTGGAACAATCTCTTGTGCTCGCTCACCACCGGTCTCGATCCAGAGACCCAAGAGAAGTATGTCGACATCGGCTTCATGGGGCTCAAAGGCGGTTCCGGCGCCATGCGGGGCACCGACGGCTACGATCATATCGGCATGATCGATGCGTCCGGCGGCGTGCTCGACCAGGATTACGAAATGTTCGAGCTGCAGACGCCGCACCAGCTCATCCAGCACGAATATATCTGCGACTCTGGCGGCGCTGGCCGCTGGCGCGGCGGCCTCGGCGTCGAGACCAGATTCAAGATCGGCTCGGACGCGACGCAGCTCGTGACTTTCGGCGACGGCGATTTCGAGCCGGCTTTCGGCCTGTTCGGCGGCCACGACAGCATGCTCAACTCCATCGAGCTGAATTATCCCGACGGCACCTGCGTCGTGCCGCGCAACAAGGATTTGATCCTCGGCGTGCCGAAGGGCACGCTGTATCGTCAAATCGCCGGCGGCGGCGGCGGCTATGGCGATCCGAAGCAGCGCGACCGCAAGAAGGTTGCCGAGGAGGTACGTAACGGTGTGATCTCCCCGCAGGCGGCGCGCGACATCTACGGCTTTGACGGCGAAGACAAATGAATTTCGACCTCAGCGACGAGCAGGTCCAGATCCGCGACACTTTTGCGCGCTTTTGCGATGAGCGCATCTCGCCGCACGCCGCCGAGATCGACGAGGCGCACGCGTTCCCGCGCGAACTGTTCGGCGAGGTCGCGGCGCTCGGCTTCTTCGGGCTGCGCTATCCGCCCGAGAGTGGCGGCCTCGGCCTCGATCTCATTTCGCTCTGCCTGGCGCTGGAGGAAATTTCGCGCGGCTCGATGTCGCTTGCCGGCTGCGTCACCATGCAGTCGCTGATGGGGACGAAATTTCTCGAAATGCTCGGCAATGCCGACATCAAGCAGCGCCTGTTCGCGCCGGCGCTGCGCGGCGAGAAAATCGGCGGCATCTGCATGACCGAGCCGAATGCCGGCAGCGATCTCGGCGGCATCGCCACCAGTGCGCGCAAGGTCGACGGCGGCTATCTACTCAAGGGTCAGAAAATGTGGGTCACGTCGGCACCGGTGGCCGATTTCTTCACCGTGTTCGCGCGTGCCGGCGAGGAGAAGAAGCTCACCATCTTCCTGGTCGAGAAGCACTTCAAAGGCCTCGCCATCGGCAAGGCGATCGCCAAGATGGGCGTGTGGGCGCTGCCTACGTCGGAGCTCGCCTTCGACGATTGTTTCGTGCCCGACAGCCATCGCCTGAGCCACGCCGAAGGCGACGGCGAAGGGCATTTGCGCAAGCTCCTCGCCGAAATCCGCATCGTCACCGGGGCCCTGGCGCTCGGTGGCGCCCGCGGCGGGCTCGAAGAGGCGATCCGCTATGCCGGCGAACGCCAGCAATTCGGCAAGCCGATCAACCGCTATCAGGCGATCCAGCTCAAGCTTGCCGAGATGGCGACGGACCTGGAAGCGGCGCGCCGCCTGGTGCACTACGCCGCTTGGCTCAAGGACAACGACAAGCCGCATCACAAGGAGGCGGCGATGGCAAAGCTGTTCGCCTCGGAAGCGGCAGCCGGCATTTGCGACAAGGCGGCGCGCGTTCTCGCCTCCTACGGCTACAGCATGGAATATGCGGTGCAACGCCACCTGCGCGACATCCGCTTCACCCTGATCGGCGGCGGCACCAGCGAAATCCTCAAACTCGTCATCGCCAAGGAGCTGTCGGCGTGACGGAACGGAAGATCAAGGTGCTGCTGGCCAAGCCCGGGCTCGACGGCCACGACGTCGGCGCCAAGGTGGTGGTGCAGGCCTTGATGGAAGCCGGCTTCGACGTGATCTATACCGGCTTGCGGCAGACGCCCGACGCCATCGCCAAGGCCGCCGCCGAAGCCAAGGCCGACGTCATCGGGCTCTCGATCCTGTCCGGCGCGCACATTCCGCTGTGCCGGCGCATCCGCGAGTTGCTGCAGGAGAAGGGGCTTTACGATAAGCTCTGGATCGTCGGCGGCAATATTCCGGAAGAGGACCGCATGGTGCTGCGGCAGTTAGGTTTTCGTGGCGTGTTCCCCACCGGGAGCCGCACCGCCGACATCGTTTCGTTCATTCGGGAGAATGTGAAATGACCGAGAAAGAAAAACGCAGGGAGGCTCCCGTCCGCCGCGTGGTCAACGAATCCGGCATCGAGATCAAGCCGCTCTATACCGCCGAGGATGTGATCGCCACCGGCGGCGTCGACGCCAGCCGCGCCGGCGAGGCACCGTTCACCCGCGGCATTCATCCGCTGATGTATCGGCAGCGGCCTTTCACCATGCGGCAATATACCGGCTTCGCCAATGCCGCCGACACCAACCAGCGTTTCAAATATCTGATCGCCAACGGCCAGACCGGGCTCAACGTCGCCTTCGACCTGGCGACGCAGTGCGGCTACGATTCAGACGCGCCGGAAGCGATCGGCGAAGTCGGCCGGGTCGGCATGGCGGTCGACACCTTGCGCGATTTCGAAGTCGCGTTCGACGGCATCGATCTCGACGCCATCACCGTATCGCTCACCATCAACGGCGCTGCCGCGATCCTGATCGCCATGTATCTCGCCATGGCGGAGAAGCGCGGCTACGACGTCGCAAAACTGCGCGGCACCGCGCAGAACGATATTCTGAAGGAGTTCATCGGCCGCGGCACCTGGGTGTTTCCGGTCGATCCGTCGGTCAAACTCGTCGCCGACACCATCGAGTATTGCGCCAAGGTGGCGCCTAAATATTCGCCGGTCAGCGTCTGCGGCTATCATATCCGCGAATCCGGCGCGACGCCGGCGGAGGAAATGGGCTACGCGTTTGCCATCGCCAAGGCCTATACCGACGCGGCACTGGCGCGCGGCCTCGACATCGACGAGTTTGCCGGCCGGCTGTCGTTCAACTTCAACATTTTCGGCAATCTGTTCGAGCAGGTGGCGAAATTCCGCGCCGGCCGCCGGCTGTGGGCAAAGATCATCCTCGACGGCTACGGCGCCAAGAAACCGGAATCTGGCTGGTTGCGCATGATCGCCGGCGGCGGCGGCTTTGGGCTGACCATCGAGCAGCCCGAGAACAACATCATGCGCGGCGCCTATTACGCGCTGATCGCCGCGCTCGGCGGCGCGCAGACCATGGCGCTGTGCTGCTACGACGAGGCCTATACGATCCCGACGCCGAAGGCGCAGCGCATCTCGCTGCGCACCATGCAGCTTTTGATCGAGGAGATCGGGCTCGCCGACACCGTCGATCCGCTCGGCGGCTCCTATTACATCGAGAGCCTGACCAATCAGCTCGAGGAAAAAATCGTCGAGGCGATAGACTGGGTCGATGCCCAAGGCGGCATCGTCAAGGCGGTGGCCGACGGCGTGATCCAGGCCAAAGTGTCGGAATACGCGTTCGAGCGGCAGAAGGCGCTGGAGAGCGGCGCGCTGCGCAAGGTCGGCGTCAATTGCTACACCGACAGCGACGAGGAAAAGCCGCAGGTCGATCTGCACGGTTATGACGAAATGGGCGCCATCGAGCAGATCGACGCGCTCAAAAAAGTGCGCGCGACGCGCAACAACGCAGCCCTCGAGCGCGCGCTCGCCGCCGTGCGCGCGGAAGCAAAGACCGGGCGCAACGTCATGCCGGCGCTGATGGACGCGGTGAAGGCCTATGCCACCGTGGGCGAGATGACCAACGCGCTGGTCGACGTCTATGGCCGCTTCCAGGAGCCGACAAAACTCTGGCGCAAGGTCGCCTGAGGTTTTCGCAAGCGCATCATGAAGCCCGGCGTCATCCTCTCGATGGAGCAAGCCTTGTCGCTGACGTCGGCGACATTGCGCTTCGTGCATCTCGGCTGGCGCGTCATAAAACTGGAAGCGACGCCGCAGTCGGAAGGCGCGCTGCCCGGCGATCCCAACCGTTATATCGGCTCGCTGGTCGCCGACGAGGGCCGACGCTCTTATTTCATTGGCCCCAATGTCGGCAAGGAATCGATCGCGCTCAATTTGAAAAGCCGCGAAGGCCGCGACGTGCTGCATCGCCTGATCCGCGAGCTCAATGTCGATGTGTTCTGCTGCAACACGTTGCCGTCGCGCTACAGCGAGCTCGGCATCGACTACGACAGTTTACGCGAAGTGAAGCCGGACCTGATCTGGGCGGCGATCTCGGCCATGGGGCCGGATTATCCCGACGCCGCCGGATACGATCCGGCGATCCAGGCCCAAGTCGGTTACATGGAAGTCACCGGCATGCTCGACGGACCGCCGACGCTTGCCGGCATTCCACTGGTCGATCTGAAAGCCGGCGATGAAGTTTACGCTAATGTCTGGAAGGCGCTGGCCGAGCGCGCCACGTCGGGGCAAGGCAGCCGCATCGACGTGTCGATGATGCAGGCCGCGGCGGCGTGGCTGATCACGCTGTTGCCGCTGATCGATTTCGATTGCGAGCCGTGGGAGATCACGCGTGCCGGCAACGAGCACCGCAAATTCGTGCCGACCAACGCTTATCCGACCACGGACGGCGCGGTGCTGTTCGCCATCGGCAGCGACGCCGGCTGGCGGCGCTTCACCGAGATACCGAAATTCAATGCGGTCGCGACAACCCAGCGCACCACCAATGTCGGCCGCGTCGCCGATCGCGTCGCCATCCATGCTGACATTGCTGCGATCACCAAACAGCTTTCGACCGCCGACATGATCGCCGACCTCAAGCGCGCCAAAATTCCGCACGCGCCGATCAACACCGTACCGCAGGCCATGCAGATCGAGGCCATCGCCAAGCGATTGACGACCACGACCGCGCCCGACGGCCGGCGCGTGCGGCTGCCGCCGATGGCGGTCGATCAGGCCGGCGCACCGCAGGATTTTTCGTTTCCGCCGCGCTACGGCGAGCATTCGGAAAAAATTCTCGGCGAGGTCGGCTACGATGCCGGCGCCATCGCAAAACTGCGCGAGGCGCATGTCATCGCCGGCCCTGACGCGGTCGCCACCCGCTCATGACTTTGCAGAATCCGCTGCTGCGAAAATCCTCGCGCCCGCTGCCGCGCTGCGTGGTCGTGGTCGGCGCCGGCACCATCGGCCCCGACATCGGCTATTACCTCAAATTCGCCCTGCCCGACCTGAAACTTTTTCTGCTCGACATTTCGCAAGCTGCGCTGGATCGCGCCATGCAGCGCTTTACCGACTACACCGAGAAGGCTGTGGCGCGCCGCAAGATGAGCGCGGGCGAAGCGGATAAGGTCCGCGCCAACGTTCATGCCACGACCGATTACGCGGTGGCGCGCGACGCCGATTGGGCGATCGAGGCCGCGACCGAAGACCTCGCATTGAAACGAAAGATTTTCGCGCAGCTTGAAACACTGATGCGCCCCGATGCCTGGATCACCTCGAACACCTCTTCGTTGCCGGCGGCGCGGATTTTCGCCGATTTGCGCCACAAGAACCGCGCCACCGTCACCCATTTCTTCGCGCCGGCCTGGCGCAATCCGGTGGTCGAAGTCATCGACACCCCGGCGCTCGATCGCACGGTGCTGGAGGATTTGCGCTGGCTGTTCTGCACCACCGGCAAGGTGCCGCTGGTCGCCGCCGACGTGCCCTGCTTCATGCTCGACCGCGTGTTCGACAATTGGTGCAACGAGGCGGCGCATCTTTTGGATCGCGCCAGCGCCGCCGAGATCGATTCGACGGCGGCGGAGTTCGTCTATGCCGGACCGTTTTTCGTGCTCAACCTCGCCCACGGCAATCCGATCATCATCGAGACCAACACGCTGCAGGCCGACGAGGAAGGCGAACACTATCGGCCGGCAGCGGTGTTCCGCACAGCGGGGACATGGTCCACGGTCTCGCCAGGCAAAACCGTACCGGTGGCGCGGCAGACCGCGGCGGCCATCCGCGACCGCCTGCTCGGCATTTTGATCTCGCAGAGCGGCGATATTCTCGATCGCAACATCGGCGGCGCGGCGGACCTCGAGCTCGGCTGCCGCCTGGCGCTCGGCTTCAAATGGGGCCCGCTCGAATTGATGGGCAAGCTCGGCGCCGCGGAAGTCAGCCGCATCGGCAACCGCCTCGCCGAGGAGCGGCCGGGCCTGCCGCTGCCGAAACGGCCGTTGGGCGAATACCAAGACTTTTTGCGCTTCGTGCTGGTCGACGACGTGCGCGGCGTCAAAGTTATTACCATCCGCCGTCCCGAAGCGCTCAACGCGTTGCACGATGAGCTGACCGACGAAATCCTCGGCGTGATTCGGCAATTCGAGAGCGATCCCGCGGTGCGCGGCTTTGTCATCACCGGCTATGGCCCGCGCGCATTCTCTGCCGGCGCTGATATCGGGCGATTCCCAAAAATGCTGGGCGACGCGGCAGCCGCGGCGCAATATGCGCGCGACTGCTCGCGGCTGTTGTTGCACATCGATCGTATGGCAAAGCCGGTGGTCGCGGCGCTCAACGGCATGGCGCTCGGCGGCGGCCTCGAACTGGCGCTACGTTGTCACGGCATCGTCGCGCTGCGCAATGCCTCGCTGCAATTGCCGGAGATCACGCTCGGCATCGTGCCCGGAATCGGCGCCATGGTGGTGCCCTATCGGCGCTGGCCGAAAGCGGCGGCGACGTTCCACGCCATGATGCGCCGCGCCGAACGAGTCTCGGCCAAGGCCGCGCACGAACTCGGCATCGTCGATCGATTGAGCGACGACTACGCCGCGATGATCGAAGACGCGATCGAGCGCGTACATGCGCTGGCGGGACATTTGCAAGCGCCCGCCGATGGCGCGATTGTCATCGAACCCCCGACACCGGCCGACGCCGTCGCCTTCAACGGCCAAAGGCTCAGCGTGGAAGTGACGCGGATTTTGGAGCGCGCCATCGCCGATGCCGCGGCGGCGCAAAGCTTCGACGCCGCGCTCGAAATCGGCTATCGCGCGTTTGGCCTAAGCGCCTGCACGGCGGCGGCGCGCGAAGGCATCGACGCCTTTCTGCAGCGTCGCCCAGCGGATTTTACGAAGACCGGTTAGCCGCCAACTGCCGGCGCATCATCGGGTAATGGGTATTTTTCCCGGTGAACGGCGGAAAGCTCTTGAAATGCGCGCGCAATTCGTGGCGCACCGGCGACGCCATCGCCGCATTGAAGGCGTCCGGCGAATCGAACGCGACTTCGTTGCCGATCATGTAGTCCGCGGGCGGCAAGACGCCAGTGACATTAATCTCCACCGGCAAATAGCACAGCACCGATCTGATCTGCGGCAGCTTGCCGAGGATCGGCGGATGGTCGGCGATATAATGGGAGATGAACTTCGCCACGTTCTCCGCCGGATGGTGGTAGCGCACCACGTATGAGAACGGCGCGCGCAGCGGTCCCGGATTTGGCGCATCGGCGACCGGAAAAAACCGCCGCTCAAAACTCGTGCCGGTGGCGGCAACGGGCATTCCAGCAAGGCTTTGCCCAAAACGCGGGTCGGACAGGCCGGCTTGCAGTCTTTCTTTTGTCGGAAATTGCAGCATAGCCATGAGCAGCGGGCCGGGTCCGTCGTCGTTGAACGGATCGTGGGTGCCGCCGCGCACGGGCTCGTAAAAATCGACGGCGGACAATCCGGGCAGCGCCGTCCAGGCCGGCGCGGCATGCCGCTCCACCCAGGCCTGCACCGCTTGCTCGTCCGCGCGATCGCCGCTGCAGGCGATCTCATAAACAAAGTCCGCCACCGCTACCCTCGGCCTGCGCGCCCCAATCGCTTGGGCGCCACTCATAATGGCGTAAGCAAGGTCCGCTGTCAGGGAGAAATGGAAATCCCTGTCGCAGGAAAGTGATCGTCGGATTGGACTTAGGTCCAGTATCGGGCACCGAAAAGTGGCCTAATGTTGGAAGCAACAGCGGAGACCCGTTCACACGATCTCCGAGCCGGGAGGAAAACAAATGAAATATAGCGCGACGCTTTGCGGTGGCCTGCTGGCAACCGCCGTTTTGCTGAGCTTCCCTCATGCAAGCTCGGCGCTACCCGCGGCGCCATCTGCGTTGCTGCCGGCAGCGCACAGCTCTGACCTGATCATCGTGCGTGGCGGCGGCGGTCGCGGGGGTGGCGGCGCGGCCCACGCGCGGGGCGGCGGCGGGGCGGCTCACGCACGAATGGGTGGCGGTGGTGGCGGCGCGGCTCACGCGCGAACCGGCGGTGGCAACGTGAACCGCAATGCGAACGTCAATCGCAACGTGAACCGCAACGTGAACGTCAACCGCCATGTTGGCGGCGGCGGCGGCGTGGTGCGGCCATGGGTCAGGGGGCCGTATTTCGGCACCATCGTCGGCGGCGTCGCTCTCGGCGCCTTGATTGCCGCGACCGCGGTTCCGGTGGCGCCGGCGGACGGCCTGTGCTGGTACTGGGCGGACCCGTCGCAGACTCAAGGCTATTGGGACTATTGCCAATAAGCGGTGAGGCTGGCGGCCGCGCGTCGGCCGCCATTTGTGCTCCTCGAACGGGCGGCATCCATGGCATAAGCTCTCCTCGGCACGGCTGAGCCGAGGACGGGAGACGCTTTGGTGGAATTGGCCCGCGTAAACCTGGAGGACAAATACACCCTCCAATCCGGACGCATCTATTTGTCGGGGATTCAGGCGCTGGTGCGCCTGCCGCTGATGCAGCGCGCCCGCGACCGCGCGGCCGGGTTGAACACCGCAGGCTTCATCTCCGGCTATCGCGGCTCGCCGCTTGGCACCTACGACAGCGCGCTGTGGCAGGCCAAGGCGCTGCTTGAGAACAACGACATCCGCTTCCAGCCCGGGCTGAACGAAGACCTCGCCGCCACCGCGGTGTGGGGCAGCCAGCAGGTCGGCCTGTTTCCCGGCGCCACGGTCGATGGCGTGTTCGGCATCTGGTACGGCAAGGGCCCCGGCGTCGATCGCTCGCTCGACGTGCTGCGCCACGCCAATTGGGCCGGCACCGCGCCGCACGGCGGCGTGCTGGCCATCTCAGGCGACGATCACGGCGCCCAATCCACCACCACCGCCTATCAATGCGAGCAGGCCTTCGAGGCGGCGATGATGCCGATCCTCAATCCGGCGACGATCCAGGATTATCTCGATCTCGGGCTGTTCGGTTTCGCGCTGTCGCGTTTTTCCGGATGCTGGGTGGCGTTCAAGGCGGCGAGCGAAGCGGTCGACAGTTCCGCGTCGGTCTACGTCGATCCGCAGCGCGTCGCGGTGACCATACCGCAGGATTTTCCAATGCCGCCGGGCGGTCTGCACATCCGCTGGCCGCGCGGCGGCATGGATTGGGCGGTCGAGCAGGAGCGCCGCCTGCACGGCCCGAAACTCGCCGCGGCCCAGGCGTTCGCGCGCGCCAACAGCCTCGACCGCGTGGTGATCGATGCGCCGCAACCGCGCTTCGGCATCGTCACCAGCGGTAAAGCCTATCTCGACGTGCGGCAGGCATTGAGCGAGCTCGGCATCACTGAACAGCGCGCTGCCGAACTCGGCATCCGCGTCTATAAGGTTGCCCTCGCCTGGCCGCTGGAGCCGCAAGGCGCGCTGAGCTTTGCGCAAAACCTAAAAGACATACTGGTCGTCGAAGAGAAACGCGGCTTCGTCGAGAACCAGCTGGTGCGGTTGCTCTACAATGTCGAGGCGTCACGCCGGCCGAGCATCGTCGGCAAGACCGACGAGACCGGCGCGATCCTCTTGCCGAGCACCGGCGAGCTGACGCCGACCATGGTGGCGCGCGCCATCGTCGCGCGCTTGAAGCGATTTGGTGACGCGCCGCAATTCGACGAACGCCTGGCGCGGCTCGAAGCTTTCGAGCGGCCGGCGCCGCCGGTGTCAAATATCCAGCGCACGCCGTTTTTCTGCTCGGGCTGTCCGCACAATACTTCGACGCGGGTGCCGGAAGGCAGTCGCGCCATGGCCGGCATCGGCTGTCACAGCATGGCGCTGTTCATGCCCGACCGCCACACCGCGACGCTGACGCACATGGGCGGCGAAGGCGTCAACTGGATCGGGCAAGCGCCGTTCACCGCCGAGCGCCACGTTTTCCAGAATCTCGGCGACGGCACCTATGCGCATAGCGGGCTGATGGCGATCCGCGCCGCCGCCGCCACCGGCGTCAACATTACCTATAAGATTCTCTTCAACGACGCGGTCGCCATGACCGGCGGCCAGCCGGTGGAAGGCGCGATGACCGTGCCGCAGATCGCCCAGCAGGTACTGGCTGAGGGCGCACGCCGCGTCGTCGTCGTCGCCGACGAGCCGGGCAAATATCCAAAGCATGCCGGCTTCCCCGCGGGCGTCGCCATCCGACATCGCGACGATCTCGACGCCGTGCAGCGCGAGCTGCGCGACATCGAAGGCCTCACGGTGCTGATCTACGATCAGACCTGCGCCGCGGAGAAACGCCGCCGCCGCAAGCGCGGCAAATTTCCCGATCCGCCGGAGCGCGTCTTCATCAACGATGCCGTCTGCGAAGGCTGCGGCGATTGCTCGGACAAATCGAACTGCATTGCGGTGCTGCCGGTCGAGACCGAGCTTGGCCGCAAGCGGCGCATCGACCAGTCGAACTGCAACAAGGATTTTTCCTGCCTCAAGGGCTTTTGCCCGAGCTTTGTCACTGTCCGCGGCGCCACGCCGCGCAAGCTCGGCGGGCTCGCGGCGAACGACGGCCTGTTTGCCGGATTGCCGGAGCCGAAAGCGCCGCCGCTGCAGCGACCCTATGGCATCCTCGTCACCGGCGTCGGCGGCACCGGCGTCGTCACGCTCGGCGCGCTCCTTGGCATGGCGGCGCATCTCGAAGGCAAAGGCTGCACCGTGCTCGACATCAGCGGGCTCGCGCAAAAGAACGGCGCGGTGATGAGTCATGTGCGGCTCGCGCCGCAGCCGGAAGACCTTTATGCGGTGCGCGTCGCCTCGGGCAGCGCCGATGTGCTGTTGGCCTGCGATCCGGTGGTCGCCGCAAGCCCGGCCGCGCTGTCGCGCCTCCAAACCGGCGCCACCAAGGCGGTGATCAACAGCCATGCGCAACCGACCGCCGCCTTCATCTTCAAGCCGGACATCGATTTCGAGACCGCCAAAATGCTGCAGGCGATCAAGACCGCGGCGGCCGAGGCCGATCTCATCGACGCCACCGCGCTGGCAGCGGCGCTGATGGGCGATTCCATCGCCGCCAACCTGTTCATGCTCGGCTATGCGTTCCAGAAAGGTCTTTTGCCGCTCACGCTCGCCGCCATCGCGCGCGCCATCGAACTAAACGGCGTCGCAGTCGATACCAACAAACGCAGTTTCGGCTTCGGCCGCCTCGCCGCCCACGATCGCGCCCAGGTCGAGGCGCTGGTGCGCAGCGCGTTGCGCGACGATGCAGCGCCCGAACCGCAG
>Ga0210395_10001837_pt1 | contig 16477 bp, 15 predicted proteins | sample IncBWH4OmetaG_FD_150861 | JGI IMG/M metagenome (GOLD analysis project Ga0210395, IMG submission 150861) | Forest soil microbial communities from Barre Woods Harvard Forest LTER site, Petersham, Massachusetts, United States - Inc-BW-H-4-O ... | reverse complement strand
CATTCGATGAGCTGATGACCCGGGCCGGTGCCCGGTTCAGCCGGGTGGAGCCGCGGCGCCGGGCCCGGGCGTTCGTGCTGGGCCTGCTGGCCGAGCTGCCGCGCAAGAACTGCTGGACGATCGCCGGGCATGCCGGGGACCGGACTCCGGACGGGATGCAGCACCTGCTGTCCCGGGCCCGGCGGGACGCCGGCGGGGTCCGCGACGACGTGCGCAGTTACGTCGTGGAGCAGCTGGGTGATCCCGGCGCGGTGCTGGTGGCGGATGAGACGGGGGACGTGAAGAAAGGCACCGCCACGCCGGGGGTGCAGCGGCAGTACACCGGCACCGCGGGCCGGATCGAGAACGCCCAGGTCGCGGTCTACCTTGGCTATGCTGCCCCGCGCGGGCACGCGCTGATTGACCGGGAGCTGTACCTGCCGAAGTCCTGGACCGGTGACCCGGCCCGCTGCGAGGCGGCCGGGATTCCCGGGCACGCGGCGTTCGCGACCAGGCCGCAGCTGGCCAGGCTGATGATCGAGCGGGCCGTCAGCGCGCGGGTGCCGTTCGCCTGGGTGGCCGCCGACGAGGCCTACGGGGATAACGGGCCGCTGCGCACCTGGCTGGAGCAGCAGCACATCGCCTATGTGCTGGCCGTCGCGCGCGATCACCGTGTCCCCGCCGGGGCCGGCCGCACCGTCCGCGCCGATGAGCTCGCCGCGCGGCTGCCCAGGCGTGCCTGGCAGCGGCTACCGGCAGGTGATGGCGCCAAGGGACACCGGTGGTACGACTGGGCCTGGGTCACCATCAGCAACCCCGGCCCCGGACACCGGTACCTGCTAATCCGCCGGAACCGGAGTACCGGGGAACTGGCCTTCTACCACTGCTACTCCCCGCAGCGGGTCACGCTGGCCGCCCTGGTCAAGGTCGCCGGGCTTCGCTGGACGATCGAGGAGAACTTCCAGGCCGGCAAGGGCCTGACCGGCCTGGATGAGCACCAGGTGCGCCGCTGGACCTCCTGGTACCGGTGGGTCACCCTGGCCATGCCCAGCGCCGCAGTCCTCACCATCGCCGCCGCCATCGAATCCGCCCGCGGCCCGGCCGCGGCCGGGCAGATCCCTCTGACTCGCAACGAGATCGCCCACCTCCTCGCCGCAGTGACTGCCCCACCGGGCCGCGACGCCGGGCACCGCCTCCGCTGGTCACACTGGCGACGCCGCCACCAGCACCGCGCCCGGACCTGCCACTACCAGCGGCAAATAACCCAAGACCATGCAACATAACGATCTACGGCTGGAGTACTAGGTGCGTGCTTCCAATGCCGCAAAGGTACGCTAGCGAGCAGTGCTCCCGCGCCTATTGCATTGGTCTCCTAGCTACTTCCCGCCTGAATCGACTGCGCGTAGTATAGCTGTTCCAGCGTCGTCATGTGCTGTACCGCGCGACGCCCAAATACCATCGAGGCAGCGATCGACATTCCGGCCCCGGGATAAACGGTTCCCGACACCGGTGCTGCGGCATTTCCGGTTGCGTAGAGACCAGCGATCGGGGCGCCTTCATCAGTCAGCACTCGAGCATGCTGGTCGGTTAGCAATCCTCCGCAGGTGCCGACATCTCCTGGGTATATTGGTACTGCATAAAACGGGGCTCGCAGAAGCGGTCCAAGGCATGGATTCGGCTTGTTGGTGGGGTCGCCGTTGTGTAGATCGTAAGGTACCTCGCCACGATGGAAGTCATCGTCGCGACCAGATCTAGCAAATTCATTGAATCGAGTCACGGTCCCGTTGAGTCCGTCAGCGTCGATCCCGCATTGTGTCGCCAGCTCTGAAATGCTTCCCGCCGTCTTTACCATACCGCTCTTCGTCCACGAGCGTGGAGTAATCCACGGTGGTCTGGCACCGAATACGTACCGGCGGCGGTAGGTGCGGTCGAAAATGAGCCAGCTCGGCACCGCCGGCACTTCCTTGTGGTGCTGGAGCATCCACTGTCCCACTTCCATGTACGGGACGCCTTCATTGAAGAACCGCTTGCCCGCCGAATCCACTATGATTGAACCGGGAAGGGACCGCTCGTACTGTGTGAATTGCACCCGTCCGCCTGGAGGCATGTGAAACGCGGGCATCCACCACGCTTGATCCATCAGCGCAGTGACTCCACCAAGGCTCATTCCCAGTTTGATCCCGTCACCCTGATCACCCATATTCGCCATGGTCCAGGCCGCCGCGACTGGCTTGGGCGAGTACTGCTCGCGCATTGCGGCGTTTCGCGCGAACCCGCCTGTTGCGATCAGAACTCCTCGCCTGACCCTGACAAGCGTCGCCTCGCCGTCGCGCGTCACCGTCATAGCGACTATGCGCCCGTTCTCGATGATGGGTTCGGCTGCGATACTCTCAGTCCAGACCTGAATCTGTTCGCGTTGGATTTCAAGTAGCAGTTGCCCAACCAAACCCCGGCCCATAGAGAGAAGCTCCACACCTCGGAGCCGAGCTGATATCGTCCGCAGCGTCGCCCTCACTAGTGTCCGGAAGTTACCAAACGATCGCGCACCGCGGTACACGCCTCCATTCTCCCGGGAGAGCGTCACCAGCGGTGCCGCACGCGGGGGCAGCCGCGCTAGAAGTGAACCCAAGGGGCGGCCATCGACGAAGTCCGACTCGACCGAACGGCCCGGATTGAGCCCGCCGGGCAGCTGCGCGTAATAGTCCGGGTGCCATGAGTGCACAAGCCGGACACGCCGACGCTGAAGAAATAGCGACATATCGAGTGCCCCCTCGACAAAAGCCGCCTGACGTTCAGGTGACGCGGACGGCCCGGCATCACCGACTGCAGCCGCAAGGTACTGGCGAGCGAGCTCCGGTGTGTCCGTGACACCCGAACTCTCCAGTAGCGGATTGCACGGGAGCCAGATCCCACCGCCCGACAGCGCGGATGAGCCGCCCAGGCGAACCGACTTTTCGACTACGAGGGCCTGCAAGCCAAGTTCTTTCGCGGTCAGTGCGGAAACTAGGCCTCCAGCTCCGCTGCCGAGTACGAGCACATCGACCGTCATCTCCGTCACTGGCCTAGCCTGCGTCAATGTTCTCACTCCATTGTCGTGAACATGAGAGGTCGGATCCCTAGGAGGTCGACGACCATGGGCCTGATAACACCGAGCAGAGCCGGGCACGGTCGGTTGGTCCCTGCCTCGGAGTTGGCGAAGCTGTCGGCGATGACCTCCGACACGAACGGCGACCCCGCAGAGCACCACCCGCCGAACAGCGACTGCCGCGCCACTAGGTGATCCTTGAGAGGATTACCGGCCATGATGCCCTCCTGAGAATTCGGTGCGAGCAAGCCTGGTCGCTGCGAGTTGTCCTAGGCGCATGCTTCCTGGGCTTCCTCGGACGAGGTAGACCGATCGTAAATCCACCACATCCCCGTTGTCAACGCTTGTATTGAAAATCGGTAAGCGATGACAGTTGCCGCGCATCGTCCCCAGCGGCCTCGCGCTCATGGCGGCAACCACAGCTGAAGTCGGGTTCTCGCGTTGCCAGCATCGATGGCATGGCATTGGGAAACCAACGGAGAAGGCCGCCGTGACCGGTCTACTCCATTTATCAACATATTCGTTGACATTCCGAGCTGAACGAGCGACTGGACCAGATCGAAGCTGGCGCAGCAGCTCGGAGGCGGCCTGGTTGGAGACGCCGAGGCCGGGCGCGGAGCGCGTCGCGGGTGATCGGCTGCCTGTGCTCGTACCCGGCCTGCGGGATGTGGGTGAAGATCCTTGCCCTGGTCGGCAGTTTCCGGATCGAGCGGGAGTACCACTCGCCGCCTCCGGCGGAGACGAACCCGTACTTGACCGCGTCTTCCCAGCGGCGGCCGTCCGGGAACTCGCCGAACGAGACGTACCAGTCCCGGCCGTTCCACGGCTCTTTCGCCTTGGACGTGCTGCCGCCGGTCGGTTCGGGTGCCCGGTCTTGATCGATGAGCCACGTACGCTCAAGATACCGGTGGCCCTGGTCTTCGAAGTACCGGAAGAACACCACGTTCACCGGCACCTTGTACTCATCGACCAGGTACTCGACGATCCGCTCAGTGGCGACGTCGACCGCAGAGGCGATGATGGTCAGCCGGTGTCCTGTGGTCAGCTCCTCTGGTGGTGGGGCGTCGAAGCGCTGCTGGAATGCCGCTTCGAATGCGCCGCCCTTGCCGTAGTCGGCGAAGAGCTTGAGCACATCCTCATGGGCGAGGCTCCGGACCCATGATCCGTAGTCGAGGACCTGGCGACTACCTCGCGGGGGGTCTTGTCCTTCTTGAGCTCAAGCACGTGCAGAACGCCATCAGCGTCAGCGGCGAGCAGGTCGATGACCTTTCCAAAGCTCGTCGCGACCTGGCGGCCGATAATGAGCAACGGCTCGCCGAGGATCGTCGGCTCAGCCTCGATGAGCTCTTCGAGCCGCGCCTCGTCAGCATGCCGCCCGGAAGAAGCCGGACTGGCTTGTCGTCTACGCGCCACAGGGCGACCATGTCTACCCGGATCGTGGTCACCCAGACGGCAGCAGCGGAAGCCCCTGGTACTCAATGCGCTAACAGCCAGGTCAGGTACAGCAGAAAAATACAGCAACCCTACCGTCCGGCATCGACCTCATCCGACCAATATAGGCTCGTGACCTGCACTAACGACCGACATCGACCGCGATGCGCCTCGTTCACACCGAGGAGGTCACTGGTTCGATCCCAGTATCGCCCACCAGGTCAGAGGCTATGTCGGTCTTTATCAAAGATCACGATGGGAGCCATTCCTGTAGCGCGAGCCGGTACGCTGCCGGCCATGGCGGGCAGGCGTGGCTGGGGCGAAGACAGCATCTACTTCGGTCACTCGGGGGAGTGCCGGGACCTGAGACCCATCGGCATTGTCCGGGCCGCTGGCGTGGCGTAGTCAGTCTCAAGCCAGGCCCGGATGGCCAGCGCCGGCGCAAGAAGGTCTCTGGCAAGAAGTAGACCGACCGTTCCAGCACCGCGGTCAGCGGCTGGCCGGCGTCGAAGCCCTTGATGAACAGCATGTCCACCCATGAGTCGGCGAACGGGCCGGGCTGGGAGGGGCCGCCGATGTGGATGGCCAGCGCGCGGTCCGAGGTGTTGGTGTGGTGCGTCACGTCGAACGGGCCGTCGCCGGTGGCCACGATCGGCGCGTTGCAGATCTACCGGGTGAGGAACTCGCCGATCGCGGCGGCGATCTCCTCGACGTGGGTCTCCAGGGCGAAGTGACCGGTGTCGACAAAACGAACGTCAGCGTCGGGGATGTCGCGCTTGAAGGCTTCGGCCCCGGCCGGCAGGAAGAACGGGTCGTTCCTGCCCCACACCGCGAGCAGCGGCGGCCTGCTCTCGCGAAAGTATGCCTGGAACGGGCATGTCCGACTTGCCGAAGCCGGGCAGATCGGGAGCAACGATGTGGAACCGGTCAGCGAGCAGCGGGATCAGCTCGCGGAACATGTGGCTCGCGGACGGAAAACCGTGCAGGAGCACCAGCGTGGGTGCGTCAGGTGCTCCGGCCTCCCGGTAGAACACTGTCAGACCATCCACGTCCGCCGTCCGGTATGCGATGTCAGCCATGAGAGTTCTCCCTTTCTTCTCCAGGGCGCAGGCAACGGCGTGTCGAGGTGCCTAGTTGCGTCCGGCCATGACGCCGCCGTCGACGTCCCAGATGACGCCGGTGACCCAGCTGGTGGCCGGGGAGAGCAGGAACGTGATGGTGTTGGCTAGGTCGCGGACGGTTCCGGTCCGGCCGAGCGGATGGAAGCCGTCGAAGCTGTGCAGGGTCGCCTCGAGCTGGTCCTTGGGGACGAACCTCTCGTAGATCGGAGTGGCGACGACGGCAGGGGCGACCGTGTTGACCCGGATCTGGTGGGGCGCGAGCTCGAGGGCCAGGTTGCGGGTCAGCGCGTGCAGCCCGCCCTTGGCCAGGGAGTACGCCGACGACGGGGTGGCCCCGATGGCCTGGTGGGCCCACATGCTGCCGATGTTGACGATGGACCCGCCACGGCCTGCGGCGACCATGCCGCGGACCACGGTCTGGGTGAGGAAGAAGATCGCCCGGTTCAGTTCGGCGTAGGAGTCGTAGTCGTCGCCGTCATGGTCCAGGAACGGCTTGGGGACGAACAGCCCGGCCGCGTTGACCAGCAGGGTGGCGTCGGCGTGCTCGGCGGCCAGTTGCTGGCAGACCCGCTCCGCCTGCATCCGGTCGGTCAGGTCAGCGGTGATGCCGAACGCTTCGCCGTCCTTAGCCAGGGTCTGGACCGTGTCGTCGACTTTGCCGGCGCCCTGGCCGATGATGACGGCGCTGCCTCCGGCGGCCACGACGTCCTCGGCGGTCTGGCGTCCCATCCCGCTGCTGCCGCCGACGACCACCAGCTTCTGCCCCGCGAAGACCGGCCTGGCCATGCCCTGCGGCTGGTCGGGCAGGTTCATCTGCTGGTGCATGCCCTCGAGCCAGTTCATGCTCATTCAACGTTCCTTTCGGCTGGGTGCACAGGGGAAGCCCGCTGCTTACTCGCAGGCAAGACTGGCCGCCGCGACCCGGCCGCACATCGTCAGATCAGCTATCAGCGACGATCCCGCCGCATCCTCGAGCGCGCGCTGGGAACAGCGCCGCTCGCATTTCTGACGATGTGCGCTTCGGGGGGCGTAGCCAAGGTGCACCCATGTCTCGCGGCGGGATTCAGGACAGGCCTGCATGCCGAACGAGCGCGCAGACAAGCAACAGGGAAGGGAAGGGATTGGGTATCGCCCGGATCAACTACGTTCGGCCGATATCCCTCGCGCCGCTGCACGGCCGGCCAGTTCGACCCGGGTACGGATGCCGAGCTTGGTGAACACGTACCGCAGGTGCGAGTTGACCTCGGCGAGACCGAACGCGCCGAGCAGGTCCTCGTCGGCCTCAGCGACCAGGACCGCGAACACGGCGAGATTCGTATTGCGCCCACGGCGCTTCAGCTCGCCCAGGACGACCCGTACGCGGCGGCCGCCGCCCTTAGGCCGGTCCTGGACGGCTCCGCTCTTCAGATCCGGCGGAGCTGGTTGATTCATGCGTTACCTGTACACCAAGCTCGGCGCACAGCCGGGCCGAAGCGGTCGAGTCCGCCCGCGTTCTGGGCCTGCTCGCGCCCTCTGCGCGCTCGCCTGCGCCCGCCTGATGATCACCGTGTCATCATGGGCTATGCCGCCTGCCGGGAGTTCGGAGCCCGTGGCCCGTCCGGGTGCGAGCGGAGTTGTCTCCCGTCCGACGCTGTGGCAGCGGCTGGGGGCGGCGCCGCGGGTGACGGTGGTGTCGGCGCCGCCTGGTAGCGGCAAGACGGTCCTGCTGCGGTCCTGGATCCGTGAGGCGGGCCTGGCCGAGCGCGCCGCCTGGGTTCCGGTGGGGCGTGACGAGCGTGATCCGCAGCGGTTGTGGCTATCGGTGCTGGGCGCGCTGCGTCAAACGATCCCAGGGTCGACGCTGGTGCGCATGTTGACGGCGGCGCCGGATCTGGACGGCTGGGCGATCACCGAGCGGCTGCTGACGGACCTGGCGCCGCTGGAGGACCGGATCTGGCTAGTGATCGATGACCTGCACGAGCTGGGCGCGGACGAGGCGCGGCGGCAGCTGGAACTGTGGCTGATGCGGGCCCCGCCACAGCTGCGGTTCGTGCTGGCCACCCGGCATGACGTGCGGCTCGGGCTGCACCGGTTGCGGCTGGAGGGCGAGCTGACCGAGATTCGCGAGGCCGATCTGCGGTTCACCGTAGCCGAGGCGCGAGAGCTGTTCGATGCCGCCGGAGTGGAGCTGCCCGACTCGGCGGTGATGATACTGCACGAGCGGACGGAAGGCTGGGCGGCGGGGCTGCGGCTGGCGGCGCTGTCGCTGGCCGGTCATCCGGATCCGGAGCGGTTCGCAGCGGAGTTCTCCGGGACCGAACGGACCGTGGCGGAATACCTGCTGGCCGAGGTGCTGGAGCGGCAGCCCGGCGAGGTGCGGCGGCTGCTGTTGCGCACGAGCGGGCTGGATCGCATCAACGGCGAGCTGGCTGATCTGCTGACCGGGGCCAGCGGTGGGGAACGGATGCTGCAGGACCTGGAGGAGGCCAACGCGTTTGTGGTGTCGTTGGACGCGGCGCGGTCCTGGTTCCGCTACCATCACCTGTTCGCCGACCTGCTGCAGCTGGAACTGCGCCGCACTCAGCCAGAGGAGGTCGCCGCGCTGCACAAGCTGGCGGCAGGGTGGCTGGCGGGCCACGGCTACCCGGTGGAGGCGATCCGGCACGCCCAGGCCGCCCGTGACTGGGGGCTGGCCGCCGGGTTGCTGGCCGACCACTGGCCAGGCTTGTATCTGGGCGGGCAGGAGGCGACGGTGCACGCGCTCATGGCGGGATTCCCGGCTCGGGCGTCGGCGGCGGACGCCGAGCTGGCGGCGGTGGCCGCGGCCGATGAGCTGGCCCGCGGGTCGCTGGAGGCGGCGGAACGGTGCATGGGGCTGGCCGAGCGGGGATCGGCGTTGGTGCCGGAGGGTCGGCGCAGGCAGGCGCAGGTGCTACTCGGAGTGGTCCAGCTGCTGCTGACTCGCCGGCATGGGAACCTGCCGGCGGTGGCCGAGCAGGCGCAGCGGCTGCAGGCCCTGGCCGAGGCCCCGGACGCGGCGCAGCATGACCTGGCGCCTGCGGCGCGGGCCGGCCTGGGCGAGGAGCTGCGCGCGTTTGCGCTGGTTAAAATCGGCGACAGCGAGACCTGGGCCGGCCGGCTCGACCAGGCCGAGTCGCACCTGGAACAAGGGGTCGCGCTGGCGCGCCGGATCGGGCGGCCCTATCTCGAGTTCATGGGCCTGGTGTACCGGGCGGAGATCGAGCTCAACCGGCCCTTTTTCCCGCGGGCGGCGGAGCGCAGTAGGCAGGCGATCGACTTGGCCGAGCGGCACGGCTGGACCGACGATCCGGACGCTTGCAACGCCTTCATGACACTTGGAGCCGCGCTGGCCTGGCAGGGACGGCTGGACGAGGCGGAGGCCTGGGTACAGCGTGCCGAACGCACCATCAGGGCGGAAGCCAATCCCGCGGTGGCGATGGGGACCCAGTACGTCCGCGGCCAGTTCGAGCTGGGCCGCGGCCAGGTCGCCGGCGCGCTGGCCGCGTTCCGGGCCGCCCAGCGGCTGGCCGGGCCGCACCCGCTCGCCCGGCCGCTGCGGGCCTGGCTTGTGCACGCACTCGTGCGGCTCGGCGAGACCGAGGATGCCGAGCAGGTCCTGGCCGGCCTCGGCGAACGCGACCGCGACCGCGGGGAGATGCGCATCGCCGCCGCGGCGCTGTGGCTTGCCCGGGACGACCCGCATGCGGCGACCGTCGCGCTCGCGCCGGTCCTGGAGGGCTCCGCGGGAGTGGGCTGGCGGTCCTGGCTGGTTGAGGCCTTCCTGCTGGAGGCGATCGCCCGGGACGCGCTCGGCGACCCGGCCGCCGCCGGGCACGCCCTCGAGCACGCGCTGGACCTGGCCGAACCCGACGGCGCGCTCATGTGGTTCCTGATGCATCCCGCGCCGCGCCTGCTCAAGTGCCACGCCCGGCAGCGCACCGCGCACGCCGCCCTGATCGCCCAGATCCTCGACCTGCTGGGCGGGAACAGGGCCGCCCGGCCGCCCGCCAGGCTGCGGCCGCCGCTCGAGCCGCTCACCAAGAGTGAAATCCGCGTACTGCGCTACCTGCCGACCCACCTGACGGCGCCGGAGATCGCTACCGAACTGTCCGTCTCGACGACCACCGTCAAGACCCACCTGCGCAACGTCTATGCCAAACTCGGCGCACACAGCCGGGCCGAAGCCGTCGCGTCCGCCCGCGCCCTGGACCTGCTCGCACCCTCCGCACACCAGCGCTGACTCGGCGACCTTCCGCGCCTGAGGCTAAGCGTCGTCAGAAATCATCCGAATCGTACGTTGGCCGCTCATCCTGTCCACGTCGAGGCTCGGTCTCGTGACTACTGACGACGCGACCAGCGCACGTAGCGCGCGGCAGCCGCGGCGCTACGAGATCTGGGTGCGCGGCCACTTGGGCGAGACGATTCGCTCGGCGTTCCCCGCCCTGCAGGCTCAGCTGCGAGGAGAGGACACCGTGCTGACGGGAGCGATGTCGGACCAGGCCGAGCTGTATGGGGTACTCGCCGAGATCGAGGCCCTCGGGCTCGAGCTGCTCGAAGTCCGCCGTGTGCCGCCGCGATGACCGATCACGATGACCCCGATCGGGCGTGCGGCTCGCGGCAAAATCCTACGGATCGTATGAGGCCGGCTCATCCGGCTGAGTACGAGACTTGTGCAATAAGGGACGAAGACGAAACCGGGCGGGGGCCGCAGAGCAAGGGACAGGCGCCGCGACGGTATTGATGAGATCCACGGCCACAATAGGGTCGCGCGATGACCTGACGAGGCTCAATCGGTGCCGCCGGAGGAGAGAGCAGATGCCTTCCCTGAAAGACAAAACCGTGCTGATCATTGGCCGCGGCAGCGGGATCGCCCGGGCCATCGCCGTGGCCGTCAGCGAAGACGGAGGCCAGGTTATCGCCGCGGGGCGTCACCCGGATGATCTGGCCAGCGCGTATCGCGGCATGGACATCGGCATTGAGCGTGTCGACGTGACAGACGAGTCCTCGGTCGCCGCGCTGGCGGACCGGATCGCGACCGTGGACCACGTCGTATCCACCGCTTCGGCCCGCGCCCGCGGTGGCTACGCGGACCTGACGGCCAGCCTGGTGAATGCCTCGTTCGGCACCAAGGTGACCGGACCCCTGCTGCTGGCCAAGCACTTCGTGGGAAACCTCGCACCCGGCGGGTCGTTCCTGTTCATGTCGGGAGCCACCGCGCTGAAGCCGGCCCCGGGCATGCTCGCCGTCGCGGCTACCAACGCCGCCGTCGACGCCATCACCGCCGGGCTGGCGGTCGAGCTCGCCCCGATCAGGGTCAATGCCATCGCCCCCGGAACCATCGACACCGGCGCGTACGACGCTCTCGGAGACGAACGGAAGGCCGCGCTGTTCCAAGCCCGGTCTGCGGCCAATCCCGCGCGGCGCATCGGCACGGCCGACGACATCGCGGCCGCGGCGCTGGCGGCCCTGACCAACGGGTTCCTGACCGGGGTCTCCATCCCGGTCGACGGTGGCGAGCACCTCGTCTAGGCGGATCAGTCAGACATGCACCCTATCCACTACCAGTACCTCCACACCGCGGCGGCCGACGGCGCGCTGGAGCCGGGCGAGTACACCACGCGGCACCAGGATCTCGGGATGACGTCTTGGTATACCGTCCGGGCCGTCCGGCAGACCAAGCCGCGCGCCGAGGACGCCCGGACTGAGGTCCGGCGCATCTCCGGGCTGATCTCCTTCGAGCCGGACAAGGTCGAGGTGCACCTCGACGGCACCCTGCTTTGCCTGGAGCCCGGCCGGACCGTGATCCCGCATGGCCCCGACCGCGACCTTACCGCCGGCGAGGTTGCCTCGGCCAGGCAGCCATGACCGGCACCGTCAGGAGGCTGATGATGGCTTACCTCAGCGCGAGTGCTGTCCGGGCTGATGCCGTCTTTGAGTCGGACCTGCAGCGTCGCCAAGCGGCAGCGAGCGAGGCATGACATGACCGCGATGATCAGCGACTCCTCCCCTGGAGCGGGCGGGAGGACGAAGCCGCGGGAGCGGGCGGTCGGCCGGGAGGTCCTGCACGGACGTGCGGCGGAACAGAAGATGGTCCGTGATCTGCTGCGGCGTGCTCGGCGGGGGGCGGGCGGCGTGCTGCTGGTGGAGGGGGAGCCAGGCATCGGCAAGTCTGTGCTGCTGCGCGACGCCATCGATGAGGCAGCGGAACTGGGCTTTTCCCTGGCCGCGGGGGCAGCGGACCAGCTGGGCCAGACGATCCCGTTCTCCGCGCTGCGCGCGGCCCTGCGGGAGCGGTCCGCAGAGCTCATCATCGATGATCCTGGTCGTGGTCTGCCGACTGCGGCTGCGTGGTGGATGACCCAGATACGAGCGAACCTCGAACAGCGGGCCGCGACGGCTCCCGTTCTGGTCTGCCTGGATGACCTGCACTGGGCCGGCCCGGCTACGCTGGCCGCGCTGCGGGCGTTGCCGTGGGACCTGAAACGGCACCCGGTCGTGTGGCTCCTGGCCCGGTCAAGTACCCCCCAGCGGGCCGCGGACTACCTGTTCGGCCTGCTGGAGCAGTACGGTGCCGCCCGGCTCATGCTGGCCCCGCTGGATCAGGATGCGGTGGTAGCTATGCTCACCGACGCGTTCGGCGCACCGCCGGACCAGGCCCTAGCCGACCTGGCCAGCGGGGCTGGCGGCAACCCCTCCCTGGTGGCCGAGCTGATCGGCGGCCTGCGCGACGATCACGCCGTGCAGGTCACCGGCGGCCGCGCCGTGCTGGCCTCGGCCCGGCTGCCACGGCGGATTCACCGTCTCGCGCAGCGGCGGCTCGATGGCCTCAGCCCGCGGGCCCGGCACCTGCTGGTCACCACGGCGGTGCTGGGTCCGGCGTTCCGCCTCGAAGACGCGGCCGAGATGCTCGGCGAGACCCCGGCCACGCTGCTGCCCGCCGTCGAGGAGGCGATGGACGCCGCGATCATGACCGCAGCCGAACACGTGTTTGCCTTCCGTCACCAGCTGCTGCGCCTCGCGGTCGGCGAGATGACACCGCGGCCGGCCCGCAAGGCGCTGCACCGTCAGTATGGCGAGCTCCTGCTCGCCCGGGGCGAATCAGCGACCCGGGCCGCCAGCCACCTGCTCCAGGCCGCTCATCCGGGCGATCCCGCCTCACTGGCTGGACTGGACACCGCCGCGGCGCAGACACAGCCCTCAGCGCCGCAGACCGCGGCCGACCTGGCGCTGCGCGCACTGGAGCTGACCCCTCCGGCTGATCCGGCCGCGCTGTCCCGCGCGGTGGCCGCCGCCGAAGCCCTGGCCGCGGCCGGCCGACTGGACCAGGCCGCCGCGATCGCCCATGACCTGCTGGCCATGCCACTGCCGCCGGCGGCCGAGGACCGACTGCGGTGCGCCCTGTCCTGGGTCATGTCCGCCCGCGGCCAGGCTAGGGACGCCGCCGAGCAGGCGCAGCTGGTCCTGGCCAGGCCGCAGCTGCCCGACGGCCTGCGAGACCAGGCGCTGACCGCGCACCTGCAGGCTCTGGCCGGACTGCGCGACGAACTCGCCGGGCATGCAGCCGACACTATCCTGACGGCGCCGGGCCAGCACGACAGTCACGTCGCCGCGGCGGCCCGCCTTACCCGCGCGGTCCTCAGCTGGGACCGCGGCCAGATCAGCGACAGCATCGGCCTGCTGCACGACGCGGCACGGCACTGCACCGGGATCTCTCCGGATGCCCGCCAGGTCCAGCCGCTGCTCGCGCTCGCCGCCGCCCTCGTCGACCTGCGCCAGCCCGGCGAGGCGGAGAACATCCTCCGCGCCGTGGACACCCCGGCGCTGCACCACATCCCGGCCCAGGCGGTGCTGTCCGTCTTGCGGGCCCGCATCCACATGGCCGCTGGGCGACTGGCCGAGGCCGCCGCCGATGCCCAGACGGCCGTGGTCATTGCCCAGACTCTCGGCGCGCATGGGTACACCGCGACCGCGCGCAGCGTGCTGAGCGTGATCGAGCTACGCCGCGGTGACATCACGGTCGCGGCCCAGCACATCGCCCGCCGTCCCGCCAAGAGCCCGCAGTTCGCTGACATCTACGCGCGCGCCGAAACCGTCGTGGCCGAGGCACAGATCGCCGAGGCGCGCGACGGGCCGGCCGCCGCCCTCGGCCACCTCGGCCAGTTCCGCGCCGACCTTGAGACCCGGCCCGGGCTCCTGCTCGGCGACCCTGCTCTGGCCGCCTGGCTGGCCCGCACCGCACTGGCCGCCGACGACGGCGACCTGGCCGCCAGCGCCGCCCGCACCGCCCGGGACCTCGCCGACGCCCACCCGGCGTTCCCGGCCCTGGGCGCCGCGGCGGCCCACAGCCGGGGTCTCGCCACCCGCGACCCGGGTCTGCTCGCCGAGGCCGCTGCGCGGCACCCCGATCCGTGGGCCAGGGCCTCCGCGGAAGAAGACCTCGGCGTGCTGCACGGCAGGCAAGGCGACCGGGATCAAGCCATCCGCCACCTGAAGGACGCGCTCGCGGGATACCGCCAGGTCGGCGCCGACCGCGACCAGGCGCGCATCCGGCGGCGGCTGCGCCAGCTCGGCATCCGCCGCCGTCACTGGAGCACGCCTTCCGTCCGGCCCGTCACCGGATGGGACAGCCTGACCGACACCGAGCAAGCCGTCGCCAGCTTGGTCGCCGAGGGACTGAACAACAACCAGGTTGCCGCCCGCATGTACATCAGCACCCACACCGTCGCCCACCACCTCCGCCAGGCCTTCCGCAAGCTCAGCATCGCCTCGCGCGTCGAACTCACCCGCATCGTCATCGAGCGGGCGGACGGCTCATGAGTTCTCATCGCCTCCGGCAACCACCTCGGCCCGGGACCAGCGGAGCGGGATCGTCACGGATAGCTGATCTGACGATGTGCGGCCGGGCCGCCGCGGCCAGGCTATGCCCTGGGCGAGCAGCAGGCTTGTCCCCTGTCCACCCGGGAACGAGAGGTCCCCATGCCCGAGCGACCGATTATCGTCTTTGACGTTAACGAGACCCTGCTCGACCTCGATGCGATCCGCCCATTCTTTGACCGGATTTTCAGCGACCCCGCCGCCATGCGCCTATGGTTCGCCGGGCTGATCACCTACTCTGAGGCGCTCACGCTGGCCGGCGTCTACGTTCCGTTCACCGACATCGGCGGTGCCGTGCTCCGGATGCTGGCCGCCACACGCGGCATCACGATCAGTGATGCCGACGGTGCCGAGCTCACCGACCGGTTCGCCACGATGCCGCCCCATCCCGAGGTCCCCGCGGCCCTGCGCCGGCTCCGCGACCATGGCTTCCGGCTGTTCACGCTCACCGACAACACGCTGGAGATTTCCGGGCGGCAACTGGAGCGGGCGGGCGTGATCGACCTGTTCGAGCGCCGTTTCAGCGTCGACGAGACGGTGCGACGCCACAAGCCAGCGCCGGAGGCCTATCACTCAGTAGCCGCCGCACTCGAGGTCGATCCGGCCGGCATCTGCCTGATCGCGAGCCACGTCTGGGACACGATCGGTGCTGGCGCGGCCGGCTGGCAGGCCGCGCTCATCCTGCGCGAGGGCAACACCCCACTCGACGTCGGCCCGCAGCCGAACTACATCGGGCAGGACCTCGATGCGATCGCCGACCAGCTAATCGAGCGGTACGTCGCGGCGGCGAACGCCAGCCGATCGGGGCGTTGACCGACCATGAGCAGCCCCGTTTCGCGTGGCTTCCGGCACCTGCACCGCTCCTCGGTCGGCCAGGAGGGCCGGGTGCCGCCGGGTCAGTATGTGACCGAGGGTTTCCCGGTGCTGTCGGCCGGGCCGACGCCCCATACGCCATTGCAGGAATGGACGTTCTCGATCCGGCAGGGCGGCGACACGCTCAGGTCCTGGACGTGGGAGGAGTTCCAGGCGCTGTCGGCCGAGACCGTCACGGCGGACATCCACTGCGTGACCCGCTGGTCCAAGCTCGACACCGTCTGGCGCGGCGTATCGGTGGACACGCTGCTGGACCAGGTGCCCCATGACGCGCCCTACGTGCTGGCGTTCTGCGACGGCGGCTATACCTCGAACCTGCCGGTCAAGGACGTCACCGGCGGCCAGGCGTGGGTGGCCTTCGGCTACGACGGCCAGCCGCTGCAAGCCGAGCACGGCGGCCCGGCTCGCCTGCTGGTGCCGCACCTGTACTTCTGGAAGAGCGCGAAATGGGTACGGGGCCTGGAGCTGCGCGATCGCGACGAACCCGGGTTCTGGGAGAGCTACGGCTACCACATCTACGGAGACCCATGGCGAGAGCAGCGGTACGCGGGCGACTGACCTGGCAGGTCGCCCGGGTGAGCTCGGTGACCAGGGAAACGGATTCGGTCTGCACGATCGGGCTGGAGGTGCCTGACTGGGCCGGGCACCAGGCCGGGGAGCACCTGGACGTCCGGCTGACCGCTGAGGACGGCTACACCGCGGAACGGTCCTACTCCATCGCCACGGCCGACGGCGAGCCGGTCGCGATCACGGTGGAACGGCTTGAGGACGGCGAGGTCTCGCCCTACCTGACCGGGGAACTGCGCGCGGGCGATCAACTGGAGCTGCGCGGCCCGATCGGCCGCTGGTTCGTGTGGGACACCAGCGACGGCGGACCCCTGCTGCTGATCGCTGGCGGATCCGGGGTCGTTCCCCTCCGGGCGATCCTGCGGCACCGCCAGCGCAGCGGCAGTGAGGTCCCGGTACGCCTGCTCTACTCGTCCCGCACGCTGGCGGACGTGATCTATCATCACGAGCTTGACCAGTATCGTGGCGCGGCCGAGGTCAGTTACACGCTGACCCGCAGCCAGCCGCCGGGCTGGACCGGTTACTCAGGACGGGTGGATGCCGCGAT
>Ga0210395_10001836_pt1 | contig 16482 bp, 11 predicted proteins | sample IncBWH4OmetaG_FD_150861 | JGI IMG/M metagenome (GOLD analysis project Ga0210395, IMG submission 150861) | Forest soil microbial communities from Barre Woods Harvard Forest LTER site, Petersham, Massachusetts, United States - Inc-BW-H-4-O ... | reverse complement strand
GTCATGCGTTCATTGTCGGCGCACCGCTAACCCACGGCGGCTGGACCCCCGTCCCGGGCGGTCCTAGGTGGCGGCGGCGAGCCGACCTAGGATCTCCCCTATGGCGCACGATCAACCTGACTCTACGGACGCGCGGGTCGCCGCGGCGGCCGCCCACTGGGGATACCGGTTCACGTCCAACGGCACCGACTACGGCGACTTCACCGCGACGCTGGCGCGGATCACCCGCTGGGACGACTGGTGCCGCGAGTGGGGGAACACCGCGTCGCACTACGAGCAGCTCGCCGAGGCGGCGCGGGACGCGGGCCTGTCGGAGACCGCGGCGGGCGCCTGGCGGCGCGCGGCCCTGGCCTGGCACTGGGGCAAGTTCGTCTTCGTCGACGATCCGGTGCAGCAGCGCGCCGCCCACGACCGGTCGGTCGCTTGCTACCGGAACGGCGCGCAGGCACTGAGCCCGCCCGCCGACCTCGTGCACATTCCCTACGAGACCACCAGCCTGCCGGCCTACCTGCGCGTCCCGCGCTCCGGCGAGCGCTCCGGCGAGGAAGCGGCGACGCGGCGCCGCCCGCCGGTCGTGATCATGGTTCCCGGCCTGGACTCCACCAAGGAGGAGCTGCAGGCCACCGCCGAGTACTTCCTCGCCCGCGGCCTGGCCACGCTCGCGATCGACGGCCCGGGTCAGGGCGAGTCCGAATACGCGCTGCCGATCGAGCCCGCCTACGAGAAGGTCGCCACCGCCGCCGTCGGCTACCTGGGCACCCGCGACGACATCGATCCCCGCGCGATCGGGCTGTTCGGCGTGAGCCTCGGCGGCTACTACGCCGCCCGCGCGGCCGCCTACACCGCCGGCCTGCGGGCCGTCGTGGCGCTGGCTGGCGCCTACCGTTTCGACCTGGACTGGGACGAGCTGCCGCCGCAGACCCGGGCCACCTTCGCGGCCCGCTCCGGCGCTAAGTCGCCGGCGGAGGCGCGGGCCCGGGCCGCGGAGCTCACCCTCGAAGACGCCGCCCCGCGGATCCGCGTCCCGCTGCTCATCGTCGGCGGCGGCCGGGACTCGATCGTCCCGGCCTACCACCAGGAACGGCTGGCCAAGGAGGTCGCCGGAGCCGAGCTGCTGATCTACCCCGATGGCAGCCACGGCGTCACGAACCGCGCTTATGAGTCCCGTTCCCGGATGGCGGACTGGCTCGCTGCCCGGCTGGCGGGGTGACCCCGCGATGGCTACCCACGCGGTCACGAACCAGCCGCCGCCGCTGACCGGCTACGACGCCGCCGAAGACGCGGCCCTGCTCGGCGCCCTCCGCCGCGACGGCGCCGCCTGGGCCGAGGCCGAGGTCCGCGACCTCGGCCGCCTGGCGGGCAGCGAGCACGTCCAGGAGCAGGGACGGCTCGCCAACGAGTACGCACCGAAGCTCCGCACCCACGACCGCTACGGCCACCGGATCGACGAGGTCGAGTTCCACCCCGCGTGGCATGACCTGATGGCGACCGCGATCGGGCACGGCCTGCACGCGACCCCGTGGCAGCAGCGGCAACCGGGCGCGCACCTCGCCCGGGCCGCCAAGTTCTACGTCTGGGGGCAGGCCGAGGCGGGCCACCTCTGCCCGGTCTCCATGACCTACGCGAGCGTCCCCGCGCTCCGGCTCGCCCCCGACCTGGCCGCGCGGTACGAGCCCTTGCTGGCAGCCGCGGTCTACGATCCGGGCCTGCGCCCGCCGGACACGAAGCAAGGCCTGACCGCGGGCATGTCGATGACGGAGAAGCAGGGCGGCTCGGACGTCCGCGCCAACACCACGACGGCCACCAAGACGGCGGACGGCAGCTATCGCATCACCGGCCACAAATGGTTCACGTCCGCCCCGATGGACGACCTGTTCCTGGTCCTGGCGCAGACTCCGGGCACCGGGCTGTCGTGCTTCCTGCTGCCCCGCGTCCTGCCCGACGGCACGCGCAACGCCATGTACCTGCAGCGGCTGAAGGACAAGCTCGGCAACCGGTCGAACGCGTCGGCCGAGGTCGAGTACGAGAACGCGACCGCCTGGCTGGTCGGCGAGGAGGGCCGCGGCGTCCGCACGATCATCGAGATGGTCAACGCGACCAGGCTCGACTGCGCGGTGTCGGCGGCCACGAGCATGCGCATCGGGCTCATCCAGGCCGCGCATCACGCGCGGCACCGCAGCGCGTTCGGCAAGCGGCTCGTCGACCAGCCCCTGATGGCCAACGTCCTCGCCGACCTGGCGGTCGAATCGCAGGCCGCGACCACGGTCGCGCTCCGGCTGGCCGCCGCGGCGGACCGGGCGGTGGCCGGCGACGAGCGCGAGGCCGCCTTCCGCCGCCTGGCGCTGCCCGCGGTCAAGTACCACCTGTGCAAGCTGGCGCCCGCGCACGCCGGGGAGGCCCTGGAGTGCCTGGGCGGCAACGGCTACGTCGAAGAGTCGATCATGCCCCGGCTCTACCGCGACGCCCCGCTGAACTCCGTCTGGGAGGGCTCGGGCAACGTCGCCGCGCTCGACGCGCTGCGCGCGCTGACTAGGGAGCCGCAGGCCGTCGTGGTCTTCTTCGAAGAACTCGACGAGGCGCGCGGCGCCGACCGGCGCCTCGACGACGCGATCGAGCGACTCCGCAAGGACGCCGCCGACCCGTCGGAGCACGCCGGCCGCCGCCTGGCGGAGTCCATGGCCGTCACCCTGCAGGCGTCCCTGCTGGTCCGGCACGGCGATGCCGCCATCGCCGACGCGTTCACCGCCACCCGCCTGTCCGCCGAAGGCGGCCGTGCCTACGGCACCCTTCCCCCGGCCGTCCGCACCGCGGAGATCATCCGCCGCGCCACCCCGGAACTCTAAATTCAAACCCAGCACCATCGGGAACGGTCCCGTGTTTCACCCGACCGCCGAGACCGCCTCCACTTTGCCCACCAGACGACCAGATTTTCGACTTTGCCCACCAGGCGCCCATGATCACGTCCCTTTTAGGGTGGTATGTTGGTGCCGCTGGTGGGCAAAGTGGTCTGGAAGTGGTCATGTCGTGGGCAAAGTGAGGTTCCGGGCAGCGACTTCCTGGAGAATCAGGCCCGGGGAATAAGGCGAGGCCGAGGGCTTCGGCCGCCGCCTGGGCGCAGGCGCGGGACGCGCCGTACGTGGCCAGGTAGGCGGTGCCTGGCGGCGGAGTCCAGGCCGGGACGCCCATCTCCACGATGACCGTGTCGGGGCGTGCCGCCAGCACCTCGGTCACCAGCGCGATCGCGCCGTGCGCGTCGCGGACGGCCAGCACGAGCGGCCGTCCGGCCGCCTCGGCCAGCACCGAGTGCGCCGCCGCTCCGTCGCCGGCCGCCGGGTCCAGCCGGATCGTGGCCGCCCACGGCTCGAAGCCCCAGGTGAACCGGCCGGCGGCGATGTTCTCCTCCGGCTCCACCTCGATAATCAGCGGGTCCACGAGGGCGGCCGGGACAGGACCTGATCGCCGGAGCGCTCGCCGGGCGCCGAGGAGCCCGATTTCGTTGTCAGCGCCGCTGGCCGGCGCGGCTTCGCGTGCCTGCGCTAGCCAGGAGCGCAGCCCCGCGACCCGGCCTGCGCTCTCCTCGAGGCGGGCGCCGGGCAGCCGGCCGGACCCGACCGCGTCGGCGATCGCGGCGCGGACGGCGTGGTACATCGCCTCGTCGGTGTCCCGGCCGAGGCAGATCAGGTCGACGCCGGCGACGGCGGCGAGCACCGCCGCCTCGGGGATGCCGAACGTCGCGCTCGCGGCCTTCATCTCAAGCGCGTCGCAGATCACCACGCCGTCGAAGCCGAGTTCGCCGCGCAGCAGTCCGGTGACGGCCTCCGGCGACAGCGAGGCCGGGAGGTCGCCGGTGAGCTCCGGCACCCGCAGGTGGCCCGGCATGATCGCCAGGCTGCCCGCGGCGACGGCCGCCGCGAACGGCGGAACGTCGTGGGCCATCAGGTCGGCGAGCGTGCCGGAGATGGTGGCGAGCACGCGGTGCGAGTCGGCCGCGGTGTTGCCGTGCCCGGGGAAGTGCTTGGCGCACGCGGCCACCCCGGCCTGCTGGAGGCCCGCCACGGCCGCCGCCACGTGGCGGGCCGCCAGGTGCGGATCGGAACCGAAGGACCGGGTGCCGATCACCGGACTGCCCCCGGCGGCGAGCACGTCGGCGCACGGGGCGAGGTCGGTGTTGATGCCGAGCCGCGCGAGGTCGCCGCCGATCGCGGCGTACACGCCGTGGGTCAGCGCCACGTCGTCCACCACGCCGAGCGCGGCGTTCCCGGGATAGGGGCTGCCCGTCGCGTACGCGATCCGGGTGACGTCACCGCCTTCCTCGTCGATGGCGATCACCGGCTCGACCGGTGCGGCCGCGCGCAGCGTCGCGGTGAGGGTGGCGGTATCGCCGATGACGTTCGGGCCGAAGAGGGTGACGCCCGCGAGCCCGTTCTCCAGCGCGCGCAGCAGCCACGCGGGCGCTGTGGTGCCAGGGAACGGCGGGATGAGGATGGCGTCGGCGAGCGCGGCGAGCTTTGGGTCGATCGTGGGCTCCGGGGTGGTCATCCCTTCACCGCGCCGGCGACCAGTCCGCTCGCGAGGCGACGCTGGGTGATCAGGAAGAAGACGAGGACAGGGATCGTGAACAGGGTGGAGGCCGCCATGATGGCGCCCCAGTTGGTGGAGTTCTGGCCGTAGAAGTACTGCACGTACAGCGGGAGGGTGAACTTGGCGGTGTCCGTGCCGAGGAACGTCAGCGCGAAGATGAACTCGTTGTAGGCGAAGATGAACGCGAAGACGCTGGTCGCGACCAGGCCGGGGGAGACCAGCGGCAGCATGATCCGCCAGAAGACGGTCCACGGTCCGGCACCGTCGATCGCCGCGGCCTCCTCGAGCTGCCTCGGGACGGCTGCCGCGAAGTTCCGCAGCATCCAGATCGTGACCGGCAGCGCGAACGCCGTGTAGACGGCGATGAGGCCGACCAGGCTGTCCAGCAGGTTCAGCTTGCGGAAATCGATGAACAATGCGATGACCAGCGCCTGCTGCGGCAGCAGCTGCACGATCAGCAGCATGATCAGGTACGTGGTGCGGAGCCGGAACCTGAACCGGGCGAGCGCGATCGCGGCGAGCAGCGCGATCAGCGAGGACAACGCGACCGCCACGATCGTGACGAACAGGCTGTTCTTGAGGAAGTTCCAGTACGGCAGCCCGATCACGCTGCCGTTGATGACCGCCTGGAAGTTGGCGAGCGTCGGGTGCAGCGGGAACGGGTGCGGTGTGAGCGTGTAGATCTCCGTCGCCGGTTTGAAGGCCGTGGAGATCATCCACAGCACCGGGAACAGTGTGCTCAGGGCGATCACGAGACCCGCCAGGTTGAGCAGCGCCTTGCGAGCCCGGCGGGACACCCGCCGGGTGCCGCGGGTGCTCCGGAGCGCCGGCGCGAGCCGTGCCGTCATGTCAGGGCCCCTTGCTTGATCGCGGCGCGGGCGTACCCGACCGTGACGATGAGCAGGATGATCGTTAGGATGAACGCGATCGCCGAGGCGACACCGTATGCGGGCGGCTGGGTGAACGCCTTTGAGTACTCGTACAGGCCGAGGTTGTACTCGTCTCGGTTGCCGAGGGCGCCGGCGACGATGTAGACCTGCGTGAACAGGCCGAAGTCCCAGATGGTCGACAGCAGCGCGAGGACCAGGAAGATCGGCTTGAGCAGCGGGTAGGTCACCTTCCAGAAGATCCGCCACGGGCTCGCACCGTCAACGCGGGCCGCCTCGTTCAGTTCGTCGGGGATGGTGCGCAGGCCCGCGAGCACCGTGACCGCGATGAACGGGAAGCCCTGCCAGACCAGCATCACCGTCACGACCGCGTAGGCGGGAATGGTCTGGTTGGTCCAGCTGTAGCCGGACCACTGCGGTCCGCCGTCGAGCCAGCTCGGCAGCTTAGTCAGCACCCAGTCGACGACGCCGCCGTCCGGCTGTACCAGCCAGGCGAAGATGACGCTCGCGGAGACCGCCGGGGTGGCCCAGGCGAGCAGCGCCGCCGTCGAAACGAACGTCGCCATCTTCTTGCCGAGCTTGGACAGCAGGAGCCCGACCAGGGTGCCGGTGATCAGCGACAGCGGGACGACGACCAGGGCGAATAGCAGGCTGATCTTCAGTGACAGCCAGAACTCCGGGTCGTGCAGGATCTGGCTGTAGTTGGCGAACCCGATCCACTTGGTCGGCTCCTCGCCGATGATCTGCATCAGACCGTAGTTCTGGAAGGAGAACAGGCCGATCTGCACGGCGGGCCACAAGATCAGGGCGCCGATGACGGCGGTGGCAGGAAGCAATAGCAGGTACGGGGCGAGCCGATAGCGGCGGATCACGATCGCGGCGCGCTGCCGGGTGGTCAGGGGCGTTGATACCGCCCGGGCATGCGGGGCGCGATCCGTGGCGCGGCGCGGCCCGCCCCCGGAGGGGCTGTCGATGGGGCCGGCCGGGGACGGGGTCCCCGGCCGGCGGTCTTCGGTCTTCACCGTTGGAGGCTACGGCTAGCTTTCGCTGCCGGTGTTGAGAACGTTCGCAAGCTCGGTGTTCGCGGTGGCCACGGTCGACGCGAACGGAGCTCCGTTCATGAGGTCCTTCAGCATCGTCGGGATGATGAGGTCGGTGGTGTCGGCAGTCGGCCAGTTCGCGGTGTTCAGCGGCGAGATCTGGGTGTTGAGCGCGGCTGTCGCGAAGGCCTTCATGAACGTGTCACCGGGGTAGACGCCGTTCTTGATCGCCGAGCTGTAGGGCGGGAAGAAGCCCGCGAGCTTGGCGAAGGAGGTGGAGTTGGGCACGTTGTCCATCACCGAGATCAGGTCCCAGTCGGCCTGCTTGTTCGGGCTGGTCTGGAAGATGCCGAGGTCGGAGCCGCCCGCGAAGACCGGGGCCGGGTTCGGGCCGTTCTCGCTCGGGAGGGGGAACGAGGAGATGTTCTTGGTGTCCACCGAGTTCTTGGGCAGGGTCGACAGCGCCCACGGGCCGTCGATGTACATGTCGAGGGTGCCGAGGCCGAAGTCCGTGAGGGCGCCGCCGGAGGTCGCGCCGACGTTGCCGAGCTCGGTCTGGCCGAGGTACTTGGACGGGGAGAGGTGGTACGTGCTGTACAGCGAGACGTAGTACTTAATCGCCGCCTCGGTCTGCGGTGAGGTCAGGTCGCCGACCCACTTGCCGTTCGACTGCGTGGCGACCTGGCCGCCCGCGCCCCAGATGAAGCTGGCGAAAGCGTTCGTGTCGTCGGTGACGGCGTCGATGCCGTAGGTTCCCGGGTACTTCGCCTGGAGCTTCTGCGCGTCGGACTGCAGCTCCGCCCAGGTGGTCGGGGTCGAGGTGATGCCCGCGGCCTTGAACTGGTCGGTGCGGTAGTAGACGGCGCGGACGCCGCCGAACCACGGCAGGGCGTAGGTCTGGCCACCGGTGGTGTCGTTGGCCAGCATGCCGGTGACGAGGTCGGAGGTGCCGGACCACCCGGACAGGTAGCTGCCAACCGGGGCCAGGATGCCGGCCGCGATCTCGCCGGGCGTGTCGGTGTTGCCGAGTTCAGTAATGTCCGGGGCGTTCTTGCCACTGCTGAGGGCGCTGTTCCAGTCCTGGGTCCGGTCGCCCCACGGGATCCAGTCGACCTTGACCTGGGTGTTGGCGTACTGCGGGAACTGCTGGTGGAACTGCGCGATGACGCCGTTCATCCAGGTGACCTGCGCGGGCACCGAGGAGCCCATCCGCCAGACGGTGATCGTCGCCGGCGCCGACCCCGACGCCGAAGCCGTAGCCGTCGACGACGTGGAGGCGGCCGGGGTGGTGGTGGTGGTAGTGGTGCTGCTGCTGGAGGCGCTGGAGCTGCAGCCGGTGATTGCCAGCGCCGCCGCTGCGACGCCCGCGGCCGCGCCGATGGCGGCCGATCTCTTCCTGAGTCCCACTGCTGGCACTCCTTCTGCGAGAGTGAACACGTTGCGGTCAAACTTGCGCTGTGACCTTGCGAAGAAACTAACTGGAAACTTTCCTATAAGATAGGCTTGTTGCCAGATCTTAACAAAGGCTGAACTTATGTGGGGCTGACAGTGACGCGCCCACCCTCCGGAGGAGACACCATGGACGCACCGGCCCCGTCCCGGCCGAAGCCCGGGACGCCTAGCCTGCTGCGCGAGCTGAACGACCGCGCGGCGCTTGAGCTGCTGCTCGCCGAGGGGCCGCTCACCCGAGCGCAGTTGTCCGAGCGGACCGGGGTTTCCAAGGTGACCGTCTCCCAGATGCTCGCCAGGCTGGAGGACCGCGGCCTGGTGATGATCGCGGGGGAGCAGGCTGGCGGTCGCGGCCCGAACGCCGCGCTGTACTCGGCTGTCCCCTCAAGCGCTTACGTTGCTGGACTATATGTGGAATCTGACCTGGTCAGTGCCGCCGTCGCCGACGTGACCGGGAACCGCCTCGGCACTGTGAGCGTGGACTCCAACGGAGCCGACGACCCGGTGGGCCTGGTCCGCGACGCGATCGCCCAGGCGTGCGAGAGCGCGGGAATCGACCTGGCGAGCCTGTCCTCGGTCGTGATCGGCAGCCCCGGCGTCCTGGACCCGCGGACCGGTGCGCCCCGGCTCGCGGTGAACCTGCCGACCTGGTCGGAGGGTGTGCTCGACGGGCTGCGCGAGGTGCTGCACACCCCGGTGCTGATCGAGAACGACGTGAAGCTGGCCGCGATGGCCGAGCGGGCGGACGGGGTGGTGGCCGGGCTCGACGACTTCGCGTTCCTCTGGCTCGGCGTCGGCCTCGGCCTGGCCACGGTCAGCGGTGGCCAGGTGCGGCGCGGTGTCGGCGGGGCGGCGGGTGAGATCGGCTGGATGCCGGTGCACGGCGCCCCGCTGCCGGCCGGGAACGAACATCCGGCCAAGGCGGGGCTGCAGGCGCTGGCCGGCGGCCACGCCGTGCAGGCGCTCGCCGGCGAATACGGATTCGGCGCCGCGACCGCGCCGGACGCCGTGGCGGCCGCGGTGGCCGCCCTCGCCGATGGCGGCCGATCCGCCGAGCGCGGCGCCGCGTTCCTCGACGATCTGGCGCACCGTATCTCGATCGGCGTCGCGGCGGTGTGCGTCGTCCTTGACCCCGGCCAGGTCGTGCTCGGCGGCCCGGTCGGCAAGGCCGGGGGCGCGCAGCTCGCGGCGCGGGTGGCGGCGGAGGTGCCCCGGCTCTGCCTGGCCCGCCCCGCCGTGGTGCCCACCTCCGTGTCCGGTGAGCCGGTGCTGCGGGGCGCGATGCAGGCGGCCCTCGAACAGGCGCGGACCGGACTGTTCAACTCGCTTGGTTCGGTGTCCGACTAGCCCCTTCCTTGAAGACCTATCGACCCTTTTGCTGAGCTAACTGCCTAGGAGCCACGCGATGCCGGCCGGTCCCGCCTTCGTTGCCGCCGAGCGCCTGGTCACGCCGGACGGCGTGACCGGTCCCGGCTGGATCGCGATCGAGGATGGCCGCATCGCCGCCCTCGGCGCGGGCGGCCCTCCGGCTCCCGCGGTCCACCGCGCCCACTGGGCGCTGCCGGGGTTCATCGACATGCACGTGCACGGCGGCGGCGGCGCGTCGTTCACCGAAGGCGGCCCGGGCGAAGCGCGCGCCGCCGCCGCCTTCCACCGGGCGCACGGGACCACGCGGATCATCGCCAGCCTGGTGACCGCGCCCGTCGCCGAGCTTGAGCGCCGCCTGGGGATGCTGGCCGGCCTCGCCGACGAGGGCGTCATCGACGGCATCCACCTCGAAGGCCCGTTCCTGTCGGCCGTGCGCTGCGGCGCCCAGGACCCCCGCTACCTCGGCGAGCCCAGCGTCGCCGCGTTCGCCCGGCTGCTCGCCGCCGCGAACGGGTGGCTGAAGATGATCACGATCGCCCCGGAACTGCCGGGAGCGGCCGACGTCATCCGGGCCGCGGTCGCGGCCGGGGTGATCGCCGCCGCCGGGCACACCGACGCGTCCGCCGCGGTCACCGCCGAGTCGGTGGCCGTCGGCGTCAGCCACGCGACGCACCTGTTCAACGGCATGCGCCCGTTCGGCCACCGCGAGCCGGGCCCGGCCGGCGCGCTGCTCGACCGCCAGGTGACCTGCGAGGTCGTCGCCGACGGCACGCACTTGCACGACACGACCGTCCGGCTCGCCGCCCGCGCGGCGGGACCCGGCAACCTCGTCCTCATCACCGACGCGATGGCCGCGGCCGGCATGCCGGACGGCGACTACCGCCTCGGTGACCTTGACGTGACGGTCTCCGCGGGCGTCGCCCGCCTCGCCACTCCTGCCGCCAGCACTCCTGCCGCCAGCACGGGCGGCGCCAGCACGGGCGGCCCCATCGCCGGCTCGACCGCCACGATGGACCTGGTGGTCCGCCGCGCCATCACGACCATCGGCCTCCCGGTGCCGGACGTCGCCCACGCCGCGGCCACCACCCCGGCGCGCCGCCTTGGCCTGGCCGCGGTGACCGGCGCGCTGCGCCCCGGCCTCGCCGCCGACATCGTGCTGCTCGACGAGGACTTCACGCTGCACGCTGTCATCGCCCGCGGTGCCGCGTAAGCAAGTCAAAATCACGACCATCCCGAACGGTCCCGTGTTTCACGCGGACACGCATGGACGGCCGCCCCCGATCGGGGCCGGCCGCGTCGCGGGCACACGGAAGGCTGGCCGACCCCGATCCGGCCGGCTGGCCCGTACTTGCGGGACACCGCGCCCCGGACACACTGAAGGCCTGGCCGCGCACCCGGCCAGGCCTTCAGTATTCGGTTGAACTTTGGTCAGCCACCCGTTCGGGTGGGCTCCTTTGCGCTTTCGCCACCCTCTATCGGGCCCGTTTGCGCAAACGAGCTCCTGGCCGGTTAGGCCGCCGGCCCGGTACCCAGCGTGACGGTCGCCGTCTGCGACTGGTTGGTCTGGCCGTTGGTCCAGGTGACGGTGATCTTGTCGCCCGGGTGATGCGCGATCAGCGCCTCCGAGATCTGCGTGCCGGTGGTCACCGACTGCCCGTTGATCGCGGTGATCAGGTCGCCGCCGGTGATGCCCGCGTTGGCGGCGGGGGTGCCCGACACGGTGCCCTCGATCAGCACGCCGTTCGAGTACTGCTGTGCGGAGATCTCCAGGCCGATGAACGCGGTCGCGCCGATGTGCACGGTTGCCGAGCCCTGTCCCGCCTCGATCTGCCGGGCGACGGAGATCGCCGTGTCGATCGGGATGGTGTAGCCCTGGGTCGCGGACCCCTGCGACGACGAACCGTTGTCTCCGGAGCCGGTGCTGCCGTTGCCGCCGAACCCGTTGCCGCCATTACCGCCGAACTGGTAGTTCGTCGAGGCGGCGGTGTCGATGCCGATGATCTGCCCGTGGGAGTTGACGAGCGGACCGCCGGAGTCGCCCGCCTGGATCGGGGCGTTGGTCTCGATCAGCCCGCTGAGCTGCTCGGAGCTGCCGGAGGACTCGTCGGAGGCGGTGATCGACTGGTTGAGCGCGGTCACGGTGCCGGGCGCGACAGACGGGGTGCCGCCCACGCCGCCGGCGTTGCCGAGTGCCACGACGCTGTCGCCGACGGCGACGGTGCTCGAGTCGCCGATGTTCGCGGTGGTCAGGCCGGACGCGCCGGACAACTGCAGCACGGCGATGTCGTTGCTCTCGCTGTAGCCGACCACGGTCGCCGTATAGGTCTTGCCGTTGCCGAGGTCGGTGACCGAGACCGACGTGGCGCCGTTGATCACGTGGTTGTTGGTGAGGATCTCGCCGTTAGAGGTCAGCACGATGCCGGTCCCCTTGGCCTCGACGCCCTGGCCCTGGTCACCGAGGATCGAGGTGACGTCCACGATGGCCGGGTCGGTCTTGCTGGCGATCTGGGAGGTGGACAGCACCTCCTTCGACGTCGACGCCGCGGTCGTTCCGGGCGTCCCGTGCGACAACCCCACCGCCACGCCCGCGCCGACCGCGGCCGCGACGACGGCCGTCGCGGTCAGGCCGAGTACGTGCCGTCCGCGGTGCCGGCGCGGGGGCTCCGGCACCGGGTAGGTGCCGTAGGGCCCATACGGGTACTGTGCGAATGGCTCACTCATGGTCCTGCCACCCCGAATCCTGTTCACGTCCGCTCGCTTGCTACATGAAGAAGAATCGCCTGCGAACCTTGGCGGACCCCGAAGGGACCATCAGCCGCACCTACGGGTTAGCTGAAGGCTTTCTCAGAAGACTGAAGTCCGCCCGAACGGCGCCTGTCCGCCCTCCCAGGTCAGCGGGACGGGGGACAGACACCGCGGTTCGTTCGGGATGATCCTGATTTTTTACTTAACGGCGGCGGGCTTTTCCGCGTCGTCGCGCAGGTGCTGCTCCAGCGACTTGCCGCTGTGCGCGATGAGGAAGAACACGACGCCGACCAGGAACACGACGATCATGACGATCAGGGTGATCCAGTCCAGGTTGAAGTAGCCGCGCGGGCTGGTCAGCCCGGTCGGCGCCACCATGTCGATGAACATCACCAGCAGGTACAGGCCGGCGACGATCGTGACCGGCCACGCCCAGCGGCCGAGCTGGAACTTGCCGGCCGGGATCCAGCCGCGCGCGCGGGCGATCGCCGCGCCGATCACCGTCAGCAGGAACGACAGGTAGATGCCGCTGGTGCCGAAGGAGATCAGCGAGACGAGCACGTTCGTGTTGGCCGGGTAGGTGAACCACAGGATGTGCAGGTTGTGCGCCGGGGAGGCGAACTCCAGCAGCACGAACAGCGCCGTCACCACCGCGCCGGACAGCAGGGCGTTGACCGGGGTCTTGAAGGTCTTGTGCACCGACGACACCCACTTCGACGCGGGCAGCGCGCCGTCGCGGGCGTAGGAGAACATGAGTCGCGAGCCCGCGCCCTGGATCGACGTGCCGCACGAGAAGAACGCGAAGATGAGCAGCAGCAGCGCGACGTCCTGCAGCCCGCTGGGGAGCTGGGCGAGGATGTAGGGCACGGCGCCGAGCGGTGAGGAGATCGCGCCGGCGAAGCCGCCCTTGGTCGGGATCGCCAGCAGCAGCGCGGCGATCACGATGAACGAGGCGAGGCCGCCCCAGATCAGCGCGTGCCGCATGGCGCGGGGCACCTGGCGCCCGGCGTCCTTGGTCTCCTCGGAGATGTCACCGGCCGACTCGAAGCCGTAGAAGATGTAGACCGGCGCGAGCACCGCGATCAGCAGGGCGCCGAAGTAGGAGCCGCCGAAGCTGAGGCCGAGCGGGTTCGACTTGACGTCCTGCACGCCCTGGGTTGTGAACAGGTAGCTGACGCTGTGGTGGAACCCGTGGATGGCGAGCACGATCGCCAGGCCGACGGTGCCGAGGATCTCGACGTACACGCCGAACTGCGCGACCCGGCCCATGACCTTGGCGCCGGTGACGTTCAGCGCCGACTGGATGAGCAGCAGGACCAGCGTGACGATCAGGATCGTCCAGTGGTTGCTCGGGTTCAGGGTCCAGCCGAACCAGTTCTGCATCAGCGCCGCGAAGTAGCCGACGACGCCGGTGTCGACCGACGCGACGGTCACGAGCAGCGCGATCCCGTAGAACCAGCCGACGAACCAGCCGTAGCGCCGTCCGACGTTGTACTTGCTGTACTGGTACAGCGCGCCGGCGATGGGGTAGTGGCTGGCGAGTTCGCCGAAGACGAGCGCGACAAGCAGCATGCCGGCGACCGGGATCCACGTCGTCCAGACGTAGGCCGGGCCGCCCATGCCCGCGCCGAAGGTGAACAGCGAGAAGACGCCGACGATCGGTGACAGGTAGGTGAACGCCACGGAGAAGTTGGCGAACAGGCCAAGCACGCGGTTCAGCTGCGGCCGGTAACCGAGGCTTTCCAGCCTCGCGTCATCGTCGTCGGTCGCGGCTGACACCTGCGGTGTAACCTCTTGCATCGAGGTCCTTCCTCATAGTCTGCTCTGTAAGACTTTGGGTAAAAATGTGACCATAAGGGACTGCTGCGTCATGACATCGCTGACCGAGGCCCCCCTCGTCATAGCGGTATAAGATATGAACTTATAGGTTTATCCGTCAAGAGTGATTTTCCCGGACTGTTCCCCCGGCACTCCGCTCCGTAGAGTTGTCCCGACGGATGCGTTGCGGCGCGCATACGGTCGATGACCCCATCCCGTGTTACGCGTTGAGGAGTACGTGTGAGCGCTGATACCGTCCCTGCCGCCTCGGCGGGACAAGCTGACGACGCGAGCGACCGACTCGCCCGGCTCGCCGATGAATACGTGGACGAACTCGCCCGGCGGCATCCCGAAACCGCGACCGAACTTGGCGACCACCGGTTCGATGACTTGCTGCCCGACCGTTCGGAAGACGCGCTCGCCGGCGAGCGCCGCTGGCTGGACGCGTTCGCCGCGCGGCTGACCGATGTCGACCTTGCGGCGCTCAGCCGCGAACAGCGGGTGGACGTGGCGATGGCGGCCAACGACGTGGCCCGCCGCCTGTTCGAAATCGAGGAGCTGCGCGAGCACACCTGGAACCCGCTGCTGGCCAACCCGGGCACCGCGATCTACGCGCTGCTCGCCCGGGACTTCGCGCCGCTGCCCGACCGGCTCCGCTCGCTAGCCGGGCGGCTGTCGCTGGTCCCGGATTCGCTCGCCGCCGCCCGTTCGGCACTCGAGCGGATGCCCAAGGTCCACCTCGAGACCGCGATCACCCAGTTCGGCGGCACGATCGGCCTGGTGACCGGGGAAGTCAACGCCGCGCTGCGGCAGCTGGCCGACGGCGCCGGCGGGGTCGGCGGGCCGGCGACCGTGGTCGAGCGGGTGCGGCCGGCCGCCCTCGCCGCGCTCGCCGAGCACCGGGACTGGCTTGCGGGCCGGCTCGATGGCGACGGCGATTCCGGGTTCGCGGACCCGCGCATCGGCGCGGACCTGTACGCCCGCAAGCTCTCCCTCTCGCTGAGCGCCGCCGCGGACGCGGACGCGATCCTGGCCCGCGCCGAGGCCGACCTCGAGCGGATCACCGCAGAGATCACCCGGGTCGCCGCCAGCCTGGGCGGCCCGCCACGGGAGGTGCTCGACCGGCTGGGCGCCGACGCCCCCGACGGCGCGACGATCTTGCGCTTCGCCGCCAGCGCGTTCGCGGCGCAGACCGCGTTCGTCCGCGACCACGACCTGATCACGCTGTACGACGACCCGGTCGAGATCATCGACATGCCGCAGATCAACCGGGGCGTCGCGGTCGCCTACTGCGACCCGCCCGGCATGCTGGAGACCGCGCCGCTGCCGACGTTCGTCGCGGTCTCGCCGACTCCGGAGGACTGGTCCGCCGAGCGGGTCGCCTCGTTCTACCGTGAGTACAACCGGCATATGGTGCACAACCTGATGGTGCACGAGGCCATGCCCGGCCATTATCTTCAGCTGGCGCACTCCCGCCGGTTCACCGGCGCCACGAAGATCCGCTCGGCGCTGTGGTCCGGCTCATTCGTCGAAGGCTGGGGGGTCTACTCCGAGGAACTCATGGCCGACTACGGGTACCCGGGGGAGGGCGACGCGGCGGCCATGCGGATGCAGCAGCTGAAGATGCAGCTGCGCATGACCATCAACGCGATCCTCGACCAGCGGGTGCACGCCCACGGAATGACGGAGGCGCAGGCGATGTCGCTGATGACGGGTCGCGGGTTCCAGGAGGACGGTGAGGCCGCTGGCAAGTGGCGCCGGTCGCTGCTCACGTCGGCACAGTTGTCCACCTATTACGTCGGCTACACCGAGGTGGCTGACCTCGCGGCCGAGGTAGCCAGGACCAGCGAGTCGACGCGGTCGGTGCATGACCGGATGCTCGCGCACGGCTCGCCGCCGGTGCGACTGCTCCGGACCGTGCTGTAGTTCCTCCCACCGGTCACATACCTCACGGGCGTTACACAGCCCGAGCTCTGATCGTGGAAATGGCTACCCCAGCGACCATGTCCACGATCGACGACCATAGCCGCGATCAAAGCCGGAGCGACCTCGTCTAGCCCGCTAGGCGAAGCAGGCTGGCCGCGTTCGCGCCCGCCACCTTCTCCTTGCCGGCCGGGGAGATCGGCAGCTTGTCCAGGAGTTCGCGGCCGCGCGCGTTCGCGCCGAAGGGGTAGTCGACGCTGAACAGGACCCGGTCGATGCCCAGGACCGCGACGGCGCACATGACGGGAGGGACGCTGAACATGCCGCTTGTGGTGATCCAGACGTGGCGCCGGAAGTAGCTCGACGGCGGCTCTGGCAGGCCGGTCAGCGCCGGCGGCAGGGTGTCGTCAATGCGGGCCAGCATGAACGGGATCATTTCGCCGCCGTGGCCGACGATCAGCTTGAGGCCCGGGTGGCGCTCGAAGACGCCGGAGACGACCAGGCGGAGGGCGTGCAGGCCGGCTTCGGCGTGCCAGCCCCAGGCGTTGGACGCGAGCGCGCCGGCCACCGGGCCGGGGAGGTCGCTGTAGAGAAGCGACCGGAGCTCGGCCGGCGGCTGTGCCGGGTGCAGGTACAGGGGGACGTCGAGCGCCGCGAACCTCGCCAGCAGG
>Ga0210395_10001835_pt1 | contig 16482 bp, 16 predicted proteins | sample IncBWH4OmetaG_FD_150861 | JGI IMG/M metagenome (GOLD analysis project Ga0210395, IMG submission 150861) | Forest soil microbial communities from Barre Woods Harvard Forest LTER site, Petersham, Massachusetts, United States - Inc-BW-H-4-O ... | reverse complement strand
CGACCTCGCGACGATGTCCGGGCGGCAGCGCCTCGGCTACCGGCGGAGAGTGGTGGGGTTCATCTGGCAGCAGACCGCCCGCAACCTGCTGCCCTACCTGACCGCGATGCAGAACGTGGACCTGCCGCTCCGGCTGGCCGGAACCCGCCGCGCGGTGCGGCGGCGGCGCGGCGGTGAGCTTCTCGAGCTGCTCAGCGTCGGGCACTGCGCGGAGCGACGGCCGGATCAGATGTCAGGCGGCGAGCAGCAGCGGGTCGCGATCGCGGTCGCCCTCGCCAACTCGCCGTCCGTGCTGCTCGCCGACGAGCCCACCGGCGAACTCGACAGCGAGACGGCCGCGTCGGTGTTCGGCGCGCTGCGCACGGCCAACGCCGAGCTGGGCGTGACCGTGCTCGTCGTGACCCACGACCCGGCCGTCTCGTCGATGGTCCGCCGGACGATCGCGATCAGAGACGGACGAACCGCCAGCGAAACCCTGCGGCACGGCGCCGCCGACGAGTCCGGCGCGCTCGCACATGCCATCGAGTACGCGGTGCTCGACCGGGCGGGCCGGCTTCAGCTGCCCCGCGAGATGATCGAGTCGCTCGAGATGAAGGACCGGGTCAGGCTGGAAGCGGAGATCGACCACATCGGCGTCTGGCCGGACCGGACGATCGACCCCGGCAGCAATGGCGGTCCGGCGGGCTCCAGGGAAGGTGACGCGTAACCATGGCGACCATGGTGGACGTGCGGGACGTGACCAGGACGTTCGGCAGCGGCCCGACGGCGACCGCGGCACTGCGCGGGGTCTCGTTCTCGATCGGCGAGGGCCAGCTTGTCGCGCTGCGCGGCAGGTCGGGGTCGGGTAAGACCACGCTGCTCAACGTCGTCGGCGGCCTTGACCGCCCGGACGGCGGCACGGTGCACGTCGCCGGGCAGGAGGTCACGTCCATGAGCGAACACGAGCGGATGCAGCTGCGCCGTCAGACCGTGGCCTACATCTTCCAGTCGTTCGGCCTGCTGCCCGTGCTGTCGGCGGCGGAGAACATCGGCGTGCCGCTGCGGATCGCCGGCCTGCCCGCGAAGCAGCGCGAGGAGCGGGTGGCGCTCATGCTGTCGCTCGTCGGCCTCGCCGACCACTCCCGGCAGCGGCCCGGTGAGCTGTCGGGCGGCCAGCAGCAGCGGGTCGCTATCGCCCGGGCGCTTGCCTCCCGTCCCGCCCTGCTCCTGGCCGACGAGCCCACCGGTCAGCTCGACGCGGAGACCGGCAAGCAGATCATGCGGCTGCTACGGGTGGTGGTCCGCTCCGAGGGCGTCACCGCCCTGGTGGCCACGCACGACCCGGCCCTGGTGGACCTGGCGGACGTGGTCCTGCAGCTCCAGGACGGCAAGATCGCGGAACCGGTGCCCAGCTAGCCGCACGGGGCCAACCGGCGTCGATTGCGGAAAAGCGGCCGATAGAGGGTGGCGATTGCGCTAACGACCCCGATCGGATGCGGGCGGTTGGCGCGACCCCGGCTACACGATCACGGTGCCGGTGGCGGCGATGAGGGCGCCGTAGCGCTCGGCGAGCTGCCCGGTCACCGGGCCGACGACCCCGTCCCCGACGGCCCCGTCCCCGATGGTGCGGCCGCCGATGGTGCGGCCGTCCACGGCGACGACCGGGGCCAGGCCGCCCATCGTGCCGGTGACGAAAACCTCGTCGGCGGTGTACAGCTGCGGGAGCGTGTAGTCGCCTTCCTCGCATCCGATCCCCGCCGCCCCGGCCAGCCGCAGCACCGCCGCGCGGGTGATCCCCTCCGGGCACGAGGCGGTCGTCGGGGTGCGCAGCGTTCCGCCGGACACCATGAACATGTGCGTGGCGTTCGTCTCCGCGATGAAACCGCGGTGGTCGAGCATGACCGCGTCATCGGCGCCGGCCACGTTGGCCTCGATCTTGGCCATGATCGACGTCAGCAGGTTGTTGTGGTGGATCTTCGGGTCAAGGCTGTCCGGGGCCGCCCGGCGGACGCTCGCGGTGATCAGCCTGATCCCCGACCGATCGTAAACGGGGTCCTTGAACTCGGGCAGCACGATCAGCGTCGGGCCCGCGGTGTTCAGCCGGGGGTCCATGCCCGAGGTGATCTTGACGCCGCGGGTCAGCGTCAGCCTGATGTGCACGCCGTCCCGCATGCCGTTGGCGGCCAGCGTGCGGCGGATCTCCTCGGTGATCTCGGCGTCCGGCGGCACCGACTCGAACGCGAGGGCGTGCGCGGATCTGCGGAGCCTCGCCAGGTGCTCGTCGAGCGCGAAGATCCGGCCGTTGGTCAGCCGCAAGCCCTCCCAGACCGCGTCCCCGCCTTGCACGGCCGAGTCGAACGGCGACACCCCGGCCCGGTCCCGGTGCGTGAGCTTGCCACCGACGTTGACGATCAGCTCACGGTTGCGTTCGTCAAACTTCTGCAGCATGTGACGGGTCCCAGTCAGCTCGGTTCGTTCGGGATATCGATTTTGATCTTGCTTTTCCTGAGCTCCTCGAAATACGGCAGGCACTGCCCGAGGAGCGGCTCAAGCGCCGGATCCAGGTCGGCCGCCGGTGCCGACGGAGCGGGCCCGGCGAACCCGGTCGAGCGCCGCACACTCGCGTACCAGTAAGGCGCCCAGACGCCGTCGGTGTCCCGCGGACCGGGCGGCCACGACAGCATCGCGGGGGTGAACGCCACGTTAAGCGCCGCGCAGAGGGCGCGGAGCGCCGCCTCGGGTGCCGCGAGCAGGTCGGCCGAGTCGAGGACGGGACCGCCGAACTCCCGCAGCAGCCGCGCCTGCTGCCGCAGGCCCAGGTCGTCGAGCGTGGGTGCGGCACGCACGCGAGCGTAGGAGGCGAGCAGCGACCGGGGATCCCTGATGAGGAACGCGTGCCGGAAGGGCGCGAACGCCGCCAGGTCGACGGAAGGTAGCACGTGGTGCGTCATGTGCTTGGCGTAGCAGATGGTCACACCAGGCGGCAGCGGGTCGGTCGCGAGCGCGTCCAGGACCTGCCGCCAGGAGGTCGGCTGGCTGGCGATCACCTCGTGCCGTCCGGGGTGGTCAAGCCCGGTCCGCGACAGGTAGAACGCGTACAGCGGCTCGTCGACGACGATAGTGTCCGGCCTGTTCTCCCAGGCGCGCATCATCGCCGTGGAGACGGTCCGCGGTCCCGACCACATGGCGATCCGGACGGTACCGGCCGTGACTGGGCCGGCCCCCGCCGGGTCCCCCCGGAACTCACGGCTCAGAAGACCACCACGCTGCGCAGGACCTCGCCGTGCTCCATCTTCGCGAACGCCGCCTCGACGTCGCCAAGGCCGATCGTCTCCGAGACGAACTTCTCGAGCGGCAGCCGGCCGTCCAGGTGCAGGTCGACGAGCATCGGGAAGTCCCTGCTCGGCAGGCAGTCGCCGTACCAGGACGACTTGAGCGCGCCGCCGCGGCCGAACACGTCAAGGAGCGGCAGCTCGAGCCGCATGTCCGGGGTCGGCACGCCGACGAGCACCACGGTGCCCGCGAGGTCGCGGGCGTAGAAGGCCTGCTCGTAGGTCTCCGGGCGGCCGATCGCCTCGATGACCACGTCCGCGCCGAATCCCCCCGTGAGCTCCTTGATGCCCTCGACGGGGTCCGCGACGCGGGAGTTGATCGTGTGCGTCGCCCCGAAGTCCTTCGCCCAGCTCAGCTTCCTGTCGTCCACGTCCACGGCGATGATCGTCCGCGCGCCGGCCAGCCAGGCGCCGAGCACCGCCCCGTCACCGACGCCGCCACAGCCGATCACCGCGACCGTGTCGCCGCGGCCGACGCCGCCGGTGTTGATCGCCGCGCCAAGCCCGGCCATGACGCCGCAGCCGAGCAGGCCGGCGGTCGCGGGCGCGATCGCCGGGTTGACCTTCGTGCACTGGCCCGCCGCGACCAGCGTCTTCTCGGCGAACGCGCCGATGCCGAGGGCGGGCGAGAGCGGGGTGCCGTCCGCGAGCGTCATCTTCTGCGTCGCGTTGTGCGTGGCGAAGCAGTACCAGGGACGGCCGCGCTTACAGGCCCGGCACTGCCCGCAGACTGCGCGCCAGTTGAGGATGACGAAGTCACCGGGGACGACCTCGGTCACTCCGGGCCCGACCTGCTCCACGATCCCCGCCGCCTCGTGGCCGAGCAGGTACGGGAAGTCCTCGCCGATCCCGCCCATCTTGTAGTGCAGGTCGGTGTGGCAGACGCCGCACGCCTGGACCTGGACGAGCGCCTCGCCCGGACCCGGCTCCGGCACCAGCACCTCGGTCACCTGGACCGGCTCGCCTTTGCCACGCGACACCACGCCGTGCACGCTGATCGTCATCCCGGGCTCCTCCCGTTATTTCTTCTTATAGCGAGGCCATCCTCTTTCTACAGTGAATTTCTACAGTGCAGCGGCTCGGCCACGCCAGGACACCGCGCGGCCGGAATAGTGGCGGCGCGCGGAGTCGGCAGTCATCGCCGCGTAGAGGAGCGCGATGAGCGGCAGCGCGGGGGCGCGCAGCGGGCTGAGCCGGTAGAGGCGCAGCATGGGGACGAAGCTGACCGTCATCAGCACCCAGCCGGCCAGGCCGGCCAGCCCAGCCACAGCGGCCCCGGCCAGGCCCGTTCCGGCGGCCCCGGCCCACGCCGCGATCAGCCCGACGATCGCGCCGGCGGGCGGGACGACGTAGAGCAGCAGCAGTCCGACGAGCGTGCCGGCCAGCAGCGCCGGGTTGTACCGCAGCTGGACGTATGCCGATCTGGCGATCATGTGCCACAGGGTGCGCAGGCTCGGATAGGGCCGGGCGCTGACGACGTTCGTGGTCAGGCCGAGCCACGTCCGGTGGCCGCTGGCGGTCCGCTTGAGCAGCGTGCCCAGCGCGACGTCGTCGATGAGCGCGCCGCGGATCGATTCCAGGCCGCCCGCGGCCTGGAGTGCGGAGGTGCGGATCAGCATGCACCCGCCCGCCGCCGCGGCGGTCCGCCGCCGCGGATCGTTGACCCGCCGGAACGGGTAGAGCTGCGCGAAGAAGTAGACGAAGGCGGGCACGACCAGTCGCTCCCAGGCGGTCTCCGCGCGCAGCAGCGCCATCTGGGAGACCAGGACGCGGTCGTCCGCCTCGGCGGCGCGCACCAGGTCGCGCAGGGCGTTCGGCGCCCAGGTGATGTCAGCGTCGGTGAACAGCACGTACTCGGGCCCGCCGGTGCCGCGGGGTGCGGCGGGTTCGGCGGTCGCGGCCGCGAACCCCTGCGCCATCGCCCAGACCTTGCCCGCCCAGCCGTCGGGCCGCGGCGCGCCGCCCACCACCGTCAGCGGCGCGCCGCCGTCGCGAGCGGCCTTCTCGCCGAGCTCGGCCGCGAGCTGCCCGGTGCCGTCCTCGCTCCGGTCGTCCACGAGGAAGACGCGGAATTCACCCGGATAGTCCTGGCCGAGCAGCGCGGGCAGCGTCGCCGGCAGGGACTCGGCCTCATTGCGGGCGGGCACTACGGCCGCCACCGCGGGCCAGGCCGCCGGTTCGCCAGCTGCGGCTTCCGCGACCGAGGGTTCCGCGGCCGTCTGCCGCGTTCCGGGCAGCCGCTGTCCGGTTAGCCAGAAACCCCCGTGCGCCGCCAGCAGGTACACCCACGCGGCGGCGCTGACAGCACAAGCGATAGCGAGCCAAAGCATGAACCGAAGCTTGGCACAACGCAGCTCGCACAGCACTCGAGCGTCGCGGTTCAGGCGGCGGGGTTTCGGGCGTCTTCCCAGGCCAGGCCGATAGCGTGCCGCCGGAGGGCCCGTCAGTGCTTTGCCGAGCGTCCTTAAACGCGGGCAAGCGCCCCGGGGCTCCCCAGGTGCCGGGCGAAGAACCGGATCGAGCTGCCGCTTTCGAAGGACGGGACTCTGCAGTGGCTGCCGGGGTTGGCGTGCAGGGTCTTCTCGGCGGAGCCGAGTGCGTCGAACAGCTTCATGACGGAGTCCCGCGGATGGCCTTCATCGTCCCACTGCAGCACGAACTCGACCGGGATCGTGATCCGCGCCGCGACGTCGGTGAGCCAGTCGCTTCCGATGAGGCCGAGGACGGCGGCCGTGATCCGGGGCTCGACCGCGACGAGGCGTATGCCCATATCGCCGCCCTGGGACAGGCCGTAGTACCCGACGGGCTGGCTGTCGCCGACGGCGTCCAGTTCCTGGAGTGCGTCCAGGGTGGCCTGCCAGTCGGGGATCAGCTGCGCCGCCACGGTTTCGCTGACGGCAGGCCACGCCGGGCCGGCGGGCTCGCCCGCGGCCTTCCGTTCATTGATGACTGCGACGAGCCGCCGGATCGCCGGGTGCTCCGGCCTGTCGCCGGTTCCCGGCGCGTCGATCGCGGCGACCGCGAAGCCGCAGGAAGTGACGTAGGGGAAGGCCCGGGAGAGAACGCCGGGTTCCTTCTTGTGCTGGCCGCCGCCGTGCCCGATCAAGACCAGCGGACGGGGACCAGAACCCTCGGCGGGCGTCCAGAGCACGCCAGGGATGTCCCCGATAGTGATGAGCTGTTCGCGGATGCCGTCAGCGACGGTTTCTGAGGTGATGCGCATGGCGGGATTCCAGCAGAATTCCCGCTGGCGCCGCGAGTCAGTTACTCGGGCGGCCAGGCCAGTAGAGCTGGCCCGTTCCTGGTTCCTGTAACGGCTGGGCGGGACGGGTGACGAACGCTGCCAATGGCTGCCGCTGGTCCGCAAGCGCGTCGCGCGCACCGCCCGAAGCGGCAGCGGCGCGGAAAATCCCGTGCGGACGACAGGCGATCGCTGCAATATAGCCTGGTGACGGCAGTTCCCGAGCTGCGCAATGACGGCATCATCCTCAACGCGCACAACGACAGCGAGGTCGCGGCGCACGTCGCCGGTGAGGACGAGGAAACCGCGCGCCGCTTCGGCTGGTGGCCGGCGTACTCGACGGAGGAGACGGTCCGGGCCGCCTACGAGAACTGGGCCAGGAACTGGCACGACGACGGCCCGGTGCGGGCGTTCGCGGCCCGTGACCCGGGATCGGGTGCCCTCGTCGGCAACTGCGAGCTGCGCATCGGCCCCGGCGGCACCGCGGAAGTGTCGTACTGGACCCATGCCGGCAAGCGAGGCCGGGGATATGCGCGCAACGCCCTGGCCCTGCTCGTCGGCTACGCGGCCACGATCGGTGTCACCCGCCTGGAAGCGCACGTCGCCCCCGACAACCACCCCTCACGGCACGTCGCCGAAGCCGTCGGCTTCACCCAGGCCGACACATTCACAGACGGCGACGGAAACGAATTCATCCGCTACACGCGATGCCTCCGGTCACACCCGAGTTAGGCCACTTTAGTGCGCAAGCTACCGTACTAATGAATAAGCCTCCGGGTCAGGCCGGGTCGTCCCCCTCCAGCGCGTACTCCACGGCGCGGGTGAGGTCGATGGACTCAGCCCAGGCACCGGCCTCCTCCAATGCGGTATCGCTCACAAGGGAGCGCAGCGCGGTCAGGACAACATCGTCGTGCGGCGCGCGGGGCACCCATGCGCCCAGCCAGCCACTGCCCCCGGCTTGCAGGAGTGAGCGTGCGGCGGCGAGCAGGCGTACGGCGCGATCCGGAATGTCCTGCTGGCTGGCCACTGCCGCCAGTTCTTCGAGGTAGTAGGCGACACGCCGGTCATGAGACCGAACGCGAGCGCGGCCAGGGGAATGTTGAGCCATAGAACTAGAGCGGACATTGTCGCCTCCTTCGACCCGCTTTCCGGCCGCGGGCCTTTCGTCACGCTCTTAGAATCGCCAGCGGAATTCTGCCGACCGTCTCTGCATCCGCCACGAGCCGGTTTACTGAAGTCCGGCGCGGACCGCTGTGATGCGCTGGGTGTTGAAGCCGAGCCAGTGCATCCGGCCCACGTAGCGCGCGTGCTCCACCTTGAGGCAGCGGTCCATGACCACGGTCAGGCCGCCGTCCGCGGCGATCTTCGCACCCTCGGCGCTGATCACGCCGAACTGGCACCACAAGGTGCCGGCCCCGATCGATACGGCGTCGCGCGCGATGCCGGGCACCGCGTCGGGGGTGCGGAACACGTTCACGATGTCCACCGGACCCGGCACGTCGAGCAGGCTCGGATAGCACTTCTCCCCGAGGATCTCCGTCTCCCGGGGGTTCACGGGGATCACCCGGTAGCCGTGTCGCTTGAGGTAGTAGCCAACGAAGTAACTGGCCCGCAGCTCGTTGTTCGACAGGCCCACGATCGCGATCCTCTTGGCGGTGTGCAGCACCCGCTGGATCGTCAGCGGGTCCTGGTACACGGCGAGATCCACCTCGCTCATGCGGTCACCCCCTCTTTCCCCACTGTGGCCGAGACCAGGGCGAAGCCCCGCTCCAGGTCCCAGATGAGGTCCGTCACCGACTCGGTGCCCACCGACAGCCGCACCGACCCCGGCCCGACGCCCGCGGCCCGCAGTTCGTCGTCGCTCAGCTGCCGGTGCGTGGTGCTCGCGGGGTGGATGATCAGGCTCTTCGCGTCGCCGACATTCGCCAGGTGAGACCAGAGCGACACGCCGCGGATGAGGTCCTGTCCCCCGGCTCGGCCGCCGGCGCAGTCGAACGAGAACACCGCGCCGGCCCCGCGGGGCAGGTACTTGGCCACGAGCTGACGGTACTTGCTGCCTGCCAGGCTCGGATAGGTCACGTTCGAGGCGAGTTCATTCGACTCGAGGAACTCGGCCACGGCGAGCGCGTTCTCGACGTGCCGCTCCATCCGCAACGACAGCGTCTCGAGCCCCTGGAGGAAGAGAAAGGCGTTGAACGGCGAGAGCGCGGCGCCCAGATCGCGCAGCGTTTCGGCGCGAAGTTTCATCAGGTAGCCGTACATGCCGAATGTCTCGTGGAACTGCAGGCCGTGGTACGCCGGCGACGGGTCCGCGACCACGGGGAACCGTCCGTTGGACCAGTCGAACGTGCCTCCCTCGACGACCACGCCGCCGATACTCGTGCCGTGGCCGCCGATGAACTTGGTCGCCGAGTGGATCACGATGTCGGCGCCCCATTCGATCGGGCGGCACAGGTACGGCGTGGCGAACGTGTTGTCCACGATCAGCGGCAGCTCGTGCTCGTGCGCGATGGCCGCCAGGGTCTCGATGTCGAGGACGTTCCCGGCCGGGTTGCCGATCGTCTCGCCGAAGAACGCCTTTGTATTCGGCCGGACCGCGCGCCGCCACGCGTCCGGATCGTCGGGATTGACCCAGGTCAGCTCCACGTTCATCTTCCGGAGCAGGTGCTTGAACTGGTTCACCGTCCCGCCGTAGAGCGCGGTCGAGGACACCACGTGGTCACCCGGCAGCAGGAGCGTGAAGAGCGCGGCCGCCTGCGCCGCGATCCCGCTGGCGAACGCCACCGCGCCCGCGCCGCCCTCCAGGTTCGCCACCCGCTCCTCGAACACCGCCACGGTCGGGTTCATGATCCGCGAGTACGTGTTCCCGTACTCCTGAAGGTTGAAGTACGCCGCCGCCGATTCCGGGTCCTCGAACACGTAGCTCGTCGTCTGGAAGATCGGCACCGCGCGGGCGCCGGTGTTCGGGTCCGGCCGCTGCCCGGCGTGCAGCTGCCTGGTCTCGAACCCGAACGCGCGGGCTTCCTCGGCGCGCGAGGGACTGGCTTCGGTCACGGTGGTCCTTCCTTTCCGGTCAGGAAGCGCTGGATGATGGGCGTCTGCCGCGCTTCCTCGAGCAGGAAACAGTCGTGGCCGTACGGAGCCTCGATCACATGGAACTCGTGCGGCTTGCCGAGAGCGGCGAGCGCGCCGGCGACCTCCCGCGACGAGGACGGCGGGTACAGCCAGTCGGAGCTGAACGCGATCAGCAGCGTCCGCGCGGCGACGCCGTCGAGCGCCGAGACGAGCGACCCGCCACCGTGCTCCCGCGCCAGATCGAAATACGTCAGCGCGCGCGACATGTAGAGGTAGGTGTTGGCGTCGAAGCGCTTGACGAACGAGTCGGCCTGGTGGCGCAGGTAGCTCTCGACCGCGAACTCCGCGTCGGTGATCGTGTAGCGGATGTCGTCGGACGACTGGAGCCGGCGGCCGAACTTGTCGCTCAGCGCTTGCCCGGACAGGTACGTGATGTGGCCGACCATCCGCGCCACGCCCATGCCAGCGTCCGGCGCGCGGCCGGTGCCGTAGTAGCGGCCGCCTTGCCAGGCCGGGTCGCGCATGATCGAGTCGCGCGCGACGGCGTTCCACGCCACGCCCTGCGGCTGGAGGGCGTGCGTGCTCGCGATCGCCACGACGGCGTCGACCTGATCGGGGTACAGGATCGACCACTCGAACGCCTGCATCCCGCCGAGCGAGCCGCCGGCCACCGCCGCGAGCCGCTCGATCCCGAGCTCGTTCAGGAACGCGCGCTCGGTCCGCACCATGTCCGCGACGGTGATGACCGGGAAGTCGGGACCGTACGGCCTGCCCGTCGCCGGGTCGGTCGACGAGGGTCCGGTAGTGCCACGGCAGCCGCCGAGCAGGTTCGTGGAGACGACGAAGAAGCGGTCGGTGTCGAAGGCCTTACCCGGGCCGATCATCCCGTCCCACCAGCCGAGCCCCTTGCCCGCCGTGCCGTCGCGATCCTCGGCGCCGAACCCGTCGCGCGTGCTCTCCGCCGGCGGCGCCTTCGCGAAGCCGGCCGCGTGTGCGTCGCCGCTGAGCGCGTGGCACACCAGAATGACGTTGTCCCGCCGGGGCGCGAGGGTGCCGTACGTCTCGTAGGCCACCCGGACCGGGTGCAGCTTCCGCCCGCAGTCGAGTCGCACCGGCTCGGGCAGATCGAGATACTGGGTTTCGACGGTGCCGACAGAGCCGGCCGCGAGCGTCGAGGCTGGCTTCGCCATAGGGGCTATGTTAACGCCCTATGTCTCGTGTATTGTCAATCAACTCCATAGGAAATTCGGAAAGTCGCGAGACGAGAGGGGTATTCCCGAAATGACTACGGTTGCCGACAACGGCGTGAACGTCCAGGCGCTGCTCGACGCGCGCGAAGTGCTCAAGGGCGCACCAGAGGCCGCGCAGTTCACCTGGCGGGCGTCCTCGAAGTGGCAGGGCGGTGTCCACACCACCATCAAGGTCCAGGACTTCTTCGGTCTCGGCCAGGAGCAGGGCCACAAGGCGGAGTCGGTCTTCGAGGCCGACCACCCCGAGGTCTTCGCCGCGGAGGACTCCGGCATCACGCCGATCGAGTACCTGCTCGTCGGCCTCGCAAGCTGCCTGAGCGCCGGCGTGGCGTCCGTGGCGCAGAACCGCGGCATCCAGCTGCGCTCCGTCGAGGCGATCGTGGAAGGGCACCACGACATCCGCGGCATCCTCGGCGCCGACAGCGACGTCCGCAACGGCTTCAACGATGTCAAGGTGACCTTCAACATCGACGCGGACGCGTCGAAGGAGGACATCGAGGCGCTGGTGGCACAGTCGCAGAAGCGCTCCGCCGTGTTCGACGCGCTTTCGAACCCGACGGACATCACCGTCGAGGTCGCTTGAGCGTCCCGGCCACCGAGCGTGTCACCGCGGTCGTCATCGGCGCGGGGCACGCGGGCCTGGCCGCCAGTCACTTTCTCACCGCCAAGTCGGTCGACCATGTGGTGCTCGAGCGCGGTGAGGTAGCGAACTCCTGGCGGCGCGAGCGGTGGGATTCGCTGCGGCTGCTCACCCCGAACTGGCAGAGCCGTCTGCCGGGTCTCCGCTACGAGGGCCCGGATCCCGACGGCTACATGACGGTGCCGGAAGTAACCGAGTTCATCGAGCGCTTCGCCAAGGTTTCCCGCGCCCCGGTCAGGACCGGCGAGGACGTCTCGTCGGTGCGGCGGGACGGCGACGGGTACCGGGTGACGACCGGCCGCGGTGAGATCGCCTGCCGGGTGGTGGTCATCGCGACCGGCGCCTGCAACCGGCCGACGGTGCCGGCCCTGGCGGACGCGGTGCCCGCGTCCGTGCGGCAGCTGACGCCGTTCGGCTACCGCGAGCCCGCCGGTCTCCCGGACGGCGGCGTGCTCGTCGTGGGCGCCTCGGCGACCGGCGTGCAGCTCGCGGCCGAGATCCAGCGTTCCGGCAGGCCGGTGACCCTAGCGACCGGGGAGCACGTGCGGTTGCCGCGCACGTACCGCGGCCGGGACGTGCTGTGGTGGATGGACGCGGCGGGCGTGTGGGATCAGCGCTACGACGAGATCGACGATCTCACCCGGGCCCGGCGGCTGCCCTCGCCGCAGCTCGTCGGGGTTCCGGGCACGACACTCGACCTCAACGCGCTCTCCGCGCTCGGCGTCGAGCTCGTCGGCCGCCTGGCGGCGGTCCGCGACGGCCGCGCGCTGTTTTCCGGTGGCCTGCGCAACGTGTTCTCGCTCGCGGATCTCAAGATGAACCGCCTGCTCGGCACGTTCGACGACTGGGCCCGGACGAGCGGCGGGGACGCCGAGGTCGGCACCGCCGAGCGGTACGAGCCGACCCGCGCACCCGAGACGGCGCGACTGCAACTCGACCTGCGGGACGGCCGGATCGCGACGATCGTGTGGGCGACCGGCTTCCGGCCGGACTATCAGTGGCTCGACGTTCCGGTCGTCGACGCGAAGGGCCAGCTCATCCACGAGGGCGGAGTGGTCGGCGGCCCCGGGCTGTACGCGCTTGGGCTGCCCGTGCTGCGGCGGCGCAAGTCCACATTCATTTACGGCATTGAAGACGATGCCCGCGAGGTGATTGACCACCTTGTGAAGTACCTGGGGATGCGCAATTGATTCTGCCCGTTTCGTTATCATCTCGGTGCAACTCGCGCCCTCGCCGGAACGTCTTCTGGACGGGAAGATCGGCGTATGAAGGACGTGGATTCCATGAATAAGTTGATTCGCAAGCGTCTGTACGGAATTGGTGCGAGTGCCGTGGCGGCGGCTGCCGTCGTGGTGGCGGGGGTCACGGCGGGGACCGCGTCCGCGGCCCCGGCGGCGCCCGCGAGGGCAACGGCCGAGGTCGTGGTCGCGTCGCCAGCCGTGACCGCGAGCTGGACGCCGCCGAAGCGCACGCTTGTCGAGGGCATGAGCGGTGCCGACGTCAAGTCGGTACAGAAGCGGCTCTCCTCGCTCAAGTACTACGCCGGTCCGTTCGACGGCGAGTTCGGCAACGACACGCTTGAGGCCGTCTGGGCGTTCCAGGAGGTCAACGGGATCCCGACGACCGGCGCGGTCGACGCGGCCACCAAGCGGGCGCTCGTGCACCCGAAGACCTACAAGGCGAAGTACCCCGGGCAGGACAAGACCCGGATCGAGGTCAACCTGCACACCGAGGTGCTCGTGTACTACGAGAAGGGGCAGATCGCGCTGATCAGCCACGTCTCGAGCGGCGGCGGGTACTACTACGGCGGCGGCGCGCGCGCGGTCACCCCCGAGGGAAAGTTCTACACCACCGTTTTCTTGCCGGGCTGGGTGCAGGTGCCGCTCGGCGAGATGTACAACCCGGTCTTCTTCGTCAGCACCCTCTTCGCCATCCACGGTGACACCGAGGTGCCGCTCGCCCCGGTCTCGCACGGCTGTGTCCGCATCCCGATGGACATCGCGGCCTTCTTCCACAACATGGTGAAGACCCCCGGCACCGAGGTCCTCATCTACGGCACGCCGCAGTGGGAAAGCTAGACCGGGCAGCCAGTTCAATCTGAATGAGGTGACACGCCATGCTCCAGGCCTTCGTCTTCGAGAAAGTCGGCGTCGTAGTCGGGGACCTTTACTTCCTCGACCCCGACCCGGCACCGGGACAGGAGGGACCAGAGCATGGCGTTCGCCTCGAACTGCGGGTCTTCGACCGCGGTGCGCTGAAGGGAACGATCTACTCGGCCACGCCGATCGCGGCCGGGCGGCCCATCTGGCGCGTCGACCTTCTCGAGTCGGTGGGCGGGAAGCCGGGCAGCTTCAACCGCACCCACCACCACACCGAGTTCAACCCCGACACGTGGGACCCGGGTCACCGGGTCTACGAGCGGGGGCTGTCCGCCGACCCGCTCGGCTGGCTGGCCGGGCAGCTGTCCGACCTGCCCGGCATTCTCGACCGGGCTGGTGTCCCGCGGGACGCCGCCGAGCCGTCGGACACCGCCAGCCTGGACGACCTCAAGGACACGATCGTCGGCGTGACCGGGATGCTGCTCGACAAGGTCCGCGCGGGCGAACTGGGTGTCGCCCCCGCCGACGACGGTGACTTCTACCGGACCGGCTGGCTCTAGGATCCCGAGCGGATCCCGGCCGGATCTCCCCGCTACCCCGCGTGCCCGCTGCGCAGCCGCAAGCCGGACAGGATCGCCGCGATCACCATGAAGGCCACCGACGCGTAGAACGCCGCGTGCAGCCCGGTGGTGAACGCGGCCGCCAGCGACCCGTGCAGTGATGTCGTACCGACGAAGATCGCGAACGCGAGCTGCCGCGAGATCGACCGCGAGGCCACCAGGATCGCCACCGCGAACGAGAACACCATGCCGATGTTGGCGAAGGTGCGCATCATCCCGGACGCGATCCCGAACATGTCGGGCGGCGCCGCCTTCATGATCGCGGAACTGTTACCCGGGAAGAACATGGCCGCCCCGGTCGCGTTGATGATGCCGATGCAGACGATCCACCACAGCGGGGTCGCGTTGGACAGCTGCGCGTACAGCAGCAGCGCGACTGCCTGGAGGGCCAGTCCGACCGTCGCGGGCAGCACCGGCCCCCGCTTGTCGGCGAGGTGGCCGGCGTAGAGGCTGACCGCGGCGGAGAGCACGTAGCCGGGGAGCAGAAGCAGCGACGCGTTGAGCGGCGACAGCCCGCGCGGCCCCTGCAGGTACATCAGCAGCAGGAAGAGCACCGCGAAGCTGGCGAGCGCCTGGAACAGCGAGGCGCACAGCGAGGCCGACATGGTGGGCACCTTGAAAATCCGCAACGGCAGCATCGGCGCGGGCACCCGCGACTCGATGAGCACGAACACCGCGATCAGCACCACCCCGCCGGTCAGGTAGCCCGCGACCGACGCGTCGAACGGCCCGTTCGCCAGCTTGGTGATCGCCCACAGCACGCCGAACAGTCCCAGCCCGAGCGTGATCATGCCAAGCGGGTCGAGCCGCTGCCTGACCCGCTCGCCCCGGTCGTGCAGCACCCGCAGCGCCACCGCGATCGCGAGCACTCCGGTCGGCACGTTGATCCAGAAGATCCACCGCCACGAGGTATAGGTGACGATCAGCCCGCCGAGCACGACGCCGAGCACCGCGCCGATCGTCCACCCGACCGAGGTGAGCCCGTAGGCGCGCCCGCGCTGCTCGCGCGGGTACAGGTCGGCGATGACCGCGCCGCTGTTGGCCATGATCAGCGCGCCGCCGACGCCTTGCACGATCCGGAAGACGATGATCGACACCTCGTCCCAGGCCAGCGCGCACAGCAGCGAGCCGACGACGAACACCGCGAAGCCGGTTTCGTACATCCGGACCCGCCCGAACATGTCGCCGAGCCTGCCGACCTGGGTGGCGAGCAGCGTGATGACGAGCAGGAAGCTGATGATGACCCAGATCACGTTGGTCAGCGCGACATGCAAGCTGCGCTGGATCTCTGGCAGCGCCAGCACCACGATCGTGGTGTCGACGGCGGTCATCAGCACGCCGGCCATGATCACGATCATGGCGAGCCCGGTCCGCTGCGGTCCGCTGCCGGCGTCGCGACGTGCCTGCGCGGGGTTGTTCCGCTCGGTCCCGGAGAAGGTCATTTACTTAGCCTAACGAACGGTGGTTTTTCCGCCAGCCGAGACTAGGCTGTCTATCCGGCGTTCGCATGTGAGGGGCGGCAGGTTGTGGCTCGCGACGAATCAGCGATCGGCACGATTGGCGTGCTCATCATCGCTACCCGTGGCCAGCACGGTCCCGGCGAGGTGCGGATCAGGATTCGCGGCGGTTCTGAGAACTTCCTTGCCTGGTCGGAAAACCCGCTGCCAAAAGGGACTACAGTCCTGCTTACCAATTACCTCGGCGCGCGTACGGTTGAGGTCATGGAATGGACCGATCCCCTTGGTGAGGCCCCCTCGATCCCCGGTTCTACCGAAGTTCCTCGCTCAGGAGAGTGAAATCATGTTCGGCTACCGAGTTCCGGCTCCGGATGAAGCCATGCTTGTCTCCGGCGGCCGTTACGGGCTGAAGGACGCACCGTTCCGGGTTGTCACCGGGCACGGCGCCTGGGTCATGCCGATGTTCCGCAAGGCGCGCTACCTGACCCTTTCCATGCAGGAGGCGGAAGTCGCGGAGACCTGCGTGACCAAGCAGGGCATCTCGCTGAACGTCCGCTCGGTAATCGCGTTCAAGGTGGGCAACGACACCGAGTCCATCGTCAACGCCGGCCAGCGGTTCCTGTCCGACCAGGACCAGATGTCCGTGCTGACCGGGCGGATCTTCGCCGGCCACCTGCGCTCGATCATCGGCTCGATGACCGTCGAGGAGATCGTCACCGAGCGGCAGAAGCTGGCCACCGAGGTGCTCGAGGGGTCAAAGGCGGAGATGGCCACCATCGGGCTGACCGT
>Ga0210395_10001833_pt1 | contig 16490 bp, 11 predicted proteins | sample IncBWH4OmetaG_FD_150861 | JGI IMG/M metagenome (GOLD analysis project Ga0210395, IMG submission 150861) | Forest soil microbial communities from Barre Woods Harvard Forest LTER site, Petersham, Massachusetts, United States - Inc-BW-H-4-O ... | reverse complement strand
ATCAGGTTGCTGATTTCCTGCGAGGGCAGGATTCCCGTGGTCCGGGCTTGCGCTTGTTCTGTCGGCAGCTCGAGGCCGTTTTCAAAAGCGATCTGACTTTGGTTGGAGGTAGACATTGTAAGGAGCCACTATTGTAACGCTTCGAGGGAAATCGGGACGATCAGGCGGTTCTCCCCAAGAATTGTCATCCTGAGCGGAGCAGATGGTTCGCGATAGCGAATCATCTGCGGAGTCGAAGAGCTTGCCCCGAGCGAAGCCGAGGGGACCCCTTGCGCGCCATAGCTGAGATGAACTCAGCGGGGAGTTCGCATGATGCGGCGCCGTTTCGTGATGGAAACTCCCTGACGAGTCCGGGGTAACATCAAAATTTACGGGTCCTTCGACTGCGTAGCCGTGCGCTGTCGCGCGCGGCAACTCCGCTCAGGATGACAACGCTGGTGCAGCGTCCCCGCCTACTGATGCGCCGCTGGACTGTCCGTCGTGCTGGAAGTCAGAGGAGCAATCGGCTGGTTGGATACATCTTCGCTGATCGAGGGCAGCGGAGACTCCAGGGCAATTTGCAGCACCTGATCCATGGTATCGACGAAGTGCAGCTTCATGGCGGTGCGCAGATTTTCCGGAACTTCGGCTAAATCTTTTTCGTTGTCGCGCGGCAGGATAATTTCAAACAACCCGGCGCGATGCGCGGCCAGCAGCTTTTCCTTGAGCCCGCCGATGGGGAGAACTTTGCCGCGCAGAGTGATTTCGCCGGTCATGGCGAGATCGCGCCGCACCGGAATCTTGCTGAGCGCGCTGGCGATCGCCGTGGCTATGGTAATTCCGGCCGAGGGTCCGTCTTTCGGGATGGCGCCTTCGGGCACGTGCACGTGCAGATCGAGAGTGCGATAGAAATCGCGGGTGAGGCCGAGACGGTGCGCACGCGACCGGACGTATGACAGCGCGGCCTGCGCAGATTCCTGCATAACGTCGCCGAGTTTGCCGGTCAGCGTGAGTTTGCCCTTGCCATCGACCACAGTGGCTTCGGTGCTGAGGATCGAGCCGCCCACTTCGGTCCAGGCCAGGCCGGTGACCAATCCCACCTCGGATTTTTCATGAGCCAAAGTATCGCGGAACTTGATTACGCCGAGAAAATCGTTGACGTTCTCACCAGTGACGGCGACGGTATAGTTTTCGCCTTCCTTGACCACCTTGCGCGCGACCTTGCGGCAGACGTTGCCGATTTCGCGTTCCAGGTTACGCACCCCAGCTTCGCGCGTGTAGGAGCGGATGAGCCCCAGGATCGCTTCGTCGTTGAACTTGATGTTTTTCTCCGACAAGCCAGCCTGCAGCATCTGCTTCTTCACCAGAAATTGTTTGGCGATTTCGAGTTTTTCCTGCTCGGTGTAACCATGCAGGCGAAGCACTTCCATGCGGTCTTGCAAGGCGGGGGGGATGGTGTGCATTACGTTCGCTGTGGCCACGAAGAAAACCTGCGACAGGTCGTATTCCACGTCGAGGTAGTGGTCGACGAACATGAAATTCTGCTCGGGATCGAGGACTTCGAGCAGGGCCGCAGACGGGTCGCCGCGGAAATCCATCGACATCTTGTCGACTTCGTCGAGCATGAAGACCGGGTTCTTGGTGCCCGCCTTCTTCATCATCTGGATGATCTGGCCGGGCAAGGCGCCGATATAGGTGCGGCGATGGCCGCGGATTTCGGCCTCGTCGCGCACTCCGCCAAGCGACATGCGGACGAATTTTCGACCCGTGGCCTTGGCGATCGACATACCCAGAGAAGTCTTGCCCACACCCGGAGGTCCGACGAAGCAAAGAATCGAACCCTTGGGATTTTTCACCAACTGCCGTACGGCGAGAAATTCGAGAATGCGTTCCTTGATCTTTTCCAGCCCGTAGTGATCTTCGTTCAGAACTTTTTCAGCGCGCGAGATGTTGCGGATTTCCTTGGAGCGCTTTTTCCACGGAACGGCCAGCAGCCAGTCGAGATAGTTGCGCGAAACCGTGGACTCGGCCGACATGGGCGGCATGGCTTCGAGCTTCTTCAGTTCCTGCAGCGCCTTGTCCTTCACGTCTTTCGGCATGCCGGCGGATTCGATTTTCTTTTTCAGTTCGTCGAATTCACTCTTTTCGCCGCGACCCAGTTCCTTCTGAATCGCCTTGATCTTCTCGTTGAGGTAATACTCTTTCTGCGCTTTCTCCATTTGCCGCTTCACTCGCGACTGGATGGTGCGGTCGACGTTGAGCTTTTCGATCTCGACATCAAGCACGTCGGCGATGCGGTTCAGGCGTTCCGAAGGATCGAAAATCTCCAGCAGCTCCTGTTTTTCTTCGATGGAAAGCTGCAGGTTTGCCGAAATAATGTCGGTGAGCTTGGCCGGATCTTCCATCCTCACGGCCGAGATCATGGTTTCGTAATTCAGCGCCTGGCACAGCTTCACATACTGCTCAAACAGCGTGGTGACGCGCTGCATGCCGGCTTCGATCTGCGGGTTCATCTCTACGGGGTAGCGTGCGACCCGCACCGAAGCCTGCATGTAACCATCCGAATCGGTGGCCTGCAGCAGCCGGCCGCGCTCGATGCCCTCAACCAGAACTTTGATATTGCCATCAGGCAGCTTGAGGCTCTGCACGATGTTGACGATGGTGCCGACCTGGTAGATTTCATTCGACTTGGGTTCGTCAATCGAGGCGTCATGCTGGGTCGCCAGGAAGATCTTCTTGTCCGCGGCCAGCGCCTCTTCCAGGGCGCGCACGCTGGACTCGCGGCCCACCACGAACGGCGTCATCATGAAAGGGAAGATGACCACGTCCCGGATGGGCATCATGGGCAGCTTCTTGGTTTCGAATTTTTCCTTGGATGTGGTCACTCAATCTCCCTGGGTTTTGTTGTCAACGCGCAGTGAATGACTTGGTGTAAATGCATCACGCGACGTGACTCGCGCGACATTACTCGCCCACAATGACAACCGTCCACTACCAGTTTACTCTTCTTTCACTATCCGGCCTTCTCCAAAGCCACGGAAGCGCTGCGTTTCTCAACCATCTCCCGCGTGACCTCAAATTCCTTGAGCTTCTTCTGGCTGGGCAGGTGGAACATCAGGTCAAGCATCAGCTCTTCCAGAATCATGCGCAGGCCGCGGGCGCCCACTTTGCGCGCCATAGCCTGCCGGGCAATGGCTCGCAGAGCTTCGTCAGCGAACTTGAGGCGCACATTCTCGAACTCGAACAGCCGCTGGTACTGCTTGACGATGGCATTCTTGGGGCGGGTGAGGATTTCGATCAGGGCAAATTCGTCCAGATCTTCCAGCATGCCAACGACGGGCAGCCGTCCGACGAATTCAGGAATCAGTCCGAACTTGATCAAGTCCTCCGGCTGAATCTCGCTGAGCAGTTCGAAGTTGCGCTTGCGCGAGACCGAAACGTCTTCCTTTTCGGCTTCTTCGCCAGTGCGGAAACCAAGCGACTTCTTACCAACGCGTCTGCCGATAATCTTCTCGAGACCCACGAACGCCCCGCCGCAGATGAAGAGGATATTCGTTGTGTCGACGGGAGTGAATTCCTGGTGAGGATGCTTGCGTCCGCCCTGCGGCGGAACGTTGGCGATGGTTCCTTCCAGAATCTTCAGCAGGGCCTGCTGCACGCCTTCGCCGGAGACATCGCGCGTAATCGAGGTATTTTCGTCCTTGCGCCCGATCTTGTCGATCTCGTCAATGTAGATGATGCCGGTCTGGGCGCGGCTCACATCGCCCTCCGCCGCCTGAAGCAGTTTCAGGATGATGTTCTCGACATCCTCACCCACATAGCCCGCTTCGGTCAGCGTGGTGGCATCGACAATGGCAAAAGGCACGTCGAGCATGCGCGCCAGAGTCTGCGCCAGCAGCGTCTTCCCGGTGCCCGTCGGACCGATGAGCATGATGTTCGACTTGCTCAGCTCAATGCCATCGTTGGTTTTCTGCCGGTTCATGAAGATGCGCTTGTAGTGGTTGTAGACCGCCACCGCCAGCTTCTTCTTGGTCTGCTCCTGCCCGATGACGTATTCATCGAGGAAGGTCTTGACCTCTTGCGGCTTGGGCAGTTGATTGGGCGCGGCGGTTTGGGGAGTCGCCGTGCGGTCGTCTTCCAGGATCGAGTTGCATACAGCCACGCACTCATCGCAAATATAAGCGCGCGGATAATCGCTGGGCGACGAGATCAGTTTGGCTACCGCATCCTGCGACTTGTGGCAGAACGAACAGCGCAAAATCTCGTCGGAGCCCGACTTGGTTTTCACTCGGCTCTACTCCTTTACCTGACCCGGATAACAGCCCACCTTCAGGCGCGAAGGCAGATCATACCGCTTTTCCGGTCTTATAGATGATATCGTCTATGATTCCGTATTCCTTAGCTTGTTGGGCATTCATAATAAAGTCCCGCTCAACGTCCTTTTCCACCTTATCGAGCTTTTGCCCGCTGTGCTTCGAGAGTAACTGGTTGGTAATCTCCCGCATACGCAGGATTTCTCGCGCGTGGATGTCAATATCGGTGGCCTGGCCCGATAATCCTCCCATCGAAGGCTGGTGGATGAGAATCCGCGAATTGGGCAAAGCATTGCGCTTCTTGGCCTGCCCGGCCGCCAGCAGCAAAGCCGCCATCGACGCCGCCTGGCCCACGCACAGCGTCATGACGTCATTCTTGACGTACTGCATAGTGTCATAAATCGCCATCCCCGCCGTGATCGAGCCGCCCGGAGAGTTGATGTAAAGCTGAATGTCTTTTTCGGGGTCTTCCTGCGCCAGAAACAGCATCTGCGCGATCACCAGGTTGGCGATGTTGTCGTCAATCGGCGTACCTATGAAAATAATGTTATCGCGGAGCAGCCGGGAATATATGTCGTAGGCGCGTTCGCCCCGCCCGGTCTGCTCAATGACCATCGGAACGAGCATCATTTGCGCGTCGTTCCTGTTCCCATCATTTTGCTTCACGTTCACCTGCCACACTCCGCCCCGAACCAGCGCTTGCATTCTCGGGGAGGGTCGAAAGTGGTCCGCATCTTTTTCAAGTTACGCGGACTGGTGATAAAGAAATTCGAGGGTCTTCTCACTGCGGATTCTATTCCGGATTCTATCGAGGCCCCCATCCTCTGTCAAACGAGCGCGCACCGCCTCTGACGTCTGTTTTGACTGTTTCGCCAGAGCTTCCAGCTCCCGGTTCACTTCCCCGTCGCTGACCTCGATTTTCTCGAGATCGGCGATCCGCTCGAGCAGCAACGAGGACTTTACATCGTGTACTGCCTGCTCGCGCTGCCCCGCCCGAAGCCGCGGCAGGTCCATTTTCTTCAAGTCTTCCATCTTCATGCCCTGCGCCGCGAGAGCACGCAGGCCGCGCTCCAGCCGCAGATCGATCTGCCGGTCGACCAGCGACTCCGGCACCTCGAAATCATTGCGCTTCACCAGGTCCGCTACCAGCTTGTCCTTCGCTGCGTGCTCGGACGTGTGGCGCTTCTCGGCTTCCATGTTGTCGCGAATCTGCTTGCGAACCTGGTCGAGACTGGTGAACTCGCCCAACTCTTTGGCGAAGTCGTCGTTCAGCTCCGGCAGACTCTTCTGCTTGATGCCATTTACTTTCACGGTGTAGACGAAGGTCTTGCCGGCGAGCCGCTTGTCGGTCGCGTCTTCGGGATAGCTCACATCAAAGGTCCGTTCGTCGCCGGATGAAGCGCCGGTCAGGTGCCGGGTAAACTCAGGCACCGTGTTCTTGCCGCCGATCTCGATCAGCACATCATCCATGTGCACGGGATTCGCTTTGGCTTCCGCAGCGTCTTTGCCATCCTTGGGCTTTCCGTCCATCGAGGCCTGGGCGAAGTCGCCCTCAGCTAAGGCGCGTCCTTCCACAGTGGTGTAGGTTGCGTGCTGCTCGCGGACGCTGGTGAGCGCCTGCTCGACTTCTTCGTCGGTGACGGCGATCTCCGGCTTGTCGGCGCGCAGATCTTTGTAGCCCTCGACCTGAATCTCGGGCAGCACTTCAAACGTAGCCTTGAAGGTGAGGGGCTCGCCATCGTGCATGTGCAGATCGGTGACGCGAGGCTGGGAAACCGGAATCAGGCCCAGCTTCTCAGCTTCCCGGCGAAAGTATTTCGGAATCAAAGCCTCGGCCACATCGTTCTTCAGCCCATCGCCGAAGCGCTGCTTGATGATGGAAGCCGGCACATGTCCCGCCCGAAATCCCGGCAGCCGCGCACTCTTCTGATAGCGCTGAATCTGGAACTCGGTCTCGCGGGCAACCTCGGCGGCCGGGATCTCGACTGAGATCTCCCGCTTGATGTCTTTGTTGGCAGTTTCCGTCTTCTTTGCGTCGATCTTGTCCGCGTCGGTAGTTTCTGTGGGGCTCACGTTGGCCTTTCACCCGCCGCGTGATTCGAGCGATCCGTCTGGGAACGGAACCCGAATACATACAGCGTTAACTTGAGTGTAAAGACAGAAGGAAGCAGCGTCAAACGGGGAAGGCCTAGTGATGCTTCAGGCCCCAAACCTCTCAAGCTGCTCTGTCATCCTGAGCGAAGCATGACGCCCACGAAGTGGACGTCATGCGCAGTCGAAGGATCCCTAGCCGCTGCAACCAACCGTTCGCCTGGCAAGACATTTCCGCCACCGGCAGCTGGCCCACGTCGCAAGGCCAATCCTTTGCAAAGAGCGCAAGAATGGGCCACCCAAGGTTTCGCTCCAAGCCTCAAGGGGACTGCCACACCCTTGGCATCGCAGCCAGCTTCAGACTTCCCTTGGCGGAGTAACCATGAAACAATTCGCGGCAACTATGAAAAGTGACATTCGAAGCCTAGCCCGACTTGTGGCGCCCGTTCTCCTACTCTCATGGGCAATCACAAGCGTTGGAGAAGGAAAGCCGTGGAATTCGCATGATTTTGAGTTTCGCGTCTTGAATACAACTGCCAGTTCTGGTTCCTTGTGGATTTGCGGCACTGAAGAGGCAATCGCAGTGTCGGCTGATGATGGACAGAATTGGGAAGTAAAACACCGTGCTCCGAACGGGAATTCGTTGCTGAACATCGATTTTGTGAATGACAGTTTTGGTTACGCAACTGGAACGGGCGGCTCATTTCTAACTACTGAAGATGGCGGTAAAACTTGGCTCTCGCGATCAATTGGAAAAGACACAATACTGCAGGCGTCTTTTTCTGACCCTCAACACGGAATTATCCGCACCCCAAGTTCGCTGCTGTTTACAACTGATGGCGGACAGCATGTTTCAGCTGTGTCCGATGGGCAAAATGCCGATGACATAAAGCGCTTTCCGTATACATTCGCTCTAGTCGCGCTGGACCCGGCTCATATGGGGATCATGATGAAGCAGGGATCAGCGCAGTACGAAGGGCAGCGATTCTTGGTCACCTCGGATTCGGGCAAGACATGGAGCTTCACGCTGATACCTGACTCCACGATCTACAGTTTCTTACGCGCTCGGGAACAATACTGGGCCATTGGAACCCAAGTAATCGGTAAGGACAAACCGGGAGGCGGCCATGCCGTGCCAGTCGCTTTTTATTCGTCCGATGGTGAGAAGTGGACTCAGGCGAGCTCAGACGTTTCAGCGTGCAGACTCGAAATGTGTGTTGCGTGCAAGAAAGAAGGCTGCTTCTCCTCGAATGGGATGATTACAAATGTTTTCCAGGAGAAAACGACATATAGCGAGTTCCCTTCCAACGCATCACTCACGTCGAAATGGGCGAGATCTAGTTCCGCCATCTGTTTCGTCGGCACCAGCCTGCAATGCGCCAGTCTGAAACAGACGGATCAAGCCAAAAGCCCAGAGGGGCCTCCCAATCCCGTCGCCGTTTCTCCAGGCCCGCTTGGCGCAGCTGTTACGACTGGGCCGCAGTGCATTGTTTGCAACATGGACCGAATGCTAGTCGACAAGGGAGCGCAAGGAGCGTTCACAATAAAACTAACAATCACAATTGCACAGAATGGGCTAGTGACAAGTGTGGAATCCGAAGGCGCACCCACGCCTGAAGTGAAGTCTCGAATCGAGCAGCAAGCACAACAGTGGTTGTTCGAGCCTTACCTAAAGAACGGCGAACGCGTGATCGTGAAGCTAAATACCAGCGTTCGGGTCAATATCATAAAACCACGATAGCGGTGTGTCGCTCAATGCGCTGCCATGCGAGTCTTGAGCGGGCCGTCCTTCGCGTTGCCCACTCTAAAATATTTCCACAACTCCCATGTGACATCTGACCTTGTGCCGTCTAGCAAACTGCGCGATCATGGTCGAGGCCGTGACGGTCGGGTGAACCCGCATCGTCGCGCCCCTAAGTCCTTTGTTGTCCGGATTTTAGTACCTAAGTTCTTTGACATCCGGATTTTGCGGAGAATTTCTTGCTAACCCGGTGATTCCACTAGACCCCGGGGGGAGGGGGGTATCGAGAGCAAGCTCCGGTGCCCACGCGACCAACACGATTGCCGATCAGCCTCCTGAAATTTATTTCGATGATGAATTCACAGGGCCGTGTTCAAGGCACTTAGAGAACAGAGCCGTTTCCCCAGGAGCGCTAGGTAGATTTTTTCGGTAGCAGTCCGTCTTTCTCCATCTGCTTCGGGACCTCTTTCACCAGGCCGTCGGCGACCTTCTTTGCCGACTTTGGATTGAATGAGTCGCTGATGCCGGTCCATACCAGGTCGCCATCTGGCTTGCTGGTGGCGTAAACGTTGGTCTCGACTTTTACCGTCGTGTCTTCGAGCGTGTACCCCGGGTCGTAAACGACCGGATACACCACGCCCAGGTAGCCGTAAAAAGAGTAGTAGTAAGGAAACGGAACCACGTAGGTCGAACTCGGGACGACAGTCACCTTCTTGTCGACCTTCAAAAGGCGCGAGACGACCACGGCGTCGATCTGATAAGCGCGAATCTGTTCGCGGAGATAGTTGAGGTCAAGTTTCGCTTTGGGGTCCGGCCGCAGCAAAATCTGGTTGCCGGGAATCGTCTGCATATCAGGACGCGCGAGCTGAGCTGCCATGGCATCTTCGAAGTCGGCACGCACTGGCAAGTCCTGAGTGATCCCGATGACGAGGACCTTATGGAACACCTGCCCTTCATAGTGGGGATTGAACCAACTCGTTACCATCTTGATGGATTTGCCACTGGCCGTAGTAAGAGTCAACAGCACCAGGAAGATGCTCACAACGCCTGAGCGGGAGGACAGCCGGAGGAGTCGGGACGAGCCGGGATTCTTTGTTGCAGGAATGAAATGCACTCGCCATTGTGCGCGCGATCGGCGGATTTGCGCAAGGACGGCCGCTCCAGTCCTCCCTGGCCGATTCGAGATAGCCGAGATTTCATCGAGAAGTAACGCCTGTGTAACACGCGTGTAATATTCGGCGGCTAATACTCCTCGTGGAGGCTTTACATGAACATGAAGAGGTTGGTACTGGCTGGAGCGGCCACGGCGGCGACGCTGGCATTGTCGACCCTCGGAATTGCGGGCGGTACGCCCACTGTGGGCTCAGGCAAGATCAAGCATGTGCTGTTGTTGAGCATTGACGGCATGCATGCGGTGGATTTCTATAACTGCTCGCACGGGATCGCGGGCGTGAATGGCGGAGATCCTTATTGTCCGAATATGGCAGCGTTGAGCCAGACCGGGATCAACTACGTGAACACGGAATCGTCGAAACCCTCGGACTCATTTCCCGGGATGGCAGCCTTGGCTTCCGGTGGAACGCCGAAGACCACCGGTCTTTACTATGACGTGGCGTATGATCGGTCGCTCGATGCGCCGGCAAAGGCGACCGGCACCGGTTTGGCCGCGGGTACGTGCATACCCTATGCGGTGCCGACCGGAACAACCACGGACAACGACCAAGGCATCGACCTTAACGACAACCTGCTGAACGGCGGCGCACCGGGCGCTGGGTTGACCGAAGGTGGCATCGCATCGATTGATCCGAAGAAGCTGTCGCGCGATCCGCAGAATGGTTGTGCTCCCGTGTATCCGTGGAATTTCATTCGTACGAACACGCTGTTTGGCGTAATCCATGCGGCCGGCGGGTACACAGCATGGATCGACAAACACCCCTCCTACTCGTTTGTGGGTGGACCCGGCGGCAACGGCCTGGATGATTATTATTCGCCGGAGGTCAATTCGACTGTGGTGAAGCTGCCTGGCGTAAAGACCCTGGATGGCGTTCCATGCGATCCCATCCGCGACGCCGTCGTCACGTCGGCGTGGAATGCCAGCTTCAAAAACATTCAGTGCTACGACGCGATCAAGGTGTATGCGTTGCTGAACCAGATTGCCGGTAAAACGCATTCCGGCGCGCCGGCAGTTGTTCCGGCAGTATTCGGAATGAACTTCCAGTCCGTTTACGTCGGACAGTCGGTGAATGAAGCGGGAGTGGCGGCGGGCGGTTACAAGAATGCGGCGGCGGCGCCGAGCGAAGAGTTGTTGGGAGAAATCGAATACGTTGACACAGCCATCGGTGAGATCGTCGGCGCGCTCAAGTCTGCCGGCATCTACAACGACACTCTGCTCATCATCACGGCCAAGCACGGCGAGTCGCCGATCGACCCAACTCGGTATGTGGCCGACGGCAGCAACACGCCGGCGACGCTGCTCGCGACTGCGGGTCTTATTCCCTTCTCGGAGTCGCCGCTGAACTCGACCGGCATTGGCGCAACCGAAGACGACGTCTCCGTGCTCTGGCTGAAGAAAGGCTCAAGCGTGCCCACGGCTGTCGGGTTGCTCGAGGACAACGCGGCCGCGATTGGGATGGGCGAGATCTACTATGGAGGCAGCCTGGCGCTCAACTACAACGTGGGCGGCACTGAACCGGGCGAGGATCCGCGGTCGCCGGACATTATCGTCACTCCGAACGTGGGCGTAACCTACTCGGGCAGCACGTCGATGATCGGAGATCATGGCGGTTTCGCGCACGACGATACCAACGTGATGCTGCTGGTAAGCAATCCAAGCTTCAGCCCGCAGACGGCCGCGGCCTTGGTGGCAACCAGACAGGTCGCGCCGACTATCGTGAAGGCGTTGGGGCTCAATCCCTGGGCGCTCGACGCGGTGCGAGCCGAAGGCACGCCAGTGCTGCCCGAGGTCGCGGGACAGCTTGCAAAATAGTTTGCAAAATAATGGTTATCAGTGCAGGAGGGGCCGTACGCCGTACAGCGGCCCCTCTTTTCTGTTTAACCGAAAGAGAGAAACTGGGAGACTTCTCCGTGTGGCTGGTCGATGAGCGCTGCATTCTGCTAGATTACTTTAAGCAAAGATGTGAAGATCGATCATCCCAACTGGCTAACCGTTCTCAACCGCGAAATCATTGCTTGCACTCGGTGCCCGCGGCTGGTCGCATACCGCGAGCAGATAGCCCGCGAGAAGCGCCGGGCTTATCGCGACCATGAGTACTGGGGCAAGCCCGTGCCCAGCTTCGGAGATCCCGAGGCGCGGGTGCTGATTATGGGCCTGGCTCCCGGCGCTCATGGCTCTAACCGCACTGGACGGCCCTTCACCGGCGACGCTTCCGGCAAGTTTATGTTCCCCGTGCTTTACGAAACCGGATTCGCCAGCCAGCCGAACGCCACTGACCGCAACGATGGGCTGATATTGAAAGACCTGTACATAACGGCCGCAGTCCGATGCGCACCGCCCGACAACAAGCCTACGCCGCAGGAACTGGCCAACTGCTCACATTTTCTCGATCGCGAGATGGCAGGATTAGAGAACGTGAAGGTAGTGGTCGCGTTGGGCAAGATCGGCTTTGATGCTTATCTCAACTACGTGAAGCGACGCGGCTTGCTCGACAGCAAGAAAGGCTATGTGTTCAAACACGGCGCCAGTTACCGGTTACCAGACGGCAAGGTGTTACTGGCCTCTTACCATCCCTCGAACCAGAACACGCAGACTGGCAAGCTTACGCGAAAAATGTTTGTGGAGATATTTAAGCAGGCGGCAAGACTTGCCGATGAATAAGTTGAGGCGCCGCCGGGCGGATCGTTGCACCTTCCCCATTTGAATGGGGTCACAATGGAGAAGCGGGGGTCACGATCCGAGGCGGCGCCGATTGCCTGGTTTGCCGCGTTGCACGTACTTACGCGAACTCATAAGCCAACCATAACCGGTTCTGGTTCCAGGCGGACGCCCCAAATTTCTTCTACGCGGTGCTGGATCTGATCTTTGAGGGCGAGAACATCGGCCGCTGTAGCTCCGCCGCGATTGATGATGGCGAGGGCGTGTTTGCTGGAGATACCGACGGGGCCAGAGCCGAATCCTTTGGCGAAGCCGGAGCGCTCGACGAGCCACGCGGCGGAAATCTTCTTGCGAGTTTCGAGTGCGGGATAGTTGGGCACGGTAAATCCTCGCGCGGCGGCACGCTGCTTCAGATCCTCGTGCTGTTCTGCGGAAAGGACCGGGTTCTTGAAGAAAGATCCGGCGCTCTGGCTGTCTGCGTCTCCGGGAGTGATGAGCATGCCCTTGCGGGCGCGGATGTGGCGCACGGCCTCACGGGTTTCGGCCAGATTCGGCTGAGTTTCGCGGCCCTCGAAGTGGCGCTTGAGGTCGGCGTAGGTGATGCGAGGGCTGCCTCCGGGGGTGAGCGCGTAGGTGACGCGGAGAACGATGAAGCGTCCACGCTCGGTGGTGTTGAAGATGCTCGCGCGGTAGCTGAACTCGCAAGCTTCGGGGCAGAGTTCGCGCACCTGATTATCTTGTAAGTCGAGCACTTGCACGGCAGCGATCGTCTCGGAGACTTCCTGGCCATAGGCTCCTACGTTCTGCACGGGCGTGCCACCGACGCTGCCGGGGATTCCGCTCAGGCATTCGACTCCGGCACAGTGCGCGATCACGGCGTGGGAAACGAATTTGTCCCAGGATTCGCCGGCGCCGGCGTCGAAAAGAGTTTTGCCAACTTCATCGTGACCGCTACGCTGATCGATGCCTTGAACGGAAACTTTCAACACCAGTCCGGGCCAGCCGGCGTCGGCGACCAGCAGATTGCTGCCGCCGCCGAGAACGAACAAGGGCAGATCGCGGGAGCGCGCGAAAGTGACTGCTTCCTGCACTTCACCGACGGTCCCGGCTTCAACGAAATATTTTGCCGGGCCTCCGATTTTGATGGTGGTCAGCGGCGCTAGCGGGATGTTTTCGAGCAGGAGCACGACTAGATTTCAATATACACACGGGCTGGAGGAGCCGCAGCGACGAAGTATGGAAGCAAGGGAGAATTGCTGCGGCTATGCTGCTGAGACTTTGCTAACCGCTGCGATCACATCTTCCACATCCTGCTCGGTCATTGCGTGAAACATCGGCAGGCTAATGAGTTGCTCGTAAGCTGTTTCAGCGACCGGGTATTCCCCGCCCTGGTAGCCAAACCGATCGCGATAGTAGGGATGCAAATGCACGGGAATGTAATGCACGTTGACGCCGATGTTCTCCGCGCGCAGTGCGCGAAACATATGGGCCCTGTCTTTTTTCAGGTGCGAAGGATTGACCCGGATGGGATACAGGTGCCAGGCCGGGTTGACGTCGGGCCGCACGCTGGGGGCAACGACGCCTCGCAGGTTCCGAAACGCGGCCGTGTAGCGGGCCGCAATCTCGCGGCGGCGGGCAAGGTTCGCCTCAAGCTTCTTCAACTGCGAAATACCGAGCGCACAAGCTATGTCGGTTAATCGATAATTGAAACCCAACTGAACCATTTCGTAGTGCCACTGCCCGGAGGCGTGGCGCTGGCGGGCATCGCTCGAAATCCCGTGGTTCCGGAAGCGGCGCAGGTTTTCCGCGAGATCCGCGCGGTCCGTAGTGACCATGCCGCCTTCTCCAGTGGCCACGTGCTTCACCGGGTGAAAGCTGAACACCGCCATGTGCGCAATGCTGCCGGTGCGCCGGCCTTTGTAGTCCGCGCCCAGCGCATGGCAGGCATCTTCGATCACGGTGAGCCCGTGGCGCTCGGCCAAGGCGAGAATAGGATCGAGATCGGCCGGGTGCCCGGCATAATCGACCGGCAAGATGGCGCGCGTGTTGGGTGTGATGCGCTCGGCCAGGAGATCGGGATCGAGGTTCAGAGTATCGGGAGAAACATCAGCGAACACCGGCCGCGCGCCCTGGTAGAGTACACAATTCGCCGTGGCTGCGAAAGTCAGCGGCGAAGTGATCGCCTCATCGCCGGGCTTCAGGCCGGCAGCGAACGCGGCTCCATGCAAGGCGGCGGTGCCAGAACTATAGGCAACTGCATACTTCGCACCCACCCGCGCCGCCAGCGCCTCTTCGAATTCCGCAACCTTGGGTCCGGTGGTCAGCCAATCGGAGCGCAGGACATCCACTACAGTCTGGATGTCGTCCTCCGAGATCGACTGTCGCCCATAAGGGAGCATGGTTTTGCGCACGGGAGTTCCACCGTCGATGGCGAGCACTTCCTGGCTTGTGGGTGATGCGCGCATGCGATTGCTTTCACTCTTTCCGCCTCGAAGACCTTAGGCAGGAACGGGTACTTTTGCCTGCGAGATCAACTCCTGGAGTTGATCGTTGGTCAGCCAACTCGAGTTGGTGTCGCTGGTGTACCGGAATCCCTCCGGCAGTGCGCGGCCACTGACCCAATTCTCCCCGCTCCACCATGGGTGCGAGGGACGGATCACGTACATGCCTTCGACCTCGACGGTGTTTCGTGCCTCATCTTCGGAGACCAGAACTTCGTGCAACTTCTCTCCGGGCCGGATGCCGATGACCTCGACTTCGCAACCGGGCGCGACGGTGTCGGCCAGGTCAGCCATTCGCATGCTGGGAATCTTGGGAACAAAGATCTCACCGCCGTGCATCTCCTCAATACATCGAATGACAAACTTCACGCCGCGATCGAGCGTGATCCAGAAGCGGGTCATCCGCGGATCGGTGATGGTGATCTTGCCGGTCTTGCGTTGCTCCAGAAACACCGGAATGACGCTGCCCCGGCTGCCGACGACATTGCCGTAACGGGCGCAGGCAAAGCGGGCGTCTTTGGAACCGGCGTAGGCGTTGGCCTGCACAAACATTTTTTCGGCGCAGAGCTTGGTCGCTCCGTACAGATTGATGGGATTCACTGCCTTGTCGGTGCTCAACGCGAGTACCCGGCGTACGCCCTGATTGATGGCGGCATCAATCACGTTGCGGCCGCCTATGATGTTGGTCTGGATCGCCTCGAACGGGTTGTACTCACAGGCGGGAACCTGCTTCAGCGCCGCCGCGTGTACCACCACCGTCACGCCGGCGAAAGCCCGCTCCAGTCGCCCCGCATCGCGCACGTCGCCGATAAAATACCGCAGGCTCGGATGATCAATTCCCGCGGCACGCATGTCGTGCTGCTTAAGCTCGTCCCGGCTGAAGATCACCAACCGCTTGGGGTGATACTCCTTCAGCATGGTCTCGACAAACTTCTTCCCGAAAGATCCGGTCCCGCCGGTGACGAGAACCACCTGTTCCGACCAATTCATCCCAACCGCCTCGTGTCAAAAGAAGCTATCCGCGCAGCAGACCATCGTACAGCCTTCGCCTGCATCTGGGGAAGCACAGCTAGGGGGGATTTCTAGACGGGACTCTCTGGAAAGAGGCTGGTATTTGCCGCATCTGTATCGAGCGGTTCGAGCGTGAGTTTCTCTGCGCTGAACTTTCTCCACAGTGCAACGGATAAAGACTCGTACTCTTCATTCGACATCGTGTCAGCAACAGAGTCGTTGTCCGCGAGCGTACGGAGTTCTTCATAACTCATTCTTGAATAATCGGCCGCATCTGTTCTTTTCTGCTGCCGTTCTTTGGAGTGTCCCAGCTTGAATTCATTCAGGACTTCGACGAGAGTCTTCGACCAGGCAGGGAAATGCCACTCCTCAACCGGATATGCGCCTCGGACCTCGTCAGGAAGCAAGCTCTTTCCCATGGCTCCAACTTCAACTTTATTTCCTGAGAAAGATGTTCCGCTTGGGCTGCAGGCAGGTCAAGGAAAATGAAGCGATGAATGATGACTAGGATGGCTCCCCCGCATATCACGGAGGACAAACTTCATATCCGCAATCTGGATCGCGCATTTCGGATCGCGGCATCAAGCTTTGGGAAGCGCTTCACTTCGGTCGCGATGCGATACCTTGCCATCCCGCGCCAGTGCCGGAGAGGAGACGTGGTCAGCGTGGCGTACAGAGTCTCGCGGGTATCGTTGGCAAACCATTCTTTATAAGCCTCTGCTCCTAACCCCATGTCGACGACACTAAACGTGTTCGTCTCGCACGCTTCGATCAGAATCTTAGCCAGCAAGCAGTAGCCGGGAGAATTCTCTTCGTCGCGCGTGTCGAAGGTCGTCTGATACAGGGACCAGCCTCCTTGAAACTGAAAACCATAGCTCCATGCAACGCGACGCTCGCCGATCTTCAACGTGGTCAAAGTCACGATCCCGGTGTCGGCAAATCTTCGGGCAAGATCTTCCATAAAGAAACGGCGCTCGGGTGCGGAGAGGAAGCTGACACCGTGTTTAGCTCGAAAGCGCGCC